>Ga0209156_10001878_pt1 | contig 16815 bp, 13 predicted proteins | sample GraSoiAngelo_124_FD_185881 | JGI IMG/M metagenome (GOLD analysis project Ga0209156, IMG submission 185881) | Grasslands soil microbial communities from the Angelo Coastal Reserve, California, USA - 14_0927_05_20cm (SPAdes) (version 2) | ecosystem: Environmental > Terrestrial > Soil > Grasslands...
ACTTCCGGCTTCCTGCCGCTGATCTTGAGCTCATAGCCATTAAGAAAACGGCAATCGTGGTAGTACAGGCCGAATCCGTGTCCCGGGGCCAAGGGAACGGTGCCATCGGGCTCACTCAGGAAAAACAGATTTCCGTTCTTGATGACAAGCGCTTCGGCGACGTTGCCTTTAATAGAATGAACCTCTGGGACGAGATTCGGATTTTCTTGTCCAGCAATGAAGTCGCTCGGAGCGGCGAGCGTGTGCCCATGTTTAGTCATGATTCACGTGAGGAGATAAATGCTTTGTTGCAAATACTAGAATTTTAGGTCGAAAGTCGGATCCTGAAACTAAAGCTAAAATTTAGAAAATCTGATCAGCAAGCCTGTTCAGAAAACGATTCGCATCAACTCGTTTTGGTACCTTTAGTTACCGAGCTAAGGCTCGCTTGAGGGCCGATAGAGTAAGTACTTGTCGGTCCATTTTTTGCCCGTTACGTGGTAGGAACCATCGGCAAATCGGGCGATTACTGGAGACCGCAGGCAAAACGAAACAAACTGAAAGGGGAAAATATTATGAAACAATTATTGGCTCTCATTTGCGGCACGATCCTTATCGTCGCCTACGCTCAAGCGCAAACCGACACCACCTCGTCAACGACAGCGTCAAGCCCGGCGACAACCTCGATGACGAGCACCGGTTCAACCACCAGCAGTTCGGGAACAGTGACCGATTATACGCCTGGAGCGGCGATCACTGTCGACCCTGGCACGGGAAAGCCGGTCCGCTTTGTTATTGGTCAAAAGGTGCAAGTGCTTGGACCCGACGGGAAAGTGATCACCAACAAAGACGTAAAGAAAAACGCCAGGGTTCACCTGCGCTTGGCGCAGGAAGGAGATCGGACGGTGGTGGAACAGATCAACGTGGAGAGCTCAAGCAGTAATTACTAAATCAGAGCCGACTGGGCGCGGCGAAAAAGACTTCGTCAGCGCCCTGCCGGTTTCGGAGAGGTCGGAAGTCGGAGATCAGACGTCGACATCAGAGACCAATCACGGCTCGGATGTGTCGCTGGATTTTTTGTCACGGCATCGTGTCAGCGCAAGCGTTGGACCAGATTGTTGTATTCTTCGTGGGTGCCGATCCAGAACCAGACGACCAAGTCGTTAGCCCGTCTTGCAAGAGCACGGTGAGACGATCCGATTCGTACTGACCAGATGTTACCAAGCAACGGCTTGAATTGCAGTGGCGGGTGAAAGGGATCTCTTTGCCAGAGCCGGTACTTTTCCCGAGCGCTCGCTTGAACCTGCTCAGGCAGACGATTGAAATGTGTTCAGAAGTGACGGTGCGTCCGAGATGTCACGGCATCTCGCGCAGCTTTCCTGCGCGGATGTCCTCGTCCACTTCGCGGAGGATGTGATCTAGCTTGCCTGCAGCAACATCGCGCTTGATCTGCTCATCCCATTCGTCGTCTTTCCAGCCGTGGAGCCAGGCAGCAAGTTCGGCTCGCTCTTCAAACGAAAGCCGTTCGATGGCGCTCTTGATTTGGTCGACACTCACAGGCTTAACGATATCAAAAAATGCCTTTCACAGCAACGTCCCAACGTGACGACGGAGGCCGGCCGGAGACTGGAGAGCAAAAATCAAACGTCAAATATCGAACACACACATCAGAGAACAATCACTGTTCGGATGTGATCGCTGGATTTCGTAACCTCGTCCAATGCCGCGTTGATCCGCGAAGCGTCAAGATCGATTGAGCGCAGTGTGCCTTGCGGGAAGTAGAGTTTCCCGTTGCGCGCGAATTGCATCAGCAATGGCAGTTCGGTCGTCAGATGATCGGAAACGCCGATGATCTCGACTTCCTTGTTGATGATTTCAGGATACGGAAAAACCGATATTGTTTCCGCGGTTAAACCGACGAGCGCAGCGCGGCCGAAAACGCCCAGGCATCGCACTGCCTGCCCCATGGTAATGGCAGAGCCAACCACTTCGATCGAGACATCCACTCCTTTTCCGTCGGTTGCTTCTCGAATTTGCTCAACGGGATCTCCCGCGGTGGCATCGATCGCAATGCCGCCAAACGCTGCGATGGAATTGAGTTTGGCCGGATTGATATCGACAACGTAGACCTCATGGCAGCCGAAGGCTCTAGCCAGCTGAAGAGCTGAAAATCCCAGTCCGCCGAATCCGAAAATAGCGACCGACTCATTAGATTTAAGGCGCGCCTTGTTCAAAGCATGAAGCGCAGTTGCCGAAGAGCACATCATGATTGCTCCCAACTCGAATGGAATCTCGTCGGGAAGGACGAAGACATTTCGACCGGGGACCTTGATGAACTCGGCATAGCCTCCGTCGCGATGCTTTCCAATCATTTGCCCTTTGCTGCAGAATTGTTCGTGACCGCGACGGCAAAAATCACAGCAACCGCAGCTGACCAGATAGTGCAAATAGACGCGGTCTTTCGGTGAAAGGTGGTGAACATCTCGCCCCACAGTTTCGACGCGCCCCGCTACTTCGTGCCCGAGAGTAACGGGTAAGGACTCAATCGGTGAAATGCCAGCGCGATAGTGCGCGTCGGAGTGGCAGATCCCGCAGGCGGCAACTCGGACCAAGACCTCGGACGGACCGATCTCTGGGAGTGGAGCCTCGGCATCTTCCAGCGGTGCGCCGATCTCCACGAGTTGGATAGCTCTCACATCGAGAATCTAGTATTCAGGATCCAGCATCGAAGCAAACACCGAACGTCGAACACCTCTCCGAGCCGTAGGCTCTACGAAGCCGGAGGCCAACGCCGAATGCGGAGGGCTCAGTTTGAAATTCGATGTTCAGTGTTCAGCGTTCGATATTTGCTGGCGAATCTTTCCCGTTAACCCTGGCGACCACGTGACTACCAATCTACAAAAGCTGGTCCGGGCGTGGCTCCGAGGGTTGGCGTCATCTCTTTTATCGCCACTCGAGTAGCCAAATGTCGGCTTCCGCGGCTACGAAAGTGAAGTAGATGAATCGATTATCACGCGAGAGTCCCGGGCTGCCTATGTCCCCGTCAGCAACAGGAAGGACTTCGTGATATTTTTTGGACTCGCTGTCTACTATGAAAATCTTTCCGTGGTCAGCAAAAAGTATTCGGCGACCGTCTTCGAACCATAAGGGCCATTCTCCGAAATTTGTGAGCCAGTCGTACCTCTTGGATTCCAAATCATAAACGCCGATACCCGCGTGGGAGCCGTCTGAGAAATGGCGTAGCCCGGCGAGACGTTTCCCGTCAGGAGACCACGACCAACTCTCAAAAGTTTGGCTCGTGTCGCTTAGCGCCGCCAAGGCAACCGGGGTTTGTTCGGTCCAGGCTTGCCCGACTCGAAAGATATAAGCGGCGTTTTTGGGTGTGTGAATGGAGTAGACCATTTGCGTTCCATCCGGAGACCAGACCGGGTGATGCGCGCCCGCCATTTGCGTGAGTTGTTGAAGTCCGCTGCCATCACGGCTGATGGCCCAAATCTCGGAACTTCCGCTGCGGTCTGATGTGAAAGCAATCCGTTTGCCGTCCGGCGACCAACGAGGCTCCCGGTCTTTAAAGGCATCGTCGGTCAACTGCCGCATGTCTGTCCCATCTGCGCGGATTATAAAAATATCCTCCTGCTTTCCTAACGAGTAATATGCCAGCCAATCGCCGTCAGGCGATGGATCGGGAAAAAAGCATTGCAAGGAACCTCGTGTAATCGGAATTGGCTCACCGGCAATCTTTTCCGTGGATGGATCAAACGTAATTCTCCTGAGATTCTTAATCTCCTCGTGTGCGACATAGGCGATCCGCCGCGCGTCTTGCGCAAGGCTGATGTGTTCAGTGGAAGCTCCCGCGCCACTCGTAACCGCTTCAGGCTTACCTAAAAGTTTTCCGGTCTTTTCCGCAATCGGAACCCGCCAGATATTCATATTGCCGGTCCGATCGCTGCAAAAATACAGATATCTTCCATCGGGCGACCATACCGGATTCCAATCCATGGAAGGTTCGCTTGTAACTCGAACCGCATTCCGCCCGTCAGCTGATATTGTCCAAATGTCGCCTTGGCCGCCCTGCGGCCGGCCCCAATAAGCAATCCGGTCTTCGTGAGGGGACCAGCCGGGTTGCAGCGCATCACCCTCAGTGACCAGGTGTCGGTCGCCGTCTGAGACCTTAATAGTCCAGAGCTGGCTCTTGGTTGGTCGCGTTGACGGCTCTATGACGCTTTCGGTAGCCACCAAAACTCTTTCTCCGTCAGGCGACCAGACTGGGTTATAGCCGAAATCCGACAATCGTTTGACAGACTCGCCGGTAGCTCCCATCAAATATATGCCTCCGCCTTCTCGCTCGGAGCGAAAAACGATTCGCTCTCCATCGGGGGAAAACGCCGGCTGGGTATCATCAGCCGTAGAATCTTTCGTCAGGTTCGTGGGATTTCTTCCGCCCACGCGTTGCAGGTAGATATCCCAATTACCGGAGGCGCGGCTGACATAAATCAGCGATTTCCCATCTGGTGAAAGACTGGGAAAGTATTCTGGACCAGGCAAATCTGTCAGCTGTGTGAAGTTGAGGTTTGTTATCGGTTTGGCCGTTTCTCTAATTGCCGATCCCGGTCGCAGCACCAGATACTACAGAGCGGCCAATGCGGCGACCGCGCTCAAAGCTACAGCCATCGCCCGCTTGTATCCGACACTGACTGCAGTGCGCGCGGTCGGCATTGCATGCCGATGGGCCCGTGTCTCTGTTTGCTTTGCCTCTTTGAACTTTTGCGGAGGCACAGGATTACCCAGTTCTTCCGTGTAGAGATTAACAATCGATATCTTTGCGCCGTGCTTCACTTCGCATTCGCCCAACTCATGCAGGAGTGGACGCCAGCGGGAATAATGTTCGAGATCCTCGGCTACATGCTTCGAGAGAAGAATGTGTCCCGCGTCGCCGCAATCCATCACTCGTTGGGCGATGTTGATACCAGCACCCGCGACATTGGCTTGTTCGTTTAAATCGGCGATTTCATTAACCGGGCCACTATGGATTCCCATTCGCACCCGAAGATCAGGATGATTTTTTAACGCTTTACTGATCTCCATGGCACATGTGACCGGCTCTTCGGGGCTGTTTCGGAAAACAAGCGCTCCGCCATCGCCAGTAGGCAAACTCAGCAGCTTGCCTTCTGTTTGCGCGCGCCGGAATTGGTCCGTCCCGCGCACGACGTTCTTCAACTCTTGCAACTGCTCGCTTTGCTCGTGGATGAGCAGTTTGGAGTAGCCAACGATGTCAATAAAGAGAACGTGCCCGATCTCGAATTTCAGATCTGAGACGGACTTTTGCGGCATGAAATTCCCTTCGACATGATATCCGAGTTTCTAACGAGGCAACAGAGGAAAGGCTTGTCCGCTTTGCCCCACTACTCGACACGCAACGTCCCGTTCGGAAGTCGTTGTTTTCGAACACCGAACACCGAGCTCCCCGGCGCGCGTAGCCTTGCGCGGAGGCAGCTGATCTAATTATTTCCCATAGCAGATGGCGACCAATAGACGTAGGTTGAGAGGATAAACTTTTAGATGAACTCCACACAACTGGATGATCACGGCGTGGTGGTGACTTGCCCGAAATGTGGCCAGCGTAATCGGCTGAAATACGACAAGCTGGGCGGAAGCGGGCGCTGCGGAAAATGCGGCACCGAACTAAGCGCGCCGGGCGAACCGATCGATGTGGCGAGCGATCTCGCTTTCGATGCCTTAACCACACGATCTGCTCTTCCCGTGTTGGTGGATTTTTGGGCGCCATGGTGCGGTCCGTGCAAGATGGTCGCGCCGGAACTCAACAAGGTCGCGCGCGAAGGGGCCGGGAAATGGCTGGTCGCAAAAGTCAATACCGAGAGTGCGCAGAATCTGGCGCGCCGTTTTCGCATCAACGCGATTCCAACGATGGCGTTATTTAAAGATGGTCTGGAAGTAACACGACAAGTCGGGGCGATGGCAGCGCCCGCCATCCGCAAATTTCTGGAGCCTCACCTCAAGAATGGAAAGAGCTGATTTGCGTCAGGCGTTTTACTAGCGTTTCATTCTCAAAATCTTCGCGACTTAGCGTCTTTGCGCGAGATCCTGGACTCGGAAACAGTTTCACGCCAAGGCGCGAAGACGCAAAGAGGACAGACATCTCAAAGGACCGGATTTCGGTTTCAAATCTTAGCGCCTTGGCGCCTTTGCGTGACACCTCTGCCATGCAATCCCAACAAGAGTCTTTCACGCGAAGGCGCGAAGACGCAAAGAGGATAGACACCTCAAAGGACTAGATTTCAGTTTCGAACTTAGCGCCTTGGCGCCTTTGCGTGACACTTCCGCCGTGCAATTCCAATAAGAGTCTTTCACGCGAAGGCGCGAAGACACAAAGAGACAAACACGCTAAACATCGTGACTCGTCCGTGATCTAATGTGTCAGAGGTTACTTTCTCTCCTCGGCTCCGGGTGCTGGCGTTGATGCTGGAAGGTCGGAGTTCCAAGTATCCGTTCCGCACTTCCACTTCCCGTCGGCCTTCTTTTCCCAAACCTCGACATATTTGCCCTTGTCAGTTACCGGCTTCCCACTGGCGTCGTTCATGGTCAGTTCGTATGTGCCGCTGACGAAGCCAAGGTCACCCGATTTTGCCACTTCCACTTTGGTCGCTTTCCAACTTATGGCGACGCCGGGGCTGGCGAGCATGTCCTGCCAAATCTTCCGAATTGCTTCCTTTGTTGTTGCGATCTGGGCGTTCGGAGGCAGTACCGTGGCGTCATCGGAGTAGTAGGAGAGAGTTTTGTCGAGATCTTTGCTCTCCGCAGCTTTTGACCAGGCGGCGTCAGCGTCACGAAGACTTTGTTCAGCTTTGGTGTCGCCAGCCAGGCAGATGGCCGCTGTTGTAACGGTCAGTATGGAAGTGGTTATTAGCGTTTTTATCTTCATCCCGCCATCGAGGCGGGAATTCTGTTTTTCGTCAATGCTTTTTGTTTTTTACCCCGGATCCGCCTGCGCTACCGCTACGGCACGACAAGTTACGCGGATTTCTCGGATATGGGGATAGAATGACGAAGCCCGAATGACGATTTTCGATCGATTACGAGCACGAACAGATGCGGCAGACCGATGTAACGATTTAACATTGTAACAATTTAACGAGCGCGTCCAGCGGCGCGCGAATTGGTATTGACGCCAAGTGGCATTTCCGGCGGAATCGCTGCATGATCAAAACTCGAATTGCAGTAATGGCTTTGGCTCTGTCGTTTATGGCGGCACCAGCTTGTTTTGCGGCCAATCCGCATATGGGTAGGTGGAAGCTAAATGAAGCGAAGTCGAAGCTGGCACCCGGAATGGGGAAGAACAACACGGTCGTTTACACCGAGATGAAGGACAAAATGGAGGTAACGGTGGACGGCGTGGACAAGGATGGGAAACCGAGGCACGGCGTCTGGATGGGCCAGGCTGACGGCAAAACCTATAAGGTGAAGGGGAACCTTGCTTGGGACGCGGCGGCCTACAAAGTCGTGAACGACCACACCTACGCGATTACGACGATGAAAGGCGGAAAAGTGTTCACCACTGGCGAGACCACGGTCTCGGCGGATGGTAAAACGCGGACCGTCACGGTTAATGGTACGGACGCGGACGGCAAGAAGTTCAAATCCAAGGCGGTTTACGATAAGGAGTAGTTCAGAGGACAGAAGTCAGAGATCAGAGGCCAGATAGTTAGGTTTAGAAGCATCTCTGGATGCTACGCACGATTGTGTACGGAAACTGAGCTAGAGGCTCTAAGTAAGCACATCGAAGCCGAACGCCGAAGTAACCTTCGCGTTATCAGTTCTCGGTTAACTGTTATCAGGAGCAGAATTTTAGCGATTTAACATTGTAACTATTTAACAAGCGCGCCCACCAGTGCGGGAATTGATATTGACGCCGACCGGCATTTCCGGCGGAATGGCCGCCCCTTCCAACGCGCGGTTGAGCTTGATCAGGAAAGCGTCCCCAATCGTTTTGATTTGGGTGCCGTTGAAGCGAGGAAAGATTTCGCGGAGCAACTGGCGATGTTCCTCCAATAATTCCTGCGCAAGCTTGTCGTCGCGTTGCGAGAGCGCGCTGTAGCCCACCATGTCGGTGAACATTGATCGCGGCGAGTTTGCGTTGTTCGCTACCGGCGCTCATTGGTCGAGGCGCACTTTTTTCAGCAGCGCCTGGAAACGCGGCTCGTTCCGCACACTATCGTAAATCGGATCAACCTTTAGATACCAGCAGGCGCTCTCTTGATCCTGATAAGATTTGTCCAGCCAATCCAACGCTTTCTCCTTTTCGCCAAGCCCCAGATAGATCGTAGCGAATGCTGTCGAATTGACGTATTGCCGTTTTGCCATCTCTTCGAGTTCGCGCAACATCTGCTCGGCTTTCGGTCGATCTCCAGAAATGGCATACGCGTAGCCGAGGAGTCCTTGATACCACGCGCCGGTCACCACTATTTTACTTCGTTGAAATTCCGCGATTGCTCCCGCCGTGTCACCTTTCCACAGGAGGCAGCAGCCTAAGAAATGACGGCCGAGCGTCGAAGCGGGATCCAGTTCCAGCGTCTTTTTGATTTGGACAATTGCATCGTCATATCGACGTGCGTGATACAGGAAGTACGCCAAAGCAGATTGAAAGAACGAATTCAGCGGATCGAGTTCGATCGCTTTTTTGTCTTTCGCAATCGCCTCGTCTAATCGACCAACCCCGCCCAGGAACCACGCATATATTTCATATGCCCATGCCAGATTAGGATTTAGTTCGATCGCGTGATCGAATTCAATCTGGGCATTCCGCCAATCGAAAGCGCCGCCCAGAGCGCAAGCAAGGGAAAGGTGCGCTTCCGGCAGTTCCGGGTCGAGCTCCAGCGCTTTTTGCGCGAACTCCTTCTCTTTAACTACCGCTTCTTTGCTCGGCATCACGACTCCTCCCATATAGGCGTAGGTGTCGGCAAGGCCGCAATAGGCCAAAGCATAGTTGGGATCGAGCTTCAGCGCCTGCTCGTAATAGCGGATCGAGCTGGTCCAGCCGGCTTCGCTGTATTTGCCAAACTCGTACCGCCCCAGTAAATAGAGGCGATGAGCCTCCGGGTCCTCGGTTGGTTTCTTCGCCAAAGCGCGAGCCGCTTCGACCCCTAATTTCACTTGCAGCGCCTCGACCACGCGCTTGGCCACGTTGCTTTGAAACGCAAGTATGTCCTTGAAGTCGCCATCGTAATCTTCAGACCAAAGATGATAACCGTCAGCCACGTTCACGAGTTGAGCGGTGACGCGCAGCTTCTCCCCGGCTTTGCGAACGCTTCCTTCCAACACTGTATTGACCTGCAGCTGATCACCGACTTTCCTGAAAATATCCGCTTCGCTCTTGCCCTTGAAAGCGAAACAAGATGTCCGTCCCGGCACGCGCAACCCTGGTACCTTGGCCAGCGCGTTAATTAATTCCTCGGTCATCCCATCACTCAAATACTCGTTGTCTTTGTCTGCGCTCATGTTGACGAACGGCAGCACCGCGACGGATTTGGCTGGCGCAGCGCCCCTGATGTTTTGGGGCCGCTGCGGGTTACCCAGCTCCTCCGTGTAGAAATTGACCAGCGAAATGATTTCGCCGTGTTTAACCTTGCATTCGCCAATCTCATGCAGATACGGCCGCCAGCGAGCGTAATGCTTGAGATCGTCTGCCACGTGCCGCGAGAGAAGAATATGTCCGGCCTCACCGCAATCCATCACTCGCTGCGCCATATTAATGCCCGCACCCGCGATGTTCGCTTGTTCGTTCAGATCAGTGAGTTCATTGACCGGGCCACTGTGAACTCCCATGCGCACCCGAAGTTCGGGATGATTTTTCAATTCCTCGCTAATTTCCAACGCGCACAAAACCGGTGCTTCCGGACTAGTCCGAAAAACGAGCGCGCCGCCATCGCCAGTCGGTAAACGCAGCAATTTGCCTTCCGCTTCGGCCACGCGGAATTGGTCCGTCCCGCGCACGATCTGTTTTAACCGTTGAATCTGCTCGCTCTGCTCGTTGATGAGTAATTTGGAGTAACCGACGATGTCGATGAACAAGACATGTCCGATCTCGAATTTCACGTCGGAGGGATGCTCGGACGGCATGAAGTTTTTATTATCTCAAGACTCGCAATTTAACGAGTCTATTCCGATTCACGGCATTCCTCTTTCAGTGCGTCCGCAACTTTGTAAACGTTGCGCCGCTTCAGTTCGGCGAAGAAGATCTTCGGGCTCACGGATTCTTTTGCCGGTTTGGTACTTTAGCGAAATCGATTCCGATTCGACGCAAGAGATCAGCGAAACGCGGGTCGGAGCGGAGGGCACGAAACTCGGGACGGAACATATAGCTATAAAATGAGCCGGAATGCTCCTCGAACGCGCGGTCAAGCCAGCGCAACGCTTCGTCTTTCTCGCCGAGCGCTACATACACGGCAGCGATTGAATCAGCCGCGACATATTGCTGACGCGATTTTTCTATTAACTGATCGAGGATACGGCGCGCATCTTCCCGCCGTCCCATCTTCGCATAAGTAATCCCCAGCCCCACGCTGGGGAAATGCGTTGCCGCCTGAGCTTTTTCGTAAAGTGGGACCGCTTGATTGAAGTCACCTTTCGCGCGATTCGCATCAGCCAGTGGCGGATCGAAGTAAACGTTAGTTTGGATCAAGTTGAACCGAGCGTTGCCCAGCGTGGATCGCATCTTCTATGCGGTCGGCTGAGCGATACCACAGAACCGCAACGAAGCAGATGGGCGGCGAAAGCGGATCGAGCCTCTCAGCCTCTTCAATTTCCTGTACTGCCTCCTCTAATTCGCCCTGCGCAGATTTGAGGAACGACATAAGCAGATGAGTATCTCCTGAGTTGGGATCGATCTCCAAGGCGCGCTTCAGCTCCGCTTCATCACGCGAAAAATTGCGATCCAATATTCGTATCGAATCGCCGAGATAGGAGCGTGCCTCGGCATCGCGTTCATCCAAGGCGAGCGCTTTCGATGCTGCTTCTTTCACTTTCGGGTAGGCTTCGAGTGGTTTTACATATGCGTCCGCCAACCAACCCCAGTCTTTCGCGATCCCGGTCCAAGCCCGTGCGAGATTTGGATCTTTATCCAGAGCCCGCTGAAAAAGGTTGAGGCTTTTTCGGAAGCTCTCCTCGTCGCTCTTGTTCGAGAGATACAGACCTTGCAGATAAAGATCGTAGGCCTCGGTGTTTTGACGTGCGCGCGCCGGCGGCGCGACCGCGAGCTTGATCTTGAGCGCGTCGACAATTGATCGCGTGATCTCATCCTGAACGACAAACACGTCCTTCAATTCGCGCTCGTAAGTATCCGACCACAGATGAAAACCGTCACGCGCGTTGATCCGACTGCGATTTCCCTTCTCTGCGCAAACTGCCTTCGAGCACTTCGGATTCATGGCGCTGTCTGCGCGATGAGCTTCTGGAACCGCGGATCGTGGCGGATCGGGTCCCATTCCCAGCGATATTTCAAATCGTTGACGGTGATGCTATAATCAACGCTGTCGACCGCGCCCGGGGTTTTGAGCAAGCGCTCGATCAGGGGAATAGCGAGATCATTTTCACCAACGCGCACGTAGATGAGCGCGAGATAACAATTCATGATCGCGCCATCGACCGCGTCTTTCGACTCGGGCTTCAACTCGACCGCACACCGGCCTTCGCGGATTGCGTCCTCTTTGCGTCCCATGAAAGCGTAAAACCATCCTAAGTTCGCATGGCGGTCCGCGCTGTTGGGCGACTCTTTGACCGCGTCTTCGAAATTGGTCCGAGCGGCATCGAAAAACTTTTGCGCGCTGGCAACATCGCCTTGCGCGAGAGCGATGCAGCCATGAAAGAAACTTTTCGGTGTCGATCCGGCGTTGGTGTAGGAAAATTCGTTGACCGGCGAAGCCTCGAGCACGCGTTGGGCACCGGCGTAATCGCGCTCGATCATCGCCACCTCCCAACGAACGCTCGCAATCGCGCCGTCTGGATCGAGACCGGGTGGGATTTCATTAAGCAGCGACTTCAGCAAATGCGTGTCGCCTTTCCACCAGAAATCGACGTAACCGCTTTGGATCTTTGCGACGAGCGACGCCGGCGCCATCGCTCGCATCCGCTCCGCCGTCCGCGCCGCCTCGGGCCAGTGGCGCAAAGCTGTTTGCGTGAAGAGTAGATTCCGGACGACGTTCGGGTTTTGCGGATCGAGCTTATTGATCCTCTCGTAGGTTTGGAGCGACTCCTGCCACTTTCCCTGCCGCCGTTTGATCGCGGCGACCAACCCGCCTACCTCGCTGTTGTTCGGCGCCAAACGCCCAGCGATATCGAACTCGGCCAGCGCACGATCATAATCCTGGTCGATCCAGTAAATGCAGTGACCTAGCGCGAGGTGCGCTTCCGCCAGGTTTTCTTGCAATCGCAGGGCCATCTCGGCTTCGGCGCGCGCGCCCGCCTTCCAACTGTCGAGCGGTTCAAAGTAGTGGAAAATCGCCGCGCGGGTGGAAGCGAGCCGGGCGTGGGCCAGCGCAAACTTCGGGTCGAGCGCGATCGCGTGGAGGTAAAGCTCCTCCGCTTTCTTGTAATCCTCGAGCAAGGTATCGGGATTACGTTCAATTTGGTTCGCACGCAGATACAAGACATAGGCGTCCGCGTTGTTGGTGGGTTTTTTCTCGACCCGCGCTTTCTCCTCGGGATTTAAAGCAACCCGCAGAGCATCGGCAATTTCGGCGGCCAGTTCGCCTTGCAAGCCCAACGAATCGACGAGCGGCCGATCGTAGCGATTCGCCCAGAGATGCCGGTCGTGCAACGCGTCGATCAGTTGCACGTTAATGACCACACGATCACCTGCCCGCCGCACACTTCCCTCCAGCACGTTCGCTACTCCAAGGGTTTTGCCGATCTCGCGCAGGTTACGCACCGCCGTATCGCGAAATTGAATCACCGATGACCGGCTGATCACCCGCAGTCCGCCGATCTGCGCCAGGCTGGTCAGGATATCATCCTGGATGCCATCGGCGAAAAATGCGTTCTCCTTGTCGTCGCTGAAATTGGCGAAAGGCAAAACCGCGATGCTCTTCTCTGGAATCGCTTCGCCGCTTTCGCTGCGGAACGGAAGCCGTTGATAAATCAGCATCACGATCACGAGGAGGAGCACCCCAATGATGCCAAAGTCGATCTTTCGACCAAATGCGCGTTGAGTTGCAACATCGACATCTTCGCTGCGAACAACTCCTTCCGGCGTCAATTCGAATAGCCACGACAGCACCATGGCGATAGGGAACCCAAGGATGAGCGCGATGATGACGAAGCGCACCGCCGAATTTGGGACATTGAAGAACGGAAAAATTTGCGTCGCGATCTGGGCCAACAGCCACGCGCCCATTCCATATAGGACCGCGGCGCGGTAAATATTACGCCGCTTCAGTTCGCTGAAGAAATTCCTCGGAATCACTGCCAGTTGTGCCGGGAGAGTTTGATGTCGATCAAAAGGGCGTGCACCATCTCCGGTCCGATTTGTTCTTTGCGTTCGGTGACCATCAAGAAGAGTTTATTTGGGCGCGAGCGATGCCACAATCGCTTCGAAACGCGGATCGCCGCGTAGCGGATTCCACATCGGATGTAGTTTGAGTCGCGCGTAATTGATGTAGCCGGGCATTTTCACCAGCTTTTGCAATAATTCGATCGCGCGATCGCGTTCATTGCTCCAGGTGTAAACCTGCGCCAGCCCTTCGAGCACCAACACGCCGTCGTAAATATCTCGCGAGATTGGCATCAGCTCGACAGCATGTTCTGCTTCCCGGAGGGCCAATTCTTTCCGGCCCAGAGCTGCGTCGACTTGAGCGAGGACTGCAATCGTCCGCGCGTGTTCCGGTTTCACAACCAGTCTCTGCTCCAAAATCGTACGCGCGGCCGAGAAAGCAGCGATGGCACGTCCCGAATCGCCTTTTGTCCGCGCAATCAGACCTTCAAACCAAGCCTTTGGGAAGTAGAAGCTGAAGTCGATGTCTTGGAAGTCTTGCCGTGGCGATGCGGCGAGAACCCGGTCCGCTTCAGTGTAATCGCCGTCGATCAAGGCGAACAACATTCGGACAGGAGTTTGTCCACCGGCCACGTCCATGTCTGGCGATTTGGCCAGGACTTCGCGTAACGGTTTTGAGTTAGCCGTTCCATTAAAAATAGCAGAGGCTTGGCGGAACTGAACGATAGGCGTCCGTTCACCTGCATCCATGACACGCTCGTAGGTCTGCACCGCTTCGGGAAATCTCCGTTGCAGCACGTAAGTGTCGGCTAGCAAATTGTAAGCGTTGGGATTTCTCGGATCGAGGGCGACTGCGGTGGAAAAATCTCGTTCAGCCTCAGGCCAGTGGTTACGGCGCCGAGTGATGTATCCGGAGAGAATGAAGAATGGCGTGCTATTCGGCAGACCGGGCCGTGCGATTGCGAGTTCTTCCAGCGCGCGATCGTAGTCCCGGTGGCATCGGAACAGAAAATCGGCCATGGCAAAATGCGCTTCGGCTGAATCGGGCCGGAGGCGGAGGGCGGCGTTGACGGCGGTCTCGGCCAGAAGAATGCGATCCTGGGTAGGATCGAGATCTAGAAAGTAGAGCAGATCGTTCGCGCGTGCCGCGTAACAATACGCGGCGACAAACTTTTCGTCGCGTTTGATCGCCTCGTCCAATGATTGCAGCGCTTTGAGCAGGGCTGCTCGGACGTCCTCAGCGATCAGATAGCTATCGACGATTTGCTTTGCTTGAAGATAGAGGTCGAATGCGACCAAATCCTGGGTCGGACGTTCTTCGATCTCGGCCTTCTGTTTGGGCGAAAGTTTTGCCTTGAGCTGAGCGACAATCGATTCAGCGAGTTCGCTCTGGATGGCAAACAAATCGGCCGCGGTCCGGTCGTAAGTTTCCGCCCAGATATGGGCATCGGTCCGGGCGTCGATTAATTGCGCATTGATGCGAAGTCGATCACCAGCACGTTGCACCGAGCCTTCAACAATATAAGCGACGCCGAGTTGTTGAGCGATCTCGCGCAAGTTGCGTTGGATACCACTCTTGTATTGACGCGCGCTGGTGTGACTAATGACTTTTAGATCAGAGACCTTGGCAAGATTGGTAAGGATTTGATCCTGCACTCCGTCGGCGAAGTAGGTGTTTTGTTTGTCGTCGCTTAGATTCTCGAATGGCAGGACCGCAATTGATTTCGCCGAACTGCCTGCATTTTGTTTTGTTACGGCAGTGTAGCGGCCGACAAAAAATAATCCGACGGACAAAAGGCCGCCGACAATTGCCACATAAATCCAGGCGCGCTTTGCGTGCGCGGCTTCTACCGGCATGGCGTCGGCTTCTTCCGTGCGCTTAAGGCCTTGTGGTGTCGACTCGAAGGCCCAGGCTATTGCCAGGGCAATGGGCAGACCGAGTATTATAAGAACGACAAGTAAGCGAATCAGCCAGTTTGGAGCGTCGAACACAGGTAATACCTGTGTGATGCCTTGAGCGAGAGCCCATCCGCCGACGATGTAGGCTACTGCAACCTTGTAGACGTTCCGCCGCTTTAACTCGGCGAAGAGATTATCGATCTTCACCCTTTTCCGCCAACAATCTTCTGCACCAGCTTCTCGAAGCGCGGCTGACCGCGCAGATCGTCGAACAATGGATCGACCTTGAGCACAAATAAATAATTCGTGTCGCCTCGTTGATACGCTGTCTCCAATTCATCGAGGGCACGGTTTTTGTCGCCCAGCCCGAGATAGAGCAGCGCCCACGCGTATGGCGCGACGTGGCGTGACTTCGCTTCTTCGTTCAAGCGCGCCAGAATTTTTTGCGCCTCCACTTTGTTTCCCGTGCGCGCATATGCCTGACCGAGCATGGCGAGCGAATAAGAATCGCCATTCAGATCGAACGCTTGTCGAAATTCCGAAATCGCCTCGGGCAGCTGCCCTTTGGCTTGGTGCACGCCACCGAGATAATAATGCGCCAGGAAAAAGCGCGGATCGATCTCCAGGGTTTTGCGCGCTTGCGCCTCCGCTTCATCGAGCCGGTGCGCGGACGCATAAGTCCACGCCAAATCCGCATTGATAATGACCGAGAGCGGATCCAGCTCGGTTGCCCGTTTCCCTTCCACTATCGCCTGGTCGAAATGGCCGAGCGACAGGTGACCGAGCCCGAGCCAATGATGCGCCGTGGCGTAGTTAGGCTTCAACTGGACCGCGCGTTCGAAGTGCGTAATCGCGCGTTCGAGACGAAGATCGAGCGTGTCCAGCAACCCGAGCGAGGCGTGCGCTTCGGCTAATGAATCGTCAAGCTCAAGCGCTTTAGTGACCGCGGCCCGCGCCGGTGGGACGACGTCTGCCGTGGGCGCTCCGCCATAATTCGGCAGGAGCAAATACGAATCGGCCATTCCGGCATATGCCAGCGCGTAGCTCGGGTCTTTGGCGATCGCCTGATTGAAAAACTCAATCGCCTTGCGAAGATCGACACCTGACCGTTTGTTCCAAAAAAATCTGCCTTTAAGATAAAGCTCGTACGCTTCCGGATTCGCGGTCGGCGCTTTTGCGATCGATTTTTTTTCAGAACCGGTGATTTTTGCCTGCAACGTTTCGGCAATATTTTTCGCGATCTCGCTCTCGACCGCGAAAATGTCGGTCAGTTTTCGATCGTAGGTGTCAGCCCAAAGATGCGCGTCAGTCAAAGCGTTGATGAGCTGAACATTTACCCGCACCTGATTGCTGGCTTTCTGCACGCTTCCTTCCAAAATGTGCGCCACGCCAAGTTGCTTGGCGATCTGGGGAAGATTATCTGGCGTGCTTTTGAA
>Ga0209156_10001880_pt1 | contig 16808 bp, 14 predicted proteins | sample GraSoiAngelo_124_FD_185881 | JGI IMG/M metagenome (GOLD analysis project Ga0209156, IMG submission 185881) | Grasslands soil microbial communities from the Angelo Coastal Reserve, California, USA - 14_0927_05_20cm (SPAdes) (version 2) | ecosystem: Environmental > Terrestrial > Soil > Grasslands...
CGACGAGGGGCGCATTTTCCGGCTGGGCGACCGCGTGCGCGTGGAGGTGTCGAGCGACACGGTCGTGCTGATCCCGGTGCCCGAGGAGGGCTAGTCTGGCGCCGGCGCGGCTGACGGACGCCGACTCGCCCTCAACGCACGGTACCGCGCAGGAGTCAGCCCGAACGCCGATCTGAAGGCTCGCGTGAAGTGCGCCTGATCGGCGAATCCCGCGTCGAGCGCGACCTCGACCAGCGGGCGCTCCCGGTGAATCCGCTCCCGCGCGAATTCGAGACGGCGCATGAGCAGATAGCGGTAGGGGCTGGTCCCGAACGTGATCCTGAACTGCCGCGCCAGATCGTAGCGTGTCAATCCCGTGATCGACTCCAGCTCTCGCGAATGCACGACCCGGGTCTTCTCGGCATCCAGGAACTGCCGGGCCCGCTCGATGGCCCGGACATCGACGCGGCGGGAGCTCACGGGTCTGGCGCCAGCCCGCTCCCCGGCCATCAACCCTTGCGCCAGGTCCACGATGAGGGTGTCCACGGCCAGCGCGTCCAGCGGAGCGCGAAACGCCGCGTCGATGGTTCGCGACAGCATCGCGTTCGTCGACACGGGCTCGCTCACGAACGGCAGCGGATCGGGCCTTCCGCGGAGGGTCCGTACCGCGTCCATAAGCAGAAACGGTTCCACGTAGACCATCCGATAGCCGAATCCCTCGCCGGTGCCCGCGCGTCCGTCGTGGACCTCGTCCGGATACAGCACGACCACCTGCCCGGGAGTGCTCGCATGGGCCGAGCCTCGGTAGTCGAAGACCTGGACGCCGGAGTCGGTCACACCGATCGCGTATGTGTCGTGGCGATGTTTTTGATAGGCCTCGCCGGCGAACCACGCGCTGAAGAGCTCGACGCCACCGGCCGGCCCGGAGCTGTCGAGCCAGCCGGCGACCGTGCCCTGGCACGATCGTTCAAGACCCTCGCCGGCCGATCTGGTTTCATTCAGACGCATCGCTGGAGGATAGCGTACGACGACGGAACAGATCGTGGCGTTCCTTCTCTTCGCCGTCGTGGCCGCCGTCACGCCAGGCCCGAGCAACATCATGCTGACCGCGGCCGGCGCGCGGGCAGGCGTCCTCAGAGGCTTGCCCTGCCTGCTCGGCGTCACGACCGGGATGGGTGCCATGATGTTCGTCGTGCCTCTCGGGCTCGGGAGTCTTGTGCTCGAGCATCCCCTGGTCCTCAAGGCGCTCCACTGGGGCGGCGCCGCGTTCCTGCTCTGGCTGTCATGGAAGATCGCGACGTCCGGAAGCCGCATCGACTCGGCACCGGAGCGGGAGCCGGTTGGCTACCTGGGCGCTCTCATCTTTCAGTGGGTCAACCCGAAATCGTGGCTGGTGACGGCGAGCGCGGCCGGCACCTTTCTCGGCGCTCACGGGGGGAGCCCGATCGCGCAGGCGGCCTCCCTCGCGGGCCTCTTCGTCCTGGCCGCCTTGCCGAGCTGCTTTCTGTGGCTGGCGTTCGGAGCCGCTGTCCAGCGCGTCCTGCACAGTCGTCGCCGGCTGCGAATCTTCAACATCGTGATGGGCGCGCTTCTCGCGCTATCGATCGTCCTGATCGTCCGGTGAGCCGGGGCCACTGTCGGATCGCGGCTAGATCGAGTAGACGCGGTCCTGCTCGAGGAGGGACACGCGGCCCGAGCCGACGCGGCCCAGCTCTTCCGCGATCTCCTCCTCGAACTGCGGCTTCACGTGGAAGATCCAGACGGGCACCTCGGGCGCGAGCTTGTCGAGCTCGCGCTCGATGAGCGAGGGCGTCATGTGCTTGGCGATCGCGGCGAGGGGGCCCAGGCGGTTGGGGAAGGCGCACTCGAGGATCACGGCGCGGAGGCCCCGGAGCCCGCGGGCCGCCTGCCAGAGCGCGCTCGTCGGCCCGGTGTCGCCCGAGTAGATCAGCCCGGTCGAGCCGTCGTGGACGATGAACCCCACCGTCGGCACCGTGTGGCTCACGGCGATCGGCGTCACCCATAGGTCCCCGACCCGCTGCTCGACGTCGTCCACCAGCGTCCGATACTTCACGACCGGGACGTCGGCGTGCGGGATCTTGGTGAAGTCGGGCCAGAGGATGTTGTTGAAGACGCCGGCGCGGAGCGTGTTCACGACCGGGTCGACGCTGCTGATCGTGACCGCGGCGCCGGTCTCGCAGAAGCCCAGCGTCTCCGTGAGGTAGACGAGGCCCGCGACGTGGTCGAGGTGGGAGTGGGAGACGAGGGCCTGCTCGATCGAGAGCTGCTCCGGGACGGTCAGCGCGCCGCTGACCGTGCCTCCGTCGAGAAGCGTGTGGTCGTTGATGAGGAACGCGGAGGGGCGATGCCCGAGCCCTTCGCCCCCGAAGGCGCCGAGCACCCGGATCCTCACAACACCGGATACTAGCATAGAAAAATAGTAAGATGACTGCATGAGCGACGCGACGTTCGACTACCCGACGATGGCACGCGCGCTGATCGTGGGCGACAAGGACACGGTCGCGCGCAAGACCCACGAGGGCCTCGCGCTCTCCATCGATCCCAAGGCGCTCATCTTCAAGGGGCTCATCCCGGGGATGGACGTGGTGGGCGAGAAGTTCCGTCGAAACGAGTACTACGTCCCCCAGGTCCTGCTCTCCGCGCGGGCGATGTACGCGGGCCTCGACCTGCTGAAGCCGCTCATCACCGCGGCGGCCAAGAGCGACGACTACTACGGCGTCGTCGTCATCGGGACCGCGCAGGGCGACCTCCACGACATCGGCAAGAACCTCGTGGCCATGATGCTGGAGGGCGCCGGCTTCAAGGTGGTGAACCTCGGCCGCGACGTGGCGCCGGAGGTCTTCGTGAAGGCGGTCACGGAGCACGGCGCGAACATCGTCGGGATCTCCGCCCTGATGACGACGACCATGCCCGCGATGAAGCGGACGATCGACGCGCTCGTCAAGGCGGGGCTCCGCCAGCGGGTGAAGGTGATGATCGGCGGTGCGCCGGTGAGCCAGGCGTTCGCCGACGAGATCGGCGCCGACGGCTACGCCAAGGACTCGACCCTCGCGGTCGTGAGGGCGAAGGCGCTCCTGGGCGTGGCGGAGGCGGTGCCGTCGTGAGCGGGCGCGGGCGGGAAGTCATCGAGCGCATCCGCGGCGGCGAGACGCTGGTCTTCGACGGCGGCTACGGCACGATGCTCTTCGCCGCCGGGCTCCTGAACGGCGCCTGCCCGGAGCTGTGGAACGACACGCACGCCGACGTGGTCCGCTCGATCCACAAGGGCTACTTCGACGCCGGCAGCCAGATCGTCGAGACCAACACCTTCGGCGGCACACGGCTCAAGCTCGTCGAGTACCGGCTGGGCGAGCGGACGCGCGAGCTGAACGAGCGCGGCGCGCGCCTGGCCCGCGCCGCGGCGCCGCCGGCGGGCTACATCGCGGGCTCGATCGGCCCGACGAGCCGGCTACCCAAGGACTACGCGCTCGACGCGGGCGTGACGGACGAGGAGTACGAGGCGACGTTCCTGGAGCAGGCCGAGGCCCTCGCCGAGGGCGGCGTGGACCTCTTCGCCGTCGAGACGATGATGTTCCCTCAGGAAGCGACGGCCGCGATCCGCGCCTGCAAGAAGGCGACGGACGTGCCGGTGATGGCGACGATGTTCTTCCAGTTCGAGGAGCTGCACGATCGCGACCGCACGATGTGGGGCGAGAGCCCGGCCGACGTCGCCCGGAGCCTCCTGGCGGCGGGCGCAGACGTCGTCGGGATGAACTGCGGGCGCGGACCCGACCGCGCGATCGTCATCATCCGCGAGATGCGGAAGGTGACCGACGCGCCCCTGATCGCCTACCCCAACGCGGGCCTCCCGGTGACGAAGGGCGACACCGTCACGTACGAGCTCGGGCCCGAGGAGATGGCGCGCGAGTACCCGGCGCTGCTCGAGGCCGGCTGCAACATCGTCGGCGCCTGCTGCGGCTCGAACCCCGAGCACATCGAGCGCATCGCGGCGGTCGTGCGAGCCGCAGGGCGTCGCGGGGCGTGACGGGCCAGCACACCGCGTCCGAGCCCAGGGTCCTCACGGACATCGCCCTCGAGATCGACCCCGCCGAGGTCCTGCGCTTCCAGGGCTACAAGCGCGACGCGGACCTCCCCAGCGCCGAGGTGCGGCGGCTCTTCGACGAGGCGCTCGCCCTCGGGCGCGCGTTGATGGAACCGCGCGCCGTCGTGTGCTGGCTCGCCGTCACCCGCCAGGACAGAGACCTTCTCGAGGCCAGTGGCGTGGCGCTCAGGATTCCGGAGATCCGACAGCGCTGGGGAGCGGTCGAGCACGTCATCGCCGCGCTGTGCACGATCGGCGATCGCCTCGAGCGGCGCGTCGCCGAGCTCTGGGAGGCTCGCGAGCTCCCGCTCGCCTCGATGCTCGACAGCGTCGGCTCGGGGGCCGTCGAGAGCCTCGCGGAGTACGTGAACGACGTCCTCTGTCAGCAGGGGATCGCGCGCGGCCTCAAGGTCACCAACCGGATCAGCCCGGGCTACGGCGACTGGGACGTGGCCCAGCAGCGCGAGCTGTTCCGGCTGTGCCCGGCCGACGCGATCGCCGTCGGCCTGAACGCGGCCTGCTTCATGACACCCGTAAAGTCCATCTCGCTCCTGGCCGGCGCGGGTCCGGCCGCGCGCGTGGACCACTACTTCAGCCAGTGCGCGCGCTGCTGGATGCGCGACTGCGCCTACCGCCGCGTCCCCGCCGGTCATACTGTGCACCGGTAGGCCGCGCGGGTCGGCGTGGGGCTCGCCCGCCGCCCCTCGGGTCTCTGAAACGCGCGATCTGATACGATGCGAGGGATGCCGGCGGACAACGTCATCCTCGTGGGCTTCATGGGCGCCGGGAAGTCGTCCGTCGGGCGGCTGCTCGCGCGCCGTCTCGGCCGCGGCTTCGTCGAGACGGACGACATGATCGTCGCGCGCGAGGGGAAGCCGATCCCCGAGATCTTCCGCGAGCACGGCGAGGCGCGCTTCCGCGAGCTCGAGGCCGAGGCGCTCGAGGCGCTCCGGCTCAAGGCGGGCGACGTGATCGCGACCGGCGGCGGCTTCCCGTGCCACGACGGGCGCATGGAGGCCCTGCGCGACCTCGGCACGGTCGTGTGGCTCGCGGGCGAGTTCGTCGACCTCCACGAGCGCGCGGGCCGCACCGGGGGGAGGCCGATGCTCGCCGGTCGCGCCCCGGCGGAGCTCGAGGAGCTCTACCGCACCCGCCAGGCGTACTACCGGCGGGCGCACGTCAGCGTGGACACGAGCGGGCTCGGCCCGGACCAGGTCGTGGCGCGGGTGCTCGCGGCCCTCCGGCGGGTACATGCCGCACGCGTTTAGCCGCCGGCTCGACGCGGGGCCGCTCCTCTGCGACGGCGCGATGGGCACGATGCTCTATGCCCGCGGCGTGTCGCTCGACGCCTGCTTCGACGTCCTCAACCTGCACCAGCCGAAGGTCGTCCAGGCGATCCACGCCGACTACATCGCCGCGGGCGCCGACTGCATCGAGACGAACACCTTCGGCGCGAACCGCTTCAAGCTCGCGGTCCACGGGCTCGCGGATCGGGTGCGCGAGATCAACACCCGGGGCGTGCGGCTCGCTCGCGACGTCCGCGAGAGCGCCGGGCGCGACGTCTTCGTGCTGGGCTCGATCGGTCCGCTCGGCAAATACCTGGCGCCCCTTGGCACCGTGACGGCCGAGGAGGCGCGCGTCGCGTTCCGCGAGCAGGCCGAGGCGCTCCTGGAGGGCGGCGTGGACGCGTTCGTCGTCGAGACGTTCTCCGATTTCGCCGAGATCGCGCTCGCCCTCGAGGCGGTGCGGTCCGTCACCGACCTGCCGATCGTCGCGGAGATGGCGTTCACGAACGAGGGCGTGACGTTCACGGGCCGCTCGGCGGTCGACGTGGCGCGAAGCCTCGTCGGGCGCGGCGTCCAGGCGCTCGGCGCGAACTGCTCGGTCGGCTCGAGCACGCTCCACGAGGTGCTGGAGCAGATGCTGCCGGCGGCCGGTGGCATCCCGCTCGCGGTCCAGCCGAACGCCGGGCTCCCGAGCCGGATCGACGAGCGTCTCATCTACCTCTCGTCGCCCGCCTACATGGCCGAGTACGCCGGCCGGATGGTGGACGCGGGCGCGCGTCTCGTCGGCGGCTGCTGCGGCACGACGCCCCAGCACATCGCGGCCATGCGCGAGGTGCTCGATCGGAAGACCAGCGTGCGACGCGAGACGCGCCGCCCGGTGGTCAGCGTCAGCACGCCGGCGGTCCGCGAGGCCACGGGCCTCCGCACGCTGCGGGCGCCGACGACGCTCGAGCGCAGGCTGCGTGAGCGCGAGTTCGTCGTCACGGTGGAGCTCGACCCGCCCCGGGGGCACACCGTCGAGAAGCTCGTCCAGGGAGCGAAGCTCCTCAAGGAGCGCGGCGTCGAGATCGTGGACATCAACGATGGGTCGCTCGGACGGGTCCGGATGGCCGTGCTGGCGACGGCGCTCCTCGTCCGCGAGGCGACGGGGCTCGACGTCAACATGCATTTCACCTGCCGCGACCGGAACCTCATGGGGATCCAGGCCGACCTCCTCGGCGCCTACGCGCTCGACGTCCGGAATATCCTCGCGATGACCGGCGACCCGCCGCGCGCGGGCGACTACGCGGACGCGACGGCGGTCTTCGACGTGGACGGGATCGGCCTCATCGAGATCATCCGGCGGATGAACGAGGGGCTCGACGCGACGGGCGCGTCGATCGGCGAGCCCACGTCGTTCTTCGTCGGCGCGGCGCTGAACCCGGCCGCCGCCGAGGTGGGGCGCGAGGTCGAGCGGTTCCACCGGAAGCTCGAGGCGGGGGCGCGCTGGGTCCAGACGCAGCCCGTGTACGACCTGGCCGCGCTCGACGCATTCCTCGCGCGCGCCGGTGGCTCGCCGGTGCCCGTGCTGGTGGGCGTCCTCCCGCTCCACAGCTTCCGTCACGCCGAGTTCCTCCACAACGAGGTGCCCGGCATCTCGATCCCCGAGCCCGTGCGCCGCCGGCTGAAGGACGCGGGGGACGGCGCGCTTCGCGTGGGCATCGAGATGGCGCAGGAGCTCGTCCGCGAGGTGCGCGGGCGCTACGCCGGCGCGTACCTCATGCCCTCGTTCGGCCGCTTCGAGGTCGTCGCCGAGGTCCTCGATGCCAGTCATTAAACGGAGCGCGAGGCCGGCTCAGACCGTGGGTGGCCTGAGAGAGAAGCGTGTGGCTCCGACACGCCCGGTCAGCCCGGGGCGCCAGGTGCTCAAGGGGGTGCGCCGTGGCGCCGTTTGAACTGGGGGCGCGTGAGGCAGCGGAACGGATCCGCGCCGGGACGCTGAGCCCGGTCGAGCTGGTGGAGTCCTGCCTCGAGCGGATCGGCGCGGTCGACGGGCGGCTCCAGGCGTGGGTGCACGTCGACGCCCCGGGGGCGCTCACCGCGGCGCGGCAGCTCGAGAGCGAGGCGAAGGGCGCGCGCCTGCGCGGCCCGCTCCACGGCGTGCCGATCGGGGTGAAGGACATCTTCCACGTCGCCGGCATGCCGACGCGGGCGGGCGCCGGGACGTTCGCGCACAGCCTTCCGACGCGGGACGCCGCGTGCATCGAGCTCGCGCGCGCCGCGGGGGCCATCGTCCTCGGCAAGACCCACACGACCCAGTTCGCGTATCGCGATCCGGCGCCGACGAAGAACCCGTGGAAGGCCGGCCACACGCCGGGCGGGTCCTCGGCGGGCTCGGCGGCCGCCGTCGCCGCGCGCATGGTCCCGCTGGCGCTCGGCTCGCAGACCGTCGGCTCGGTGCTGCGGCCCGCCGCGTACTGCGGGGTGGTCGGCGTGAAGCCCACGCACGGGCTCATCTCCGTCACGGACGTGATCCCGCTCGCGTGGTCGCTCGACCACGTCGGCGTCTTCGGCCGGTCGGTCGCCGACGCGGAGCTCGTCCTCGGCGTGCTGGCGCGCCGCAACCTGGCGCCCGGGCCGGCGCGCGCGCCGCGCCTCGCGCTGGCGGCCGAGCTGCTGAGCCCCGCCACGCCCGAGGTCGCCGAGCACGTGCAGACGGTCGCGCGCGCCTTCGCGCGCGCCGGCGCGAGCGTCACGGAGGTGAAGCTGCCCGCCGCCTTCGGCGAGCTCCACGCGGCGGGTCACGTCGTGCTCGAGGCGGAGGCCGCGGCCTACCACGCGCGCGACTTCGGCGCGCACGCGGGCGAGTACGGCCCAGAGATCCGCAAGGGGATCGAGGCGGGGCTGATGCTCAGCGCGACGGCGTACCTCGCCGCCAACCGCCTTCGGCTCGCGTTCCGCGACGCGGTGATGCCGCTCCTCCACGCCCACGACGCGCTCCTCTCGCCCACCGCGCCGGCGCCCGCGCCCGACCTGTCGACGACGGGCGACGCCTGGCACTGTGCGCCGTGGAGCTACGCGGGCGTGCCCTCGGTGTCGCTGCCGAGCGGGCTCGCCTCCTCCGGGCTGCCCCTCGCGATCCAGCTCGTCCAGGCCGCCGGCGCCGAGGCGCGGCTGCTCGCGGTCGCGGCCTGGTGCGAGCGCGAGCTCGCGTTCACCCACGCCCCCCAGGCCTGACGTGCTCGACCTCAAGATCGAGGGCGCCACCGTCATCGACGGTACCGGCGTGACCGGCGGCCGTGCGGACGTCGGGATCCGCGGTGACGCGATCGCCGCGGTCGGCGACCTCTCTCGCGAGTCGGCCGCCTCGACCCTCCGCGCGGCGGGCCGCGTGGTCGCCCCGGGCTTCATCGACATGCACTCGCACTCCGACTGGCGGCTCTGGGAGAACAGGCGCGCCGAGTCGAAGATCCGCCAGGGCGTGACGACGGAAGTCGTCGGCAACTGCGGCTTCTCGCCCGCGCCCGTCTCCGACAAGTTCCTGGACGACCTGCGAGGCTTCGCGCTGTACCTGCCGAAAGGGATGGACTTCGCCTGGCGCTCGGTGGGCGATTACCTGCGCGCCTTCGACCAGGAGGGCACCGCGCTCAACGTCGTCCAGCTCGTCGGCCACGGCACCCTGCGCATCGCCGCCATGGGCTTCGCGCGGCGCGCGCCTGAGGCGGCGGAGCTCACGCGGATGCAGCGGCTGCTCGCCGACGCGATGGAAGACGGCGCCTGGGGGCTCTCGACGGGGCTCATCTATGCGCCGGGCTCCTACGCGACCACGGAGGAGCTCGTCGAGCTCGCGCGCGTGGCCGGCCGCCACCGCGGCTTCTACGCGAGTCACATCCGCGGCGAGGGGGCGACCCTGCTCGACGCGGTGCGGGAGGCGATCCACGTCGGGCGGGAGGCGGACCTGCCGGTGCAGGTGAGCCACGTCAAGGCCGCCGGCCGGCCCAACTGGGGCAGGGTCGCCGACGCTCTGGCGCTCATCGACGCGGCGCGGGGTGAGGGCCTCGACGTCATGGCCGACGTCTACCCGTACACGGCCTCGAGCACGACCGTGCGCACGCTCCTGCCCGACTGGGCGCTCGAGGGCGGCATCGAGGCCATGCAGCAGCGCCTCGGTGACCCGGAGGCACGCGCGCGGATCCGCGCCGAGCTCATGGCGCCCGTCACGGGCCAGGGTGTCCTCGACCGCATCGGCTGGGAGAACATCATGATCGCCTTCTGCGCTCGACGGAAGGACGCCGAGGGCCGGCGCCTGTCGGAAATCGGCGCCGCGCGCGGCATGAACCCGCTCGACGCGGCGCTCGAGCTGATCGCAGACGAGGCGGGCAAGGCCTACATGATCCTCTTCCAGCTCGACGAGAAGGACCTGCGCCGCGCGCTCGCCCACCCGGCGGTGATGGTCGGCTCCGACGGCTCGTCGCTAGCGCCGTACGGCCCGCTCGCCGCCGGCAAGCCGCACCCGCGGAGCTACGGCACCTTCCCGCGCGTGCTCGGCGAGTACACGCGCGAGCAGCGGGTCCTCGGTCTCCCCGAGGCGATCCACAAGATGACCGGGCTCCCGGCACGGCGTCTGGGTCTGCGCGACCGCGGCATCGTCCGGCCGGGCGCCAAGGCCGACCTCGTCGTGTTCGATCCCAAGCGCATCGCCGACCGGGCGACCTACGAGGAGCCGCACCGCTACCCGGTCGGGATCGAGCACGTCGTCGTCAACGGCCGCTTCGTCGTCAAAGACGGCCAGCACACCGGCAGCCTCCCAGGCAAGCTCCTGACGCCGCCATGAAGATCGGGCGGGTCTTTCCCGATCTCCTGACGCCGCTCGCGACCGCGGACTCGGTCGCGGAGGCGCTGGCCCAGACGCTCGCGCGCCTGGTGCGCCTGGCGGGTGCGGACGCCGGTGCTCTCGCCTTCAGCCCGGCGCGCGGCGCGCCGGTCGTCGTCGTCGAGGGCGGGCGGCGGCTTCCCGCCGAGCTCCGCCAGTGGCTCGTCGCCGCGGCCGCCTCGCGTCGGCGCGGGGTGAGGCTCGCGCGCGTCCGGCCACCGGGCTCTGCGCGCGGCCGCGCCGCGGCGCTCCTGTCGGCCCCGCTCGGCGCCCCGGGCCGTCCGGCGGGGACGCTCCTCCTGCTCGGCCGGCTCGGGCGGCTCACGCCCAAGGCACTCCCCGCGGGCTTCCCGAAGGAGCTCGGCACCGCGATCGATCTCGTCTGGCACCTTCACCGGCGGGCGCTCCGCACGTCGGTCCTCAACGAGCTCACGCAGCTGCTCGCCTCGGGCGACTCGCTCGACGAGGTCTTCCGCGCGTTCACCGAGGGCACGTCCCGGCTCATCCCGTTCGACTCGATCGCCGTCGCCTTGCTCGACGCCGAGCGGGGCGAGCTCGAGATCGTGGACGTGGCGGCGCGCGGCCTGCCGCTCGCCCTCCGGCGCGACGGGAGGATGGCGCTGGCGGGGACGCTCGTCGCCGAGGTCGTCCGGACCGCGGGCCCCGTGAGGGTGGACGATGTCGAGCGCGACCCGGTGCCCGACGCGAGCCGGCGCGTGCTCGCGCCCCGCGGGTACCGGGCAGCGTTGCTGGCGCCGCTGGCGGCGGGGCATGGCGTCTTCGGTGCGGTGACGCTCGCCGCGGCTCGCCCCGGCGCCTTCGACCCGGCCGACACCGAAATCTTGGCCGAGCTGGCGCGCCCACTCGCCTCGGCGATCGAGCAGCGCCGGCTGAACGAGGAAGGGCGCCGGCGGACGGACGAGCTGGCGGCGCTCTACTCGACGAGCCAGCTCATCACCTCCCGCCTCGACCTGGCGTCGGTGCTCGACCGCATCAGCCGCTCGGTCACCGCGCTCATCGGGAGCACGGGCTGCGGGATCGGCCTCCTCGACCGCGAGCGCGCGCGTCTCACCCATGTCGCCGCCCACGGCTTCGAGAGCGAGGAGTGGCGCGCCCTCTCGATGCCGGTCGGCGAGGGGATCATGGGGCGCGCGGCCGAGAGTGGTCTGGCGATCCGGGTGGACGACGTCCGGGCCGACCCGCGCTCGGCCCGTCGCGACGTGGACGAGCGCGAGGGGATCCGCTCGATGCTCTGCGTGCCGCTCAAGGTCGGCGGCGGGGTCATCGGGGTGATCTCCGCCTTCTCCACGCGACCCGGCGTCTTCACGTCCCACCACCAGCGCGTCCTCGAGGCCTTCGGCGAGCAGGCGGGCATCGCGATCCAGAACGCCCAGCTCTTCGAGGAGAGCGTGCGCCGCGCCCGGGAGACCCGCGCGCTGCTGGAGGCCGGGCGCGCCGTCAGCGCGAGCCTCGACGTGGACCGGACGATCCGCGTGATCCTCGACGCGGCGCGCGGGGTGGTCGGCGCGGACTCGTGCGGCCTCGCGACGCTCGACCCGTCGACGGGCGACTTCGTCACGGTGGCGAGCCTCGACCTGCCGTCGGCGATGGTGAAGGAGATCCGGATCAAGGTGGGCGAGGGCATCGGAGGCCTCGCCGTGAGCGAGCGGCGGCCCATCCAGAGCCGCGACCTCTACACGGATCCGCGCGCCCGCTACCCGCAGCTCGCGCGCGCGACCGGCTTCCGCTCGATGCTGGCGGCACCGCTCCGCGTGGGCGAGCGCGTCGTCGGTGTGATCAGCGTCTTCCGGACGGACGTGCACGAGTTCTCGGGCGCGGAGGAGGAGCTCCTCCTGGCGCTCGCCGATCAGGCGGCGATCGCCCTCGAGCACGCCCGGCTCTACGCCGAGCTCGAGGTGCGCGTCGCCGAGCGCACGCGCGAGCTCGACACGCAGAAGCGGTTCGTCGAGGTCGTCCTGGAGACGCTGCCGCTGGGCGTCTTCGTCCTCGACGCCGGGCTTCGCGTCGTCCGTGCCAACCGCGAGGGCGCGCGCGCGCTCGGCGCGCCGCCGGACGCGCGCGCGCCCTTCGCGCCCCTGCTCGGCGCCGAGCGCGCGGACGCCGTCGAGGCGTTCCTGCGCCAGGCGTTCGCGACCCGGCGGGGCAGCGCGCTGGAGCAGGAGACGACGGTCGCGGGCGAGGTGAAGATCTTCCGGCTGACGACCGCGCCGTTCGAGTCGTCCGACGAGGAGGTGCGACACACGGTCGTCCTCGTCGAGGACGTCACGCGCGCGAAGCGGCTCGAGCGCCAGATGCTCCTCACCGAGCGGCTCACGACGGCGGGCCGGCTCGCGGCGGGCGTCGCCCACGAGCTCAACAACCCGCTGGCGACGATCGCGGGCTGCGCCGAGTCGCTTCAGAGCCGGCTGACCGAGGGCGAGCTCGCCCGCTCGGCGGAGCTCGCCGACTTCCCGCACTACCTGCGCCTGATCGAGGAGGAGGCGTTCCGCTGCAAGGAGATCACGGGCAGCCTGCTGCAGTTCGTGCGCGACCCGGGGAGCCGCCGCGCGCCGACCGACCTCAACGCCCTCGTCCAGAAGGCGCTCGAACTCCTCTCCCACCAGTCCCGCTTCGCCGAGGCCCGCTTCGTGACGGAGCTCGATCCCGCGCTCCCGCTGGTCGCCGTCAACGAGGGCCAGCTGCGCCAGGTCTTCATCGGTCTCGCGGCGAACGCCCTCGAGGCGATGGAGGGGCGTGGGACCCTGACCCTGCGCTCGCGGGTCCGCCGCGGCGAGGTCGAGATGGAGTTCGAGGACGAGGGGCCGGGGATCCCCGACGAGATCCTGGGGCGCGTCTTCGACCCGTTCTTCACGACCAAGCCGCCGGGACAGGGGACGGGGCTCGGGCTCGCGATCGCCCAGGGGATCGTCGCCGACCACGCGGGCCGGCTCGAGGTCACCTCGCGGGTCGCCAAGGGCAGCCTCTTCCGGGTCGTGGTGCCGCTGTGAGCCGCCGGATCCGCGTCCTGGTCGCCGACGACGAGCGGAACCTCCGCGAGCTGATGGTCCGGGAGCTCGGGCGCAAGGGGCACGAGGTCGACGACGTCGGCGACGGCGAGGCGGCGCTCGCGCGGCTCCAGGAAGCATCGTACGACGTCGTGGTCCTCGACATGAAGATGCCGAAGCGCGAGGGCATCGAGGTGTTGCGCGAGCTCCAGGTGCTCGCCGAGCCGCCCCAGGTGATCGTGATGACGGGCTTCCAGGAGGTGTCGACGGCCGTCGAGGCCATGAAGCTCGGCGCCTACGACTACCTCACCAAGCCCACGAAGATCGAAGAGCTCGACATCGTCATCCGCAAGGCCGCGGAAAAGGGGCAGCTCGTCCGCGACAACGAGGCGCTGCGCGCCCACGCGCCGGGCGGGGAGCCCGCCTCCGGCATCCTGACGAAGAGCGCGGCGATGCAGGCGGCGCTGCGGATCATCGACCGCGTGGCGCCGACGGACTCGGCGGTGCTGATCCTGGGCGACAGCGGCACCGGCAAGGAGCTGGTGGCCCGCGCGATCCACGAGCTCTCCCACCGGGCCCAGCGGCCGTTCGTCCCGATCCACTGCGGCGCGCTCCCGCGCGAGGTGTTCGAGTCCGAGCTGTTCGGCCACGAGAAGGGGGCCTTCACGGGCGCGGTGGGCACCAAGCCGGGGCTCGTCGAGCTGGCCGACGGCGGCACACTCTTCCTGGACGAGATCGGCGAGATGGAGCCGGACAGCCAGGTCAAGGTCCTCAGAGCGCTCGAGACCGGGACCTTCTTCCGGGTGGGCGGCACGCGCCCGCGGCGCGTGGACGTGCGGCTCGTCGCGGCGACCAACCGCGATCTCGCGGAGGCGATGAAGACGGGGGCGTTCCGCCAGGACCTCTACTTCCGGATCAACACGATCGCCGTCAAGCTGCCGCCGCTCCGCGAGCGGCGCGAGGACATCGCGCTGCTCGCCACGCACTTCGTCGGGACGACCGCCGCCTATGGTGTGAAGCGGCTCTCCCCGCGCGTCCTCGCCGCGCTCGAGGCGTACGACTGGCCGGGCAACGTGCGCGAGCTCCTCCACGCGATCGAGCGCGCCGTGATCCTCTCGAAGGGCGAAGAGATCCAGCCCGAGGACCTGCCGCCCGAGGTCCTCGGCGCGCCGGCAGCGGCGTCGTCGCCCGGCGGGAGCCTCGAGCAGATGGAGCGCCAGCACATCGTCGCGACGCTCCGACAGGTGAGCGGCCATCGCGGCAAGGCGGCGGCGCTGCTCGCGATCGATCCGAAGACGCTCTACCGGAAGATCATCGCCTACGGCATCGCGCACGACGAGTGGGCGTAGGGGATACTCCGGCCCGCTCGGCCTGGATACACCGGATTCCTCGTCGGTAGTGCTGTGATACACGTCAACGCATGTCGGCTCGGCTCTTGAGGCTGGCCGTGTGCCCGACCGCGCTGGCGTTGAGCTTGGTGATTCCGGCGTGGGCGCAGCTCCCGGTTCCCGCGCCGCGGGCTCCGGTTCCCGTGCCGACCCCACCTCCCTTGCCGCTGGCGCCGGACCCGCTGCCAGCCGCGCCCGCTCTAGAGCCCGCGCCTCAGCCCCCGCCCCTGCCAATTCCTACGCTTCCTACGCTACAGGTTCAGCTGCCCGTGCCGGTTCCGGCGCCCCTGCCTCGGCCCGCCCCGCTGCCAGCGCCAGCGCCTGCGCCGAGCCTAGCTCCGGCGCCCGTCCCACGGCCAGCTCCGCTGCCCGCGCCACTGCCGGCTCCGGCGCCGCGAGCTCCGCTGCCTGCGCCAGCACCGCCGCCCGCCCAAGTGCAACTTCCGCCGCTGCCCGCGCCACTGCCGGCTCCGGCGCCGCGAGCTCCGCTGCCTGCGCCAGCACCGCCGCCCGCCCAAGCGCAGCTTCCACCGCTGCCGGCGCCGGTGCCGGCTCCGCCGCCCGTCCCACGGCCAGCTCCGCTGCCCGCGCCACTGCCGGCTCCACTGCCCGCGCCACTGCCGGCGCCGCTGCCCGCGCCGCTGCCGGCTCCGGCGCCCGCCCCATTGCCAGCTCCGGCACCGGCGCCAGCCCCACTGCCGGCTCCGTTGCCAGCTCCGTTGCCGGCGCCACTGCCCGCTCCGGCGCCAGCACCGGCTCCGCTGCCCGTGCCGCTGCCAGTTCCCGCGCCCGTGCCGGCCCCGGCTCCGGGGCCCGGCCCCGTGCCGGTTCCCCTGCCAGTTCCGGCGCCCGGCCCGGCGCCGGCTCCAGGTCCAGGGCCTGCGCCGGCCCCGGGGGCGACTCCCGCGCCGGGTGCTGAGGCCCAGCAGGCGCCGGCCCCGGGGATCAGTACCGAGCCGGTGATGCCGGTGCCTCCCGCGACTCCCGTGTTGGGTCCGCAGGAGCTCCTGCCAGGGCGACCGGTGCGCCTGACGTTCACGCCGACCATCGAGTACAACGACAACGTCCTCCTCGATAACCGTCGCCGGGTCTCGGACTGGATCACCGGGTTCGCGCCGGGCTTCGCGTTCGACTGGCGGGGTACTACTCACAGACTGGCGCTTGCCTACGACTTCGTGGCCGAGACGTTCTCGCGTCGGTCGAGCTTCGGAGACGCATTCAGCCGCCAGAACGCGAACGTGGACGCCATGTATCGGCCCGCACCGCAGGTGACCCTCACCCTGACGGACAACCTCATCAGCAGCTTGGACACGATCGACATTTCGACGACCGGCGTCGCGACCGGTCGCAGCCGGTCGACGAGTAACACACTCACACCGGGCGTCGCCTGGGAGATCAACCCGCTGTGGACGGCGCGCGTCTCGGGGACGCACACGGCGCTGCGGTACGAGGGACGCGGCCTCATCGACTCGGACATCTATCGGCTGACTCCCAGCGTCGAGCGCAGGATCACCGAGAGCCTCACGGGTGTGGCGGCCTACGAGTTCGGCGACTTCGACGTCCAGCAGGAGGCGAACGTCACGACGAATACCCCGCGGGTCGGTGGGCGCTACCGGTTCAACCCGACGCTGAGCGGTTCCGTGAGCATCGGGCCCACGTTCGAGACGAGCGCAGACGGCAAGGACCGCACCGAGGTGGCCATCACGGCCTGGCTCCGGCAGGCGTTTCAGCTGGGCTACATCGGCCTCGACTACGATCGCGGGGTCGGGACGGCGGGCGGGCTCGGTGGAACCACCGAGAACGACCTGATCTTGGGACGGTTCGGGCTCACGGGGCTCGTGAGGGGGCTGAGCGCCGACCTCACCATCGCCTACGGGCACATCCGATCCTCGATCGTCCGGTCGTCCGACCGGCGCATCGATCTGGAGACGTTGAGCTCCGGGGTGCGTTTCGTCTACCAACCCAAGACGTGGATGTCTCTCTATTTCGGCTACTTGTTCTACGAGCAGCTGCCCAACACGGCCGTGGGCGCCAAGGCCGATCAGGACCGCGTCTCGTTCGGCGTGCTGTTCGGCTATCCGCTGAAGCGCGAATGACCATTCGCCATCTCCGCGGCTTCGGATTGGACTGACGCTCGATCGGGCGTTCTGTCCGGTTTCCGCGGCTCGCGTTCGCAGGAGCGGCGGCGTTCGAGCC
>Ga0209156_10001885_pt1 | contig 16791 bp, 8 predicted proteins | sample GraSoiAngelo_124_FD_185881 | JGI IMG/M metagenome (GOLD analysis project Ga0209156, IMG submission 185881) | Grasslands soil microbial communities from the Angelo Coastal Reserve, California, USA - 14_0927_05_20cm (SPAdes) (version 2) | ecosystem: Environmental > Terrestrial > Soil > Grasslands ...
TTTGCGAGCTGAGAAGTTCCTTTGCGCTTTGCAACATCGCCGGCGAAATATCGACTACCGTCGCATGAGAAAATCTGCCGGACTTTAGCAATGCGCAGGTTATTTCGCCGGTGCCGGCTGCACAATCGAGCAATCGTCCCGCTGACGCGCTAGCCAATTCGCACGCCAGTGTCAGGCGCTTTTGAAAATAGAAGCTCGCGCCGGAGGCCTGTTGCGCGAACTGACGCTTGTGAAGCTGTGGAAGCTTTTCGAAGTACGCAGCGACCGGATCGCTCATTTCATCGTCCACAGGTTGCGGCTGCGAGCAACAGCGCCCGATCGATTACTCCAGGTTTCTTTTGCGGCAGCCTTAACACCATCGCCGCGGCCTGTTCCAATCCTTCACCGAATCGGTCTGGCGCGAAATTTGCCGCAATCCTGTAGCTGGCCTCTCCGAGGCGTCTTCGTTCGTCAGCTGATAACGAAGCCATTTGTAATAGCCGCTCCGTCAACTCGCTCTCGTTCGCTGGATCAAAAGTGAACCCATTGTCTTGCACGAGCTCCGGCACGCATCCGCACCGGTTCGAAACAATCACCGGTAGCTCCGATGCAACGGCCTCATTCACAACCAATCCCCATTGTTCAGTTGTGCTCGCATGGACGAATGCCTTGGCCAAGCCGTAGTAAACCGGCAACTCGTCGTAAGGCTTGAAGCCGGGAAGATGCACGTGGGCGTGTAAGTTGAGAGTTGAGAGCTGAGTGTTGAGAGTATCGCGCATCGGTCCATCACCCAACAGCACTAGATCCCATGGAGCGTCCTCGCCACTGACCTCTGACCTCCGGCGATATTCCGCGTAAGCCCTGATGAGGCGCAGGAGGTTTTTCTTTTCGATGAAGCGCGCCGACGCGAGGAAGTACTTCTCCGGTAGCGCATGTTTTTTTCGAGTTTCGTCCGCCTGAGGCGGATTCGCATTCCGAATCTCGAGAGCCCGCTGCTCAAAGTAAGCGTTATCCACGACGTCGTATCCGGTAAAGATGCGCTCACGCGGCATGCCGAGTTCAACGAGATATTCAACGTGACGCTGACCTCCTACCAGGGCGGCCGCATAAAGATCGACAATCCGCCGCTTGATAATTTCCTTCCACAAAGTGCGCGGTTCATCCCCGCGAGCGCTCTCCGACATTACCACCATCGGTACTCCCTGCTCCATGCAACACCTCGCGGCAGCCAGCGATCCGAAATTGTTCCAGCCGTTAACTGCCACTACGTCAGGGTTTGCCTGTTCCAACGCCCAGCAAAAGGCTTCCCGGCGTCGGCGGCTAGCCGGATACTCGTCTGCTGCTTCCGAAAAGAGAGAAATCTTGTGATAGCGCGCAGGAGCCTCCGCTGCACCCCATGCGTCATATCCCTTGGCTGACCACTCAATACCGGTAACCGGTAATCTCTCGGCCGCCGCATTAAGCCGCGCATGGTGATACGGCCCAATATGATGAAAAATAACCGCGACAGAAGGCTTGCGCTCCATTCCTTGCCGAAAGATTAACTGCCAGGATTCCGCAGAACCACTTGTTTTAGTGATTCTGCAATCGGTGCGCCGAAACAGTCACTGATCCGCCGCCGGCAGTCAGCGTAGCAAACCGCTAATCCGTGGACAGGTTTTCGCCAGCATTCGACGCACTGGATTTAAGCTTCTCATTGCCGCTGATCTTAGCTGGTGGCGGTTCGATTGGCTGTTGGCCTTTCGCCTTCAGCGATTCGTTTAGAGAGGGCAGATCCTGCGCGAGCAGCTGGTCGAATTCTTTCGTCACGTCTTCGAGTTCATGCTTAAGCGAATCGATGTAGGAGATCTGGTACGCGCCCGGTTTTCCTTCGTAACTGAGAATCGCTCCGTAAAGCTGGTCGGTGTGTTCACGCAACCGTTCCTCGCCGGTAATTGCGCCTCCCTCGGTCGTAGCAACGATTTTCTTTCGCACTCCGTCCACCTTTCCGTCGAAGTCGGAGACGTTTTTGCGAAGCGGATCGTCTTCGGGCAATGCTGCGCCATTTTGCGCCAACGTTTTTCGTAACCCGACAATCCGATCCATCAGCGCGCTTTCTTCGTCGAACAAGGAATGAACTCGCATCGCAGCGTCGAACTGCGCTTTGCGGTCCGCTTCGGTAAACTTCGCACGCCGATCCAGACCGACTGTCAATTTCGTTTCCGAAACTTTACCTGCCTTGGTGAGGCGCACCGTGTACATACCGGGCACGAGCCGCGGGCCGCGAATCCCACCGACTGCGATCTGCGCGGCAGGCGGCACACGCGGCGGCTTTGCACGCATTGTCCAGGTCACTCGATTCAGACCCGGGCGTTTGCTGGCCGGCAATTCATCGATGACGCGGTCGGAAGCGTCCACGACCTCAAGTTTCATTTTTCCAAAGAGATGCCGCTCGCGCTGGTAATAATTGATTACGGCAGCGTCAGGGGGATTATCGCCGACGAAAACCGCGTCGCCATTGGCCCAGCCGCCAGCGCCTTCGATCCGCTGTTGCACCGGGCGGGCTGAAACAAAGGCAACATCCTGGTTCAACAAGTCCGGCGTCAACGCGTGCAACGGGGTGATGTCGTCTATGATCCAAATGCCACGACCGTGGGTCGCGAGAATCAGATCGTTGTCACGCGGGTGGACAGCGAGATCGCGGACGGCAACAGCGGGAAAATGGTTGCCTTTGAATTGCGCCCAATTTTTTCCTCCATCGATCGAGACCCAAAGGCCAAATTCGGTGCCGAGAAAGAGGAGATCGGATTTGACCGGATCTTCCTTAATCACGTGAGCGTATCCACGGACACCTTTCGGGTCCTGTTCGGTCAAGATCGGCGTCCAGGTTTTGCCGTAATCCGTCGTTTTGAAAACATACGGCGCCATGTCGCCAAAGGTGTGTCGATCAAACGCCGCGTAAGCCGTGCCGGCGGTGAAATTGCTCGCCTGGACCCAGTTTACCCAGGAATTCTTTGGCACGCCCGGGACGTTACCGACGACATTAGTCCACGTCTTACCACCGTCGCGCGTGAGCTGGAGATTGCCGTCGTCCGTGCCGACCCAGATCAGCCCTTTCTGTTTGGGCGATTCGCTGATCGAATAAATCGTGGTGTGCATTTCCGCCGACGAATTGTCCACCGTGACGCCGCCGGATTGTTCCTGCTTCTGTTTTTGCGGATCGTTGGTGGTCAGGTCTGGCGAAATGCGTTCCCAATTCTGGCCATGATCGCGCGAGCGAAAAAGAAATTGCGCGCCGACATAAATCGTCCCCTTGTCATTCGGCGAGAGCGCGATTGGCGTATTCCAGTTAAACCGAAGCTTTTCCTTATAGTTCGGTCGCGGCTTGATGTTGCGAGCTTCATGCGTGTAGCGATTTACCCGGCCAATTTCGCCGCCCTGATATTCGGCATAGATGTAATCGGGATCAGCCGGATCGGGAAACATCCAAAAGCCATCGCCGTTGTACATATTTTCCCAGCGCGCATTAGTGATGCCACCAGGATACTGCGAGTCGCCTACCCAGGAACTGTTATCCTGTAAACCACCGTAGACGCGGTAAGGATCGCTGTCGTCGACGCTGACGTGGTAAAACTGGGACACCGGCAGGTTTTCGCCTTTCCACCATTTGCTGCCGCCGTTGTAGGAGTACCACATTCCGCCATCGTCGCCGACGAACACCACCTGCGTGTTGGTAGGATCGATCCACACATCATGCGCGTCACCGTGAGCTCCCACAAAACCGCCAACCACCGCAAAACTTTTCCCTCCGTCTTCGCTGACGATCAACGATCCATCAGGCTTGAAGACGCGGTCCGGATTTTTTGGATCAACAACCAGGTTCGCAAAGTAGAACGGGCGCCATACCATCCATTGGCTCTTGTCACGCTTGTCCCACGTCGTGCCGCCGTCGTCAGAAACGAACAACGCGCTCTCGGGCGATTCGACAAAAGCATACACGCGTTTGGCATTCGAAGGCGCTATGGCCACCGCGATGCGGCCATATGGTTTTTTTGGGAAACCTTTATTGGCCTCAGTCGTGATCTCTGTCCATGTGTTGCCGCCGTCCGTGGACCGGAACAATCCGCTGGCGGAAGGCGCGGTAGGACCTTCGCCGCCCGAGCGGTACTCCCAGCCTTTGCGCCGGAAATCCCACATCGCGGCAAACATGATGTCGGGATTGCTGGGATCGATTTTTACATCGGTGCAACCTGTAGAAAGATTTGCTCCTTTGAGAACTTGGTTCCACGTCTTGCCGCCATCGGTCGTTTTGTACAGACCTCGATCGGGCGAATCGCTCCACAACGCGCCGGGGACCGCGGCGAAGACCGTGTCGCTACTTCTGGGATCAACGACAACTCGCGCAATGCGCTCCGATTTTTGCAAACCGGCGCGTGTCCACGTTTCACCACCATCGGTCGACTTATAGATTCCGTCGCCGATCGAAACGCTGTTGCGTGTCCACGATTCTCCTGTTCCGACCCAGACGTTTTTCGAATTCTTCGGATCGAGCGCAATGGCGCCGATCGATTGCACAGGCTGCTCGTCAAATATCGGTCGAAATCGCGTCCCGCTATCATCAGATTTCCAAACACCGCCACTGGCCGCCCCGACGAAGAGCGTGATTTTACCGGACGGCTCGCGTGTACCCGCAATCGCCGAGATGCGCCCGCTCATTGTCGCTGAACCAATGTTACGTGCGCCCAGGCCGGAGATTGTGGCCGACGTATATGGCGGTTCCTCAGCGAGGCAAAGTACCGTGCAAAGAAACAGCGCCGCAGACAAAACAAACTTTAAAGAATGCATGAGTATTGACTTAGAATTATTTCGAAGCCGGAAAATGAAATTTCGCGTCATCTACAGGCACATTGGCTTCGACTTTATCGATAATAATTCTTTGTTTGTCCGGCGCTCCCTTGCGTCCAGAGTCGATTGACGTCGGAACGAATACGCCGCCCGCTTTTTCGTAGTCCCCCAGATCTGTCTCCACCTCTTCGTGCGCGCCGTGTCTCATGCGTTGCGTCAGAACGCGAATCTCGAGGAAATGATCGGGATCGAGATAAACAAAACTCACGTCCCCATTCTTCCGTACCACTTTTAGTTTATGCGCGGGTGTTCCTTCTACGTCCTCGGTCCCAAGGTACTCAACGGCGCTTCCCTTCGCCTTCCAATCAACCAACGCTCCATCGATCTCCGTGTCCTCGACCAGCGCCTTCACATCGTCTGCGGACATGCGTTCGGGATCTTTGCGTCCAAAAAACGGTGACACCTTCCATCCTTCTTTGCCGTCATAAGCCTGGATTTGTGTCATTCCCTGAAGAGAAGCCTCCGTGAGCACTTCATCGGGCCGCTTCTTAATTTGCAGATAGGCCAGTTCGATCTGTCCCCCTTGCTGCACCAACAGTTTGCCCGTCAGCCGCAGCGATTGTAGATCGTGCAGCGCAGTCGCCCCGCCCTTGGCTTCGATGTTCTTTGAAACCAGTTCATCCGCAGTCGGCTGAGTTTTGTCTTGCGCAAAAATTGTCGGCGAAATGAGCGCGGCAAAAATGAGAGAAATTACGGAACGGAAATGCATATGAAATTTAAGGACAAGTATCAGACAGCGCAGCGCCACCGATATTCAAAGGAGTTCGCAAAGCAAGCTTTTCTGCAAGCTTTGCTGAAGGTTTGTCGCATGACGAATTCATTCGTAACGGAGCGCTACGATTGGATCAACGTGTGTGGCGCGTCGCGCCGGCAACAAGCATGCGGCCAAAGCGATGGTGCCGAGCAACACGGTAGCCCCGCCGAGCAGGGCTGGGTTGTGTGCGGAAACCTGGTAAAGCTGGGTGGCGATCAAGCGGCCTATCCCGAACGCCGACACGATCCCGATCGCCAGTCCAATGACGACGGGTTTCATTCCCTGATTCACAATAAGGCGAAGAACATCTCGCGTTTGCGCACCAAGTGCCATGCGCACACCGATCTCACCCGTACGCTGCTCAACTGTGTAAGCGACGGTGCCGTAAATTCCAATGCTCGCGAGCAAAAGCGCCACGCTCGCGAAAATGCCCAGCAACCACATCATCAGCCGCGCTTGACCGAACGCTTGCGCAACAATTTTGTCCATGGATTGGGGAATTGCGATCGCCAATCCAGGATCGACAGTGTTTAGCGCCGACTGCACCAATTTAGTCACCGCATCGACTCTTAAATTGCTTCGCACCGCCACCACTGCGAAAGGAAAATTCTCCTGAGCCCAGGGTCGGTAGAATTCCATATCGTTCGGTTCGGCTACTTTCCGCGACCGCACGTCGGCCACTACACCGATAATTTCTACCGGCGTGCTCGCACTTGTGACCAGAAGTGTTTTGCCGATCGGATTCTCGTTGCCAAAAACTTTCTTCGCGCCAGCCTGGCTGATCAGAACCACGTTCTGATGATCGGCCGCATCGTGCTGATCGAGATCGCGCCCAGTCAAAATTGGAATGCCCCACGTCTTGAAATAATCCGGAGCAACATCGTGGCTCGGGGCCGAGGCACGCTTATCCACCGGCAAAATCTCACCGTCCGAGCGCGAGTAAAGAGTTGCACCGCCAGCGCCGGCGAACAGTGGGATGTCGCCGCTGATTGTCGCGCTTTGGAGAGTTGGAATCGCGTGCAGCGCAGCGAGAGTTTGTTCCACGAAATGTTGGCGCGTGGGTGGATCGGGATATTGCGCTTGCGGCAACGTAACCAGGCCGATCCAGAGATTTTCGGCGCGGAACCCAATGTTCTGCCGGCTCAACTGCACAAAGCTGGTAATGAGTAACGCCGCGCCCGCGAGCAGAGTGGCAGACAGCGCGACCTGCGCGCCGACCAAAATTTTGCGGAACCGTTGCTGCCGCACACCCCCGCTCGTTCCGCGGCCGCCTTCTTTCAATCCCTCCACCAGATCGGCCCGCGAACTTTGCAGCGCCGGATAAATTCCCATGGCCACGCCTGTTAAGATCGACAATACAACCGTGAACCCAAGCACGGGAAGCGAAAGGCCGATAGTAGTTTCGGGATCAAACGGAAGAAAATTCGCCGCCATTTTCGGCACGAGCGGCACTAACTGCCAGGCCAGCCCGGTGCCAACGACTGCTGCGAGAATGCTCACGAGCAAACTTTCGAAAATAAAAAGTCGCAACACGCTCGCGCGCGATGCGCCCAACGCCATGCGCAGCGCGATCTCGCGCCGGCGTCCGGTGAAGCGCACGAGCAAGAGATTTGCAACGTTGCTGCATGCAATCAGCAATACGAAAGCCACTGCCGCCAGCAACGTGGCGAATGCCGGCCGCAGATTTCCGACGACATCTTCGGGCAGCGTTTTGAGAGACATGGTCGATGAGCTGTCGATCCTATCTGGATATTGCGTGCGGTAACTTTGATCGAGCGATGGCAACGCGGCCCGCGCCTGTTTCAATGTCATACCGGGTTTCAATCGCCCGATCACACGCAGAAAACCGGTGCCGCGCATCATTCGTTCGTACGAGAATCCGGGAATCACGAACGGTTTCGTGGTCCAAATCTCCGCGTTCGGTCCGGTCCAGGAAAACGGCAAGTTTGGCAATACGCCGACAATCGTGTGCGGAACTCCGTCGAGTGTGATGCTGCGACCAATCACATTTGCGTCACCTCCCATGCGCTTTTGCCAGAAATTCTGGGTCACCATCGCCACGTTGGCGGTGTCTTCTTCCTGCGGCAAAAAATTCCGGCCACGAATCGGACGCACACCGAGCACATCGAAATAGTTCGACGTCACTTTACCGCCGAAGAGTTGAACTGGGTCGCCCAATCCGGTCAAAGTGAACGGAATGGTGTTTTCGGCGCCAAAACCGTTGAACATCGTCTGACCGTCGCGGTAGTGCTGATAGCGTGGCGCAGATACTCCGATTTCCAGCAAATTACGGTCCTTGACATTCGAATACATGCGCAAGACGCGCTTCGACTGCTTGAATGGCAGACCGCGCAGAAAAAGATCGTTGATCAAACTGAAGATCGCAGTGTTCAGCCCGATGCCGAGCGCTAGCGTGATTACCGCGATCAACGTGAACGCCGGTGATTGTCGAAGTTTACGAAATGCGAAACGAATGTCGTTCATGGAAGTGTGAGGTTGGGTGTGTCAGGTTGAGATCATTCGGTGCGCAACGCGAAGATCATCCCTCTCCTTTCACGATCCAGCCGTCACGAAGTTGAATAATGCGTTTGCCGTAGGAGGCATTTTTCTCCGAATGCGTGACCTGAACGATGGTCATGCCTTCATCATTGAGCTTTCGAAATAGCTGCATGATTTCTTCGCCCTGACTGGAGTGCAGATTCCCGGTCGGCTCGTCGGCGAGGAGAAGCTTCGGTTCAGCAATAATCGCCCGTGCAACACCGACGAGCTGTTGCTGCCCGCCGGAAAGCTGACGCGGATACAAATCTTTTTTGCCAACGATTTGGAAACGGTCGAGCGTGTCGGCCACCAATGCGGCGCGTTCGCTCTTGCTGTACCGGCGATACGACAGCGGGATGTCGAGGTTCTCGTAAACCGTGAGGTCATCCAACAGGTGATACTGCTGAAACACGAAGCCGATCTGCTCGTTCCGCAGCGTAGCGCGTTCCTTCGGTTTCAAATGATGAACCGCGGTTTCGCCCAAAAAATATTCACCGCGCCAGCCGTGGTCGTGCATTCCGAGAATGTGCAACAGCGTGGATTTGCCTGCGCCCGATGGCCCCATGATTGAGACAAAGTCGCCCTCCTCAACGTCCAGATTGATATCGCGCAGGACGTAAAAAAATTTCTCCTTCCCGAGAGGATAACTGCGTTCCAGATTTTTGAGTTTAATCATCGTCGAGTTCATTCCATGCGCAGGGCTTCAATTGGATCTACGAGGCTGGCGCGCCGCGCGGGCAGAAAGCAGGCTACGAATGCAACGAGCGACAGCGCGAGCATGGCGCCGATGACCGCTGCGCTGTCCAGCGACGTAACGTTGTAAAGCACACTTCTTAGTGCACGGCTGGCAATTAACCCACCCAGCGATCCGGCGGCGAGGCCAAGCCCGACTAACACAGCACCCTGGCCAAGAACAAGCCGCAGAACGTCTCCGCGACTAGCCCCAAGCGCGAACCGAATGCCCAGCTCGCGTGTGCGTTGGCTGACAATTAATGCCATGACGCCGTAGAGCCCGATACTCGCGAGGGCCAGCGCCAGTCCGCCAAAAACCCCAAGCAGCGTCATCGTTAGGCGCCGCGAAGCGAGGCTTTCGCCGATGTTCTCCTCCATTGTCGCAATCTCGGACACGGCCTGCTCTGGATCGAGGGTAGCGATTTGTTCCTTGATCAGGCCAACGAGTGCCTGTGGATTGTACCCAGCTTGCGTGCGCACCATGAGATTCTGCCCGCCTTTCGCAAACTGCGACGCGCTGAAGTACATCATAGGCAAATTTCGGATATCCACTTTGTCGCCGAGCGCATTGTTGCGCGTGTGCGGCACGATTCCAATGATTGTGAGTGACGCGGCCTTTTGATTGTTGTCACCAATTGTGACCGGATCGTCGATCTGTCTGCCGATCGGATCAGCGCCAGGAAAGAATCTTTGCGCGGCGAGCTCATCGATCACGATCGTTCCGGGACGGCCGCTCACATCTTCCGGACCAAAATTTCTCCCGCGCAACATCGGCATACCGAGGACGCGAAAGTAATCCGGCGAAACGATCGCCATTTCGCTGGTCGGTTCCTGGCCGGGAGGATCGGGCGGCGTGCCCGTTATGTGAAACGAGCTGTCCCATTCCTCGTGATCGAATGGCGCGTTATTGCAAATCGCGGCCGGACCCGCGCCCGGCAGCTGTTTCACTTTCTCGAGCAGTTGATCGTAAAAACGAACAATCTTTTCCGGCGAATCGTAGCGCGATGAGGGAAGCGCTATGGTCATTGTCAAAACTCCGCGCGGATCGAATCCAAGCGGCACTTGCTGGGAACGCCAGAAACTCTTCAACGTTAATCCTGCTCCGGCGAGCAACACCACGGCCAAGGCCATTTGCATAACGACGAAAATTTCTCTTGCGCGCCGCTGATGCGCTCCGTCGTTGCCGCGCACGCTGTCATCGTGAAGGTCGTTCGTCATCGAGGCATTGTTGGAAATCCGCAACGCCGGCCAGATGCCGACGAGGAACGTTGTGACGACACCGATGCCGGCCGTGAATACAAGCATGCCAGGATCAATGGCCGTTTCCTGGAAACGCGGCGTGTTCGCAGGTGAGATCGTGCGAATGATATCGAGGCTCCAGAGCGCAATCAGGGTCGCGCAGCATCCGCCGAGCAGCGCGAGAATCCCGGTTTCCAGCAAGACCTGCCGTGCCAATCGCCATCGGCTCGCGCCAAGCGCCGCGCGCACCGCGAATTCCTGGCGACGTGCAATTCCGCGCGCCAGTTGCAGGTTCGCCACGTTTGCACAGGCGATCAAAAGCACGCAACCAACCGCGGCCAGCAACAAATAGAGAAGCTGCCGATATTCGCCGACCGAAAATTCGAGCAACGGCTTCGCAGAAACCTGTCGTCCGGTATTTGAATCGGGGAAACGGCGCGCGAGGTCGGCCGCGATTGCGTCGAGTTCCGTGATGGCCTGTTTCAGCATCACGCCCGGTTTCAGTCGGCCAAGACAGGAAAAAGATTCGTGATTTCCGCGTGAGAGAAAATCATGGTCGGCTCGCAGATCGGCGAGTGGAACAAAAATATCGCAGCTGCGCGGAAAGCGCACTTTTTCGGGCACGACGCCGACGATCTCGCGCGGAACACCATCGACATTCAATCGCTGGCCCAGAGCGAGGGGCAGCGCGCCAAAACGATTGCGCCAGAGTCGCTCGCTGATTAGCACGACTTTCCGCGCGCCGGGTACATCATCCTTTTCAACAAAATCGCGCCCGATGCGCGGCGTCACTTGCAAGATCGATAAATAATTTGCAGTGATACGCGCGGCCCGAATGTGTTCCGGCGGGGAGCCGGCATCGACCGCGGAAACATTTACACCTTCGGCCCTGACGAGCGCGAGATCGGTGAAACTCCGTTGAGTCGCGCGCCAGTCGAGGTAATTCATGTAACTTACCGAGCCGGATTCGAAACCTGATGGCCCGCGCAGTCTTTCTCGAAGCAAGATCAGTTCTTCCGGGTGCGGATACGGCAGCGGTCGAAGCAAGACCGCATTGACTACGCTGAAGATCGCTGTATTGGCGCCGATGCCGAGCGCGAGGGTGATAACCGCAATGGCAGTAAACGCCGGCTTCTTGAAAAGCTGTCGTAGAGCGAAGCGGAGATCGTTCATATCATTCGGGCGTGAAGCGCGACTATTGGATCGGCTTTGGTTGCACGCATGGCTGGCAGATAACTTGCGGCCAATGCGACAGCCGCCAGCAAGATCGTAACCAGCGTAAAGGTTGGCGTGTCGAATGCGCTCACGTTATAGAGCAATGCCCGCAACGTGCTCGTGCTCATTAGCGCGACGATGAGTCCGATGGCCGCTCCAGCAGAAATGAGCTTGAGCGAACGACCGAGGATTAGTTTCAAAACGTCACTGCGCTGCGCGCCGAGCGCCATCCGCACACCAATCTCCTGCGTGCGTTGAACGACAAGAAACGACATCACACCGTAAATCCCAACACTTGCAAGCAACACCGCAACGCCGGCAAACACTCCGAGCAAAACGACAGAAAGCCGCCGCGGCGCGATTGAATCGGCAATTACATTTTCGAATGTGCGAACATTCGCGAGAGGCACCGCAGAATCGATCGCCTGAATCTCGCGCCGAATCGCTGGAAGCAAGCTCGCCGGATCCTGATTGCTCCTGACTACATAGATTGTCGTGAAGCACGTGTCCTGCGCGAATGGAACGTACATTTCCGGTTTCGGATCAACGTCCAAACCGAAATGACGCACGTCGCCAACAACTCCGACGATCGTGATCCACTTCGGATTATCAGACATTCCTCCCATCACGATCCGTTTTCCCAACGCGTCCTGGTTCGGCCAGAATTTTTTCGCGAAAGCTTGATTCACGACGATCACGGGCGGCGCGTCTGCCTTGTCAGCATCGCTAAAAAATCTGCCTTTGATCAGTGGTATCTGGAGTGCGCGAAAATAATCTGGGGAAACCTGGCGTTTTTCTTCGTCGGGACTCGGCTTGCGATCGTTTGCCGATTGCCCCTCGATGGCAAAGGATGAATCGGCGTTTGTTCCGGCGAGCGGCAGAATCGTACTGAGTCCGGCAGCCTGAACTCCCGGCAGTGCCGCGATTCGACGTTGCGCTTCATTATTGAAACGGATGATCGACGGATCATCTGAATATTGGACCTTGGGCAGCGAAATCTCGAACGTGAGCGCACCGCGCGGGTTGAAACCAGGATTCACGTGTTGCAAGCGCGCGAAACTTTTCATCAGAAGTGCGGCGCCGCTAAGCAGGACCAGCGCGAGCGCGATTTCGGCAATGACGAGACCGTTGCGCAAACGATTGCGTCCCGTGCCTTGCGTTGAGCTTCGGCCACCTTCTTTGAGTGCTTCGGTGAGTTCTGGTCGCGCGCTGGCCAGACCGGGAACGAGACCGAAAATGATTCCTGTGCCGACAGCAATCGCCAGCGTCACGCCCAACACGGTAAGATCGACATTCACTTCACGTAGGCGTGGCACCGTTTGCGCGCTGATGGCCTTCAATAATTCCACGCCCCACAACGCGAGAAGAACGCCCGCAGCTCCGCCAATCAGCGCAAGCAAGACGCTCTCAGTCAGAACTTGTTTGAGCAACCGGAGAGGACCCGCGCCGAGCGCGACACGAATGGCCATTTCGCGTTCGCGCGCAGCAGCGCGCGCGAGCAACATCGTGGTCAGATTCGCGCAGGCGATCAGCAGGACAAGAAAAACAGCTCCGAGCAAAATGAGCAGCGCTGGACGCATCCCGCCTACCGCCAAGTCGTTCAACGGCAACACATCGCCGCCGAAGCTATTGTCTTGCGTGTAGTTATCCGGATGCTCGCGGCGCATCTGCGCGTTAATCGTCTCGATCTCCGCCTGCGCCTTCGCGACTGAGGTCCCCGCCGCCAACCGTCCGACAATCGCGAAACCGCGCGAGTAACGGGCTTTCATCTGCTCATCGGTGAACGCTAGTGGCTGCCAAATCTCAGCGCGCTCGCGAAATTGTCCGCCATTGCCGAGATTGAAGAGCTGAAGAGGAAAATCGAAGCTCGCCGGCATCACGCCGACAACGGTGAAGCTTTTGCCGTTCAGGAGAAGCTTCGTCCCGATGATCTGCGGATCGCTGTTGAACCGGCGCTGCCATAGACGCGCGCTGATGATCACGACATCGTCGCGACCGAGCGTGCATTCTTCGGCTTCGAAAAATCGGCCCTTGATTGGTGAAACATCAAGCAACGGGAACACGCCTCCGGTGACGGTGGCGCCTGAAATCCGCTCCGATTTGTCCTCTCCGGCGAGATTAAAATTTGTGTAATCGAACGCTCCGAGTGCTTCAAAACTGTGCGCTCTGGTTTTGTAATCGACGAATTCGGGCGGCGAGACAGGAATGCGCTCGAGACTTTGCGATTTGAAATGCTGAAGAAGCAGGACGAGCTGCTGCGGCTCTCGATATGGCAATGGCCGAATAAGCAGCGCGTTGACCAGACTCAGGACCGCAGTAGTCGCGCCGATGGCGAGTGCCAGCGTAAGGACTGCAATGGCTGTAAAGCCCCATTGCTTGAGCAGTTGACGCAGGGCGAATCGAAGATCTTTAAACATAGTCAGTCCAAAGCGCTGCGGTTAGGAATTCGTTAGGCATATTCGTTATTGCTCACGTAAGGCTTGAACTGGATCGACGCGCGTCGCGCGCCAGGCGGGCAAAAAACACGCACCTAAAGAAGCGAGCGTGATCACTACCAATGCCGATCCGAACGCAAGCGGGTCACGCGGGCTCACCTTGTAAAGCAAATTGCCCATCAACCGTGTGAGCACGAATGCGGCGATTGTCCCGACAAGGATTCCTGCCGTTGTCAGTCGCAGGCCGTGCGAAAGCACCAAGCGCAAGAGATTGCCCGCATCGGCGCCGAGAGCCATGCGCAATCCCAGTTCGTGCGTGCGTTGCGAAACTGAGTAGGACATGACGGCGTAAAGCCCGATCGTGGCTAGGAACAACGCCATCCCGCCGAAAATCGCGAGCAACGTGACCGCGAGTCGCTGAGTGTAGCCCCGTTGGTCCACTTGCTCTTGCAAACGATCCGCGGCGTATGGCGCCAAGGTCGGATCGAGCGCGTGGACTTCGCGCGACAGCGCATTCGTGATCGCGCCCGGAGTTTCCCGCGTGCGGATGAGCAAAGTGTTCCCGACAAAAAAGTTCTGGCGAACCGGCACATAAAAGAACGACCTCGGAGCTTCGAGCTTTGTCTCGTAGTACACATTTTTCGCGACACCGACGATTTGCATCCAATTGTCTTTCACTTTGAGCCGTTGGCCGAGAGGATCTTTTCCCGGCCAATATTTCGCTGCCATCGTTTCATTGATGATCGCAACTCGCGGCGAATTCTCATCGTCATTTCGAGTAAACTCACGGCCGGCGACCAGCGGAATCCCGAGAGTGGAGAAATAATCCTCGCTGACCTGAACATAATCCGCGTTCGGTTGCTCATCAGGCGCGGGCTGGTAGCCATCGATCTCGATCGGCGCGGAAGAAGGAGGGTTGTAACTGAACGGCATTACCCGCGTCAAAGCCGCGGACTCAACACCGGGGAGCGCGCGGACGCGATCGAGCAACTGCGTGTGAAAAATTTTAGCGCGATCGAGTTTGTAGCCCGCCGAAAATAAATCAACGACTGACACAATCACATTGTTGGTCAAGAAACCGGGACTCGTGTTTTGCATTCGCTGCAGGCTTTGCAAAAGCAAGCCGGTGCCGGCGAGAAGAACAAAACTAAGCGAGACCTGGACCAGGACCAAAGCCGAGCGCAATCGGGATCGGCCGCTGCCGCCGACCACGCCAGCCCCTTCGCTCTTGAGCGCGCCGGAAAGATCGACATGGCTCGCCTGGACGGCGGGCATGAGCGCGAAAAGCATTGTCGAGCCAATGCAGATCGCGACGCTGAGCAGGAGAACGCGCCAATCCAGTTGTCCGGGATAATCAATCGTGATCCCGGGCACCGATGGCGGAAACGCAAGCACGAGCGCGTTGCGGCTCCAGTAGGCGACCGCGATTCCGCCGAGCGCGGCGATTAACGAAAGGAGCAAGCCTTCGGTGAAGAGTTGCTTGATCAAACGGCGGCGGCCCGCGCCGAGCGCAAGCCGCATCGTCATTTCGTGCCTGCGTAAGAGTGATCGCGCGAGAAGCAGGTTGCTGACGTTGGCGCAAGCGATGAGGAGGACAAAGAAAACGACGGCCGCTGTAATGCCGAGCGTCCTCGAAATTCCGCCTGCCGCGTTGAACGGCGTTTTCCACAATGGTAACAGCCCAACTTCGTGGCCGCGATCCGTTTGGGGATAATCGTTCTCCAACCGTTTCGCGATCGCGGAAAGTTCCGCCTCTCCTTGCTGCCGCGTGACTCCGGGTTTGAGAAAAGCATAACCTTCAATCCAGCGCGCGGCCCGATCTTCGAGTTTGTAGCCGGTGTTATCGAACGTCTCCTGCATCGACGTCGGCACCCAGAAGTTGAACGAGTAGCCTATGAACGTGCCGTGGAATCTTTCCGGCGCGACGCCGATGATGGTGTGCTGAACGCCGTTCATGTACTGCGTCTTGCCAATGATGTCAGGATCACCTTTGTAACGATTCTTCCACGTCATGTAACTTATGACTGTGACCGGATGGGCGTTGCGACCGGTTCCTTCTTCCGGTCTGAATCCGCGGCCCAGAATCGGCCGCACGCCGAGCGCGTCGAAATAATTCGCGGACACCATTCCTCCGACCGCACGCTCGGCGCGGTCGCCATTGCTCAGCGTTGTGCCAGTGATTTTATCGATGATGAACGACTCGAACAGGGTCGAATTTTTTTTGAGATCGAGGAAGTCGGGATAAGAAAGTCCGGTGAAACCCTCAGCGTCCCGGGTCGTGCAGTTGAGCGCGAACATCCGATCTTGGTGCGCGACGAGAGGATAGGGGCGGATGAGAATCCCTTCGATCCAACTTAAGGAGGCGGCGTTGGTGCCGATGCCGAGGGTGAGGCAGAGAATAGCTAGAATGGAAAAGCCAGGACTGCGCCGAAGTATTCGGAAGCCGAAGCGAAGGTCTTGGAGAAACGTTTGCATTAGTTAGCTATTCGGCGCGAAGCACGATTATTGGATCGACACTCAGCGCACGGCGCGCGGGGAAATAACAAGCAATCAATCCGACCAGACCGAGGAGAACAGAGATCGCGCAGAAGGTAGCGGCGTCTGTCGCGCCCAGGCCGAAAAGCAAGCTAACCAATAGTCGTGTTGCGGCCCAGGCGGCGATCAAGCCAATGATGACGCCCAAGAAGGTCAGCTTCATACCCTCTCCCATGAACAGGGCAAGGACATGCTTTCGCTGCGCGCCCAGCGCAATACGCAAGCCAATTTCTCCTGTTCGCTGTTTCACGGCGTAGGCCATGACGCCATAGAGACCAATAGATGCAAGTATTAGGCCCGAAATCGCCAGCGTCCCCATCAACACTGCACCGAAACGCTCGGTCACGAGAACGTTGTTCAGAACGGTGTTCATCGTCATAACGTTTGAGACGGGTTGATCCGGATCGGCTGTACGTACGACATCACGCAAGGCAGCGATCAGCGACCTTGGATCGATACGTGTCCGCACCACCAGGTTGA
>Ga0209156_10001888_pt1 | contig 16782 bp, 12 predicted proteins | sample GraSoiAngelo_124_FD_185881 | JGI IMG/M metagenome (GOLD analysis project Ga0209156, IMG submission 185881) | Grasslands soil microbial communities from the Angelo Coastal Reserve, California, USA - 14_0927_05_20cm (SPAdes) (version 2) | ecosystem: Environmental > Terrestrial > Soil > Grasslands...
TTGACCCAGGACCAGGCCAGGCCCAGCAAAAGGAGGCTCGTACCCAGGGTGATGAGCAGGCGGTTCATGGATAATGAGGAGTCCAAGACATCCGGGCGACAGGGCAGTCGCGACAGCGCGCGGCGCCTGCTCGCAGCACCGGGGCGAATCTAGCGACTCAACTCACCGAGCATTGCCCCGACAATACTCCCGATTCCGGATGACTCCCACTCGTAGTGGAAGCGCACCGATACCGGCAGGCCTTGAACCCGCTGGCTGTCGCTCAATTTCTCCCGCGGCAGCAGATTCAACAGCACCGTCATCGGTCGCAGCCCGAACTGGTCCACGAGGTCCGCAGGCATACGCTGCGTGAGTGTCGGCGGCTCGGCGACGCGCGCCAGAGTTCGGGTTCCGTCCGGAAAACGGATCGTCGCTGTCATGCCGACTTTCAGCCCGATTGCGAACTTCGGAGACGCGTAGGCGACCACGCGCGGGTTGTCGATCCGCGCCAGCACGATCAGCGGCTCTCCAGGGGACACGTACTCCCCCTGCTTGGCCAGAATGTCGAGGACGCGGCCGCCGTAGGGCGATGTAAGGGTCATTGACCGTTGCTCGCTCTCGAGCAAGGCGTGATCGAGCTCCGCAGTACTGATGCCCGCGGCGCGTGCGGCAGCCGCACGGGTCTGCAGTAGCCCCACCTCGGCCTCCGCGACCGCCGCATCGGCGGCGGTGAGTTCGGCGACGGTCGCCGCCCCCTGGCCCACCAGACCGGCAATCGTGGCGCGGCGATCCTGCTGATATCGCAGCAGCCGCTCCCTGACCGGCAATTCTTCACTTGCGGATTGCTGCTGCGCCGAGGCGCTGCGCCGAGCCGCCCCCGCCGCCTGCCGCTCGACGGCATTGCGGGCCGCAGCCGCATCGAGCTCGACATTGTCGAGCGCGGCGAGCGTCTCTCCCGCCTTGACCACATCGCCGGCGGCGACGTTAAGCAGGGTGATGCGCCCGGCCCGCGCGGCGCGGATCTGCTGCTGTTCCAGAAACACCGTACCGTTGGCGGTGAGCGTGAGCCAGGCGCCCAGTACCCCCATCACCAGCAGCAGGATCGGCGACAGCACCGCGAACAGAATCAGGTACCACGTGATCTTGTGCCGCTTGCCGCCCCTGGCACCGACATACGGGATCTTCACTCCACCCAACTCGTCGGGTGCGCGCTGTCTGGAACGAAAGTGTATCTGCATCGTCACTCTCCGCTGGCGAGCCTGGCGAGCCTGGCGAGGCCCGAGGCATCACCCCAACCGTCCTCCAGCTGCAGAGTGAGTCCGGAGAAGTTGCCGGCGGCGAGTCTGGTCTCCACCCGCGCGATGCGCCGGCGGCGCTCGTCCTCGGGATAGGACCACAGGCTCTCTTGCGGACCCAGTGACTTCTCCAGGCTCAGCGCCACGCTGAACGACAGTTGCGGGTAGTGCCCGAGCAGGGGTTCCGCGATCGCCACTGCGCGCTCGGGGTTTGCGACGTACACCATGATGGTCGGCGACACCCGCAGCTTCAGCAGAACTTCCGCGAAGCTCGACTCTCCGACCCGCACGTCGAGATCGCGTGGGTGGAGGCTGAGCGCGAGCGGCCAGGGGCTCGCCGCGCTTGCCGCGGCCAGCGTCTGCGCCAGCATGCCGAGGAGCGCCGGGAGCTTGTCAGCCGCGGAGTCGATCTGCTCGGGCTCCAGGTCCAGGTGCAGGCCGTCGAACGGCACGGATTTGAGACCAGCGATGATTGCCAGCAGCCGGCCGCGCTGCTGTGGCCGGATCCAACCCGGATCGCCGAGCAGCAGTTCGACCCGCAAGCCGTGCTCGTGGGTGCTGCGGACGGCACGTACCAGCGGCCACGGGTCCGCCATGGCGCGGCGCATCTGTGCGGCGTCCAGGGATATCAACAGTCGCGCGATACCGGCGGAATGCAGGTCACCGAATTTGCGTTCGCCCGGTTCGCTGCCGGCAAAGTTCAGCCACTCGGCCGAGCGCCACAGATACAGTGCCCGATTGGCCGCAACAGCCGTCGCCGCCTGCACGCCGGCGGGATCGGCCGCCTGAGTTGCGGCGCGCAGGCTCGCGGCCCGAACCGCGGTCGCCGCTTGTGCCGCGGTCACATCGGCGGGCTCGTGCAGCGGTGGGCCTGCCTTGCCCGGCGCCGGCTGACAGGCGGTCATCTCGAAGCGCGCCCAGTCGGCGTACCAGTACACCAGGGCCCGGTCGGCTTCCACGAGTGCCTTGGCCGCGCCGTAGTGCTGGATCCGCGCTCTTTGCAGCTGCTCGGCGACGTCGCCTTCGAGTTTGACCGCACGCAGGCTGCGCACCTGGACTGCGGCGTCCGCGGCAGCCAGCCGGGCCGCGGCGAATTGGGTACTCTGCTCCAGCACCGCCGCCCGGGCGATGAGCTCGCGGCGCTGCTGCCGCAGTTCCTGGCGTCGAATCTCGTATTCCAGACGTGCACGGGACAGCTGCGCAGCCGCCGCTCGGGCGAGCAGCCGGCGCTGCGACCCGTATTCCACCGGAACCTGAAACGACCAGCTGAGGACCGCGGAGCCGCCATGTTGCCCAGTGGGCATATCCTCGCGGGTCTGGTAACCCAGCTGAACGTTCGACTGCACCGGATACAGGGCGTTGTCACGCGGGTTGGTTTCCCGCAGGGCGACGACTTTGCGCAGGCCGACCAGTTCCGGGTCTGAATCGGCCCAGTCATCACTCGCATCGAGGTTGCGCACGCACGCCGTCGGTAGCGGCGGCCGCACCGCGATCCCGCCGTCGAGGGCCTGACCGGTGAGCTCGCGCATGAGGGCCAGAGCGACTTCCCGATCCGCTCCGCCGGCCGCGACGTCGCGCCGCGCCAGGGAGAAACCGCTCAGCAGCTCGAGGCGGTCGGCGTCGAGCAGCAGCCCCGCGCGCGTGCGCAGCTCCACGACGCGCCCGAGGGTGGGCTCATCCTGCAGATAATTGCGCGCCAGCAGCTCCAGCCGCTGCCCCTGCCAGTAGTCGCCGTACGCCTTGCGCAGACGTGCCACCAGCTCGCGACGCTGGAGCTCGCGGCGCGCATCGAGCTGCAGCAATTGCACCTGCTGCTCACTCAGGGAGTCCTCGAGCTGCAGTCGGCTGCCGAGTACCGGTACGGACAGCCCGCCACCGGCCATACCCTGGTTGTAGGTCCATGAATGCTGCGGATCGATGATGTCGTGGTTGTGCCCGTAACCGACACTTCCGAACGCGCTCACGCCCAGGCCGATCCGGCTGGCGCTGAGGGAGTCCCGCGTGGATTCGTAGGCGCGCTCGGCGAGTTGTGCGGCGGGTGACAGCTCGATGCGCGTCTCGAGTTGCTCCAGCGGCGGCAACCCGAGCGCGACCGCCGGCGCCAGGAGCAGGGCCCGGATCAGACTCGGCAGAGCGCGCGGGGTGGGAGTCATTCTCGTCAGTACTTGGTGCGCCGCAGTACCCAGGCCGGCGCCATCGCGGAGTCGAGGTGCGACTTGGTCAGCAACTCGTTCAACGTCGCGATTGCGTTCCAGCAGCGCGTGACGAACGTGAATGCCGGAAAGAGCAGCAGCACCCAGGCGAGCCGCAGATCCTGGCGTTTTCGCTCCGAGTACAGCAGCCAGTACTCCACGTACATGAGCGCGGCGAGCAGCGCGTAGAAGAGATACACGAACGCGAGCACGCCCAGGACCACTTCCGCCGGATACACCAGCAGCACGTAGCTGGTATAGCCCACGACCACGAACGGCATGGCCAGCTGAAACAGCAGGCCGGTCCATACCAACGCGAGGAAGTTGCGCACCCCCAGCAGTCCCGGGCGCAGGTGGTGCCGATACTTGCGCAGGTACAGGTAGGAGAGGTCGCCGTCCCAGCGCAGCCGCTGTTTCAGGAATTGCCAGGAGCTCTCCGGCGCATCGGTATGGCCCATGGCGCGCGGCTCGAAGCGGATGCGCAGCTTCGGGTAGCGCATGAAATATTTCTTGATGCGCAGAGTGAGATCGAGATCCTCGGCCGTGCCGCTGTCCCAACCGCCAATCCGCCGCAGGAAGTCGCGACGGAAGATGCCGAACGCACCGGAGATGTTGTTGATGACGTTGAAGGCGTCCAGGCCGGCACGGCTGAGGTGGATCGAGAGCATGTACTCGAGCGCCTGCAAGCGTGTCACGAATGTGCGGCCGACATTGCGTACCCGCAGATTGCCGGCGACCGCGACGACGTTGGGGTCCGCGAAGTGCCGCACCGCATGCCGGATCATGTCGTTGTCGAAGGAAGTGTCCCCGTCCAATGCCAGCACGATCGCGCCGCTTGCGAGCGCCAGGCCCTGGTTGAGGCTCGAGACGCGCCCACCGCGCTGCAGCTTGGGGACGATTTCCAGGCGGCGGCTGGGCACCGCCTTGACGTAGTTCTGCAGGGCACGCAACGCAACGAGCGTGTGCCGGTTCTGCACGGCGCCATCCACGATGGCGAGTATCTCGATCTGACCGTCATAGAGCTGTCCAGTCAGGCTGCGGATCGTCTTTTGTACGTCTACACCCTCGGAGTAGCAGGTGACGACGCAGGAGACCTTTGGACTGAAGTGCAGCGGGTGGCGCGCGCAATGCCGCTCCTCGAGGTAGCGACGCAGAGCGCCGAGCATCACGAACAGCTGCACCGGCAATTCGCACAGCAGCACGAACGGAAAGAACTTGAGTGCAACCGTCAGCCAGTCGGAGTGCCACACTGCCTCGAGCAGTTGCCGCAGCGTGAGCCACGCGCCGGTGAGCGTCAGCAGCGTATCCATCAGCCGGCTCGATTCCGCAAGTTGCCCATCAGCATCCGGGCATCCGTAATGCCCTCGTCAGTGTCCACGGAGCTGAAGGCGGAGGTCGCGATCTCGATGCGCAGTCCTTCATCCGGCATCGAGGCCTCGCTGAGTGCGGCGATCCGCTCCAGCAGGATGCCCATGCCCGCCGGCGAAGTCTGCGGCAGCAGCAGCCAGCAGTATTCATCGTCGTCCCGCATGAACAGATCGGTCGTGCGGATCAGGGCGCGAAGGCGCTGCGCCAGCGCATCGAACATCTGGGCGAGGCGGTGGCGCGGCAGCCGTGCGGCCAGCAGGTGGAGGTTGGCGAATCTCAGGCAGATGAGCCCGAACTGCACTTCGCCATGACGGCGCGAGAGGCCGAGCAGCCACTCGAGCGTGCGGGTGAAGTACTCCGGATGAGCCTGGCTGAACTCGTCCATGAGTTTGAAGAGGTCGCCGACCTGGCCGGTGCGCGCGGCCAGCTCGCCCGCCGCGGACAGGCGCAGCCCGTAGTAGCGGCGCTCGGCGAGCTCGTCGGTCCTGGACAGCTTGCTGCATTGGAGGCAACGCGCCTTCACGTCGGGCTGCGTGAAGCGCCCGCCGCAACCTCGGCAGGCAAGGGTCTCCAGGGCCCGATCGTAATCGACGCCGATGTGGCGCAGCCGGGCCGAGCATTTCGGGCAGCCGAGCCCGCCTTGCGTGAGGTACTCCTCCTGGGCACCGACGTTGCCGCAGGCGTAGCAATGCAGGAAGTTCTGCTCAACGGTGTCGATGCTGCCGCATTGCGGACAGGTCTCGATGAACAACAACTGCCCGGCGGAGCATGCCGGACAGGTATGCACCCGCTCGATCAGGTCGGCCGTCTCCAGCAGACCGCGGCGGCGCAGACGGTCGAGCATCAGGAAGCCATCCTCACCCGGTCGGCCGAGCGCATCCGCCAGCGGGTAACGATAGATGCGCTCGTCGCGCCAGTCGGCGACCGGTGTCAGCACCCGTCCGGCGCGAAGATAAAGGAAGGCCAGCAGTCGCTCGTCGCCCTCGGCCGTTTCGCGCTGGCCGAGGGAGGGGGCGCGGGCGGCTATGGCCGCGGCGCACTCCACTGCGCTCTCGGAGCTCGAGGCAACACCATCACTGAGAGCGTCGCTGGCGGCGCCGAAGGATCGATTGAGGAGGATGGGCGCGAGCCCGAGACGCACGTCCCGTCGCAGGGTTTCCAGCCACGTCGCGGCCTGGCGTGCGTCGCCGGGGGCGAGCAGCACGGCAGCCGGCACGATTGCCGCGGCGATGAGTTGCTGGACGTCGGCGAAGTGGGGGCCGTCGGTCAACTTGCCGAACGCAGCCGCGGTACCGTGCGCGACGGGGCCGCGCTCGGCGACCAGCGTCGCGACCGACGGAAGAGCACGGAATCTTGCGCTCGTGGATGCGTTGGGCATGGATGGAGAACGCGCCTATGTTGCCCCTTATTGTCAAACACAGGTCCCGGCGTACGCATGGACGCCGTCACGATTCTCAAGCTCCAGCGCCTCTGGCGCGCATGCCCGGCACGCCAATTCCCAACGGCGTCACGCTTTGGCGCGGCGATTTGAGACCCGTTACCAGGTCCGGGGATCCACGGGGCGCCAGGGCGTCTGCGACGTGACCGCAGGTGTACCAGCCAGCAGGGGCACCGCCGGCCGGGCGCTGTCAGCTCGCCGTTGCAGGATCGGCGCCGTGCGGCAAGTGCGGATGGATTTCCAGCGCCACCGCCAACCCGAGTCGGCCGAGCAGGCCGAGGGTCTCAGGCGTCAGGTCCAGTCGGAAGTTGTCGCGGACGAACAGACTGACGTGAAGCTCGGCTACGCCGCCGTCGGTGCTGAGCCGCTCCAGGAATGCGTGTGATCTGCGCAACTGAGCGAGCGTCTGCAGCAGCACGCTCTCCACCGAAAGCCGGCCGGAAGACAGTTCCGGCTCCGGCATCAGTCGGCCCATCCAGTAACTCTCCCGATAGGCGCCCTCGCGTGCCTCACCCGCGGGGCTGCGGCGCGGATCGCCGGCTTTCCAGGTGTGTTGTGGTTCGAAGCCGAGCGTCTGCGTGATCGTGCGCGGCTCGATGCTGGGGTGGCGGATGCGAAGCGAAATGGTGAATTGGTATTCGCTCATGGAACTGCCCGTCGGATCCCGGGAGCGCGCCGCCGAGGCTCTCCGCGCCGGTATCGGGTCGACGGGGACCTGGACGCCGACCAGGACACCGCTCCCGGCCGCAGTGCACGGCCGTGAGCGGTGTCGATGGACCTTCGCGCTTCAGTAGCGGCGCGGCCCGCCGCGGTTGCCGCCGCCCGAGCGCTCGCGATCCTGCGCTTCGTTGACTTTGAGGGGCCGGCCGTCGAAGTCGGTGCCGTTCAGGGCCTGCATGGCGCGCGAGGCGTCGGCATTCGACATCTCCACGAAGCCGAAGCCGCGCGGGCGACCCGTGTCGCGATCGGTGATCAGGGAGACCTTCTCGACGGTTCCGTGTTTGGAAAACAGGGCGCGGACGGCCTCATCGGTCGCAGTGAAGGGGAGATTTCCGACATATAGTTTGGTCATTTGCAGAGTACTCACGAGAGAATAGAAAAACACCGGCAGGTAAGTCCTGCCTCCTGGTTCGTCAAGCTTTACGAGGGTGAGAGATTGACCGGATGGAGCGTCGGTGACGCACGCAGGCCAAGGCAGACAAGCCGAAAGTTACGAGCCGCCGGGCAGATTACAGGTTTTCCGGCTGCACCGCCATATTCGCGCCGCTCATGCCGGGAATGTGCACAGGCGCGCGGGCCTGAAGCGCGCCGTCGCCGCGGGCGTGAGCATTGCGCTCCTCAGGGGTAAGGCGCAAGGTGAGGCATCCGCTCGACGACCCGCCGTCCGGCGCGAGCGAGGAGTGCCCTATGAACCATGCTGCAGCGACGCTCGCCATCCGTTGGCGACTGAGGCAGCGAATTCTGCCGCACGGTGAGTTGTGGCGCCGCCTGGGCGAATACACCGGCGGGGGTTCGTGCGGTGGGTGTGGCGAGCGCATTACCTCGGCGCAAGCGTCGTACGACGTAGACTTTACGCCGGGCGTGACTCCGCAGTCGGTCCGTTTTCATCGCGAGTGCTTCGAGATCTGGCAGTGTGAATGCCAGAGTGCGTTGCCGTCCTAGCCGGCGTGTTCGGTGCCACTGTGATAGGTCGCCGTGACCGTGTAGAGCAGATGCAACTGACAGGGTCGCTTTGAGGCGTAATCGCGCACCCGCAGGCCGGAGCACTCCAGTACCCCGGTGGCCTGATGCGCCGGGTCCGCGAGCGCCGCTTTGACGGCACTGGTGAGATCGAACTGTCCGTCGCAGTCCGCATAAGGACAGGGGAACTCGAAGAACGCCCGCGCCGGCGGATGCAGTACGTGCGACTGCAGTGTCGGCGTGCTCGAGGTGGTGCTTTCGAATTTCAGCTCCAGACGCAGGTGTTCGACGGCGGGGAACGCGACGCGCACTGCCTGCGCGGCTGCCCGGTCGCGCCGCAAGCGCTCCATGCGCTCCTGGCGTGCGGCGGCGCTGAAACGTGCCGGATTCACGTCACGCTCCCGGTAGGCGGATCGCGCGGAGTGGCCGGCGCTTCCAACTGGCTCGTCTCGGGGTCTTCGCCGCGAGCCCCCGGGCGCGCTGACCGACGTTGCTGCTTCTCCTGCTGGCGCGCCTTGCGGGCCAGTTCCTTCTGTTTTCTTGCCTGATGGTAATTCGGCTTCGCCACGAGGCTCTCCTGTGTCGCTGAAGTGAAGCCCGGGGCAGGCTCGCGGTCCGACCCAGGGGATGGCCATGGGCGTGCGCGCCCCGGGGTCGTGGTCGGCGCGCAGCTCAGCTTACTTTACTCCAGAATTGGACCAGCGGCTCGGCGGCAGGATGCGGGCTGGATCCTATGCGGGCGCGCGGGTCGGCAGTGCGCTGCGCGGCCTTCGGTCGGTAGCCCGGCCGCCGCGGCGGGGATTGGGGCGCACTATGGCATGATGGCCCGAACGGTCATGGGCGTGAATTCGCAAACCAGCGCGTCGTCCGTCATCGATCCTGCCGACTGGGTCGAGTACGCCGCGCGCGAGCACCCACGCCGATTGTTCCTCAGGACCCTGGCGGGGCGAGAATTCAGCTATGAGGCTCTGCGCGAGCAGTCTGCGCGTCTCGCGTCGGCACTGATGGGTCGCGGCGTGGCGAGCGGCGATCGGGTTGCGGCTCGAGTCGAAAAGTCTGCGCAGGCCGTACTGCTGTATGTCGCCTGCCTGCGCCTGGGTGCGGTGTTCGTGCCGATCAACGTCGACTGCCCGCCCAACGAGCTTGACTACCTGCTGCGCGACTCGAGTCCGCGCCTCGCCATCGTGCCGCCGGGCGAGCGAGCCATGCTCGCGCCGCTGGCCGATCGCGCCGGCATTCAGTGCCTCGAGACGCTCGGCGCGGACGGGCAGGGCTCGCTGGCGGAGCTCACACGGCTCTGCAACCCCGACCGCCAGGCGCTGGGGCCTCATGACCCACGTGCGCCGGCGGCGATCGTGTACACCTCCGGAACCACGGGCCGGTCAAAAGGGGCGATCCTGACGCGTGCGAATCTTGCGTCCAACGCGACGGCGTTGGCCGCAGCGTGGCGTTTCACCGGCCAGGACGTGCTCATGCACAGCTTGCCGCTGTTTCATGTTCACGGACTGTGTGCGGCGATCAACACCGTGCTGGCCTCGGCTGCGAGCATCCTGCTGCTGCCAAAATTCGAAGTCCGCTCGGCATTGCGACACCTGTCCGCCGTCACGGTCTTCATGGGTGTGCCGACCCACTACACGCGCCTGCTGCAGGACGAGGGGCTCAATCGCGAGGCGACCGCGCACATGCGGCTGTTCGTCTCGGGATCGGCGCCTTTGCCGATCGAGACCCACCAGGAATTCCTGCGGCGCACCGGCCACGTGATTCTCGAACGCTACGGAATGACCGAGACGCTGATCAACGCCTCCAATCCCTACGACGGTCCGCGGGTCCCGGGCTCGGTCGGGCCGGCTCTGCCGGGGATCGCGATCCGCGTGACCAACCGGGACAGCGGCACCGTGGAACCCAAGCCGGATGTGATCGGTACACTCGAGATCGCGGGACCGAACGTCTTTGCCGGTTACTGGAGAGATTCCGATAGAACCAGCGCCGAGTTCACCGCCGACGGCTGGTTCAAGACCGGAGATCTGGGCCGCATCGATCGCAATGGCTACGTGCACATCGCAGGTCGGGTCAAGGATCTCGTCATCAGCGGCGGCTGCAATGTCTATCCCAGGGAAGTCGAGTCGGAGCTGGAAGCGCTGCCGGGCGTCGCGGAGAGTGCCGTCTTCGGCGCTCCGCATCCGGATTTCGGCGAGGGGGTCACTGCTGTCATCGTGCCCGAGCCCGGAGCCGTGCTGTCGGAAGCCCAGCTCATCGAGTCCCTCAGCAGGCGCCTGGCTCGCTACAAGGTCCCGAAACGCGTACTGCTGGTCGCGGAGCTGCCCAGAAATGCGATGGGCAAGGTGCAGAAGGATGCGTTGCGTGCCACCTACGCCAGCCTCTACCGTGGCTCCTGATCCTGGCGCACCATAGCCCGCCTGGGCGGGTCCGCAGGCCGCTCGCCCAGTCGAGGAGACGGACCATGTGCGACGACGACTCGCTCGAGGACATGATCCAATATCAGCTCAGGTCGGTCGGGCTGTCGCGGCGACAGTTTGGAGCGCTGAGCCTCGGCGCCGGCGTGATCTCGCTGCTGCCACCGCGCGCAGGCGCCGCGGCCGCGGTGCAGGAATCGGAGGTCGACATCAAGACCCCCGACGGCACCGCGGATGCTTCCTTCGTACATCCTTCCCGGGGCGCCTATCCGGCTGTGCTGATGTGGCCGGATATCTACGGCCTGCGTCCGGCCTTCAGGCAGATGGGCAAGAGACTGGCCGAATCAGGCTACTCGGTCCTGGTCGTCAACCCGTTCTACCGGACGAAGCGGGCACCCACCGCTGCCGAGCACGCTGATTTCGAGGATCCTGCGACACGCACTGCCCTCATGAAGCTGGCCGGTTCGCTGACGGCCGATCGGGTGGTCACTGATGCCAGGGCATTCGTCGCCTGGCTCGACAGCCAACCCTCCGTCGACCGCAAGCGCAGGGTGGGGACCGTGGGTTACTGCATGAGCGGACCGATCACGATGCGCGCGGCGGCGGCGCTTCCCGATCGCATCGGCGCGGGAGCCTCCTTTCACGGCGGCGGTCTGGTGACCGACAAACCGGACAGCCCGCATCTGCTCATACCGAAGATGAAGGCACGGTATCTCTTCGCCATCGCCGAGAGCGACGACCAGCGTCAGCCCGAGGCCAAGGATGTGCTGCGTGAAGCCTTCGCCACGGCGAAACTGCCCGCCGAGATCGAGGTGTACGCCGGTACCATTCACGGCTGGTGCCCGACCGACTCGCGCGTCTATAACCACGATCAAGCGGAAAAAGCCTGGAGCCGGATGCTGGCGCTGTTCAAGACCGCGCTGGCGTAGCCGCGTTGGCCGCCACGATGCCGGCTGACGCGGGCGGGTCCGAGGCTATTTCGCAGCCACCGCAGGCAAGCCATCCATCAGCCCGATCAGCGATTCCAATCTCTCCCTGTTGGCGTCGCTGAGAGCCTGTGCATGCCAGTGGAGCTCCTGCCCGAGCTGCTCACGCAGCGCGCGCGCTGCGGCATCCAGCGCCGCCGCGGCGGTCGTCCCGGAACTCTCGTCTGAGCCCTTCTCGGCACGATTTACGCGCGCATGGACATACGCCGGGTAGGAGGCCGACGCAAATCTCCCGAGGGCCGCGATGAGGCGCCCGTCCTCGGCGTCGAAGTGCTGCGTGGCATCGTGCGTCACGACCCAGATGGTTCCGACCGTGCGCGCGCCCGAGGTGAAAGGAATCAGCAGCGCCTCGAAGATCTTCGCGCCTAGTTCCGCCAGGTACCTGTAGTGCAGTTCCGGGTCGGACATCAACTGCAGGGAGTTGCTCTCGACCACCATGGCGCAGGGACTGAAGTCGCGAGGCGTCGTGCCCCAGAGGTGCTCAGCCAGCTCGCCGCTCAAGGCATGCGCGCGGAACAGCGCTTCGCCGCGGTGCTCATCGATGAGGCTCACGCCAGCGGAGCCGCCGCGGCACAGTCTCATGACCGCATCGGCCAGATGCTCCAGAATGCTTGCGGGCGATCGGATCAGTTGCCGGGCGAGCTCGACCAGGACCTCACTCTCCGCCTGGTACTGCGGCGCGCGGCACGAGCGCCACGCCAATTCGGCGGTGGAAATGACCACTTCGAGCGGCACCAGGGGTGCGGGCGGCCCGCGGTGCTGAGCCGAACGCTGGGTCATGAGTTCGGGCATGAGGGTTGAGGCGGAACTGGAAGATGCACCGGCAATTATATGCCCGTCGGCGGCTGCGCACGCGGGTGCAGGCGCCATGCTATGATTGCACAGCCGAAGTTCACGCATCACTCCTTTGCGGCACTCAGCCACAATGGGCACTGATCGCAGCATCATGGCACGGTACGCCGTGCGTGTTCGTCACGCGCCCATATGACGCCCGAAGGCACCAAGTCCGCTCAGCCCGGCGAATCAGCCTCCTCACCCCCGGAGGCTCTCGCCGCGCCGGATGATTTCGTCGAGCAGGCTCTGCTGCCATTCCCGGTGGTGGGCATCGGCGCATCGGCCGGGGGAATCGAAGCCCTCAACGCGTTCTTCGACGGACTGCCGCGGGAAAGCGCCATGGCGTTCGTGGTCGTTCAGCACCTGCCTCCCGAGCGCGAGAGCCTGATGGCGGAGATCCTCGCGCGTCACACGCCCCTGCCGGTGCTGCAGGTGACGGGCGGGCTGACGCTGCAGGCGGGCCATGTCTACGTCACCCGCCCCGGCTTCACAGTGACGCTCGAGCGCGGCGTTTTTAAGCTCGGCGAGCCCGTCGAGAAGCGCGGCCATCGCCGTCCGGTCGACGACTTCTTTCGCTCCCTGGCCGACATGCAGCAGGAGAAGGCGATCGCCGTCGTGCTCTCCGGAATGGGCACGAACGGCACCGCGGGCGCCCGGGCGATCAAGGCCGCCGGCGGCCTGTGCTTCGCGCAGTCGCCCGAGAGCGCCGAATTTCCCGCGATGCCCACGAGCCTGATCCACGCCGGCTACGCGGATCAGGTACTGCCGCCCGGCGACATCGGGCCGGCCATCGTTCAATACCTGAAGTATTCGAGCTTCGACGCCGAAGGCTCGGCGGCGGCGCGCGGGCCGGAGATCCTGCAGCGCGAGCGCCAGCACCTGAGCGATATTCTCGCGATTCTGCGAACGCACACGGGTCACGATTTCGGCGGCTACAAGAAAGGGACCGTGCTGCGCCGTCTGCAGCGACGCATGGGACTCGCGTCGCTGTTCACGCTGGCTGACTACGCGGCGCGCCTGCGCGACAGCGCGGACGAGGTGCGCGCGCTGGCCAACGATCTGATGATCAACGTCACCGGTTTCTTTCGCGATTCGCAGGCGTGGGAGGCGCTGCGCGAACTGGTGGTACGGCCGCTCGTGACCGGGTGGCAAAGCAATATACCGATTCGCGCCTGGGTCTCGGCGTGCTCGAGCGGCGAGGAGGCCTACTCGCTCGCCATGCTGCTCGCCGAGGAAATCCTGCGCTCCGGCAAGAGCATCGAGGTGAAGATCTTCGCCACCGATGCGGCCGTCAAGGCGCTCGACCTGGCGCGCGCGGGCGTGTACCCGGGAGGCATCGAGGGGGACCTGTCACTCGAGCGCCTCGACCGCTTCTTCGAGAAGGAGGAGCACGTGTACCGGATCCGCAAGCCGATCCGCGACATGGTGGTGTTCGCTCCGCAGAACGTGTTGCGCGACCCGCCGTTCTCACACGTCGATATCTGCACCTGCCGCAATCTGCTCATTTACCTCGAGCCCGACGTCCAGGAGCGCGTGCTGGCGCTGCTGCATTTCGCGCTCAAGCATGGTGGCACGCTGTTCCTCGGCAGTGCGGAAACCCCGGGCTCGCTGAAGGGCGTGTTCGAGACGGTCAGCCTCAAGCATCGCATCTACCGCCGCATCGGCCCGCACGGCCATCGCCATCCGGAGCTTCCCGCAATAGCCGCGCGCGTCATCGCCGCGGCGCCGCGGCTCGCATCGTACGGCCCGCGTCCGGCAACGACCTTTGCCGTGCAACAGGCGCTGTTCGAGCAGTTCGGGCCGCCCACGGTCGTCGTGGATGCGGAGGATCGCATCGTCTATTTCCATGGTGACACCACGCCCTTTCTGATTCAGCCGCTCGGCGAACCGACGCGCGATCTGTTCGAGGTGCTGCACCTCGGCATCCGCGCCGCGATACGGGACGCTGCGAGTCAGGCGCGTGCCGGCGGCGGACGCATCGTGATCGAGGCGACCAACATGCAAAACGGCGCCGATGCGCCGCGGGTTCGCATTACGGTCGCACCGCTGGTGGCGGCGGGTGGCCCGGGATACCTCCGGGTGAGCTTCCAGCCCCAGGGCTCGCGCGCACCTCCCGCTGAGCCGGGCTCGGCCATGCGCACCGTGCCAGCGGAGGGCGTGACGAAGGATTCCGCGAACGATGCGCTGCTGCAGGAGGAGCTGCGCATCGCGCGCCGCGAGCTGCAAAGCACCGTCGAGGCGTTCGAGTCCAGCAACGAGGAGCTGAAGGCTTCCAACGAGGAAGTCATCTCGATCAACGAGGAGCTGCAAAGCACCAACGAGGAGCTGGAGACCAGCAAGGAAGAGCTCCAGTCGATGAACGAGGAGCTGATCACCGTCAATGGACAGCTGCAGTCGAAGATCGCGGAGCTCGAGGCCGCCAACAATGACCTGTCCAACCTGTGGAGCAGCACCAGTATCGGGGTCGTCTTCCTGGATCTGCGGCTGCAGGTACGGCGCTACACTCCGGCGATGAACGAGCTGATCGCGCTGCGACCGTCCGACCTCGGGCGACCGATCGATCACTTCCAGCCCAAATTCAGCGACGGCGATCTCACCGAGGAAGCACGCCTGGTGCTGGCGACCCTGATCCCCTCGGAAGCCGAAACACGCACTCACGGCGGCGCATGGTACCTGCGGCGAACGGTCCCTTATCGCACCGCCGACAACCGCATCGACGGCATTGTCATCACCTTCGTGGACATCACGGCGCGCAAGCGCGCGGAGCAGGCCCTCGACGCCGCCCAGGCGCGCCTGCAGGCAACCATCGACCAGCTGCCGGCCGCCATCCTGATGGTGGAGGCCCCGAGCGGCACGGTCACCTACGGCAACCAACGCGCCGCGAAACTGTTCGGCCTGCCCTTCCCGCTGCCACTGCTCGGCGCGCCATGGAGCTCGGCGTCGATCGCCTTCAAGGGCCTGCATCCGAACGGCCAGGTGTACGAGCCGCAGGAGTGGCCCGTGGCGCGCACGCTCGCATCGGGCGCGACGGTAAGCGACGAGGAACTCGATTTTGTGCGCACCGACGGCACGCGCGGCTCGCTGTCGGTCAGCTCGGCGCCGATCAGCGGCCCCACCGGTGAATTGGTCGCCGCGGTCACGACGTTCTGGGACATCAGCGAGCGCAAACGCATGGAAGCGACCCTGCGCGAAAGCGAGCAGCGCTTCAGGCTGCTGCTGGAGAACACGGCCGACTACGCGATTTTCATGATCGACGCCCAGGGCCGCATCAGCACCTGGAACAGCGGGGCGGAGCGCCTGCTCGGCTGGAGCGAGAGTGAAGCAGTCGGCCGCCCCGCAGCGATGCTTTACACCCCCGAGGATCGCATGCTGGGGGTGCCCGAGCGGCAGTTGCGCATGGCGCTCGAGGGCGGCAAGGCGGGCGAGGAGCGCGCCTACATGAGAAAGGACGCCAGCCGCTTCTGGGCGAACGGCACACTGACGCCGATATACGACTCAACCGGTGCCGTTGCGGGCTTTGCGTGTGTCATGCGTGATCACACCGAGCTCAGGCAGGCGCGGGAGCATCTGCACCAGGCATTGCGGGCATCCGAGGAATTGCGCCTGAGCGCAGAGCGTGCCAACCGCGCCAAGGACGATTTCATCTCGACGGTCAGCCACGAGCTGCGTACCCCGCTCAACACCATCCGGTTGTGGGCGGGGCTGTTCCTGGGCGGCAAGCTGACCGCCAAGAACCTCGATTCCGGTTTTCAGACGATCGATCGCGCCGCCAGGGCCCAGCAGGCGCTCATCGACGATCTGCTGGACACCTCGAGGATGGCCTCAGGCAAGCTGCGTCTGGCGCTGCGCGAGACTCGTCTAGCGGAGGTCGTACAGGGTGCGATTGACGCGGTGTTGCCCAACGCGGCCTCCCGCAGCATCAAGCTGGAATCGCGGCTCAGTGACGAGGTGGGAGTGGTGCGCGCCGACCCGGACCGGATTCAGCAGGTGGTCTTGAATCTGTTGAGCAATGCCGTGAAGTTCACCCCTTCGGGCGGAGCCATCGAGGTCGAGTTGTCCCGGGACGGCGGCGCCGTGCAGATCGACGTTCGCGACAACGGCATAGGTATTCGCGCCGACTTCCTGCCGCTGGTGTTCGATCGCTTCAAGCAGGCTGAAGCGGTGACCAGCCGACAGCATACGGGGCTGGGCCTGGGACTGGCCATCGCCCGGGAGCTGGTGGAGCTGCACGGCGGCTCGATCAGCGCGCACAGTGAGGGGGAGGGACGCGGTGCGACCTTTACCGTGCGATTGCCGCTCGCGCGACGACAGGAATCGCCGGTTGCGGAGGGCGACGGCGCGGCCGGAGCGGACGCGAAGCTCGCCGGGATGCAGGTGCTCATCGTCGAGGATGAGTCGGCAGCGGCGGAGGCGATGTGGCAGTTCCTCGAGGCGGCCGGAGCGCGCGTGCGCATCGCGACCTCGGCGGCCACGGCAAGAGAGGCGCTGGCGCTGCACTGTCCGAATGTGGTGGTCTGCGATATCGGACTTCCCGGCGAGGATGGCTATCAGCTGCTGGCCAGCATTCGCAAACGTGAGGGCGAAGGACATACGCCG
>Ga0209156_10001889_pt1 | contig 16769 bp, 20 predicted proteins | sample GraSoiAngelo_124_FD_185881 | JGI IMG/M metagenome (GOLD analysis project Ga0209156, IMG submission 185881) | Grasslands soil microbial communities from the Angelo Coastal Reserve, California, USA - 14_0927_05_20cm (SPAdes) (version 2) | ecosystem: Environmental > Terrestrial > Soil > Grasslands...
CGAACCGAGTTGTGGGCTAGCTGTGGTGCTGCCGGGCGGGCGCCGGATCGAGGTACATCCTGATTTTCGCCCGGCATTCATAGACCCAAGCGACGGGGGCGTAGCGTGAAGGTGATTTTGCGACAACCAACCGGATAGTTTCCTGTTTGCCGACCAACCGCCCAGTAAGCAGTTTTTGCACCGTGATACTTTGGTGAGCATGCCAATTCCGTATTACCAAATCGATTCCTTCGCGAACGAACTGTTCGCGGGGAATCCTGCGGGTATATGTCTCGTTCCCGCATTTCCTGCCAATGATGTCATGCAGAAAATCGCAGCGGAGAACCGTCACAGCGAAACAGCTTTTGTGGTCGCCCGTGCTGATGGCGATTTTGACCTGCGTTGGTTCACGCCGGTGGTGGAAGACGACCTGTGCGGCCATGCAACCTTGGCTTCTGCGTATGCACTTTCGTTGTGTGGACATGACACCTGGCCGGTTCGCTTCCATACAGTCAGTGGCTTATTGACGGTCAATCGTGATCACGAGCGCTTTGAACTGGATTTCCCGTCCAGGCCGGCGGTATCGTGCGAAATCCCAACGGGCCTGCTGTCCGCTCTGGGTCTGGAGATGGCAGAGGTAATGCGTGACCCTCGCGACTTTCTCCTTGTAGTCGATCACGCAGAGATCGTGCGAAACCTCAAACCGGATATAGCTGCGTTGGCGAAAATTGATATGGGCATCAGTGGTGGAGCAATTGTTACGGCTTCCGGTGACAATGACGTCGATTATGTGTGCAGGTTTTTCGCCCCATCCGAGGGGATCGACGAAGATGCTGCGACCGGATCAATCCAGTGCGCACTCGTCCCATACTGGGCCAGACGCACTGGCAAGCAGACATTTCGAGTGCAGCAACTCAGTTCTCGCGGTGCCCGAATGTGGTGCACGCTAGTCGGCGACCGCGTAAAGATCGCTGGTGAAGTGAAGCTTTATCTACAAGGGACCATCAACATCTAACTTGAGATCTCTCTTAACTTGAGCGTGCCCCGATACTTCCGGGACCGCCCATCGCAAAGTCGCGCAGATCACGGGCAAACCTTCCGTAATCCGGTAAGGTAAGAGTTGCCGACCATCCACTCAGAAACGACATTGCCGTCTCAACTTCGACGCGCCTTTCGATTCTTCCTAGCCTGTCCACCCCTATCGACCAGGGGATGTGCTCCGGCACGCCAATGCATTCGTGTGCCTACCCCACGGCGACACGTTGCCGCACCCCGGTCCGTGCACACCTCGACTGGCACCAGCGATGCGCTCAACGATCACCACGACACCATTCCAGTTCGCCACTGCTCTCCCAGTTATCGATTCGGCGACCAACTGCCGTTCAAATCCCATAGCGCACCGCGTCCGCCGCAAACACCAGCGGCTTCCTCCTAGTCTCCTCATCGAAAACGCCTCGGATTCGAGATCCCGCTCGCCCCAAAATCTGCCCGAGGCGCTTCCGATCAAGGCTAGCGACAATAGGGGAGTTATCGTGTTGAGTTGAGAATCAAAATTTGGAGCGCCCCTCTTCCGACTTCGAACCGGATTCGCTCACCCCGGAATCAGCAGTGAGTGCAGGAGCGTGTCGGCCACGTCCGCTCTCGATCCAGGGTCCGATTCCGCGCATCTGTGCGGGAGCGACATGTGTGATGTAACCCGGCTTTACCTGCAGTCCCGGTGGAGGAAACTCTCAGTCTGGCCCCACGTAAATGTGCGCTAAGCGCTGGAGCAGGATGGGCGCTCCGCCTTCAGTGATGCGCGCGCCACCTAAACCACCAGGGACTCCCTTAGCCCCTGGGCATTGGTGTTGGGGCCGAGCATTGACAGCGCGACTCTTGGATCCCGGCGAATGTTTTGAACTCTCTTCCACATGCCGAGGTGGCCCATTACGAACTCATCGTCAGATTCTTCATAATCCGCCTGTCGAAATCTCGGCTTCCTGTACGTCATACGATCAGGTACATGTAAAACTGTCTTCCAGAAGGAGAAAGATGATGAAGTTTGCATTGTTGATCTACGAGTCGCCGGACGCTTTCGCGTCACGGAAAGGCGATGGAAGTAACACCTACACCGGCGCCTGGCGCGCCTACCATAAGGCTCTCGTCGAGTCAGACGTGTTCGTCGGAGGCGATCCGCTGGAGGTACCGGAAACGGGAACCACGATAAAAATTAAGGACGGAAAGCGCGGCGTGCAGGACGGTCCGTATGCTGACACCAAAGAACAGCTGGGAGGATTCACGATCATAGAGGTGCCATCCCTTGACGCAGCCCTCGAGTGGGCAGCGCGCTGCCCGGCCGCCTCGTACGGTGCTGTCGAGGTGCGTCCGCTCGCTCCCGAAACCAGGCGCAGGATCGTGGAATGAGTGGAAGTGATGGAGAGAAGGTTGAACGAACGGTCGAGCGAGTGGCACGCGAGTCATACGGGCGCCTTGTGGCCTATCTCTCCGTGCACACCCAGGACTTGGCGGGCGCCGAAGATGCACTGAGCGAGGCTTTGCTCAAGGCGCTGACCGTGTGGCCACGAGACGGCGTGCCCCAAAATCCTGAAGCTTGGTTGCTCACGACAGCGCGCAACTCGATCATCGATTTCTTCCGTCATCAACGAGTAGTGTTAGACAGCGAACCTAACCTCCTGCTCCTTACCCAAAACTCAGCGAAGGACCCTTTGGAAACGAACTATCCCGACGAGCGACTCAAACTGCTCTTCGTCTGCGCGCACCCGGCGATCGATCCTGCTATGCATACGCCTCTCATGCTGCAAACCGTTCTGGGCCTCGATGCCGTCCGCATCTCCGGTGCTTTCCTGGTTTCACCCAAAACTATGGGACAGCGTTTGGTGCGTGCCAAGACCAAGATCCGTGACGGCGGTATCCGTTTCGAAGTGCCGGAGCGACGTGCACTCCGGCGGCGGCTGGATGCGGTCCTTGAAGCGATTTACGCTGCGTTTGGCATTGGCTGGGACGACATGGCGGGCGCCGATCAGCACGGCCGCGGTCTCGCCGAAGAAGCCATCTGGCTCGCGAGAGTTCTTCTTGAGCAAATGCCTGGCGAAGCAGAGGTTCAAGGATTGTTGGCGCTCATGCTCCACTGTGAAGCGCGGCGCGCCGCCCGGCGCGATCAAGATGGCCGTTACGTTCCTCTTTCCGAGCAGGATCCGAAACTGTGGTCGCTCCCTGTAATAGAAGAGGCGGAGCGCTATCTCGCAGAGGCGTCCAAATATGGGCGCCCAGGACGTTTTCAACTGGAAGCGGCAATTCAGTCGGTACATGCTGAACGGGCACGCGGCCGCCGTGTTGAGTGGAAAGCGATTGTTCAGTTCTACGCACAGCTGATCCGCATATCGCCGACAATCGGCCGGCAAACTGGATATGCCGCCGCTCTTGCCGAAGCAAGTGGACCGGAACAGGGCCTCGCAGTTCTGGATGCACTCGATCGGGATGTAGTCTCTGCTTATCAACCCTATTGGGCGGTTCGCGCGCATCTGCTACAACGCCTGGGAAGAACTGCTGACGCTTCAGACGCTTACGACCGAGCCATCGGCCTGGCTGAAGATCCAGCTATAAGGCAGTTCCTGCTCAAAAAACGGGGCTGATTTCTTTCTTCGGCCCTGTAGAAATCACCCCACCTCACCCGTCACCTCCATAGAAGCGGCTTAACGATCAAAACTTCGCCGCCTGAGAGGTGAACAATGTGCCCATTCTGTCTGGCAACTCTCGGACTAGTGGTGGCCAAAACGGTCTCGGCCGGCGGGCTGGCGGCCGCACTCGCCGTTAAAGTCTCGCGCAAAAAGAACCACACAGCAGAAACGATTCCAAACACAAATGAAAAGGAGCAATGAAAATGTCAACACGCACAGTCGAGAACCCGAAAGTAGTTTCCCGAGAAGAATGGCTCGTGGCTCGCAAAAAGCTCCTGGCCAAAGAGAAGCAGCTCACACGCCAGCGCGACGCCATTGCCGCCGAACGCCGCCAGCTTCCCTGGGTCAAAGTCGAAAAGAACTATGCCTTCGATTCGCCAAGCGGCAAGAAAACGCTAGCCGACCTCTTCGACGGCCGAAGCCAGCTGATCGTGTACCACTTCATGTTTGGCCCGGAGTGGCAGGAGGGCTGCCCCAGTTGCTCCTTCAACATGGATCACACGGACGGCGCACTTGTGCATCTGGCGCAACGCGACGTCTCCTTTGCCGCTGTTTCCCGGGCGCCGATTTCCAAAATCGAAGCCTTTAAGACAAGAATGGGCTGGAAGTTCCCATGGGTTTCGTCCTACGAAACCAAGTTCAACTATGACTTCCAGGCCTCATTCACTCCGGAGCAACTGGCCAAAGGCAAAGTCGAATACAACTACGATCTCGTGCAATTCCCCAGTGCGGAAGCGCCCGGCGTCAGCGTCTTCTACAAGGACAAAGATGGCAACATCTTCCACACTTATTCCGCGTACGCTCGCGGCAGCGAGAACACGATCAACACGTACAACTATCTCGACCTCGTTCCCAAAGGCCGCGATGAAGACAACTTGCCGTTCACGATGGCCTGGCTCCGCCACCATGATCGCTATGAGACCGGCTACTTGGCCGATCCCGACCGGCCGTACTGGCCCAAGGCAGCTGGTTAACCCTCGTCGTTCGCAAGTCTCAACGACCCTGTGGCCTGTCGTCTCCACTGCAACGACGGGCCACGACAGGCAACTAGAAGAGAAATTCAACAGAAAGGTTCCAAAGGAGAAACGGTATGAACATTCAGAACAAGACAATCTTGATCACCGGCGCCAATCGCGGCATCGGACGAGCGCTCGTCACCGAGGCACTCAGACGCGGAGCGAAGAGGGTTTACGCGGGTACTCGAAGCGGCGAACTGCAAAACGCTGACAGCCGCGTGACGCCCCTCACGCTGGACGTAACCAACACTGCGCAAATTCAGGCGGCCGTGGAGAAAGTCGAATCTCTCGATATCCTCATCAACAACGCCGGCTTGGCACTTTACGACGACTTGAGCGATCGTGCCACGCTCGAACAGAGCCTCGCCATCAATCTCTACGGCCCGTATGGTGTGACCAAGGCTTTCCTGCCGTTGCTGACTGGTTCGCGGGGCGCCATTATTAGCGTTCTGTCGTTGTCGTCCATTGCCGCCGTGCCATTCTCTCCGGCCTACTCGATCTCCAAGGCGGCCGCGTTCTCCCTGTCACAATCGCAGCGCGCTCTTTTGGCCGGACGGGGCGTTAAGGTACATGTGGTCCTGCCCGGCCCCGTGGACACGGATATGACTCGAGACCTTGACATATCGAAAGCGTCTCCGGAGTCCGTCGCGCGAGCCATCTTCGAGGGAGTGGAGAAAGGGGAGGAGGACATCTTCCCTGATCCGATGTCAGCGTCTATCGCTGACAGCTGGCGCAGCGGTGCAGCTAAGCTGCTTGAGCGCCAGTTCGCGGCCTTCGTGCCGGAACGCCGGTGAATGTTGTGTGAGTGATTCGGCGCTACCTTCCGCCAAGTTTGTGAAAGGCGCCAAGCTCAAGATCGTTCCCGGCGGGCCGCACGGCATGTGCTCGACCTTGAAAGACCAGATCAATGCCGAGCTGCTCGCCTTCTTTCACCACGCCGAACGGAAGGAGGGAGCGTGGAAAAGGTACATATGACAAGGAAACACCGCACTTCTTGTCATACGTCCACCGCTCGTCAGTGATCTGTGGGCTCGTTCCCTGATGACGGGCAACCCTGAAATAATCCCAAGGTAAGGTTTGCCGACCGTCCGGACAGAATCCTCGTCCCGGACGCCCCACGTGATACCACGGCCTAACGTCTTTGTTGCTCTATGCGCGAAGTCACCGGTGAGTAGCCCAGAACACGATCCCCGCCGTCAAAACGAGGCACAACAAGACGAGCCCCGGAATGATGAAGGCAAGGCGCCGACGCTTCTTCTGGTGCGATTCCCAGCTCGATTCGTCCACGGTTGTCCACAAGCAGAGGCAGATCGTGGCACTCTTCGGGCCGCAGGCGCGACGAGCTCGAACAGCTCCGAAGGGAAACACGGGAAGCACGGGAAACACTGCCATGCGACCTCTCTGAGTGGGCTACGGTCCGGATAACGTCCAGGTTCCAGCCGCAGCGGCTTTCGCTGGTACCGGCCGCTGCCGGCTGCAAACCGTCTTAGACGGCTCAAAGACGAGATCAAGGCACCTTGCACGCGAAGTTTGCCGCGTCGTTCGTGCTGCCCACGCCGTTGTACTGCGCGACTTGCGGATACGGACACACCGGCCGTGTCATGTTCACACGGTTGTCGCTGACTCGTGAAGCGATCAACCGGTCGGGTGCTATTCCGGATTCGCGCCAACGCTCCATCGCGGCCATCCAGTTCACCTGGTTAGGGCCTGGCCCATCCCCGCAATGAGCCATACCGGGCACCATGAACAGTCTCAGCCAGTCCTCTTGCTTCGGCCCCATCCTTGCCAACACGCTCGAGTAATAGTTGACGCTGTTCTGCGGCGAGATCGCCCCACCCGAGCCGCCGTCGTTCCAGCCGTGGTAGATGAGAAGTTTCCCACCACGAGCCCGAAAGGCCGAAAGATCCGGATTCACGGCGTCGATGAAGCCCGCTTTCTTCTCGACCAGCGAGGTGTCGCGATCCAGGTCGAACGTGCGCCAGTCCCACGCCGGGTCTTCGTGCGCTACGAACCTGAACATGCCCACGTCGATCCCTCCAGGTTCCGGCTTGGCGCCTGTCAGCATGGCCCAGCCCATCTCGCCGCCAGGCACTAAGCCGGGGTAAATCAACTCCCCTGTCCTTCGCGTGGCGGGCGCGTAGCCCATCTTCACGGCTTCTACCTGTCGCGCCGTCAGGCAATCATCCCTGTCGACCCCGCGGCACAAGATTGTTGCGGGATCAAAGTGGCATTGGTGTGGATCTGTCAGGAGTCTGTCCGTCACTCCGTCGAGTGCGTCACAAGCGGCAAGTACAGCCCTATTGACGAGGGCGAGTTTAGCGACGGGGACAACACTCGCCGGATCTTGGAGGGTCCTCGCTTCCACCGCGATCCGCCAGGCGCACAACTGCGTCTGATTGTTCGCAGGAGCGCCGGCGATAATCCCATCGAAGTCGTCTGGATAGCGCTGAGCCTCCATCAGAGCTTGTCGCCCGCCTGTCGAGCACCCCGTCCAGTACGAGAACCGTGGCGCGCGATCGTAGAAAGCCGCAATAATGGCCTTCGATTTCACAGCCATCTCGTGGACGGCGCGATACGCGAAATCTACGACCTTTTCTGGATGTCCGATCGCAAACGAGGCATTTCCACCGACGTGTCCGGTGTCGGTCGATGCCGTCGCGTAACCCTCCTGCAGCGCCGAGGCCAGCGCGCCATAGCTGATGGTTCCCGCCCAACCGCCGTTGCCGACTGCCTGGAACTTGCCGTTCCACGCTTGGGCCGGCAGCCAGACTTCAATCTTGATGTCCGAGTCCGACGAGGGCGTAAGCGTGGCCGCCACACGGCAAAAGGTCGGCAGCTGGCTGAATTGCGGCACCGCAGGGCCGGTTTCAGGCAGAGTGAATGCTCCGGCAGCCACCGTCTTGGCCAAGGTAATCGAGGTGTTCGGGAGCGCTAGGGATGACAAGCTCTCGCACGACGACGCGGCCTTGAGGGCGTGTCCGTGCGTTGTCAGTGCGAGGAGGAGCGCACACGATCCGCCAGTTACCATCTTCATCGCACGTTCCTCCGAAGTTCCGACGAGAGGGCAACAGGACAAAATCCACTCGCTCCACCGGGAAAGTCGCGTTGCTTGCTAACGCTTCCACTGGAAGACGACACCCATTGCTGGCGTAGCTCTGCTTCAGGGAAGCGGAATCCGTTCACTCGCTCATAATACTTCCGAAGAGCAGTGAAGCTGGCCAAATCTGTTGGCCCCGGTGGCGGCGGTTTAGGCGCCCGGAGTGCCTGCATCTCATTAACGTTTGCTCCCTTCCCATTGTCGAAAGCGTAAGAATACGCAGCGTCGAGATAGACCATGCCTGCAATACGATCGGGATGGTTCTTTGCAACCGAACTCATTTCTGCGTCGGCGATGGAGTGCCCCACTAGGACCGGCCTATTCATTTTCAGCGCGTCGATCACCGCCACTACGTCTTCGCCGAGCCGTTCAGCCGGAGTCTGTGTGGCTGAATAACCGGATGTACCGAATCCGCGCCGCGTGATGCCGTAAACATGCCAGCTGGCAGCGAGCTTTGGCGCGAAGTCGTCAAAGACGTGAGCGGTAAAGCCACCGCCGGCTAGAAGGATAATCGACCTGCCGAGACCACCCCAGTCGAGCACCTCCACTGAACGTTCTTGTCCACGGGTCACGAATCGCGTGCTATGGGTTGATGGGTCCTTCCACTGCGAGAGACCTTGCGCGTAAAGATGGCCTACGCAGAAGGCACCCACCACAAAACTGGCCAGCCGACTGTGTTGAGGCATTGAGCTCCCACTCGTTCATCGACTACATACGCGGCTTCGGTCTCCAAAGTTCCCCTGAATTCGACCTGTCTCAGACGTCGCCGCAGGCAGGTTCTTCCCGAGTGACGGGCAACCCTGAACTAATCCCAAGGTAAGAGTTGCCGACAATCCGGGAAGTGATCGCATGGTGGCTCAAACCCAAATCTGAATGCAACCGCTCCAGCAGGTATAACCTTATAAGTCAAATAAGGAGGCAGGTGATGAGGTGGTTGAAAACACCCAGGAATCCCGCTCGGAGAATCAGTTGCGATTCAGCCGGTCATCGAGAAGCAACAGCACACGGTAAAGAACTTCGGCACCGTTGGCTACGTCTTGCCAAGGAGTGAATTCCTTCGGGGAATGGCTGATGCCGTCGGTGCTGGGGACGAAGATCATGGCTATCGGCGCAATCTTGGCAATTTGCTGGGAGTCCTGCCCCGCTTCGCTGGGTAGATCCATGGTGGTAAGGGCGAGGGACTTCGCGGCGTCACGGATGACGGCCTGCAGTGCGGGATCCGTCGGAGCTGGCTCCGTATCGTCTACTGATGTGCAGAGCGTCACGACGTTCTCTTCCTTGTCGATCTGCTTGAATTTCGCTTGGATATGCTCCCACATGCGCTTTATTTTCGCGGCATCGAGATCGCGCAGTTCGACAGGGAACTCAGCGCGGCCAGGTACGACGTTAACGGCTCCAGGTTCTGCCTTCATATAGCCGACCGTACCGACTTGATGGCCGTTTTCCGCACGCACTGCGTCACGAACGGCGAGGACTTCCTTTGAAGCGGCCGCAAGGGCGTCCTTCCGGCGATTCATCGGCGTGGTGCCCGCGTGATTGGCGAAACCCGTGACGACGCAATCCGATCTCTTGATGCCCACGATCCCCTGTACGATCCCGATTGGGATTTTTGCTTCATCAAGGTGAGGGCCTTGTTCGATGTGCAATTCGATAAAGGCCGCCAGCGCTCCTTTCGGAATGCGTGCGTCAGTAAGATGAGACGGGTCCTGACCGTAACGGCGCAGCCAATCTGCTAGGGTCAATCCCTGGTCGTCCTTGCGGCCGAGGATTTCAGGCCCCAGCAGTCCAGCGGCGATACCGGAACCCAGCGTGCCCAGGGCGAAGTGGTTGCCTTCTTCGTTCGTCCAAATGACTACTTCCAGTGGATGGCGGGTCTTCACTTTTGCGTCGTTGAGCGCGCGCATCACTTCGATGGAGCCCATGCTGCCGACGTCTCCATCGAAGTTTCCGCCGTGCAGCACTGAATCGATGTGCGAGCCGAAAAGCAATATTGGCAACTTCTCCGAGCCAGCGCGCCGGCCGAAGATGTTTCCCGCAGGATCCACGCGAACCTCAAGGCCTGCTTGCTTCATGAGACCGATGACGTATTCGCGAGCGGCCATATCGGTCTCCGAGAAACCGATGCGAGTGACACCGCCTTCGGGATTCCGACCGAACTCGCTCAATTTCTCAAGCGTGCCCTGCAAACGTTGAGAGTCGACATGAAACTTTGAAGAGCCAGTTCCTTGGGCTCGTGCAGGACGTGCGGCGAAGGAAGCCACCCACAGAATGACCAATGCAAGAAGAGAAGCGTTTCGGTATACGCTCCCGACGGTCGTCCTCGGGTGTGAGGCTGACATACCGTTCCTCCATTTCAGTGAATGACCAGGACGTGGATCAGCACTCGCGCACACCGCAAACGGAAATGACTCGATAGTCGAGAGCACCTTGTTGAGTGTGACACCCGAGAGCCGCCGCCACCGTCAAGGCCCTTGTGCCCACGGGGAGTGAAGAACTCAAACTAATCGGCCACGGTTAGAAGTGGGTTCTTCTGCGGTCGATTATAATAGGCCTCTCAGGATTCCGCCTGGATGACGGGCTAACCGGTAGTAATCCGCCCTGGACGAAAGCTGGTTTTACAGACGGCTGGATGGGGATAATTGGCGAAATCGGGCGTTGCGCCGCCTGAGAATTTGCTGGTGAAATGGCGAAGTCACGCCGGCTGCGGATTCAATCTGTCAACCGTGTGTTTCCTCTGACACTTACCCTTTGACGTTCCAGAAGATGCAACGAAATTCACTCTTGGGCTCAAACCTTCGCTTTTTCGGATCATCCGCAGCCATGGTTGTATTGGACCGATGAAGCAGGGGTGCGCACGCTCAGGGCTTGGGTGAGACCCCCGTACATCCTGATCCTGCCCTTGGTGTTAGCTGCTCTCGCACAGGCGTGGGTAGTGTTAATGCCCAGATCCGCCACAGCTTAAGAGACGTTCCTTGCTGTAGAGATTTTCGCCGGTGGAATTGCAGGCGAATTTTTCTTATTCCATCCCTTCGCACACGATATTGCGGAATACGCCGTGATGCTGGCTGTGATCTTGCTATTAGTGGTGGGCACTATTCGTCTCGCTGGCTCGAACGTCAACAACGCATTTTCGACAATTGCCAGCACGATTCAATACGCGGCGTCCCCGAGCATTCTCAAAGACCTCCAGAAGCAGCGAAATCTTTTCGATATTCGTCAGGGAAGCCGCCGAGCACAAAGGAAAGATTACGGGCACAGCTTGCGGCCAAATGCACGAATACAGCTTGGCGGACATCCGCAAGCTTGCTGCCTGAATTCTGATTGTGATCGAGCGATTCGAGAGGGATCGCGGGGGTGAGCCTGTCCCTGTGAACGGATCGGCTGATTAGAAGATTGCTGCTAACGCATCGGGGCGAGTTGACAAAAATCGTTGAGTCGTGGGAAGGTGATGTAACCAGCGCGGGGGCGTGCTAGGTGATCCATCTTGTCCCTGCGCGGCTCAGTTCGTTCCCGCATTTCATCAAGCCCGCGAACCCGTAGAACCTTCCCGATCCGAAAAGATTTGCTGTTAAAAGCGGTGCGGTCTTGATCCGTGCTGTTGCGATTTGTTTGCTTGTGCTTCTCATTGCTTTCCTGCTTTTTGCCGGGATGCGCCGCCGCTAAGCCGATTTCATGAGCACGTCTCGGAAACCTGTGGTTGGATGCCGCTCGGTTTTCTGCACGTCCTCTTTTTATTCCATCAAGCGCAGCATTCGAAGTTCGCGCACGGGAACACCGGGAGCGAAAAAGGGCTTAAGAGCCTGGTAACCAAAACCTCGCCACCCGTCTGGACTCTTGATTTTCTTGGTAAACGAAACGCAACGCGAATATCGCTAACGGCACTACTCACCTATTGGAGTGTGCTAATGGCAGCGTTATACAAGTTCGCATATCAACATTCAATCGTGGCAGTGCGATGGGCACACGAAGCGAGAAGCTGGCGGGGAAGGTGGAAATGGATAGAGCCATATGTCCTAGTGGCGTTGGAGCCGCACTCTACGCAGTCGCGGAACGGATCGTTAAAGGGATTTGGCCGTGACAAGAACCCAGCCAAAAGTTCGTTTTTTCTTCGAGGGTTTACTTCTTTTCCCCCTCACTTTCCGCCATCTCGCCCGCGCTGCTGCTCTGATCCGCGCCAGTCCCGCGGTGAGATGCGGCGCTTGCCCGCCTTGATTGGGACAACCTTCTGGCCTTTAGCCTTTGCCCAACGCGCTTTCTGAGCAGCGAAAATTCGCGCGCGAGCTGCTGCTGACATTTTCCGGCGTGGTCTGGATGATCCTGTTTTGTACATCCCCGCGAAAGCTGCGAGTCGCTGCATTCAGTCCGTTCAACTGTCGCGCAACCCTATCCCTCTCAGCCTTTATCAGCGCGATGATGTCCATGTGTTCCTCTGCGGGCGATGATTGTACAGGAGATCAGGCAAATGCGCTCTAGTCGTCTCGTCTTTCCACGGTTGACTTCGTATCGTCTGCCAGTGACACTATCCAGAAGCACTGTGGTATTGAATGCTTAGCCCACCTACTCGATCTGTCCGAGAATTGCTATGAGATCGCTCACGTGGGTGTCGGATAAAAACCTTACTGGCTGGACCTGCTCCGCATGCGACTGGACTTTTCCGCTTCCTTCGCTTCTCGGCGATCCCGAGGCAAAGAAGGCTTACGACAGACTCGCCTCGGCCAAGTTTCAAAGACATGATTGTGCTACACACCAGCCCGTCGCGTCCCTCGATCCCGACAGTTTCATTGCCCGTGCTAAAGGATTAGTGAAGCGCGGTTTTAAGCCCAAAGATGCGGCTGACATCACCGCAAGGGAGATTATGTTCGAGAACCACGATGATCCCGACATCGCTAGGAAGGTGCAGATTGAAGCACAAGGCTTCCTGCGCCGAGTGAAAGAGGGATTGATTTGAGACCGCTCCATTTAGGACAGTGATTCAAGCCTAGGAAATTCCGGGGATACGCGACGCGAGTGCGCAGCGCAAATTTCCCATGGATAACCGGATTCGACCGAGAGCCCTCACCGCTTTTTTCTAAACCAGTTTAGCCGCTCAGATCATGTTGTGACCGTAAATGTGCCGGCACTGGTGGCAGTGCCACCCGGCGTAACCACGGTGATTTTGCCAGTCTTTGCCCCTGAGGGAATGGTGACTGTGATCTTCGTATAAGAGTTAACGACGAAATTCGCGTCCACTCCCCTAGCAGGTTGCGGAAAAACTAACTCGATGCGAGCGTTAATCCGTTAATCGCCAAAGATGGTTCTATCAAGAGCTACCGCAATCCAGTGACGAAGATTGTCTCGGTGTTCGCCTCCTTCGCACTCAAGCAGCGGATGGACTCTCCTCGGCCGAGACGATGGCCGCCTCACCGGTGGCAGCGGGCGTCAGCAACGGCCAGCCTCGGCGCAACACATAGTCAAGCCACGCGCCCGCCATCTGCGAGGTGAGGACGGCCGCTAGTACAAGTGTCGTGTAGAACTTTGGGCTGATGATACCGGCTTCAAATGCCACGCTGGCCAGTACAATACCTGGTCCGCCGCGTGCGTTAGTCGTGATCGCGAGATTGATCAGATCCAACCCACGGAACCCTGCCAAACGCCCTGCCAGTGATACGGAAAGAATCTTGACGACACAACTTCCGACGATGAAGGCGGCCATCATCGACAACGACACGCCGCGAACCAGGTCGAGTTTCAATCCCACAATCGCGAAGTACGCAGGAATAAAGAACGCGAACGATACCTTTCCTATGGCGTCGAGCGCCTCCGAGAACAATCTGCGCTTCTTGTGTACGACGGCGAACCCGGCAAGAAAGGCGGCGAATACCACGCTGACATCGAGTGCCCCAGCGACCACACAATATCCGAGAAGAACTGCAATCGTATAGGCCACCGGCGAGTGTTTCGCGATAACGTTGAAGCGTGACTTATTTATGCGCTTCACCATCCGGGGAAGGATCGTCAGCCCCAGTCCGAAGAATCCGATCGTGCTGATCAAGTGAACCGACATCTCCCGCGAGTTGAGCACGGTTTTGCCGGCCATTGCTGTCGCCACCGCCAGCGCCAGCCAGAGCACGATGTCTTCCAGCACGGCGACGCCGAGAACCAGTCGTGCGAAGCGGGTGTGGAGTATCTTCAAGTCGGCGAAAATCTTCGAAACAACCGGAACCGACGTTACGGCGACCCCGACGGCGAGAATGATGATCAGAGAAATGCGATTGCCGCTAGGACCGGCGAGCGCGGGGCCAATAAGCCATGGACCCAGCACAAGCCCAAGGATGAATGGTATGCCCGTACCCACGATGGCCAGCCAACCCACTTCGCGGCGCTCTTCGCGAGTGAACAGCTGGCGGGTTTCCGCCCCAGACAGGAACATCAGTAGCAGCAAGCCGAGCCAGTAAACAAAATTCAAAATATTTACCTGATGTTTCGTGGCTTCCATCAGTCTTGACGCGAACGGCAATCGGCCGATTAGAGCCGGGCCCAGTACAATGCCGGCCAGGATTTCGCCGACCACCTTCGGCTGTCGGAGTTTCACGAAGAAATAGCCGAGCAACTGTGCCAACCCGACCAGAAGTAAGAGTATGAAGAGAATCGAAGTCAGATCGGAGTTTGACACGTTTGCCCTCCCGCAGCTTAGGATGCCTTCAGCGTGAGAGGGTTTGTCATGGAGGGATCAAAAGCTGAACTGGGCGTCCGTATTTCTCAATAAGCCTCCTCAGTACCAGAAAACTGTCTTGTTTCCACATCGCAAGGTGATAAGAAGAAGTCACGCGTGGAAACGACGAGCAGCAGTTGGATGTGTTCAGCTATATCAGCCCCGAGGAGCGAGTGCCGCAGGATCACCCGCTGCGTCCGCTGCGGGTCATGACCGACGAGGCGCTACAGCAGCTGCAACCTCGGTTCAACAACTTGTACGCCAAGATTGGACGGCCGTCGATTGCGCCGGAGAAGTTGTTGCGAGCATTCCTGCTGCAAGCGCTGTATTATGTGCGCAGCGAACGGATGTTAATGGAACAGTTGGACTACAACCTGCTGTTTCGATGGTTCGTGGGTTTGAATATGGATGACGCCATTTGAGATGTGACCGTGTTCACCAAGAACCGTGAGCGCCTGCTCGATGGGGACATTGCCGAAGCCTTCTTCCAAGCCGTGCTCCAGCAGGCACGCGAGCGGAGTCTGCTCTCGGACGAGCACTTCACTGTGGATGGAACGCTACTGGAAGCGTGGGCGAGTGTGAAGAGTTATCAACGTAAGGATGCCAAGAACGCCATTCCGCCGGACGATCCTGGCAATGCGACGTTGGACTTCCACGGGGAGAAGCGGTCGAACCAGACGCACGCATCGAAGACTGACCCTGATGCGAAGATGGCACGCAAAGGCAAGGCCAAAGAAGCGAAGCTGAGTTACAACGGGAATCTGCTGGTGGAGAACCGCAACGGACTGATCGTGAGCACCGAGTTGTTCGAGGCCAACGGCACGGCAGAACGCGATGCGGCGCTGGTGATGCTGGAACAGATTCCGGGAACGAAGCAGGTGAACGTGGGCGGCGACAAGGCATACGACACAACGGATTTCGTGGCCGAGTGCAGAAACTTAAAGGTCACGCCGCACGGCCCAAAACCTGGAGCGGCGAGGTGGGAGCGCGATTGACGCTCGCACGACGCAGCACCCCGGATATGCCATTAGTCAGAGAAAGAGGAAGCGCATTGAAGAGTGCTTCGGTTGGCTGAAGACGATCGCGCTGTTGCGGAAGGTTCGGCATCGTGGAATCTTCAAGGTGGGATGGGTTTTCACCTTCGCGGCAGCCGCTTATAACTTAGTCCGTCTGCGAAAGCTGGCAATTCAGGCGGGGTAAGCCGAGGTCGAAGTGTTGTTCGCGGGCCAGAAAAACGATCTACGGGCCACCAGCGGAAGCGGTCAAAGCTCCCCTGAGTCACAAAATCATGGAACTATACGAAACTGGGAAGTCGCATTATCCCTTTTTCCGCAGCCTGCTAGGCTAACAGAGCTTGCGATTACATACGCGGCTGCTGGACAAGGCGCGCGCGCACGCACTCTGCTCCGCGGAGCCATCCCGGACAGGGAGGGATACGTCCCTCCTTATTGGATTGCCGTTGCGTATCTATTTTTAGGTGAAAAGGACAATGCCGTTCAATGGCTGCAGAGGGCGTGTCGGAAAAATGATCCTACGCTGGGCTGGATGAAGGTCGATCCAATGCTAGACTCAGTCCGCTCTGACCAACGATACGTCGAGCTACTCAGGAAAGCGGATCTGAATGATTAAACCCGACACGTAATCCAATCAGACTTGCCACTGTGAGCCTGGTGGATAGAATCCGAGAATTCTAACGCGACGGCGGCGCAATACCAACGATCCTGGCACCGCGTTTCAGCTTCTGCACGCCCCAGAAGCCGACGGAGAAGAAACGGCGCATCAGTTAAGACTTTTGTGTCGTTCGCTTGTTTTTCATCTCATCTTCTTGAAACAGGCGGTTTATCTCTGCCACTAAAGCAAAGAGCTTTTCGGTATCCATCTCTTTCGATGCAAGTTCGCACAACTGACGCAACTCTTCTGGCAACTCCAACACTCGGCTCCTCCGACCCCGTTGAGACATATTTACACTTCAAGACGTGACCGCCTCCCTATGGAGAGCGGCTATCGATTTTTGCTGCAAGAGCAATGCCAAACGTTTCTGAAGCCAGGATTAAATGTCTGCTGCCGTGCATCATGAACGGACTTTGCTACACCACTACATGAATGTGCGAATTGATCTGCTTTAGCGTAGCCGTGGCATCGGATTCACCCGCTTCACGCTTTTCGAATAGAGTGCGGTAGCTCTAGGGCTGTCGACGGCTGTTTTCTATTGCCGCAACACCACGAGGCACCTTGGAAGATGAGACATAGGCAGCAAAGAATCCTAGAGATGGAAATTGCCGGCAAGCAGATCGGCGAATAAGATGAGC
>Ga0209156_10001891_pt1 | contig 16750 bp, 30 predicted proteins | sample GraSoiAngelo_124_FD_185881 | JGI IMG/M metagenome (GOLD analysis project Ga0209156, IMG submission 185881) | Grasslands soil microbial communities from the Angelo Coastal Reserve, California, USA - 14_0927_05_20cm (SPAdes) (version 2) | ecosystem: Environmental > Terrestrial > Soil > Grasslands...
GGCCAGCGCCGCGGCGAGGCACGCCGCCAGCGACGAGGTCATGAGCGAAACACGGAGCCACGGTACGGTCATCCGATCCTCCCGGGGAAGAGCGCGCGCCTCACGGACCGCACCTAAGCTAACGTCTTTTCGAACCAGTGATGCGCGTGCGCGGCCGGGCTGTCGGGCTCCGCCACCGCGAGGCGGACGGCGCTAGCGGTGGGCCGGAACAAGGTAATCGTGCGCCGCGACGATCTGCCATCGCGCGCCCCGCCTGACCCACGTATCCGTGAACCGGTACCGGCGATCGAAAGGTCCACCGGGCCCAAGGCCCGCGACCACCAGCCAGCCCGTGACGACGGCCGTCGCCCCGAAGCGGTGGACGTGCATGTCCTCGTTGTGCGCCGACTTGACCGTGTCCGCTCCGGCGACGATCTCGTGCAACACGTCGTCCCGACTCATGGTGCGGTCGTCCTCGGTGTAGATGAACCGATCCGCCAGGAGTCGTCGAAACACCGCGGCGTCCCGATGGATCAACGCGAGCGCCCACTCGTCCTCCAACCGCAAGAGCACGCGCGGTTCGGTGTCCTGTGGCACCGCAATGACGAGCAGCACAACGGCGAGAACACCGGTCATCAGTGCACTCCGACGATGACCTTGACGGTATGCATCATCCAGGCCCCCTAGCTAGTCGCTCCGTCGCACGAGAGCAAGCCCGCTCGCTGCAGCCCGGGCGACGACGAACGCCGGCAGCCCGCACAGGGCGGGCCACGCCACGAGGGCGAGTGTGAGACCGAAGGAGCGCTGGTTGTTGGAGGCGGCCCAGTAGCGATGGACGTTCGCCGCGACCGCAAGGGCGAAGGCCCCCAACGCGACGGCCATGGCGCAGTGCAACGCCGTCCTACGAGGTGAATGACCCAGTCGGAAGTGCTCGTAGCCAATGTGAGCCGCGAACGTGACGGCGCTGACAACCCAGGCGACTAGCCGCCACACGCCTCGCATTTGACCGGACCCGGATCGACCGGCGAGCGTCGCGAAGGTGACGCCGACGACCAGGTACACGACTCCTACGAGGAGCACCGGCCGCAGCCACCGTTGACCTGGTCTGTTCATGGGACGCCTGCTAGGCGACACCCCCAGAGTTGCCCACCGACAAGCGTGGCAGCCATCGCCGCACGCGACGTCGCAGCAGCCGGATTGCACCAGCCACGCTGAAGATGATCAGCGTCCACACCAGCGCGGACACGCCGACCATCGTAACCCGATAGCCGAACCCGCCAAGCGCTCGGTGAGTCTCGAACAGCCACGCCTGGACCATGTAGCCGGGCGCTATCACGACGAACGCGGGGAGATTGTTCATATGAGTGACGGCCACCGCGGCGGCAATGCCGCAGAGGAAAAAAAGCGCCGTGGCACAAGCGATGGCGCTCAGGACACCCCCGTTAGGCGGCGCGCCGCAGCGTGGGGCGTTTCCGCTTCGTCCCTCGCCCCTGCACTTTGGCCAGGTACTCCTGCGCCGCGCGCAGCGCACGGCGCTTCCCGCCGTGGCTCGCGTCGCCGAAGAACTTCTGGTACCGCGGTGCGTAACTGCCGTCCGCACGTTGGTAGAAGCCCGCGCGCACGAACCAGCCGTGCGTGCGCGTGGAGGGTTGATCGATACGACTGATGCCCCGGCGGCGCACCGGCCGGGCATGAGTTGTCTTCATGAGACCTCCGCACGTGTCGTGATCTACACTGTTGCGTGCACTCCAACGGATCGCGCGTAACCTGCGGGTGACCTGGCTGCCGGCGCAAGGCCGTTGGAGGGTAGTCCGTGTCGCGCCGCCTCGAATACCGTGGTCGGACCCTAGCGCTCCGGGCCCAGTCGACCCGTTTCGCGTCCCTGTGCCAGCACCCGCTCAGCGAAGTCCAGGCGCTCCTGCAGCTCGCGCAGATCCTGCCCGAGCCTGCCCACCTCGGCTTCGAGGGCCTCGAGCCTGGTCTGGACGTCGCTCCGGGCAGGACGCTGCCGCAGCCTTCGGGCCCATAGCCCGAAGGCCAGCGCGAGCGACGCGTGAACTGCGGCATGCGACGGCTCGGCTTGCGCGACCGCGAACCCGGCTCCGGCCAGGTTGATGACGCTCAGCACGACGGCGATCGGGTACCACGTCGACGCCTTGAAGGTCATGGGACTGCCCGGTGACCTACCCGCTAGCTGCCGATCCGCCGCTCTTCCCGCGCCTTGCTGAGCAAGCGCTCGGCAAAGTCGAGCCGCTCATGGGTTTCCGTCAGCTCCTGTTGGAGGCCCTGGACCTCACGCTCCAGTGCCTCCAGGCGCGCGGCGACGTCGGCCGACGGTGATTCGGGACGAGTGGCACGCACCCGAGCGATCCTGACCGCCGCGAACGCAATGATCGCCACGATCGGGATGAGTGGGACAAGAAAGTCGGGGTTCATGTCGCCTTCTTCCGAGGTGGGGCGCCCTAGTCTGGTGCCCAATACGTAAATGGCACCTCACCGACGGGCGCGCCGCTCCCAGAGATTCGGATGCGGTACGAGTGACCCATGATCAGGGGTTCGGCTGCGACCGACTCCTGCATGGACGCGGGAACCGTACCGTAGCGGAGCGGTGCGGCCGCTCCCTCGCCCGGCGTGCGAGCGCTGATCGCCCACACCGCATGAACGCCGCCGACCGATGGTGGCAGCGGCTCGTCGATGACGAGCTGATCGATCAGGCAATTCGGCGTCCACGACAGCGTTGGGGAGAGGGACGCCGTTGCGGTCACCGTGACGCTGCCGCTGCAAGGGCCGAGACTCGGGCCAGTGGTATCCGTGCAGCGGGCGAGCGCACACGGCGGCAGCCCGAGGATGAGATATCGCCAGATCGATGCGCGCGAGGCGTAGGTGCGTAACCTCATCCGCGCTTTTCCCCGGCCCCCAAGGCCGAGCGATCTCGGCCTTGTGCCAACAGGCGCTCGGCAAAGTCAAGGCGCTCTTGGAGCTCTGCGACCTGTGTCGACTGATTGGTCAACGTGGTCTGGGCGTCTTCCAGCGCGGCGGCGTGCTGCTCCAATTGTTGCTTGATCTGGGCCACGTCGGTGCGCGACGCTGCACGTCCGGCGACTGCCCCGGCTATCGTCTTCGCAACCAGGACGATGGTGGCGGCGGCGATCGTCAGAGCCAGGATGAAGACCGGTTCACTCATGGTCGGAGCTGCCTCCAGCGGTTGCGGGACGTTTCTCTCTTAAGCTGCGGGGCGGACACCGGCGGGCGCAAGCGGCCGCCCGACGATGACCAGCACTGCGCCGAGGACCGGCTTTCTGATCAACGGTCGCGCTCGGGCACTGGATCGTAGTACGCGCCCCGCGCCGGTGCCGCGAACAAGGTCTGCGCTTGCTGCAGCAGCCCGGGGGGAATCCGGGACACGGATGCTTGATGTGCTTCCACGCTGTCCCACACCTCGATGATGGCCAGGCGCGTCCGATCGTCGTGCTGGACCAGCAACTCGCAGGAGCGACAGCCTGGAGCGTCGATGATGCGCCCAATCACGGAGCGAAGAAAGTCGCGCAACGCCGTGGCCTTGTCGGGGTTCGCTTGGAACTCGTTTATCCGGGTGATCGACATGAGGGGCCTTGCTTTCACGGTCATGGTCGTGGTGAGGGCGGCCGGGTCGAGTCCTCGAAGCCGAAGAAGCGGTCCATCCGCCAGCGGCCGTCCTCCAGGCGGAGCAGGAAGGCGACGTACCTGCCGAACTCCGTCACGCGTCTGCCGCTCGAGTCGCGCCAGGACTGCTGGAACGCGCCGAACTCTGTCGCGTGGTCGGGCGCGACGCGCCGACTCGAAACGGTCAGACGGAGGTCCATGTCGCGCAGCGAGGCCCAGTTGTCACGCGCCATCGCCGCCAGCTCGGTCGGGCCCCGAACCGTGTTGAACGCCGGCCACTCGAACACCGCCGTGTCGGTGTAGAGCGCCGCGTACGCCAGCGGGTCGTGACTCCGGTACGCCCGGACCAACGCCGCGTTCAACGAGTCGATGCCGGCCGTGGCCGCGCGGGCGGATGGCCGGGACGGCTGCGCACAGACGAGGCATGCGATGCCGAGCGATACGACGGCTACCCTGATGGATGCGCTCATGGCCCGAGACGGGCCGTGTGGCCCTTTCGGCCCGCGGTGTTGAACGCGGCGACGCGGACGCTCGCGCGGAAGGGGATCGGACCGCGCACTTCGGAGCTCCGCACGGTCGGCTCGCTGCCGTCGGTCGTGTAGCGCAGGGCGAACCCCGGCAGCTCCACGCTGCAGCGCACCATCCCGCCTTCCACCTCGAGACCCGGCGTGGGGATCCGGTAGTTGAGGCCCGAGACCTCCCGGTCGAGTCGGGGCAGCTCGCGCTGGCCGAGCACGTTGACGAAGCGGGACCAGGCCTCGCGGTAGAGGGCCTCGGCCTTTGCGGGGTCGCGCTCCGTCGCCCAGTCGGGGTCGGGCGCCCACGCCCGCTCGGCCAGGCCGAACAACTTCGGCAGCAGCATGTACTCGAGCCGCCCCTCGGCGACGAGCGTCTCCGACCACAGGTTGCCCTGAATCCCCACCACGTGGGCCCGCCCGTAGTCGGTGAGCCGGTCCTTCCCGGCGAACACGGCGGGGTCGACCGGGACGTTGCGGTAGTAGTCGAACGGGATGAACTGGAACGGCTTGCGCAGGTCGACGTAGCCTCCCCAGTCGAGCCCCGTCTCCTCCGGATTCGGATTCCACGCGAGATCGAAGTAGAGATTGCTCACGGGACTCAACACCACGTCGTAGCCGCCATTCGCAAGGCGGTAAGCGAGGTCTTCGGCGCCCCCGCCCGGGACGTTGTTCCAGACGTACGCGCGCCAGCCGCGACCGGCGAAGTCGGGATTGGGGATGGTCGTTCGGTGCCCGTCGCGGCTGGTCTTGCGCACGGCGATCTCCTCCCAGCCCGACGGCAGGAGACCCTGCGCCTTGAGGATCTGCTCCACCCGGCCGTAAAAGGCGAACCACAAATCATCGACACTCGTGAGATCGTGCGCCTTCAAGTACGCCCGCGCCGCCGGCGATCCTTCCCAGACACCGGCCGGCACCTCGTCGCCCCCCATGTGGATGTGGCGCAGCGGAACGCCCGCCTCGCGGTGGATGGCCACGAGGTCGCCGACCACACGCTCGACGAACCGGTACGTCGACTCGAGCCCTGGGTTCATCACATTGTCGTGGTAGCCCTGGGCCGAGGTGTACACCGAGCGGTCGTCCGGGTCGTTGAGCCGGTACTGCGGGTTGCCCTGCATGGCCTTGATCGCGGCGCGCGCGTGGCCCGGCATTTCGATCTCAGGGATGACCTCGATGTGCCGCGCCGCCGCGTAGCGCAGGATCTCGATGTAGTCCATGCGGGAAAAGAACCCACTGCCCCAGGGCCGGTCGACGGCGGGGCCCGAGCCGAACGCGGGCGGAAGATGTGTCCCTGAGCCGAGAGTGTGGCCGCGTCGCGCACCCACCGCTGTGAGCTCGGGGAGGCTCGGTAGCTCGATCCGCCAGCCCTCGTCGTCCGTGAGATGGAGGTGGAAGACATTGAGCTTGTACCGGGCGATGAGGTCGAGCGTGCGCAGCACGGCGGCCTTCGGCTGGAAGTTCCGGGCGACGTCGAGCATGAACCCGCGGTAACCGAAGCGGGGAGCGTCCACCACGCGGATCGCCGCCAGGTCGAGCCCAGCGCCCGTGCGCGGGTGGGGCGGAGGCAAGAGGCTACGTAGGGACTGGAGACCGTAGAAGACGCCGGCGGGCGAGGCGCCCACGATACGTACGCCCTGCGCGGGATCCACGACGAGCGAGTACGCCTCGGGCGACGCCTGGCCTGCGACTGGGCCCGCCTCGAGTTGCAGCGGCGGGACCGCTCCTTTTCCCCTATTACCGAAGTAGGGGCGCAGGTACTCCGCCGCGAACGCCGCCTCGTTCCCGAGCGCCTCAGGCGCTTCGACCGGCGGCATCGCCGTGAGGTGCAACGCTCCCGCTCCTTGCGACACCGCCACCGGCGTCGGGAACACCGGTGGCAGCTCGCTCGCGGGGATGGCGCGGATCACGGAGTCGAGCGCGAACTGATTCTCGGGTGTCACCACGCGGGGATCGCGCCCAGCGCCCTGGGGGGGCCGCTCGAAGGGGACGGCCACAAAATCGTTCAAGGGAATGCCCACGTCCTTCGCGGCGTCGAAAACGATGTAGGGGCCCCGCGGAACGAAACTGGCATTGAGGAGGAGGTCGGTGAGGTACGGGATCCGGATGCTCGAACCCGGGGCCAGTCCGCCGAAGCCCGCTGCCGGCACGAGGCGGTGCAGGTCGGCGACCACGTCCTCGACTATGAACCCGCCCTCCACGGTTCCGGGCTGCGCCGAGTGGAGGGCGTTGAAGTAGATCGCCCAGCCGCTCGCGGGGAGCGGCTTCGCGTCGCGGTTCGTGATGGTAAAGGCCGCGCGCGAGAGGCCCCGCCCCCCGGCGGCGTCTTGGAAGACGTCCCGCTCGAGCTCCCACCGGAGCTGCAGGGCGGTCTGGGCGGCGCCGGCGCTGGGCGGGAAGCCCAGCACGAGTGCGGGCAGTGCAGCAAGGAGTCGGTTACACATGAATGCCCCTCTACTCGGCCGGGTGCCACACGAAGGAGTCCCGCGCGCGATACAGGATCTCTCCGCTGGGAGTACGAACCGCCACGACCGCAGCCAGGACGGGAGCGTCAAAGCGGGTGGTGACCAATCGGGTCAGGAATTTGCCGTCGATCGTAATGATGCCGATTCGAGAGTAGTCACAGCGGAGGTGGACCGTATCGGCCCTGATGAGAGTCTCATCGCAGCCCATCTCCTGGTCGGTACCAGTGGCCGTCTGCGCAATGACGACAAACGCCTCCGGACGGAGGCTGAGACGGACGAATCGGAACCGATCTACCGTGAAGCTATAGCCCGGGACGTAGTACCCCTCGGCGTCGGCTTGAAGCGGCGGCTTGCGCGTCTCCACGACCGGCGCCGGAGGCCGCTCGGCGACGGTGGGCGTGGGCGCGCGCAATAGGCTCACGGTCACCAGCCCAACCGCGAGGCCCAGCGCGATAACTACGATGAGTAGAAGGAGGCGTCCGCGGCGCATTAACGGGTGCGTGTGGTGGCGGCGTCCGCTCGACCGTACAGATCCGCCGACCATTTCAGCGTTGCGCGCCGCTCGATCCGCACGAAGCCGTGTTGTGCCAGCAGGGCGTCCATAGCCCGTGCCGAGTGCACGAAGCCCCGGAAGGGATTTCTGAACAGGGCGCGGACCATATTCTGTAGCCCCACGGCGGCCCGCACATACCACCGGTCACGCGGGTATGAGAACGCCAAGAGACGCCGGCTGCGGCGCACTGCCGCCTCGAGCAGCGGTTGGTAAGACGGGTAACAGCAGACCACGCGATCCATGGTCACGACGTCGGCCTGCGCGACGGCTCCCGCGACGGATACGAAATCGCCGTGCACCACGTCAAGCCGATCGGAGACGTTACGGCGACCCGCCTCCTGACGGGCGGCTGCAACGTAGGCCGGCGCTGCCTCCACAGCGGTCACCCGCTCGACACCCGCGGCCAAGAGCTCGAAGCTGAGCGCACCGATACCGGCGCCCACATCCAGTACCGTCTTCCCATGCCCTGCCCCGAGAATCGCATCTCTCAGTAGGCGCGTCGTCTGATCGGGACCTCGCCCCCGGTAGCGCGTGAGATCGCGCCGGGCGACGGCGTCGCTGAACTGACGCTGGTTAGCCGCGAAGAATGAAGAGCAGCAGGAGCTCATGGTAACGTCGCATCAAAGCTGCGGGTGGCGGGCCCGCCGGCGCAAGAGAAGTCATCACGGAGGCCCCTCCCGGCGCTGCCAGGATCGAGGTCGGCCGCACAGCCACGCCGACTGAGGTCCGTGAAGCACTTGATCAGGCGGCGACGCGGGCGTCCCGGTCGGGTGCACCAGTTTACGTCGAGTTCGACTGAATACCTGGACGCGTGGGATGCAGGCTCATCAAGGTTGCTTCTGAACGCGGTAATGCAGTTGAACCACACCATCCTCGAAGCGTTCAGTGGAGTGCAAATCCAACGGCACGTGACGATGTCGCCGCGCGATCAATGGGATGCCGTCCCCAATGAAAACGGGGGCCACACTGATGACGAACTCGTCGATCGCCTGCGCGTCAAGAAACGAGGCGATGATCTCGCCACCGCCCATCAACCAGATATCCTTGCCAGGCTGCTCTCGAAGACGGCTCACGAATGGGCCGATGGCATCGTTCACGAACTCCACGCCTGAAGGGGCGTCAGCTGGCGGCGGGTGGCGGGAGAAAACGATCGTCCGACCCTGTGAGTCGAACTTCGCCCCCATTCGCAGGCTCACGTCGTAGGTCTTCCGGCCCAGCAGCTTCGTGTCAACCGACCTCGTGAAGGCGTTCATGCCGTAGAAACCTTTTGGTGCCGGGCGGGACGTCAGCCATTCGAGATCGCCGTCGGAACGCGCGATATAGCCGTCCGCGCTGGTCGCGATGTGGACGATGACTTTGCGACGCTTCGTCACGAGCCCGATCTCCGTTGCCGAGAGCCTAGGAGCGCGCCGCTACGCGCGAGGCTCCCCTTCGTCAGCCGAAGGGCCGTACGTGCCCGGAACCGGCACGCCGTTCAACCGCAGGTAAACGGTGAGTTGCCCGCGATGGTGCACCATGTGGTTGACCGCGTTGCGATAAACGGCAAGCCGGGACTTCGTCCAGAGTGCGCGGCCGCCGGCCTTGAGGGTCCACGGCTGAGCGAAGTCGTCATCGCTGGCCGCGGCAAGGGCCTGGCGCGCGGCGTGGGCGTGGCCTGCAAACCACTGGACGATGCTCGTCGCCGAATCAAGGACCAATTGTTTCGTGGGCGGCCCGCCGAGTGGAGCGATGTCTACCTCGTCTCGGACGAACGCGTCCAGCGCCCACTTCGGCAGCTCGGCGACATGCGTCGCCAGACGGCCCAGAGACATCGAGGTCGGGTGCGGTTTCCAAGCGTACCGACTTGACGGCACACGTTCGAGCACGCGCCGAGTGGCGGCCATCTCCTCGTCGAACTCTGGGAGCAGCAACCGACCGATCGACACTGGCAGCTCCGTTGTTCCGGTTCCTCGCGCTGGTTTAGGCGGCCTGGGGTGGGTACAAGCAGCGGCGGGCTGCCCAAGGCGGCGACCTCATGGGGCAATGACTCGGCCGGTCTCCGTGCCTTCGACGCTGCGGACGTAGGCTTGGGCCACCGTGGCTGCAGGCAAGCCGCCTTGGAGCGGCATTCCGAGTGCCTGCAGGGTCTCAGTAACCCAGGGCGGGCTCACCACGTTGATCCGAATACCTCGGGGGGCCTCGAGCGCGGCCGCTCGGGCAAAACCCTCGAGGCCCGCATTCACGAGGCTAATCGCGCCGCTGCCGCGAGACGGCTGCTGGGCCAGAATGCCGCTCGTAAGAGTGATCGAGCCGCCGTCGATAACAGAGCCGAGTCCATACCTGACCAGGTTGACCTGGCCCATGAGTTTGTTGTCGACGCTGAAACGAAAGTCGGCATCCGTGAGTTCGTCGAGGGGCTTGAAGCGAGCCTGACCAGCAGCGCTGATCACGGCACCGACCTTGCCGACCTTGGCGTACAAGCCTCGGATAGATGCCGGGTCGGCCATGTCGACGTGTAGGGACGCCTGCTGGCGACTCGCGAGCAGGACCTCGTGTCGCGGGCCGAGGGCCGTTGCGATGGCTTTGCCAATGGTGCCTGTGGCACCGATGAGGAGGATACGCATGGAAGGAATCTAAGCGCAGTGGGGAAATCGGTCGCCGCATTCATTTTGCGGTACGGCGTCGCTGCGCGAATGTAGCAGCCGTAATCTCGTATAGGAAACTATCCCGGCCGTACGCATCGGGCCTTCGTCCCACCTGACGGGCTCCAATCTTCTCAAGCGCCCGCTGTGAGCGGCGGTTGCCTGTACCGACAAGGAACACGACTCGGTCTACGAACCTGAACGCATGCTCGAGCATGAGATACTTCATTTCGGCGTTATAGCGACCTCCCCAATATGACCTTGCGAGGAACGTCCAACCGATCTCGACTTGGCTGGCTTGCGCGTCGTATGCGAAGAATCGTGACGATCCAATCACGCGGCTCGACTCAGCATCCAGGGCGATCAACGCACCGCCAGAGTCCAGTGCCTCTTTGAAGAACGCCCGGAATACGGCCAGTTGATACCGATCCGAGGCCGGGTGTTGCTCCCAAATCAGCGGGTCCGCTGCTACCGCGAAGAGCACATCGAAGTCTTCAGCGCGGAGCGGCCTGAGTTCGAGGAGCTTCCCTCTGAGCGTAGGTTGAAGATCGAACGCCATCTCCGAGGCTCACCATTCCTGTTGTTGACGTGACAACACACTCACCGCTCGCGCTCCAGAAAAGCCTTGAGAGCGACCGCATTGTTGTGGCGCGACTCTCGCGACGCGAAGACGAACGTGACCCGCCCTGCTCGCAGGCGCTCGAGGATCGGTTCCCACGCGGCGGGATGAGCTCGCAATTCCCGAACGTAGCGGCGCTTGAACTCGGTCCACTTTGCCGGGTCATGGTTGAACCAGCGACGCAGGACCGCGGAGGGGGCGGCCTCTTTGGCCCAGAGGTCGATCTTCACACGCTGCTTGGACAGGCCCCGGGGCCAGAGACGCTCGACCAAGATACGGCAGCCATCGCTGCGGGACGGCGGCTCATACGCCCGTTTCAGCAATATGGACATAGGCTGGTATGCCTACACAGCCATGGCAGCCTGCACCACTTCGGCTGACCACCGCAAGCTTGAGCCGCCTCGCCCGCAGGGCTTCGAGTACTGCCAAGACCTCCGGTTCGATGCTCCGCAACACGGCGCCTTTCTGTCGCACGCGTTCCGAGCGCAGGCCCTCCAGCACCGCCTCCTCCACCGTACCCCCGAGTGTCTGGACAATCTCGGCTAGTGTATCCCGAAAGGAGCAGCGTCCGCGTACGATATCCGAGCGCCGCGACCGCCACAGTTGCCTGTACGCGCCCTCCTCAACGCCGAGTTGTCGGGCGAGGGAGGAAGCTCGCCGCACTGAGGCGCTGGACTCCGTGACCAGAGTCTCGAAGAGGTCAAAGAGGAGCGCTTGGATCATCACTCCGCTTCCCTTAGAGCGATCTGTGCCCGCCAGCTTCAAGCGCTTGCTACGCGGCATCATCCCTGGACGGTGATTCCACTGGCACGCGTCTCCCGGGCATGAGGGACGTCCCGAGGAGCGCAAGCAGCAAACCGCACACGCCACCGACGAGACCCAGTACCGTGAAGAACGGTACCCGAGTGATCGCCGGAGCTGCCCCGCCATAGGTCGCGAGCGTGAATACGAAGCACACAACGAACCCGTAAAGCGCGCCGGCCATGACAGCGGTCGCCCTGTCCGCTCGGCAGCCCAGTGCGACCGCCGCGAGCCCCCAAGGCACGAGCGTCCACCATTGAAGCGAGAGGACATGGGCCGCGGTCCATCCGAGAAGAAGCCCCAGCGCGATAGCAGAAGCGAACCTTAGCATTGTCACGGACCGGGACGGCGAAGACGGGCGCGCAGGCCCGCCGCCGCGAGGCCCAGTGCCACGCCTGAGGCTACCACCAAGGCGGGGTAGATCGCGAGGAGATCGACACGAATGTTGCACTCCCCGGAACAGAGAATCCGCTCATGCATAGCGTATTCATAGATGCCGTAGAGCAGCCAAGCGAGAGCTACCACGACGACAAACGGGCGCCGAGTAACCCGGTACAAGCCGAGGAAAGCAATTGACGGGAGCACCGCGAGCAGGGGGTACTCGATGAAAATGGCCATGACCCGATACATGGGAAGCGGCACCCCTGGGGTTCGGTAACGATCAGAGAAGCTTAACGTTTCTGCACTTGATCTGATCCGTGATTTCTCGATATCACCGATCACGGTATAGACTCCCCGGCCAAAGTCGACCAGACTGGGCTCCCAGTCCAGTATATACCTTGACACGCATATGCTCTGCTGGGTATATTAAGAGAATGGAATCTGTGTTCGAGATCATTGCGGAGCCGAACCGCCGCGCGATATTGAGCCTCCTGGTCTCGTCCCAACAGTCGGTGGGAGAGATCGAGCGTCAACTTCGTATGCCCCAGCCGACTGTGTCCAAGCACCTGCGAGTGCTGCGCGAGGCCGGCTTCGTGGAATCCACGGTGGACGCACAGCGCCGACTCTACCGGCTGAACCCTGAACCGCTTCAGGAGGTCGCTGCCTGGCTGGCTCCGTTCCGTCGGTTCTGGTCCGCTCACGTGGATGCTCTGGAACGCCACCTCGACCGCATGGATCAGTCAACACCAACGAAAACGAAGACAAGGAGGAGACACCGATGAACGTCCTCTTGTGGGTCCTCCAGGTCGCGCTCGCCCTGCTCTACCTCGCCGGGGGGTCATACAAGGTGTTCAAGTTCGACGAGCTCGCGACCCACATGCGCGCGCTCTCGCGCGGCGGATGGCGCGCGCTCGGCGTGCTCGAGATGTTGTGCGCGGTCCTGCTGGTCGTCCCGGCCGCCGCGAAGTGGATGCCCGGCCTGACCCCGCTCGCCGCCGCCGCGCTCGCCCTGGAAACCCTGGCCCTCGCCGGGCTGTACGCGCGGTATTCGCTTAAACTGGCCGCTACCAACCCGCTGGTCTGGAGCGTCGTGATGGGGCTGCTGGCGGCCATGGTGGCCTACGGGCGCTATGCGCTCTAGCCGAAGAAGATGACCGATCGCGAGCAGTACGCACCGGGTCCGGCCAGCGGGGCGCAGGTACGAAAGGAAGGCGAGAAGTGGACGCTCATCGTCGTCAGAGAACTGCGCCACTCGCCGGAAAAAGTCTGGCAGGCGCTGACCGACCCGGCGCAGCTACGCGAGTGGGCGCCCTTCGACGCCGATAGGAGCCTGGGTACCGTTGGAACCACGGTGAAGCTCACCACGGTGGGAACGCCCAGGCCGCATGTTTCCGAAACAACAGTGACACGAGCCGACGCTCCCAAGGCGCTTGAGTACAACTGGGGCGGCTTCGATATGCGGTGGGAACTCGAAGCCTTTGGTGGCGGCACGCGCCTGACGCTTTGGACCAACATCGACCGGAATTTCATATCGATGGGCGCTGCTGGCTGGCACATCTGCTTCGATGTGCTGGAGCGGCTTCTCGCCGGTCAGCCCATTGGACGCATCGTCGGCCCCGACGCCATGAAGTTCGGCGGCTGGCGGCGACTGAACGCCGAGTACGCAACGCAGTTCGGCGTTGAGACCCCCGGTCGGCCGTCTCGCCCAGGGACCGGAACCTCTAGGAGGAGAACATGAAGAAGTCGGGCGCGAGCCAAGGCCGGTCGGCATCGGAGCTCATCTCGAAACGAATCGCCGAACTCGGGGACTGGCGTGGGGAAACCCTCAGCAGAATGCGCAAGCTCATCAAGCAAGCAGACCCGGGCGTCGTCGAGGAGTGGAAGTGGATGGGCACTCCGATTTGGTCGCACGACGGCATCATCTGCACTGGCGAATCCTATAAGAATGTCGTGAAGCTTACTTTCGCCAAGGGCGCGTCTCTCAAGGATCCGGGCGGTCTCTTCAACTCGAGTCTCGACGGAAACGTGCGCCGCGCGATCGACATCCACGAAGGAGAAGAAATCCACGAGGCCGCCTTCAAGGTGCTGGTTCGCCAAGCGGTCGCCCTCAACAGTTCTGGCAAGTCGAAACCTTCGAAGAAAGCGAAGTCCTGAGGGATGTTAGGCAGATGCGCCACACTAGGGCTCTCGCGCTTCAACTATCCACCGACCATCCTCGCGCACCAAGCGATCAACCAGGCACCGGGGAGCACCCCACTGTTGCCGAAACGTGGTCGGCGGGATCCAGGCGACGAGCGCGCGGTCCTGCTTCAGCTCGAGTACACCGACGGAGTCCGGGACCGTCAGCGCACGATCTGTCGCCCGGAGCATGTGACTCTCAGGTTGCCAAGAATAGTCGGCGAGCTGTTGAGCTAGCTCGACGCTGAAACCCTGTCGGTAATGAGCGTAGACCTGTTCGCGGCTGATCGTGTCAGAGCCCGCGCGTTGGAAGAGGACGCCCTCAAGCCCGTAGGCCGTTCTCACGGCGTCGATCACTTCTTGCTGGTCTGCGGAAGGCGCTTGCAGGGCTACACCGCATCGCCCGAGGGCCGTGTCTATCGGCGCGGCCGTAGACTCAGTGGCGGAGGCCACAGTGTCCCTGATGGTCGGGGTACTCCCAGGGGGAAGTTGGAAGGCCTGCTTCTGAGGGCGGGCGTCGGAGCAGGCCGACGCCACGGCAAGCCACACGGTCCAGCACGAACGCAGCTTCGTCCGAGTCAGGAGCAAATCGCGCACCGCCTACCGCCGCGTCAGGGTGACCCGTGCAAACGGTCTGCGCACTCCGGAACTGTCGTTGTCCATGCGCCACTGCCACGAGTCCGTCGCACGATCATACACGAAGGTCGTGTGGAAGCTGTCGGTCGCGGTGTAGTGGAACAGGAAGGGAACGGAATCGCCAGCTACGGACCCGCGGCCGATGCCATGGGGCTCGAAGGCTCCCGCGCCAGTGTTATCGAGCCACATGCAGCCATACGCGCCGGTCTGGGGATCGCGACCAAACAGCACCACCGCTTCATAGGTCGGCGTGCCATTCGGCGCGCGCCCGCGAGATACTTCGTGCATCTGCACGTACTCGCGGCCCAGCAGCCACTCGAAGGACACATCGTGGACGGTCTGTCGGCGGGCAATGGTGCCGCGCAGCAGCCAACGCCCAATAAGGCGTGGGAAGAGCGAGTCAGGATGCAATGCCTGGCCGAACAAACCTGCCGGGGCGCACAGTAGAGCGAGAGCGAATATCACGACCTTGCGCATTGCCACCCCCGGGCGCACAGGGTCGTTGCTGCAGGCGCCGGCCAGAGCGCACGCGATGGCCGTGATGACGAAGGGGGTTGGGTCATTGTTAGGCGGCACCTCAAAACGTCTTGGCTTCCTCTTCCGCAACCAGAAACACTGGTTTCCCGCCAGTCGAGATAGATACAGCGTGTGCTACTGCCTTTTGCGCCGGGGCGGACGCTGCAGCCGCTTGCAGAGCTTCCATCGAGGGGAAATGAAGCTCGGCGATCCTGTAGAAGGGAGGTGCGCTGCCGTCAGGCGTGCCTACCACTTTGGATGCGATAAATCTCTTGATGCCCTTGAAAGTTTGTGGAGTGACCATCGGCGCATGATCCTGCGTGTATGCTCGCTCGAAGGCCTTAACGTCTCGCGGAGAGGGATAGAGAACAACAAGTTTCGCGCCCGCCATGGTTTCCTCCTCCTCCTGGGTCGATCAAGGTGCCGCCTAACGGACCGCGCGTAAGCTGCGGCCGACTCGCCCACCGGCGCAAGACCGCTCGACGACAGTCCGTGTCCCATTAGGGCACAACACTCCGCTTCCACGAGAGCGATTGGCGCCCGCCAGCTGAGGCAGCCCGCGATCCTAACTCGCCTTGATGACGACCTTGCCTTTTGCACGCCCCGTGTCGAGGTATGCGCTTGTTCTTCAAGGAGGCCCGATTGTGCTCCTTGAACCGGTCGAGATTGACCTTGGCCAGCGAACTGGACGTGCTGGCAAGGGCCAATGCACAGAAGATGGAATCAACTGCGAACTCGTCGTACTCTTTGAGGAAGAGGTCCTGCCATAGTGTTTCGAGCGCTGCGGTAACCGCTTGGCTGCAGACAGCTTGATGCCCAGCAGCTCCGGCTCGACGCTGTCCGGCTCTTGAATAGCTAGCTCGAAGAGCCGCGGCAGGAAATGCTTGAAGTCTTCCTCGTCACCAACCGTGGACATCGCGCTGTACAGGTAGTCCTGGAGGTCGTCGGCTGGTAGGTGCCGGGCCGGCGTTTCCGCCAACCGGTGGAGCCTTTTCGGATCGGAACAACACTCGCATCCAATCAGGGCACGACCGAGCGGCCCGTCGCCAAATACCGCGTATAGGCTGGCGACCACCTCGTTGGATGGTGATTGGTCCATGACCATGCGGTGCGCTGCTTACCGGCTCGCGCTTAAGCTGCGGGCGACCCGCCCGCTGGCGCAAGTGTGGTGGACGAATGTCCCGTGCCCGCCAGGGCACGAACATGACGGCTTCCCTCAAAACGACAGCGCCCGCCAGCTTCAAGCCCTTGTTAGGCAGCGCGCCCTGGCTACGGCAGTGGGTGAATCTTCCAGATCGGGTGAAAGTGGCCGTCGTCCCCTCGCTCGAGAGTGATGTCCCGACCCCACGGAGCCGCTTGTTGCACTTGGGCCGCATCCCCCTGCCTGAGGTGTAAGCGGACGGCTCCGGCCCCGACAACAGTGACGTGGAGCGCAAGAACCAAGTCGGCGACGTGTACAACTGCCGGCGTTCGTACGAGGAGCTCCCGTCTGGGTTCAGGCGATGTAGCGGAGTCGAGCCACACACCCAGGGGTAGGTGACTGGAGTCCGGCACCCAGGGTGATGAGGCCACCTTCACCCATAACTCGTTCTGGCTCAGGGACTCGATTCGGAGAGTTGTAGGATGCGAGGTCGGACGAGGAGTCTTGGGCCCGCTGTCAAACACCACAAGGAGAGCGGCTGCCCCTGTAACTAGAGCCAGCCGGGGCGCGCGAGACACCATGATGTCCTCCACAATTCCGTGTCGCCCTTCTTACACCCCGAGTCTGAGCAGGAGGTCCCCCTCCCCAAGGTCGAGTCCTCACCTCGACGGCGGAGCGGATCTACTTCTCGCCTAGCTCGTACGCC
>Ga0209156_10001895_pt1 | contig 16737 bp, 16 predicted proteins | sample GraSoiAngelo_124_FD_185881 | JGI IMG/M metagenome (GOLD analysis project Ga0209156, IMG submission 185881) | Grasslands soil microbial communities from the Angelo Coastal Reserve, California, USA - 14_0927_05_20cm (SPAdes) (version 2) | ecosystem: Environmental > Terrestrial > Soil > Grasslands...
AGCGGGCGTCCGCGAGGGCGCGGATCACCCGGTCCTGGACGTCGCGGTCGCCGGTCGCCCAAGTCACCGGATGGCGACGGGGCCGCAGGGTCGCAGACGGATCACGGCCGTCCGGCCATCGGACACGACCTTCTGACCCGAGACGTTGCGTGCCGCGGTGACGGCGCCGGGGAGGCGCAAGTAGTCCACCAGATCGCCGCACCCGCTCGCCTCCAGATCGCGCACGATACGATCGCGCTCGCGGTCGATATGGGGATCGATGCGGTGCGTCGCTTGCGGCTCCCATGGCTTGAAAATCACGCCCACGTCCTTGTTGGCGGCCCCGACCCACACGAGCGACAAACTGTCGAGCAGCCAGATCCGGATGTGATGGCGGATGCGCACGTTTGGTCCGGGCAGCTCGTAGGCCAGATCCTGAGAGCGTCCGACGAAGTATTGCGTGCTCACGGGCGCGCTGATCGCCGGCCGGCTGGCGATGGCGGCCGTCAGCTCCTTGGTGAGGGCGACCAGCGACGGCTTGTGCGCCCGCACCCAGCCCGCGCTCGCGAACGCGCTGTCGATCTGCGTCGCCGTGCCGAGCAGTAGTACGTTCAGGGGATCGCCCAGGGCGGTCCCCGCGCGGTTTTCGGTGCGCGGCACGAAGGTAGGCAGTGAAGGCAACGCGACCAGCTCGCGGCGCCCGGCCACGGGATCGCAGAAGGGATCCTGCGGCACGCTCAACGACTCCGTCAACCGAATGCCGCCCACTTCGCCCGCCAGGATGCGGACCGGCGGGCCCCGATGGACCAGCGAATACCCGCCGAGCAGGGCCACCGGGATGGCGGCGAGGTCGGCCACCGCCGCCACGCCTGCGGGCACCAGTTTTTTCCCGACGCCCACGACCGATGTCTTGCCGCTCGACACGAGCCCGGAATCGTTGAGCGCGTTGGGTTTGGCGTACTCGAGGGTGTCGAGCACGCCGCTCATGGCGATCCAGCGCCCGGGACGCACCTCGAGGGAGTCGAAGGCGAGCCCCAGCTTGCCGTGACGGCCGAAGCGCCCGCCCCCTTTCGACACGACCACCCGTCCCTTGGCGCGCAGGTAGGGAGGCACCACCACGCACGAGTCGCGGGCCAGCGCCCCCATCGTCTGCACCAGCACCGGCGTCCCGACGGTATCCCGCCCACTGATGATCGGCTCGAGAAAACGGATGGGGATGTGGGTGCCGGCGGCGATGAGCACGTCGCCGCCCGCTAGCGCCAGCAGCAGCGCGATGGCCGCCTTCACACGGCCTTCCGGATCCGCTCGACGCTCCGGAACAGCGCATCGGGTGTGAGCGACGGCGAGAACGCGTCGAACGTCACGGCGCGGGCCCGCGGGCAGCGCTGCACGGCGTGGCCGAGGAAGTCGAGCATCGCGTCGGACGGCTCCGCGGGCGCGATCCAGGGCCCGCGCAGGTCGCGATCTGTTTCGACGCCGGCGACGTGCAGCTCCACCACGTGCTCGAGCGGGAATTCGGCGAGCCAGGCCTCCGGCTCGCGGTCGTGATAATGCGCCTCGAGCCACACGTGCGGCAGGTCGAGCAGGAAGCCCGCGCCCGTAGCGTCGAAAAAGCGCCGCAGCCAGAGCGGCTCCGGCAGCTGGCTCGCCGCCACGTCGAAGAAGCCGGGAATGTTCTCCATGACGAGCGGCTGGTCCAATCGGGCCTTGAGCGCGGTGGCGTTACGCACGAAGCGGTCGAGGAACTCCTCGGTGTAGAGCGGCGGGAAGACATAGTTGAGGTTGTACGCGCCGTCCACGGTGTGCAGGCACTGGAAGTGCTCGGCCACCCACGGCGAGTCGTACAGCTCGGCCAGCGCCCGCGCCCGCGTGATCGACCGCTCGTCGAGCGGCTCGGAGAGCTGGCCCAGGTAGTCGTGGAGCAGCAGCGTGTAGCGCTCGCGAATGGCGGGCCACCACGGGTCCGTCGCCGCCGGCGGATCCGCCATCGCCAGATGGTCGATCCCGTCCGCCTGGGCCAGCTCCGCGCCCAGGTGTGGATTATAGAACGCCCCGATCATCAATTCCGCATTCCGCATCGCGCACCCCGCGCTAGTCTACTAACCCCTGCTCGGCGAGTTGGTCACACAAGACCTTCACCTGCGCCGCGATCATGGGCGGCCCGCCTCGGTCCGTCCACTGGGCCGCGATCGCTTCGTAGCTGTTGGAGCCGTCCAGATGCTCTACGACATGGCGCTCGCGTACGCCCCAGTCCGCCGCGAGCGTGCGGGCGCGCTGGCTGGCGCGCACCGGGCGGAACGTGTCGCTCACCACGGCGTCGATGGCGGCCACCTCGTCCGGGGTGAGCGCGAGCGCGGCCGCCCCGAGGTTCTCGTCCACCTGGGCCGCGGTCCGCGCGCCCGCCAGGACGATCGAGACCCCCGGGCGCTGCAATACCCACGCCAGGGCCAGGGCGCCGAGCGAGGCGCCTCGGCGGTTGGCGAGGGGCTCGATCCGCTCGATCGCGGCGCGGCGCCGGGTGAATTCCCGGCCCTTGAACCAGTAGATGCCGCTCCGGTGGTCGCCCGCGGGAAACTGCGGTGGTGTGGAGTACTTGCCGGTCAACAGCCCGGCGGCGAGCGGCCGATACGCGAGGAAGCCGAGCCCGCGCTCGCGGCACAGCGGCAGCTCGCGCTGCTCCACGTCGCGGTCGAACAGGTTGTAGGGACCCTGATAGGCGGCGAGCGGCACGAGCTCGAGCGCGCGCGCGAGCTGGAGGTGGGTGGCATTGCACAACCCGATCGCGAGCGCCTTGCCCTGGCGCTGGAGTCGGTACAGGTCGTCGAGCCGCCATTCCCAGCGGTCGGTCGCCTCGTGCAGCTGCACCAGGTCGACGTATTCGGTTTGCAGTCGGCGCAGCGAGGCTTCGAGCGAGGCGCGGGAGTCGTCGCGCGGTCCGACCTTGGTGGCGATGGCGACGCGCTCGCGCTGCGGCCGCAAGACTCTTCCGAGCAGCGCCTCCGAGGCGCCGTCGCCGTATGTGGGGGCGGTGTCGAAGACCGTGACGCCGCGCTCGAGCGCGCGGCTCACGGCAGCGAGGCGGTCGGCGTCGCCGGAACCAGCGCCCCACCCCGTGCCCCCCACCGCCCAGGCGCCGAACCCCAGTCGCGGCGGGAGGCCCGAGCTCAAGAAACGCAACGGGGGCCCGACACTCGTCCGGGCCCCCGGGTGCATCAAATCCGCTCCCTTAGGAGTGGCAGGTGGGCACCAGCTCCGCCGTCTCGACGATCTCGGGACGATGACAGCTGGGCACCAGTTCCTGGGTTTCGACGATCTGCATCGCTGCCTCCTTGGATAAGCCTGCAAGACGGCAAGTCGATGAATCCTACGGGTTGCCGTCACACCCGTCAACCGGTAACTCTCAACGCTTCATGATCTCGATTCAGACGGTGCTGACGGAGAACGCTCTCGCGGACGAATTCGTTTCCGCCTTTCACGCGAGGCGGCTGCCCGAGAAGTTTTTCTACTGGTTCCCGTTGTCGGTGCGGGCATGGCTGGCCCTGTGCTCCGACGGCGCGTATCGAAACTTCGTGCGCTCGCGCTCGTTGATCGCGCACTCCCGGGCGGAGCTGGCGCGCCTGTTTCCGGTCGCCCCGCTCGAGGTCGTAAGTCTCGGTGCGGGCCAGGGGGACAAGGACCTGCTGCTGCTCGAGGCGCTGCGGGAGCGCGGCACGCGCGTCTCGTACATGCCCGTGGATACCAGCCAGGCGCTTCTGGAAATGGCGTGCGCCGGCGCGCTCGCCGCCGGGTTCCCGGCGCAAGGGGTCAAGGCGGACTTCACGAACGCGATGCAATTGCAGACGCTCGCGGCGGAACCCGAGGCGCCGCCGCGCCTGCTGTTGCTCATCGGAAACACGCTCGGGGCGTTCGATCCCATCGCGGAAGCACGCGACCTGGCACGGCTGCTGCGGCCGGGCGACGCGCTCCTGGTGGATGGCGAGGTGTACGCCGGTGACGCTACGGTCGCCGGCTACGACAATCCCCTGAACCGTCGGTTCGCCTGGGCGCCGCTCAATGCCGTCGGCATTCGCGACGGGGACGGCGCGCTGGTGTTCGAAGCGGCCGACGATCCGCGTCTCCCCGGTCTGCATCTGATCCCCAAGCATTTCCGGGCGGGGCGCGACGTGGAGGCCCTGCTCGGCGGCGAGGCCTTGCGCCTGGCGCGGGGGGAGCGGCTCGCCATGAACCACTCGTACAAGTATGCCGCGGACACTTTCTTGCGGATTCTCTCCGACGCGGGCCTCACCGTGCGCTGGCAGGCGACGAGCGACGACCAGCGGTTTCTCATGGCGCTCGCCTCCCGCGCGTGACGACGCCGCTCGACGTGCAGGGGCTCGGCTATGAACTGCCGGGAAAGGGGAAACGGGAAGCGGGAAACGGACGCTTCCTCGTGCGGGACGTCTCATTCACCGTGGGTGCCGGGGAGACGCTGGTGCTGCTCGGGCGCAGTGGGTCGGGGAAGACCACCACCCTGAAGCTCATCAATCGGCTGCTCGAGCCGACCGCCGGCGAGGTACGTATCGCCGGCGCGCCCGCCCGCGCCGTGCCGCCGACCCGGTTGCGACGCCACATCGGGTACGTCATCCAGGACGTGGGGCTGTTTCCGCACTTCACGGTGGCGCGGAACGTGGGGCTCGTGCCGCGGCTCGAAGGGTGGGAGCCGCCGCGCATCGCGGCGCGGGTGCGCGAGCTCCTGGCGGTCGTGGGTCTCGATCCCGATACCTACGCCGCCCGCCATCCACACCAGCTTTCGGGCGGCCAACGCCAGCGCGTGGGTGTGGCACGCGCCCTCGCTGCGGACCCGCCGCTGCTGCTCTTGGACGAGCCGTTCGGCGCCCTGGACCCGATCACGCGCGTGGAGCTGCAGCGCGAATTCCGGGCCCTGAAGCAGCGCCTCGGTCAGGCGATGGTGTTCGTCACCCACGACGTGCGCGAAGGGCTGATGCTCGGAACGCGCATCGGGCTCATGCAACAGGGCAGACTTGTGTTTCTCGGGACACCGCAAGAGTTCCGCGAGAGCGAGCATCCGGAGTGCAAGAAGTTCATGGAGGCTGCATGAGTCTCTGGGATTTCTACGCCCGCAACGCCGGGGAAGTCCTGGGACTCGTGGGACAACATCTCTCGCTGGTCGCGAGCTCGACCGCCATCGCCATGGTGGTGGGCGTCCCGGGCGGGATCCTGCTCACGCGACGGCCCGCCTGGCGCGCACCGGTGCTGGGACTCGCCAACGTGTTCCAGACCATTCCCAGTCTGGCCCTGTTCGGGTTTCTCATTCCGCTTCCTTTGATCGGGGGAATCGGGGCCACCACGGCGATCGTCGCGCTGGTCGTGTACGGGCTGCTCCCGATCGTCCGGAACACCTATGCGGGCATCGCCGGCGTCGACCCCGCGGTGCGCGAGGCCGGGCGGGGGATGGGGATGACCGACTGGCAACTCCTCACCCAGGTCGAGCTGCCGCTGGGCCTGGGCGTGATTCTGGCGGGCGTGCGCGTCGCCACCGTGGTGAGCGTGGGGACGGCGACGATCGCGGCCGCCATCGGCGCCGGCGGGCTCGGCGTGTACATCTTCCGCGGCGTGGCGGTGGTGGACGACACACTGATCCTGGCCGGGGCGCTGCCGGCGGCCCTCATGGCGCTGGCGGCGGATGCGCTGTTCGGCCTCGCGGAGCGGCGGTTCGCGTGGCGGGCGAAATGAATCCTCACCCCCTGTCCCCCTCTCCCGTTGGGAGAGGGGGGACTCGGTGCCGAGCCTCGCGGGCCTTGGGTCTCGTCGTGCTGGTGCTCGCGGCGTGTGCTCATCGCGACCGGATCGTCGTCGGTTCCAAGAACTTCACTGAGTCCGACCTGTTGGGCGAAATCGTGGCCCAGCAGATCGAGCGACGCACCGGGCTCGCGGTGGCGCGTCGCTTCCACCTGGGCGGCACGTTCGTCTGCCATCAGGCCATCACGGCGGGCCAGATCGATCTCTACGTGGAGTACACCGGCACCGCGTACACCGCCGTCCTGAAGCACGCACCGGTGGCCGATCGCGACAGCGTGTATCGGGTGGTGGCGAGCGACTACGCGCAGCGCTTCGGGCTGGTGTGGGGCAAGCCGCTGGGCTTCAACAACACGTTCGCGATCACGGTGCGGCGCCGCGACGCCGCCCACTACGGCCTCAGGCGCGTCTCCGACCTGGCGCGCGTGGCCCCCCGCTGGAAGGCGGGGTTCGGCTACGAGTTCCTGGAGCGAGCGGACGGCTTTCGAGGGCTCGCGTCCGTGTACGGCCTGCGGTTCGCTGCGCCACCGATCGCGATGGATCTGGGTCTCACGTATCGCGCGCTGGCGGAGGGCAAGGTCGACGTGATCGCCGGCAACTCGACCGACGGCCAGATCCAGGCTCTCGACCTCATGGTGCTCGAGGACGACCGCCGTTATTTCCCGCCGTACGAGGCCGCGCCCGTGACCCGCCAGGCGACGCTCGCGCGACACGACGGGCTGGCCGCGGCGCTCGGCCAGCTCACCGGGCGCATCTCGGATGCCGAGATGCGACGCCTCAACGCGCTCGCGGACGTGGAGCATCGGGACATCGCCACCGTCGCGCGCGACTGGCTGCGCAGCAACCTGCCGTGAAGGCGCGGTTGCAGCTGGTGCTCGCCGCGCTGTGTTTTTCGACGGCGGGCGCCGCGATCAAGTGGTGCGGGTTGGGCGCCTCGCAGATCGCGGCCTTCCGCGCGCTGGTGGCGATGGTGGCGATCCTCGTGATGATCCCCGAGTCCCGCCGGCAGTGGAGCTGGCGCATCGGGCTCGTCGGCGTCGCCTACGCCGCCGCGGGTCTGCTGTTCGTGTTCGCGAACAAGCTGACGACGGCCGCCAATACGGTGTTCCTGCTGGCCACCAATCCCCTGTTCGTGGTCGCGCTGGCACCATGGCTCCTGAAGGAGCGCGTGCGCGCGGCCGACCTGAGGTTCATGGGCGTGCTGGCGGTGGGCCTGGGCCTGCTCTTCGTGGGCGGACAGCGGCCCTTCGCCACGGCGCCCGACCCCGTCGTCGGCAACGTGCTCGCGGCGGGAAGCGCCGTGGCGTGGGCGCTCACGGTCACGGGTTATCGCTGGCTCGCCCGGCAGCGGAGTGCCGGCCATGGCCCCATCGCCGCCGCCGCGGCGTGCGGCAACCTGATCGTCTTTCTGGTCTCTTTTCTGGTCTCTCTGGCGCGCGGGCTGCCACTCGCCGCCGGGGGGCGGGCCGCCGACTGGCTGATCGTGATCTACCTCGGCGTGTTCCAGCTGGGGCTCGCCTACGTGTTCCTGTCGCGCGCCATCACCCGGGTGCCCGCACTCGAGGCCTCGCTGTTCCTGCTGGTCGAGCCGGTGCTGAGTCCGGTGTGGGCGTGGCTCGCGCACGGCGAGACGCCCGGCCCGCTGGCCGCGATCGGGGGCGCGGTGATCCTCACCGCGACGGCGCTCAAGTCGTGGGGCGACACGGCGGTCGTGGCCGCGTGAGCGACCGGATCATGGACAGAATTTCTTAGACGGCTAGACGGTCAGGCAGGCGCCTAGACGCCTAGACGCCCAGCGGGGTGCAGTGGAGAGTGGTCAGGTAAGCCGACCTGACCACTACCTACTGCGCACCGCTAGGCGTCTGGGCGTCTCGTCTTACTTCGTGCTGTCTTTCTTCTGATCCTGGTGAATATCTTTCCGATCCCGTCGCAGATCCCGTCGATCCCTGCGTGCATCGCGCACGTCGTGACGCCGATCGCGACGATCCTGCCGCAGATCGCGCGCGTCGCGCCGCGCGTCCGTGGTATCGCCGTTCTTCAGGTCGTGACGCACGTCCCGGCGATCCTGCCGGATGTCCCTGGTGTCGTGACGGATGTCTTTGCGATCGCCGCGCAGCTCGCGGCGGTCCTGACGCACTTCCTTACGGTCCTGCTTCACGTCGCTCGAGTCCTGAGCCGACAGGATTCGAGGGGCGCTCACGGCGAGCGCAAGCACGGCGAAGACGGCGAATAGGCGTCGCATACTGGTGGTCCCGGTTGAGGGTCGCAGATGAGACCCCGGCATCGACGGAAGCGTTAACAGCGTGACGCCGATCACACGGGGACCCGCTAGCGCGGCTTGAACTTGGGCAATTGAGCCCCGTGGCGCTTCAAGAATTCCTCGTAAATGTGGCTATCCGTGTAATCTCGGATCTCGCCGATCCGATCTCCCCGGAACCTGAGGATGCAGCAGGTCCGCTGGTCCATCACGTCCTGTGGGTCGGACTGCAGCCACGAGCGCTCGCGGATCTCGACGATCACCCGCTCCTCCGCCTCATACCAATTGCGCCAGACGTCCTCGGATCCCCAGTCGGCGGCGCCCAGTCCGGGCTCGCGGTTCCAGAGGGCATCGAGCACCGCCTCGCGGCCGCGCCATTCGCCGCCGATCCGGGGAGCGCCGGCCACCCAATAGACGATGTCATCCGTGAAGTAGCTCCCCGTTTCCGCCCGGTTTCCAGCGAACAGCGCCTTCTCGTAGGCTTTCGCCACGTCGAGGCGACGGCTCATACGGTCATCTCCGCGATCTCTTCGGGCTCCGGCAGGGAGCTCGCCTTGCGCCCCGCCCGCTCCATCGGCTTGTCCATCTCGGCCTTGTGGCGGTCGATGATGGTCCAGAAGTCGACCGCGCGGTCGAGCAGCTCGTAGGCGGCTTCCTTGAGCGTGTCGCTCATCTTCACCTGGCGCACGTTGTTCTGCATGTCCTCCGCGTCCCAGCCCCGCGAGTGCGCGATGAACGGGAACGGCGGGAACACGAAGCCGAGCTCGGCCCAGAAGGTGAACATCGTGCCCGCTACCGCCTGGATGTTGTCCTGGCCGCCGGTGATGATGAACGCCGCGACTTTGTTCTTGATCAACACCTGGTTGCGGATGGTGACCTGGTTCTGCACGCAATTCAGCCGCTCGATCATCTTGTAGTAGAGCGACGACGCGTTGCCCCAGCGGATCGGCGTGCCGATCAGCACGACGTCAGCCCAATGCACCAGTCCCTCGTAGACGGGGGTGAGCTGGTCCTCCGGATCACGCTCGGTGATGGCGCAGGGCCAGGTGCAGGCGTGCGCGGCCTTCGAGTAGTTGCCCTCGCAGTGGCGGAACTTGAGATCGCGCAGCTTGATGTGCTGGGTGTCCGCTCCCCGGCGCTTGGCCTGGTCGAGCGCGTGCTCGAGCAGGGCGTCGGACGTGGAGTAGCGCGGGTTCACCTCGTCCATGGCGGTGGTGGAGATGACGAGCACCCGCGGCGGCGCCCCCGCAGGCTTGACGTGTTGCTCGAGCAAGTGTGACGGCTTGTGCTTCACGAGCTTGCGGGGCATGACGGGCGGCGTCTGCACGTACACGCCGTCGGGCCGCTGTTCCACTGCGAACACCGGGACCTGCTCTTCATCGTAGCCCTCGGGTCCCTTGCCGGTGACGACACTGTACTCCCACGCGTGCCAGGGACACATGACGAACTCGCCGCGCAGCCGCCCTTCGGCAAGCGGGCCGCCCTTGTGGTTGCAGCTGTTGCCGATCGCGCGGAACCGGCCGTCGTGGAAAAACAGCGCGACCGACCAGCGGTCGAGCTTGACGGACAGAGGGACGCGCGAACGCAGCTCGGCCGCGTCGCCGAGACGGTGCCAGGTTGCCATGAGACGCTTTCCGTTAGAGGGCGTGTAGATTCTAGCCCCTATGCCAGCCGCCCGCTCGCGCGTCGCCGTCATCTTCTTTACGGTCCTGATCGATCTCATCGGGTTCGGGATCATCATCCCGATCCTGCCCTACTACGCGCAGCGGTTGGGCGCGGGGGGATTGGGCCTGGGGGCGTTGCTCGGGGTGTTCTCGGCCATGCAGTTCGTGGCGACGGCGTTGCTGGGCCGTACGTCGGACCGCGTGGGACGCCGTCCGATCCTCCTCGCCACCATGCTCGTGAACGCCCTGGGCTACCTGCTGTTCGCGGCCGCGCACTCGTATGTGGTGCTGTTCATCGCGCGCGTCGTCTCGGGATTCGCGGGCGGCAACATTTCCGCGGCCCAGGCCTACATGGCCGACATCACCACGCCGGCGGAGCGGTCGCGCGGCATGGGCATGATCGGCGCCGCCTTCGGACTCGGCTTCATCATCGGTCCCGCGCTGGGCGGTCTCTCGGCGCACTACCTCGGGCCGTCGGCGCCCGGCCTCGTGGCGGCAGCGCTCTCGCTCGCCAATTTCGTGTCCGCCTACGTCGTGCTCCCCGAGTCGCTCAAGGCGGAGCACCGCACCGAGCGGGAGCTGTGGGACTTCTCGCACATCGGCGACGCGGTCCGGCACCCGCGCCTCGCGCCGCTCATGATGGCGTGGGCGCTCGCGCCCCTCGCGTTCTCCGGCTACACGGTCGCGATTCCCCTGTGGGCAAACGTGACCCTGGGGTGGCGCGAGCAGCAGCTCGCGTGGTTCTTCACGGTGATCGGCGTGACGGCGGCGATCGTGCAGGGGTACGCGTTCGGCCAGCTCGCCCGCCGGTTCGGCGATCGGCGGCTGCTGATCGCGGGCGGGTTCGGGATGGCGGCGACCATCGCGCTGGTGCCGGCGCTCCACTCGAGCCCCGCGCTGTACGCCTGGACCGCGGTGCTCGCGTTCTCGAACAGCATCTTCGGGCCCGCCGCGACCGGGCTGGTCTCCGTGTTCGCCGATCCCACGGAGCAGGGGACGGTGCTCGGCGCCGCGCAGGCCCTCGCGGCCCTGGGGCGCCTGGTCGGGCCGCTCGTGATGGGAGCGGTGTACGATGTGTCGCGGCCGGCGGCGTTCCTGGTGGCGGGAGCGGTGATGGCGTTGGGGGGGGTCGCATGCACGCGGGTGCCGCAGGTGGAAGGGGCGATCAGGCTAGACGGCTAGACGGATAGACGGATAGCGGGTGTGAGCAGCGAGGGTTGAGGTCGGCCTCGCTCGAGCCTGACTCCTTCCGGCCGCTAGCCGTCTCGCCGTCTACCCGTCTAGACATTGAGCCGCCCGCCTAGCCGTCTGGTCCCTCGGACGTTCATATTCTCCTCACCCCCTGCCGGAGTAGCATGCGCCATGCGCGTGTACAAGACGCCGGAGATCCGCAATGTCGCGGTCGTCGGCCACGGCGCGAGCGGCAAGACCTCCCTCGTCGATGCCCTCGCGTTCGTGGCCGGTACCAGCAAGCGTCACGGGTCCGTGAAAGACGGAACCGCCCTCACCGATTACACCGCCGACGAAATCGAGCGCAAATACTCGATCAACCTCGCCCTCGCCGTGGCCGAGTGGCTCGACACCAAGCTCAACCTCATCGACACACCGGGGTACCTCGATTTCACCGGCGAGGCGCTGGCGGGCGTGCACGCCGCCGACGGCGCGGTGGTGGTGCTCTCCGCCACCGGCGGCGTGGAAGTGGGCACCGAGAAGGTGTGGGACTACTGCGAGGCACGGGGCATCCCGCGGCTGTTCTTCGTCTCCCTGATGGACAAGGAGCATGCCGACTTCGAGCGCGTGTATGAGCAGGTGAAGGGGCGGCTCACGCCGAAGGTGATCCCGGTGGAGATCCCGGTGGGCGAAGGCCCCGATTTCCACGGCATCATCAACCTGTTCTCGAAGAAGTGCCACATGTACAAGAAGGGCACGAAGACCGGCGAGTACGAGGAGGTGGACGTACCGGCCGAGTACCGGACGCGGTTCGAGCAGTATTCCAAGGAGCTGATCGAGCGCATCGCCGAGACGGACGACACCTTGCTGGAGCGCTACCTCGGGGGTGGGGAGATCGGGCGGGACGAGGCGATCGCCGCGATGAAGGCCGGCATGGCGAAGGGCGAGCTGTTCCCGCTGTTCTGCGGCGCCGCCGAGCTGACGTACGGGATGCGGGCGCTGCTGGCGAAGCTGGTGGAGCTGTGTCCCGCCCCGCTCGAGCGGCCGGCGGTCGCGGCGCAGCGGTGGGGGAGCGCCGAGCGTGTGACCCTCAAGGCCGAGGACACGGGCCACTTCGTGGCACAGGTGTTCAAGACGATCTCCGAGCCCCACGTGGGCGACGTGACGTTCTTCCGGGTGTATTCCGGGACGGTGCGGAACGGCCAGGACGTCTACAACGCCCCCCGCGAGGCGGTCGAAAAGCTCAACCATCTGTGCGTCACCGAAGGCAAGGAGCGGATCGAGATTCCCGAGCTGCACGCGGGCGACATCGGCGCGGTCGCGAAGCTGCGGGACACGCATACCAACGACACGCTGTCCACCAGGGACCATGCGATCGTGTTGCCCAAGATCCCTTTCCCGGAGCCGGTGATCACCGAGGCGATCGACGTGAAGCAACGAGGGGAAGAGGAGAAGCTCTCGAACGGGCTGCACAAGCTCCACGAGGAGGACCCCACGTTCCAGCACGAGTACTCGGGCGAGCTGGGGCAAACGCTGATCCGCGGGCTGGGGGAGCGGCACCTCGAGATCATCGTCGGGCGGCTGGCGCGCAAGTTCGGCGTGCACGCGCACATCGGGCGTCCGAAGATCGCGTACCGCGAGACGTTCCGCGCCCGGGCGGAAGGCCAGGGGAAGCACAAGAAGCAGACCGGTGGACGTGGTCAGTACGGCGACTGCTGGATCCGCATCGCGCCGCTGCCGCGCGGGTCGGGATTCCAGTTCGTGGACCAGATCGTGGGCGGAGTGATTCCGCGCCAATACATTCCGGCGGTGGAGCGCGGCGTCCAGGAGGCGGCGGTGCGCGGGCCGGTGGCGGGCTATCCCGTGGTGGACTTCAAGGTCGAGCTGTACGACGGCTCCTACCACGACGTGGACTCGAACGAAATGTCGTTCAAGATGGCGGGCATCCTGGCGTTCCGGAACGTGAGCCCGAACTGTAAGCCGGTGCTGCTCGAGCCGATCCTCGAGCTCGAGGTGTGGACGCCGGACGAGTACCAGGGCGCCGTGATGGGCGACCTCTCGTCGCGGCGCGGCCAGATTCTCGGCACCGAGCCGGACGGACGGCAGGTGAAGATCAAGGCGCTGGTGCCGGAAGCCGAGCTCGACCGCTACGCCACCACGCTCCACTCGATTACGCACGGCCGCGGGACGTATCGCGCGAAATTCCACGTGTACCAGGAAGTCCCGCCCGATGCGGCGCAGAAGGTGGCGGAGGTGCGCAAGAAGGAGCTGGAGGAGGCCAAGGCGTGAGAGCCAGGTGTCTGAGCGTCGTCCTCGCGGCCGCGGCCTGCGTGCGGCCCGATAAAGCACCCGCGACGTCCGATTCGACCGTCACGCGCCCGGAGTCGACGGCTGCCGTCGCGCCGGCGGCGTCGCCCTCCCCAGCGGCTCCGGCGGCGGCTCCCGCGCCGGCGTCGACCGCGACGAAGGTCGCTACGGTGCAGGGGTTTCTCGCGCCCGAATCGGTGCTGCACGACAGCGTGCAGGACATCTACTTCGTCTCGAACATCGACGGCAGCCCCATGGCGAAGGACAACAACGGCTTCATCAGCCGGGTGCGGCCGGACGGGGCGGTCGAGAACCTCAAGTTCATCGAGGGCGGGCGCAACGGCGTCACCCTCAACGCCCCCAAGGGGCTGGCTCTCGAGGGCGACACGCTGTGGGTCGCCGACATCGACGCCGTCCGGGCGTTCGACGCGAAGACGGGCGCCGCGATCGACACGGTGAGTCTCGGCAAGCTGGGGGCGGTGTTCCTGAACGACATCGTGGTGGGCTTGAGCGGCGCCCTGTACATCACCGACACGGGCATCCGGTTCGACGACGTCGGCAACGTGCTGCATCCGGGGCCGGACCGCGTGTTTCGCGTGGGACCGGACCGGGCAGTGACCCAGGTCATCCGAGGCGACACGCTCGGTCGCCCCAACGGCATCGCCGTCGACCCGGTGGGCAAACGCTTCATCATCGTCGAGTTCGGCGGACGATACGTGCTCGGCTGGAAGCCCGGGGACAAGGCGCCGGGCGTGATCGCGAAGGGACCGGGCGGCTTCGACGGCGTCGTCGTCGCGGGCGGCAGGATCCTGGTGTCGAGCTGGGCCGATTCCAGCGTGTCGAGCTACGAGTCGGGCCAGGAGGTCAAGCTGATCGGCGGGATCCCCGGCCCGGCCGACATCGGCTACGACGCGAAACGGAATCGCCTGCTGGTGCCGGTGCTGCCGGGCAATCGCGTGGAGATCTGGCAGCTGCCGTAAGCACACGCGGAGCGCGGAAACTGCCGGGACCGACCGTTATGTCGCGCTCGCGCAACATGACCGCAGCGGCGCCCTTGAAGATCGACCCTTCCCGCGAGGTGCAAATCTTGCTATCAGTGCAGAGCCTCGTTCTCGAGGTAGGGAGTATCGTGTTCGACGTTGGCGGTACCGGTCGGCAAGAGATTCGCATCGTCCTGGCGGACGATCACGCCGTAGTGCGCGCGGGTCTGCGGGCGCTCTTGGACAAGCAGCCGGGCTTCGTGGTGATCGGTGAGGCCCAGACGGGGACCGAGGCGGTCGCCTTGACGGCGTCCGCGCGTCCCCACGTGGTGCTGATGGATCTCGCCATGCCCGGAGAGGGCGGCATCGACGCCACGCGTCGCATCACCATGCTCGGCCTGGGGACGAAGGTCCTGGTGATCACCGCACTGCCCCAGGAGCAGCAGTTGTGCGACGCGCTCGAAGCGGGCGCGAGCGGCTTCCTGCGGAAGGACGCGTCGGTGGAAGAGCTGTCGCGGGCGATTCGCACCGTGGCGGGCGACCGGCTGTTCCTCGACGAGGACGCGGCCCGTCTGGTTGTGCTGCAGCGCTATCGCAAGGGGGGCCAGATCCAGGACGAAAAGGCGGCGGCCGAGCGGCTGAGCCGTCGCGAGCGCGAAGTCCTGGCCTTGCTCGCGCTCGGGCACAGCTCCAAGGAAATCGGTCAGAAGCTGTCGCTCAGTCCGAAAACCGTGGACGAGTACCGTGCGCGCCTGAAGGACCGGCTGGGGCTCACTCGCCGGCCGGAGCTGGTGCGGTTTGCGCTGCGCACGGGGCTGCTCGTCGAGTCCGAGCCCGCGGTCCCCATCACTCCCACCCTTCCGTCTTCACCTCCGCGAGCACCGACTGCAGGGGGTTGAGCTCCAGCTCCTGCGGCTCCGCCGGCAGCAGCAGGGTTGCCTCGGTCAGCGGTCCGCGCACGTTCACCCGCACGTAGGCGTGTCCCCCACCGGCGAGCTCGATGCGCAGGGGGACCGGCATCACGAAATCGGCCGGCACGTCCTCCTGCCGGATCCGGACTCGTAATGCGTAGCCGTGGTCCGGGGCGGTGTCGGCGTGCCAGGCGAGGGTGTACTTCGGAATCTCGGTGCGGTTCACCCACTCGTCGAAGAACCAACCCATGTTCAGGCCGATGTGCCGCTCGACGACGCGTTGAAAATCCGCGGTGGTCGCCCGCTGGCCGCGGTATGTCTGGTAAAAGTCCTGCATCATTGCGGTGAAGTCGTCCTCCCGCATGGTGCGGAAATCGAGCATCATGTTTCGCAGCATCTGGAGTACCCAGGCGCCCTTGTAGTATGTCATCAGCGTGTAGTCCCGGAAGTTCAGCTGCTGGCCGCGCGCTCCGATCCCGATCGGCGGCGCATCGTTGCGCCGCGCGCGGATCTCCCGGCGCCAGTGCTCGAGATGCTTGAAGAATTTCTGGTTGTCCTGCAGTACCATCTGCATGTACCAGAGCCCTGAGAACTCCGCGAAGCCTTCGCCGAGCCACACATCCCGATAACCCGCCGGCTCGACCCCGATGCCCCACCATTGGTGGGCCACCTCGTGCGCGCGCAGGATCTCATCGTAGCCCGAGTCCCCGACGGCCTGAAACGTCCACACCGGGAGGTAGATGAGGCCCGGAAAGGCCTGGCCGTAATCGAAGGGGACCTCGGCGCCGTAGTAGCGGTCGAACAGGGGTCGGCCGTACACGCGCGTAAAGAACGCCAGGCTGTTGGCCACGTCGGCGGCCACGTCGTGCTCGGGCGATCGCCCTGACACCATCCTCATGAGCCAGATGTTGGCCCCGAACTGATTCTGCAGGGAGAAGAAGAACTTGTCGAGCTGGCGGTGTGCGTCGCCGTTGAAATGGACGGTCACCGGCGGGATGCGGGGATCGGTGATCTGGAATTCCTCGAGCTCGCCCACGTTGAAGCACACCTGATCGGTGGGACGCGTGGTGGCCCAGTGCGTCGTCACCACTTCGTCTTGCGTGTGCGAATCGACCAATCGGCCGATGCTCGCCAGATGGTAGCGCTGCGGAGTATGGAACGTCAGGTCCACATCCGCGGGCTGCTCACGGTAGCGCGGGAACCAGTCGTAGGAGCTCTTCACGAAAAACCACTTATCGAGGGTCGGAGGTGCCCGATGGGCCCAACCCGGCCACCATCGCGTCATCTGCTGCACGATCGACCCGTACCCGATGAGATCGCCATGGTACGCCACGTACACCGACCTTGCCTCCCCGGCGCGCGCCGGCGTGGCGAACCGGACCCATAGCGCCGGGCTCTTCTTGGTTCGGGAGAACGTCAGGGGAGTCCCGGCGTCGTCGCGCACCGTGTCGACCTGCAGCGCCGACAGCAGGTCGAGCCGCATCCACCGCACGCCATCGTGTCGCGCCGTGAGGCGCACCGCCGCGCCGGCGGAAAATCCGAGGCCCTTGGTGAACGTCGCGTCGATCCGGTATGCGTCGGGCCGGAGCGGGTCGTCGGCTTCCGACACCGCCGGCCCCGTGTCGTTCAACTGGTCCGCGCGCGGAAACACCGCGATGACCTGGACCTTACTT
>Ga0209156_10001896_pt1 | contig 16731 bp, 14 predicted proteins | sample GraSoiAngelo_124_FD_185881 | JGI IMG/M metagenome (GOLD analysis project Ga0209156, IMG submission 185881) | Grasslands soil microbial communities from the Angelo Coastal Reserve, California, USA - 14_0927_05_20cm (SPAdes) (version 2) | ecosystem: Environmental > Terrestrial > Soil > Grasslands...
GCGGCGCGCGAGTTCCTCGCCGCGGAGTGCCCACCCTCGGTCGTGCGCGACACGGCCAAGCAGCCCGACGGCGTGCCGCGCGGGCTGTACGCCAAGATGGCGGAGCTCGGCTGGATGGGGCTCGTCGTGCCGGAGGCGCAGGGGGGCCTCGGGCTCGGGACGCTCGAGCTCGCCGTGGTCCTCGAGGAGCTCGGCCGCGTCGCGGCGCCGGGCCCGTTCCTCTCGACCCAGCTCGTGATCGCAGCCCTCGTGCGCGCCGGCAGCGCCGACCAGCGGCGAGCATGGCTACCCGGTCTGGTTGCGGGCCGGGCCTTCGCGAGCCTTGCCTACCTCGAGGAGAGCGATCGTCACGACGCCGGCGGCGTCACGCTGCGCGCGCGCCGGACGCGCGACGGCTACGCCCTGGCCGGCGCCAAGCTCTTCGTGCTCGACGCCCCGGGCGCCGACCTCTTCCTGGTGGCGGCGCGGACGCGAGCGGGCGCCGGCCCGGCGGGCGTGTCGCTCTTCCTGGTGCCGCGCAAGGCTGCCGGTGTGCGCGTGCGGCCCGAGGAGACGATCGACCTGACGCGCCGGGTGGGGGAGGTGACGCTGCGCGACGTCGCGGTGCCGCGCGGCGCGCTGCTCGGCGGGGAGGGAAAGGCCTGGCCGCTCCTCGAGCGCCTGCTCGACCTCGGCGCCATCGGCATCGCGGCCGACAGCCTCGGCGGCGCCGAGCGCGCTCTCGAGATGGCGGTCGAGTACTCGAAGACGCGGGAGCAGTTCGGCCGCAAGATCGGCTCGTTCCAGGCGGTCAAGCACATGGCGGCGGAGGTGGTCGCCGAGGTCGAGCCGGCCCGCTCGCTGGTCTGGTACGCGGCCTACGCGTTCGACCACCGGCCACGCGAGGCGGCGCGGGCCGCGACCGTCGCCAAGGCGCGGCTCGGCGACGTCTACGCCCGCGCCGCCCGTCGGGCGGTCGAGATGCACGGCGGCGTCGGCTTCACCTGGGAGCACGACCTGCACCTCTGGTTCAAACGGGCGCGCTGGAACCGGGTGGCGTTCGGAGACCCGGACCACCATCGCGAGCGGCTCGCCCAAATCGATCGATACTGATCGACCGCCACCGGGCTCCCGGCGCCTCCTCGGGTCAGGTGCCCGTGCGGGCGAGGCGGCCCCTCGCGGCGAGGCGCGCCACCGCCGACGCCAGCTCCGCGGGCTCCGCCGGCTTCGCCATGTGGGCCTGGAACCCGGCCGCCAGCGTGCGCTCGCGATCCTGCGGGCGGGCGTGGCCGCTGAGCGCGAGCGCCGGCACGGGCCGCGCGCCGCCTGCCTCGAGCTCACGCATGCGTGCGAGGAGGCCGTAGCCGTCGATGCCCGGCATCGCGAGGTCGCTCACCAGGACGTCCGGTCGAGCGAGCGGGAGCGCCTCGAGGGCTTCCGCGGCGGAGGCGACGGCGGTGACGCGGGCGCCGCACTCCTCGAGGAACATGGCGAGCGAATCGCGGGCATCGAGGGCATCGTCCACGACAAGGACCGAGAGGCCCCGGAGCGAAGGGAGCACCTTCGTGGAGTCGCCGGGAGCCACGGCCGGGGGCTCGACGAGGTCGAGGAGCGGAAGTGGCTGGGTAACGGTCCCACCGCAACCTGCCATGGTCCTCAGTCAGTGCCTTTCGGAGACAGTCTTCAATACCGCTTTGCCCGCCGCCGTGCTCTGGTGAAGATGGGATCATCTCCCCCCGCGGCGAGCGCCGGCGCGCCGACGGTTGCGGGCAAGATCCTGGCCAAGTTAGAGATGGAGGCGCTCGGCGAGGAGCGCAACCGCCCATTCGAGACCGGATCTCCGCGCGCGCTGCGCGCGCGGCCGAGCGAAGCGAGCGAGGAGTGAGGACCCGGGCTTCACCCGCCGGGGCGAGGGGCGGGGAGCCCCTCGCTGATCTAATTCCGCTGCGCCGTCGGACGCACGAGGACGTCGTGCACCTCGACGTGGGGCGGCTGGCTGAGGATCCAGACGATCGCCGCCGCCACGTCGCGCGCCTCGAGCACCTTGAAGCGGCCGTACGTCTCGGCCGCGGCTTCCGGACGGCCGGCAAAGACCTCGGCGAACTCCGTCTCGACGTGACCCGGTGACACGGCCGAGACGCGGATCGGGCTCTGGCGGGCGCGGAGCTCCTGGCGGAGCCCCTCGGTCAGCGCACGCACCGCGAACTTGGTCGCCGCATACATGGCGGCGTCGGGACTCGGGATGCGATGCGCGGCCATCGAGGACACGTGCACGACGTGGCCGGCCACCCCGCGCCGCTCCATGTCCTGGATCGCCTCGCGCGTCGCGATCGCGAGCCCGAGCACGTTCACCTCGAGCATCTCGCGCCAGAGCTCGGTCGGCGCCGAGGCGAGCGGCGCGCGCCGCCCGAGGCCGGCGGCGTTCACGAGCACGTCGACGCCGCCGAAGCGGTCGCGCGCCAGCGCGAACAGACGGACCACGTCGGCCTCGCGGCGCATGTCGGTGGCCGCGACGGCGACCGCGGCGCCACGGCCGCCGAGCTCGGCGGCGAGCGCCTCGAGCCGGTCCATCCTCCGCGCGCCGAGGACGACAGCGGCGCCCGCCTCGGCGAGCGCGCGCGCCGTGGCCGCGCCGATGCCGCTCGACGCGCCCGTGACCATCACCGTTCGGCCGACGAGTGCGCCGGACACGCGCGGCTTGTAAGTCCCCTTGACCTGCCCCGTCAATCGGTGTGAGTTTCGCGGCATGCCGGTCAACCTTTCCTACGTCGGGAAGCGCATGGAGGCCGTCACCCACACCTACGACGAGCGCGACGTGATGCTCTACGCGCTCGGCGTCGGCGCCGGGCCGGACGACCTCCAGTTCGTCTACCAGCGCGACTTGAAGGTGCTGCCGACCTTCGCGGTCATCCCGGCGTTCCCCGCCATGCTGAACCTCGGCGGCGCCATGGAGGTGAACCCCGTGATGGTGCTGCACGGCGAGCAGCGCATCGAGCTGCACGCGCCGATCCCCACCAGCGGCAGGATCACCACCACCCCCACCATCAAGGCGATGTACGACAAGGGCAAGGGCGCGCTCGTGCTCGTCGAGACCGAGAGCGTCGACGAGAAGGGCCGTCTCCTCTTCCGGAACACCTCGGGCATCTTCGCGCGCGGCGAGGGCGGCTTCGGCGGCGAGCGTGGCCCGAGCGGCCCGCGCAACGTGCCTCCGAACCGGCCGCCCGACAAGTCGATCGCCATGGCGACGCGGCCCGAGCAGGCGCTGCTCTACCGGCTCTCGGGCGACATGAACCCGCTGCACGCCGACCCCGAGTTCGCCCGCATGGCCGGCTACGAGCGGCCGATCCTGCACGGGCTCTGCACCTTCGGCTTCGCCGGCCGTGCGGTCCTGCGCGCCTGGTGCGGGAACGACCCCGCGCGTCTCAAGTCCTTCGAGGTCCGCTTCTCCGGGGTCGTCTACCCCGGCGAGACGATCACCACCGACATGTGGGAGGTCTCTCCGGGGCGGATCGTCCTGACGGCGAAGACCGAGCGGGGCGAGGCGGTGCTGACCGGCGCGGCCGCCGAGGTCGCCAGCTGAGGAGAGTGCGTCTCCCGCTCGCCGGTGCGGCGCTCGCCCTCGGCTGCGCGCGCCAGGCGCCGCCTCCGCCGCCCGCTCCCCCGCCCCCCCCGCCGCTCACCGAGGAGTCGCTCGCCCCGTCCACCACGGCGGAGTTCCAGATCGGTCCGATCAAGGAGACGGCGACCGCCGACGGCGCCGCGGTGTTCGTCGAAGGCACGGTACGCAACGTCGGCTCGCGGCCGAGCCGCGACGTCAAGGTGTCGGTCGAGGGACTCGATTCGGACGGCACGCGCGTCGTCTCCGTCGACACGCTGCCGACTCCCCAGGCGATCGCCCCCGGCACCTCCGCCACCTTCGTCGTACGTCTGCCCAACGACCCCGCGGTGCGCACGTACCACGTGGTGGCGATCGGGCGATAGGCGCGCATGCAACCGCCTGCGGGCCGTCTCGCGATCGGAGACCGGGTGGAGGCGCCGGGCGGCCGTCGCGGTCGGGTGGTGGCGGCGGCGCTGATCGCCTCGAACGGCGCCTGGCGCTATACCCTCGCGCTCGATGACGGCGGCAGCGCCGAGTATCTCGACTTCGAGCTGCGGCGCCTGCCGGGCGCCTGAGGGACGGCGATGGCCTACGAGCAGATCCTCCACGAGGTGGTCGACGGGGTGCTGACGATCACGCTCGATCGGCCCGAGAAGCTGAACGCCTTCACGCCGACGATGATGCGCGAGCTGATCGACGCCTTCGATCGGGCCGACGCGGACGACGCCGTGCGCGCCGTCATCGTGACCGGCGCGGGGCGCGCGTTCTGCGCCGGCGCGGACCTCTCGGGAGGCGGCGGGACCTTCGACAACACGGCCCGCGACACGCTCGAGACGCACCGCGACGGCGGCGGCCTCGTGGCGCTGCGCATCTTCGAGTCGAAGAAGCCGATCATCGCCGCGATCAACGGCCCGGCCGTCGGCGTGGGGATCACGATGACCCTGCCGATGGACGTGCGCCTCGCTTCGACGGCGGCGCGCATGGGCTTCGTCTTCGCCCGCCGCGGCATCGTCCCCGAGGCGTGCAGCAGCTGGTTCCTCCCGCGCGTCGTCGGCATCAGCCGCGCGGCCGAGTGGGTGTACACGGGACGCATCTTCTCCGCCGAGGAGGCGCTTGCCGGAGGGCTCGTGAGCCGCATCGTGCCGCCCGCGGACCTGCTCGCGACGGCGCGTGGGCTGGCCCGAGAGATCGCCGACAACACCTCCGCGGTCTCCGTCGCCCTCTCCCGGCAGCTCCTCTGGCGCATGCTCGGCGCCGACCATCCCATGGAGGCGCACCAGGTCGACTCGAGAGCCATCTACTGGATGGGCAGCTCGGCCGACGCCCGCGAGGGGGTGGCCGCCTTCCTCGAGAAGCGCCCGGCGCGCTTCACGCTCCGGCCGAGCGCGGATCTCCCCGGGTTCTACCCGTGGTGGCCGCCGCGCCCGTTCAGGTGAGCTGGTAGCCGAGGCTGCGGCTCGACGCGGCCTATATTCGCGGGCGGCGACGCGGGTTGCCGGTCCGGAACCGAGCCGGTAAAAACAGGCGGTGGTGACCGGCGACGAGATCCGCCAAGGCTTCCTGGACTTTTTCCGGGAGCGCGGCCACACCGTCGTCCCGAGCGCCCCGCTCGTCCCCGAGGACGATCCGAGCCTGCTCTTCGTCAACGCCGGCATGGTGCAGTTCAAGCAGGTGTTCCTCGGCAAGGAGCGGCGGCCCTACACGCGTGCCGCCGACGCGCAGAAGTGCCTCCGCATCAGCGGCAAGCACAACGACCTCGAGCAGGTGGGGCGCGACACGTACCACCACACCTTCTTCGAGATGCTCGGTAACTGGTCGTTCGGCGACTATTACAAGCGCGAGGCGATCGCGTGGGCGTGGGAGCTCCTGACCCGCGTCTGGAAGCTCCCGAAGACCGCGCTCTGGGCGACGGTGCACACGACCGACGACGAGGCGGCGGCGCTGTGGACGCAGGTGACCGACGTCGACGGAGCGCGGGTGCTGCGCTTCGACGCCGAGAACTTCTGGGAGATGGGCGAGACGGGCCCGTGCGGGCCTTGCTCGGAGGTCCACATCGATCGCGGTCCCGACGCCTGCGACCACCGCGCCGACCCGGCACACCGCTGCGGCGTGAACGCCGGCTGCGCGCGCTTCATCGAGATCTGGAACCTGGTCTTCATCCAGTACAACCGGGACGAGGCGGGGAAGCTCACCGAGCTGCCCGCGAAGCACGTCGACACCGGCATGGGTCTCGAGCGGGTGGCGTCGCTGCTGCAGGGCGTTTCCACCAACTACGACTGCGACCTGCTGCGCGGCATCATCTCCCGCATGGAGAAGCTCTCGGGCAGGCGCTACGGACGCTCCGCCGCGGACGACGTCTCGCTCAGGGTCATCGCCGACCACGGCCGGGCCGTCACCTTCCTCATCACCGACGGCGTGCTGCCGTCGAACGAGGGCCGCGGCTACGTGCTCCGCCGCCTGCTCCGCCGCGCGGCGCGCCACGGCAAGCTCCTCGCGCTCGACCGGCCCTTCCTGCACGAGGTGGTGGCCGCGGTGGTCCACACCATGGGACGCGCCTACCCCGAGGTCGTCGAGCGGCAGGGCCGCATCGTGGAGGTGGTGCGGGACGAGGAGGAGAGGTTCGCCGCCACGCTCGACCGCGGGCTCGCGCTGCTCGAGAGCGAGGTCGAGCGGGCCCGCCGCGCGGGCGACCGTACGCTGTCCGGCGAGGTGGCGTTCCGCCTCTACGATACCTACGGGTTCCCGCTCGACCTCACCGAGGACATCCTCGCGGCCGAGGGACTCGTCGCCGACCGCGCGGGCTTCGAGCGCGCCATGGAGGCGCAGCGCCAGCGGGCGCGCGGCGCCAAGCGCTTCGCCGACGCCGAGGCAGCGCCCGAGATGATTGCGCCGCCCGCGGGCCTCGGCACGCGCTTCGTCGGCGACCGCGTCGTCGAGTGGGAGTCGGAGGTGCTCGCGCTCGTGGCCGCCGGCCGTGAGACGCGCGGTCCGCTCGGCGCCGGCGCCGAGGTCGACGTGGTCACCGCGGAGACGCCCTTCTACGCCGAGTCGGGCGGACAGGTCGGTGACCGTGGCTGGCTCGAGACGCGCGACGGCGCGACGCGCATCGAGGTCCTCGACACGCAGCGGATCGCCCCGACGGTCGTCGCGCACCGCGGCGTCGTCCGGCAGGGGGCGGTGTCGGTCGGCGACCGCCTCCGCATGCGCATCGACGTCGCCCGGCGCGAGGCGGCGCGCCTCAACCATTCCGCCACCCATCTGGTGCACGCCGCGCTCCGCCGCCAGCTGGGGCCGCACGTCCGCCAGGCGGGCTCGCTCGTCACCCCCGAGCGGCTGCGTTTCGACTTCAGCCACACCCGTCCGGTGGGCGAGGGGCCGCTCGGTGAGATCGAGGACCAGGTGAACAGCCAGATCCGGGCCAACCTCGAGGTGTGGGCCGAGGAGATGTCCTACGACCAGGCCATCAAGGCGGGCGCGCTCGCCTTCTTCGGCGAGAAGTACGGCGACCGGGTGACGGTCGTGCACATGGGCGACTACTCGGTGGAGCTCTGCGGCGGCACGCACGTCGCCCGCACCGGCGACATCGGCCTCTTCAAGGTGCGCGGCGAGGCGGGGGTGGCGGCCGGCGTGCGCCGGCTCGAGGCCGTGACCGGCGAGGGCGCGCTCGACCTGGTCCGCCGCCACGAGGCGGTGCTGCGCGAGGTCGCCACGCTGCTGCGTGGCCCGGAGGAGGAAGCGGCGGCGAAGCTCGAGAAGCTCCTCGCGCAGCAGCGCGATCTCGAGAAGCGCATCGCGGAGCTCCAGGGCAAGCTCGCCGGCGGCGCCACGCGCGACGTCCTCGCCGACGCCCGCCGCGTCGACGGCGTCACGGTTCTGGCGACGCGCGTCGACGGGCTCGACGACAAGGGGCTGCGCGAGATGGCCGACCGGCTGCGCGAGCGGATCAAGTCGGGCGTCGTCGTGCTCGGCACGGCGCAGGGCGAGCGGGCGTTGCTCCTCGCCGCCGTGACCAAGGACCTGATCGGCCGCTTCCACGCCGGCAACATCATCAAGCAGCTCGCGCCGCTGGTGGGTGGGGGTGGCGGCGGGCGCCCCGATTTCGCGCAGGCGGGCGGCAAGGACCCCGCCCGGCTCGACGAGGCGCTGGCCGCCGCCTACGACCTGCTCGGCGCCGGGGGCCGCTGAACCCTTGGCCGAGCCCGGCCCCGCGCCCGTCCCCCTCCGCTTCGACGACCCGCGGCTCTTCCGCGAGCTGCTCGGCCAGCACGACGAGCACCTGAAGACGCTCGAGCGGCACGTCGGCATCCGCATCGACGTCACCGACCAGACGCTCAGCCTGGCCGGCGATCCGATCGAGACCGAGCTCGCCAGCCGCGTCCTCGTCCAGCTCTACGGCCTCCTCGAGCAGGGCTATCCCATCTACCCCGCCGACGTGGACTACGCGATCCGCATCCTGTCGAGCGACCGCAACGCCAAGCTGCGCGACATCTTCCTCGACACGGTCTTCATCTCGGCGCACAAGCGGGTGATCACGCCGAAGAGCGTGGCGCAGAAGGCCTACATCGACGCCATCCGCGGCTACGACATCGTCTTCGGGATAGGGCCAGCGGGCACCGGGAAAACCTATCTAGCTATGGCGATGGCCGTCGCCGAGCTCATGAAGAACAGCTTCTCCCGCATCATCCTCACGCGCCCCGCCGTGGAGGCGGGCGAGAAGCTCGGCTTCCTCCCCGGCGACCTCGCCGAGAAGGTGAACCCGTATCTCCGGCCGCTCTACGACGCGCTCCACGACATGGTCGACTTCGACCGCGCCCGCAAGCTGGTCGAGCGCGGGACGATTGAGGTCGCGCCGCTCGCCTTCATGCGCGGCCGCACCCTGAACGACTCCTTCGTGATCCTCGACGAGGCCCAGAACACGACCACCGAGCAGATGAAGATGTTCCTGACCCGCCTCGGCTACGGCTCGAAGGCGGTCATCACGGGCGACGTCACGCAGGTGGACCTGCCGGCCGGCAAGCTGTCGGGGCTCAAGGAGGCGCAGGCGATCCTGCGCGACATCCCCGGTATCGAGTTCGTCACCTTCACCGAGCGCGACGTCGTCCGCCATCCCCTGGTGCAGCAGATCATCACCGCCTACGAGCGGGCCGAGCGATGAGCGCCGGCGGTCCGGCGGTCGGCGTGTCGATGCGGGGCCGCCGGGCGCCGGCGCTGGCGGCCCGGCTCGCACGGAGCGCGCGCCGCCTGCTCCGGGCGGTGGGCCTCGGCCGCGCCGAGCTCTCCGTGCTCCTCGTCTCCGACCGGGAGATGCGGCGGCTGAACCGCCGCTGGCGCGGGCGCGACCGCCCGACGGACGTGCTCGCCTTCGCGCAGACCGAAGGACCCGCCGGCGCCCCCGACGGCCTCCTCGGCGACGTCGTCATCTCGGTCGACACTGCCCGCCGCCAGGCAGCCGGGCGCGGCGAGACGCTCGGCCGCGAGGGCGAGCGTCTCCTGATCCACGGCTTCCTCCACCTCCTCGGCTACGACCACGAGCGCTCGGCGGCCGAGGCCCGGCGGATGGCGCGCCGCGAGCGGGCCCTGGCACGCGTGCTCGAGCCCGGCGCTCCGCGCGAGAGCTGAAGCCGGTGGCGACCGTCTCGCTCAGCCGCAACGGGGGACCCGCCCTGGCGGTCGCCCGCGGCCCGCGCCGCGCGGCGCGCGTCGGGCTCGCGGTCGCGAGCGGGCTCGTCCTGGCCTCCGCCTTCCCGCCGCTCGACCTCGAGTTCCTCGGGTGGATCGGGCTCGTGCCGCTGCTCCGCGCCTGCCGGGGCCTCGGGCCGCGGGCCGCCTTCGGTACGGGCTGGCTCGGCGGCGCCGTCTTCTACCTCGCGATCGTCTACTGGGTGGTGCACACGATCAGCGCGTACTCCGCGGTCCCGTTCGCGCTCGCGGTGGCGATCCTCCTGCTCATGGTGAGCGTGCTCGCCTGCTACATGGGCGCCTTCACCGCGGGCCTCGCCTGGCTCGCGGCGCGCGGCCTCCCCGTCGTCTGGCTCGCGCCGCCGCTCTGGGTGGCGCTCGAGTGGCTGCGCTCCTGGTTCTTCATCGGGTTCCCGTGGGCGGCGCTCGGCTACTCGCAGTATCGGTACCATGACCTCGCACAGATGGCCGAGGTGACCGGCGTGTACGGCATCTCGGCGGTCCTCGTGCTGTTCAACCTGGTGGCGGTCGCCGTGCTCGGGGAGCGCGGGCCGGGCCTCAGACGGCTCGTACCGGCGCTGGCGGTGCTGACGCTCCTGGTGACCGTGTTGCCAGTCGCGGGCTGGCGCCGCGCGGCCGCGCTCGCGGGCCGCACGGCCGGACACGTCCGGGTCGCGCTGGCGCAGGGCAACGTCGAGCAGGACCACAAGTGGGACCCGGCCTACCAGGACGAGACCCTGGCGCGGTACCGCCAGCTGACGCGCGCCGCGCTCGCCGCGCGGCCCGACCTCATCGTGTGGCCGGAGACCGCGACGCCGTTCTTCTTCCAGGAGCCCGGCCCACTGCGCCAGGATGTCCTCGACCTCGCGACCGAGAGCCGGGCGTACCTGCTCTTCGGCAGCCCCGCGTACCGGCAGAGTTCCAGGGGTGCACTCCAGGAGCTCAACCGGGCCTACCTCGTCTCGCCCGACGGTCGCGAGGTCGCCACGTACGACAAGATCCAGCTCGTGCCCTTCGGCGAGTACGTGCCCTTCGAGGCCGTCCTCTTCTTCGTGCAACGGCTCGTGGTCGCGATCGGCGACGTCGTGCCGGGCCACGAGCCGACGGTGTTCCGGCTCCCCGCCGGACGCTTCGGGGTCCTCATCTGCTACGAGGACGTCTTTCCGGCGCTCACCCGGCGCTTCGTCGCGGGCGGCGCCGACTTCCTGGTCAACGTGACCAACGACGCCTGGTTCGGCCGCACGTCGGCGCCCTACCAGCACCTCGCGCAGGCCACCCTGCGCGCGGTGGAGAACCGCGTGCCGCTCGTGCGCGTCGCCAACACCGGCATCTCGGCCGTCGTCGAGCCCGACGGCCGCATCCGCTGGGAGGGGCCGCTCGACCAGGCGCTCGAGCACGTCGACGAGATCGCCTGGCCGGGCGTGCGCACGTTCTACACGCGCTTCGGCGACGTCTTCGCGTGGGCGTGCGCACTGGTCACGGCGGGCGCGCTCGCGGTCGGCGTCATGCGTCGCGCGGGCGGCGCCGGGGCGTAGGCGTCGTGCGCTGCACCCTCCTCGCCATCCTCGGCCTCGCCGCCGCCGTGCGGGTCGCGAACCTCGGTCTCATGGCCCGTCTGCCGATCGCCGAGTACCAGCGCACGTGGCAGGAATCCGACATGGCGTTCAGCTGGGCCTGGTCGGGGCGCATTCTCGAAGGCGACGTCCTCGGCCGCGACACGATCCACCCGAATACCCAGTGGATGCGTGACATGGCGCCCCTCGAGAGCTGGGAGCGCTGGTGGGGCGGGAAGCACGTCTTCCACCAGGCGCCGCTCTACGCCTACGCGCTCGCCGCGGCGCGGCTCGTGGCGGGAGACGGCTTCTGGGGCGTCGGCCTCTGCCAGGCGCTCATGGGCGTCGGCAGCGTGGCCCTCGTCTTCCTGCTCGCCGCGCAGCTCTTCGCGGGCGCCGTGCCCGCCATTGCAGCCCTCGGGGCGGCGCTCTACGGACCGTTCCTGCTGCACGAGCCCCTTCTCGTGCGCGACTCGCTCGGCGTCACCACCTCGCTCCTCCTGCTCTGGTGGCTCGCCCGATGCGACGCGGGCGTGCGCCGCTGGCTCGTCGCGGGCGCACTCTTCGCGCTCGCCCTGCTCGCCCGCGAGTCGACCCTCCTCTTCGGTCCCTTGATCGGGCTGTGGATCGTGCAGCGATTCCGCGCGGAGCCCCGGATCCTGAGGCGCGCCGCGCTCGCTCTCGTGGCCGGGGCCGCCCTCGGCTTCGCCCCGCTCGTGGCGCGCAACCTTGCGGTCGGCGCGCCACCGCTGTCCTTCTCGACGCGCGCCCTCGACACCTTCGTCTACGGCAACGCCGCCGACAGCTCGCTCGTCAGCACCAGGATCCCGTCCGCCACCCGCACGATCCTCGAGCAGGCCGACGGCCACCTCGGACGCGCCATCCGCCTGACGCTGGCGACGTACGACGGCGACTGGAGGCGCCTCGTCGCCAACGAGTGGTTCAAGCTGCGCGCGATCTTTGCGCGCTACGAGGGCATGGACGACGTCAACTGGTACTACTTCGTCGACCGCTCGCCCTTGCTGCGCTTCTCACTGCACTACGACGTCGTGCTCGCGCTCGGCGTGCTCGGGCTGTGGCTCGACCGGCGTCATGCCGCCCGCCATCGTCTCCTCTGGTACTTCCTGCTCGCGGCCGTCGGCGGCCTGATGTACGGCACCATCGTCGGCCGCTACCGCCTCGCCATGACGGCCGTGCTGATCGTCTACGCCGCCGTGGCGGTGGACTGGCTCGCGCGCCGGATCGCCGCGCGTCGCTGGCGGGCCGCCGTCCCGGCGGCGCTCGCCGCGCTGGCCGTCGGGATCGTGTCCGCCAACCTCCTGCCCTCGGTCGAGCGGCAGCAGCGCTACCGGCCGGACGAGTTCCATATGGCGGCGCGCTTCTACTACGACCACGGCGACCGCGCGCGCGCGTTCGACGAGCTCGTGAGCGGCCTCGAGAAGGCGTACGCCGGACCCGATCAGCGCACGCTGCCGCCCCGCGACGAGAGCCTCCTCGCGGTGCCGTTCGTGCGCGTCGCGCACGAGCTCGGTCGCGACCGGGAGGCCGCCGAGACGCTCGAGCGGCTCGCGGCAGCCTATCCGGCCGACGCCTCGCTCGAGCAGCTCCTCGGCTTCGTCTACCGGGACGCGCTCGGCCTCGCCGAGGAGGGCGAGCGGCACTTCACGCGGGCCGAGGGCCTGGGGGGCCACTAGGAGCGCGACCCAAGACTTCTTGGGTCGCGAACCGGACGCGAGGGTGTTCCGTCGGGATCACGCCCGACTGTCCTGCCGCGGCTGGCGAAGCCAGCGCGGCAGACGAACACGCGCGGTTCCACGGCTGCCGCAGACAGGCCTAATCGCCAACCGATAAACATGAGCGCCGCAAGACCTCTCGAACGGCGCGTGTCCGTTCTGCCGCGCTGGCTTCGCCAGCCGCGGCACAGCGGTCGCGCGTGACGCGAGCGCCACATGCTCGCGTCCGTGCCCGCGACCCAAGAAGTGTCTTGGGTCGCGCTCCAGCTCCGGGCGATCGCTCGCGGCGCGCCGGCGCTTCGGCTAAGCTATGCCGTCAGCATGGCCCGCGACCGCACGATGACCGACGACCTCATGCTCGCGTCGCTCCGCGACCGCGTGCGGGCCCTCGACCATCGCGTCGCGGAGCTCGGGAGGCATCTTTGACCTGCCCGCGCTGGAGCGCCGCGCAGCCGAGCTGAGCGCGCAGGCGGGCGCGCCCGACTTCTGGAAGGACGCTGAGAAGGCGCAGGCCGTCGGCCGCGAGGCGGCTGACGTGCGCGACGCCATCGAGCGCTGGCGGCGGCAGCGCGAAGGGGTGGACGAGGCCCAGGTCTTCCTCGAGCTGGCCGAGGAGGGCGCCCCGGAAGCGCTCGCCGAGCTCATGGCGAAGGTCGAGGAGGTGGAGCACGGCCTCGCGGAGCTCGAGCTGCGCCGGCTCCTCGGGGGCGAGCACGACGGCGGCAACGCGATCGTCGAGATCCACCCGGGGGCCGGTGGGCTCGAGGCGCAGGACTGGGCCGAGATGCTGCTCCGCATGTACCTCCGCTGGTGCGAGCGCCGCGGCTTCCGCGCCGAGCTGGTGGAGTTCCAGCCCGGGGAGGGCGCGGGGCTGAAGAGCGCCACCTTCACGGTCGAGGGATCCTATGCGTACGGGTACCTGAAGGCCGAGGCCGGCATTCACCGTCTGGTCCGCATCTCGCCCTTCGACGCCAACGCCCGCCGCCACACCTCCTTCGCTTCGGTCTTCGTCTTCCCCGACATCGAGGAGGAGATCCAGATCGACGTGCGGGACGAGGATCTGCGCATCGACACCTACCGCTCCAGCGGTGCGGGCGGGCAGCACGTGAACAAGACCGACTCCGCGGTGCGCCTCACGCACCTGCCGACCGGCATCGTCGTCGCCTGCCAGAACGAGCGCTCGCAGCACAAGAACAAGTCGACGGCGATGAAGGTCCTGAAGGCGCGCCTCTACGAGCTCGAGAAGCAGCGCCAGCAGGAGAAGATGTCCGAGCTCACCAAGGGCAAGAAAGAGATCGGCTTCGGCCACCAGATCCGCTCCTACGTGCTCCAGCCCTACCGCATGGTGAAGGACCACCGCACGAACACCGAGGTCGGCAACGCCGACGCCGTCCTCGACGGCGACATCGACGTGTTCATCGAGGCCTACCTGCGCCAGCAGGCGGCGCCGCCGGCGCGGGCGGCGGCGGCGCCTGCGGCACCTGCGGAGCGGTAGCGCCCTTCCTGTCGCGCGGCTCAGCTCGCCAGCCGGCGCACCGCGACGTCGCCGAGCACGAGCAGGAGCGCGAGCGGGACGAGGACGCCCGCCAGCGCCACCCGGCGCCGGCCGACGCCCGGGCGCGCGGCGACGACGTCCGCCGGCTGCGCGGCGAGGCGGCCGCCCGTCAGCGCCACGGCGCGTGCGAGCAGCGCCAGGTTCGGGCCGCGGGCGCGGGACTCGCGCCCGCTCGGCGATCGCGCCGGGACGACGAGTCGCAGCGGCTCCGCGCCGGCCGCCGAGACCAGCCGGCAGAGATGCACGCCGGGCTCGAGACCCGGAACGACGGCGGCGAAGGCGCGCCGTCCGACCGGGTGGAGCGGCACGTCGCCGGTGCCGGCCAGGCGCAGGGCGAAGGGACCGGCGGCATCGGTGCCCGTCTCGAGGCGCACGAGCGCACCGTCCTCGAGCCGCCGGGCCTCGAGGCGGCGGTCCGCGGGGCGGGCCGGCGGCATCGTCCAGAGCAGGAGCTGCGACCAGAGCTTGGCGAAGCCGCGCCAGGCGGGCCAGGCGCGCGCGCCGGCCTCGAAGTCGACGGGCAACGCCGCCGCCCGGCCGAGCTCGTACTGCCACGTGGCGAGCAGCGGGTCGCGGCGCTCGCCGGCGTCGACGTAGAGCCGGAGCTCGGCGCCCGGCTTCGCCCGCGTCGGCGCCCAGCGCGCGACGGGCGGCAGATCCTGCTCCGCGAGACCCGCGAGCATCGGGCCGGGGATGCCGATGCGCGCCGGTGCGTCCTCGAGCCCCGCCGTGGGGTCGATCAGCCGGCGGGTATCGCGCAGCATGAGCTGCGGCAGCGCCTCGACGTGCTCGACGTGGTGGAACTCGCCGCCCGTGGCGCGCGAGATCGTCTTCAGGAGCTCCAGGTTGATGGTGTCGGAGCCGATCCGGATCGTCGTGACGGTGATCTCGGCGCGCGCCAGCGCCGCGATCAGCTCGGCGTGGTCCTCGGGGTGACGGTTGGTGTCGCCGTCGGTCAGGAGGATCACGTGGCGGACCCGCCGCCCCGACTCGACGAGGTTCCGCCGGGCGATGTCGAGCGCGTCCTTGAAGTCCGTGCCGCCGCCGTACTGGATGCGCTCGATCGATGCGCGGAGCGCGTCGCGGCTCTCGCCCACGGGACGCAGCGCGCCCAGCTCGTAGGGCTGGGAGTCGAAGGCGATCGCCGCCACCAGGTCCGACGGGCCGAGCTGGTCGAGGACCGCGATCGCGGCGCGCTTCGCGTACTCCATCTTCTCGCCGAACTGCACGGCGGGATTGCTGCTCGAGTAGCCCATGCTGTTGGAGCGGTCGATCAGCAGGTAGAGCGCGATCGGCTCGCGCGTCTTCGGCTCGGCGGAGCGCGGCTCGAGCGTCACGGGCAGCACGCGCGCGAGCGGGCTCTCGGCGAAGCCGGGATCGCCGAACAGCCGTTCCCCCCCGGTCGCGATCAGCGCGCCGCCGCGGGCGACGTACACCCGCAGCCGCTCGAGCGTCTCGTCGCCGAGGCCCGCGCGCGCCACGTCGTCGAGCACGACGGCGTGATAGTCCGCGAGCTCGCCCAGGCGGGCGGCGAGGGCCGCAGGCGGCACGACGTCGACGTCGGCGCCCCGGCGCGTGAGCGCCACGGCGACGACCGGCCGCGCGAGCCCGCTGACCAGCAGCACCCGCGCCGGCGGCGTCACGGTGATCGGCACCCCGGCCGGGGCGGGCGCGCGCGGCTGGTCCGGTGGCAGGAGCAACCGCGCCCGGAGGAGGAACTCGCCCTCGGCGCGGAAGCGATAGGGCAGCTCGACGAGGCTCGTGCCGGGCGGCAGCTCGACGGGGACCGGGGCCGCCTCCTCCTCGTCTGCCCGCACCTCGAGCACGGCGGGGAGCGGCCTCGGCGCCCGGCTCTCGACCACGACCGAGAGCGGCAGGACGCTCAGCTCGGGCGCGAAGGCGGGCGCGAGCAGGCGACGGATCGCCGCCGCTGGCAACGCCGCCGCGGGCGGCACGACCGGGAAGACCGGGAGCGAGGGCTCCCCGAGCGCGATCTCGGCGACGATGCTCCCCTGGGTCTCGTTGCCGTCGGTGAAGAGCACCAGCGCTGCCTGCTTCCCCGCGGGACAGAGCGAGTCCGCGGCGAGGTACGCGGCGCCGAGGTCGGTGTCGTCCGCATCCGGATCGGCGTCGACGTGCGCCGGCAGGAGCGCGGCGAGCGAGGGTCGGCCTGCGGCCGGGTGCGCGATCACGCGCGCGTGCGCGGCGAAGGCCACGGAGCCGACGACGTCGTCGGGACCGAGCCTCGGCAGGAGCCGGGCGAGGAAGGCGCGAGCGGCCTCGACGGCGGCGTCCTGCACGCTCGCCGAGACGTCGATCGCGGCGATCACGCAGGCGCCGCGCTCCGGCCGAGGCGTCTCCAGGCGCGGGCCGGCCAGCACGAACACGATGGCCAGCGCGGCAGCCGAGCGGCAGATCACGGCGGGCAGACCCCGCCGGGCGCGGCGCGCCGCGGCGAAGAAGAGGGGCACGACGAGGAGTGCGAGGAGCGCCGCGGGCGAGGCGAGCCGCAGGGTGCCGAGGCCGAACGGCATCGTCATGCGGGCTCCTTCCGGAGCCAGACGATCCACTCGAGGGCGAGGAGCGCGGCGGCGGCCAGGTAGAGCCACCAGTCGACCTCGTGCCGGCCGCCGG
>Ga0209156_10001899_pt1 | contig 16709 bp, 19 predicted proteins | sample GraSoiAngelo_124_FD_185881 | JGI IMG/M metagenome (GOLD analysis project Ga0209156, IMG submission 185881) | Grasslands soil microbial communities from the Angelo Coastal Reserve, California, USA - 14_0927_05_20cm (SPAdes) (version 2) | ecosystem: Environmental > Terrestrial > Soil > Grasslands...
TGTACTGAATGAATCGGAGACCAATACCTTTGCCTAATTTGAGCCGATTCCACACTCCGCCAATTGCGCCAGCCAGCATGATGACGAGCAGTACGCCTTCTACTATGTTCTTCATCGAGACTTCGGTCACACTTCGGTGAGGCTGCTGGCCCTGTGCATTCGTCGCTGAAAAGAACGTCAGGAGCGCAACGCAACTGACTGAACAAATGGCTCGTCTCGTCATTCTTAACCTCCTGTGAGGGGCACAAAGCCGTCTCTATTCTTGAGTATTGCGCTGGGAGCATTCAGCGAATCTAGCAAATTCGCTACAGGCCCTGGTTAGAATGGCCGGGTAGGTTTTGACTGCCGCTCATTATAGTCGCGTTCTCAAGGTCAGGACAAGGGGCCTCGTGAAAAATCCTCGACACTACCGGACATTGGGGCGTCGCAGTGTGGCTACTTTTCATCTCTCAACAACGTCCTTAATTTCCCCTTACGTATTTCGTCTCGCGGCGTTCTTCCGGTTGATTTTATCCATCCGAGCATTTTCCCGACGTGAACGCGATGTTGAGTTGGCTCCTCCCAAATTTCAACAGTAATCCATCCGATCTGCGAGCCATCGCCTTCCCAACCGACCCGTGTAAGTTTCTTCAATCCCTTCAACGCCGCTTCGTAAACGGATTCCGCCCGGACTCTCACGCTATGCTCGACGCCGTGGTCGTCAACCAGCTTCACGACACAATCCCGTTCTTCTGACATTTGCGACTCTCAAGAAAGGAAATTTGCGGTAGAGGAGGGATTCCTAGTCTAAGTCTAGTGTCGTTCGTCCCAGAGTTGCCAGAAGGATTTTGGTCCAGCGAGGAACCAAGATAAAACGTACCGGTCCGGTAAACCCGAGGAGCCGACATCTGTTCATGATGGAGTGACGGCGGGCTTGTGACCGATCAGGTCAAGGCCGATTAAGGTGTGAAGAGGCCGCCGGCCTCAATCTCGGCGAGGCATTCATCCAGCGAGAGGAGTTGCGCGATCTCCCAAAATTGGCCGGTGTGCCGGAAGTAAGCAAGGTTGAACCGATCATCGCCAGCGTACTGAAGCCGGGCGAATCTGGATTCAAAAAAAGGGGACAGGGCGCGTGGTCCTGGCGAACAGTATTTCGAGCAGAAGTAAAAGAAGGGCCCGCGCCACTTGCAGGAGAGATCTACCAGGTAGTTGAACTTTGCCTTCTTCGGAGGCGGCTGGATATGACGCGGCTTCAACGTTGAATCAATCAGCGCCTTGGCACGGCGCTCGACCTCGTGTTGGATGTCCGCCGGCACGGGCTTTTTCGATTGCCGAAACGCCCGCGCCGGATCGTAAACCCAAACCCATCGCGGCGGTCGTCGGGGACCGGCCATCTCAGCTCTCCGCCTTCTGGCCGGCCAGATCCTGCGCGACCAGTTTCCACTGGTCGGGAAGCAGTTCTTTCTTTAGGTCGCCATTCAAACCGTCCCTCGAACGTTCCGTCGATCTTCTTTCCCATTGTTCCCGGGCTACCCCGCCGATACAATGCGTCTTCCAGCTTGGACACGTCAGGATCCTTCCTAACATCTTGAGGAATCCAGAGGGCAACTCCTTTCCGGCAGGCATCGTCCTTAAGATTGGTTCTCTCAATTCCATCGCTACTCACTTGGGCTCGTACGCGAACGTATTTTCCATTGAATTCCTTCGGGGAGTCGACAAGTTGACAGACGGACACGTTCCTAGGTTCGTTTTGCTGAGCATTTGAGACTGACCGAAAAAGCACCAAAGCAACAGCTGACAACGTAACGCAGACGCCTCCCAATCGGGGAGACGGGCTTGGTTGCGCAAGGTTTTTCATTGGCAGGGCGCTCCTGGTTGGCTACACCATTCATCGGTGACTTTTCTTGCCCAATTCTGCACTCCTGGCTGGAGTTGTCGGCTTGCGGTATGCGGCCTTCTTTGCGTCACGAATTCTCTGCCCGTCTGACTTGAGTTATGATTTTTCCTCTTTCGCTTTTTTCTTTTTCTGCTTTGCCCATCGGAGGCGTTGCGCTTCTGCAATCGCCTTACGACCAGCGGCAGACATTTTACGGCCTTTCCTTCTGCCACGCTTTTGACGACGGCCATTAGCAGAATCAGCGGCCAGAGAACTACCAAAAGCCTTCACAGCCGCACTGATTGCATTCAACTGCCGTTCCAGGCTATCTTTTGCCTTCGTGAGTTTTTGTGCTTCCTTTTGCAATGCTGCTAGTAGTTTCATTCCAATCCTCCCGGCGACAAGCTACGCCAAGTGCTCCAAAAAGAAAAGCCCAAGAAATAACCACGTCCGATGGGACCTGCTGCTCCGGGCAGTATGCCTTGTCAACTATCCGAATAGATACGTGAAACCCGGCGGACCAATCGTGAGTTAGCGCATTAGCACAGACAAAATTAGTGATATGTTTTATGAGTGAGTGGTGCCCATGAAATACTCCCTATGGCTCGCCATTATGTTCGCGTTCTGCCCAACACTCGTTTCTGAGCAAGTTTTTGAGCATCACGAGACGGTCGCTGAATCGGCTACGGCGTCGTCCTTTGAACAGAAGCTAGACCGCCGCGTCAAGCGATTTGATACCGCTGGCAGAACGTTGGTCGCCAGCATAGTCGACCTGGCTTTTACGTACCAGCTACCGACTGCAATTGAAAATGCCGACCGTGAAGCTCTGGCGCAACGATGGCGATACCTAGCCCGATTATGCACGGCGTCAGGACTGCAAATATCAACTGGACGAATCCAGTGGTCAGCCCAGATAGCGTAGCGATCGGCACGACAAAAACAACCGCAAGCAGGACTTGACTCCAGAGCAGACCTGCCAGTTCTTTCCCGAGCGGTAATCCAGGTAATCCGTACGCCCGGACTATCATTCCATCTGCTACCAACATCGAAAGATTTATAAAGGCAAGGATGAAGAGCGTTTTCGCTGCGAGCAAGCTCTTCCAGGAGTACGGTCGTGTGGTCCAGTACTGGCTATCCCCTGGAAGGGCCTCGTCATGAATCACTCGCGCGATGAGCGTCCACCAAGTTAGCGGCAACAGGATCATCACCAAAGTCCAAGCCGCGATTCGATTTGTTGCTGGGTCCATTAGCCATAAGGCGCGGCGGGACCCAGTAAACGTGAATGCTGCAACCACACAAATCACCATTGTGATCTCGAACCAAAGGTGACGAACGTCTTTCTTGAAAATATGCAGGGCTTGTCGCATTTTTTCTAGGCCGCCTTTCGACCAACCTTGGCCAAAGTTACGAAAATCGCGCGGAGAGGCATGGGATTCACAGAAATTCGATGGGTGTTTCCGAATAAGCGGTGAACCTCGGTCATCGTTCGTTCCTGATCAAACTGCGTATCGACGAAACGGACTACGGCCGCGGACTGTTCTGTATTCAGCCACGCTGGCGGCCACGATATCGGTAAGTGCAGGGGATTCGCGAGCGTGATTTCGATTTCTCGAAAACGGTCCACCAAAGACGTCATCTCCTCGGAGAACTGCAGACGCCCACGGTCCAGGTAACCTATGTGACTGGCGAAACTCTCGACTTCAGAGAGATCGTGAGATGAGATTAGGATCGTGGCCCCATCTGCGCACTCCAACACGCCCTCAATCAACTCATCGCGGACGAGCGCATCAAGCCCTGTAAACGGTTCGTCGAGGACGATTAACCGCGGCCTATAGGCAAGCGAAGACGCTAGAGCGGCCTTCATTCTCATTCCGTGGGACAAATTCCTGATCTTGCGATCACGCGGAAGTTCGAACTGTCGCAATAACTCCTGAGCGCGCTCTGCGTCCCACTGTGGATAGAATGGTTTTAGGTAATTCATGAAGTATTAGACTGTCATCCACTCGGGCATTTGCTGGTTCTCCGACACATAGCCGATTTGCGTAAAATCTTCTGGGGAGAGTCTTCGGCAGTCGCGACCAAATACTTCAGCCATCCCCTCGGTTGGCTGGAGAACGTTCATAAGAATTTTGATGGTCGTGGTCTTGCCCGCTCCATTCGGGCCGACCAACCCGTACATGCTCTGTTCGGGCACGCTCATGTTCAGATGGTCGAGCACGAGTGTCTTGCCGAATCGCTTCGAGAGATCGATCGTTCGTAATATGTCGGTCATTTCTTGCTCCCGTCTAGGCGCTTCCAATGCTGAGCCGCCGCCGATGTCACATCCTCGAAAGTCAGACCCAACCTCTTGGCCTCCACTATGAGTTGCTCAAATTCTTTTTGGAGCAGCTTGCTACGTTCAGCGGCGCTCGAGCCCGTGCGTTTCGTCACCACTGTGCCAACGCCCAAATGCACCTCGAGTATTCCTTCCGTTACCAGCTGCGTCACCACCCTATGAGCTGTATTGGGATTGATTTTAAAAGTTTTGCTCAATTCTCGTACGGAGGGAAACGGGTCGCCGACACGCAGCTGGGCTGAGACCACGGCCTTCTTAGCGGCATACACGACCTGCTCGTAAAGAGGGGTGCCTGGCGCAAATGATACACGGAACGGGATCACTTGTGTGTTATAACACTTAGTACAGCATTGCTCAAGCTATCCTCAGGCCCCTTTGCTGGTCCGGAACAGTTGTAGAGCAACCTGCGGTTGATGGCAAACGCTTTGACAGGGCTAGGCGGTGCGCTTACACTGACGGCATGGAAATAAATCTTTCGGCAGAGTTGCAAGCTAAGCTTGATCGTCTTGCCGCGCAACAAGGACGCGACAGGGAATCGTTAGTGCATGAAGCAGTCGAGCGTTTGGTGGGTTACGACGAATGGTTCATCCGCCAAGTCGAAAAAGGTTTGGCGCAAGTCGATCGCGGTGAAGTGCTGGAACAGGAAGAAGTCGCCGAACGCATGGAACGTCTGATTACCGAAAAACAGCGTCGGGCCTGATGCAAGTTCGCTGGACCTCGGCAGCGGCAGAGGACTTAGAAAGCATCGCGAATTATCTCTTCGAGAAAACACCCGAAAGCGCTGCGCGCTTGATACGCGAAATCTACAACGTCCCATCCACCCTGAAGAGCTTCCCAAAGCGTGGCCGTGTGGGCAAGAAGGAGGGGACGCGTGAATTGCTCATGCCCTCCCTGCCGTACGTCATCGTCTACCAGGTCATGGGCGATACCGTGGATACCGTGCATATCGTGCGCATCCTTCACAGTTCGCAGGACTGGCCGCGATGAATGGCAGCTTTGGCAAACCTAACGGCCCCGACGGCCTCGCTGGTGAACCCATTCCAATACACCGCCCGCGAATCTGACACAGAAACCGGCCTATACGACTACCGCGCCAGATACTACGACCCGGGCACCGGCAGAGTCCTCAACGAAGACCCGGCTCGCTTTGCCGGCGGAAAGAACGACTATCTATACGTTTCGACTTCGGGCTGAGACGTTGGGACCAATTTATTTCCTTGGGACCATCTTGAGACCAAAAACCCCGGTTTTATCGCCGAAATCAGTGGGCTAAGCGGCGTAAGGACAATAGAATCATCGTGAGTTATGGAGCGGGCGATGGGAATCGAACCCTGGTCCGAAGCTTGGGAAGCTAGGAACAAGAATCTGAAAACGCTCGAATTGGGGACACTTAGCAGATTCGCAAAGCCTCTTATTTGGAAAATGAAAGCCATGGAGGGGCACTTAGCGTGGCGAGCCACTTACGTTGGCGCGGAGCCAACCGGTGAACGAGGCCTCGTCAATAGCTCCGGCTTTACAAAGCTTTTACATCCTGTTTGCCCCCGCGCATTTAAGCCAACTGCGATGCCACTATACTGCCGTGATGGATTCTTGCAGGATTGTGCTCGACGTAGCGTTGGCATTCTGCCGGGCGCTTGATCGGGCGACGCGAAGGCTCTGGAGGACAGAGCGTTTCTGTTGACCATCACTTGGCCGGAACAGAGTAAGAAGCATTTAACCGAATATTAAGCCGCAACTCTAGCATTTCACGTTGTGCAGGTTGGTTCTGCACGAAGATAGGGATTGATGACTTCCTCCGTTCGAGTTCTTCTTCCTGACAAACCAGTTGAATCGCTCGATGCCTACCTCGCCGGTGGGGGCGGGGAGGCCTTGAAAAAAGCGCTGGCGATGCCCGGCCAGGAAATCATTGCTGAAGTAAAAGTATCCGGCCTCCGGGGGCGGGGCGGCGCTGGGTTCCCCACTGGTATGAAGTGGGCAAGCGTGGCCCAAGACTCATGTCCGACGAAGTATTTTGTGTGCAACGGAGCCGAAGGAGAGCCCGGCACATTTAAGGATCACATGCTGATGCGCAGGAATCCTTACCAGCTTTTGGAGGGAATCGCCATCGGCGCGTATGCCATCGGCGCGAAGAAGGCTTTTCTCGGCGTGAAGAGTAGTGCGCAGAAAGAAGTGGCAGCGCTCCAGCGCGCACTGGAAGAAATGTCGGATCGCAGCTGCCTCGGACCGGTCCCCATCGAGTTAGCCCTGGGACCGGAAGATTATCTGTTCGGTGAGGAGAAAGCGCTCTTGGCGGTGATCGAAGAAAAGGATGCCATGCCGCGAGGGGCAGATTTTCCGCCTTACGTGATGGGTCTTTTTGTACGACATCCGTCCGAACTGAATCCCGCCGTGGTCAACAACGTGGAGACGATTTCCAACATTCCCCACATCGTGCTGCGGGGGGCTTCCTGGTTCCGCTCCATCGGGACTTCGGATTCACCGGGAACAATGGTTTTTACTCTGTCCGGAGACGTTCAGAAGCCAGGAATCTACGAGCTGCCGATGGGGACCCCTTTGCGCGAGCTTCTGAACGACTGCGGCGGCGGGGTCCGACCGGGAAGAAAGTTGAAAGCGATTCTTTCGGGGGTTGCCAATCCGATTGCTCTGCCTTCTCACCTCGACTCGCCTATGGATTTCGGTTCCATGAGCCGAATCGGATCGGGTCTGGGCTCGGGCGGTTTCATCGTCTATGACGACACAGCTTGCATGGTACAAGTAACACACCTTTTTTCCCGGTTCCTGTGGTTGGAATCGTGCAACCAGTGTACTTCGTGCAAGCAGGGGACGGCTCAGTCCACAGGGTGTCTGACCCAACTCATCGAAGGATCGGGCGACGAAATGGACTTGGACCTTATCATTAATGGCGCGGTGATGGCACCCCAAGCCAACCGCTGCTACCTGCCGGTGGAGCATTCGCTGCTTACACCCAGCATTATCCGGAACTTTTCGCAGGAATTCATCAGGCACTATGATCAGGGCTGCCGTAACTGCCGCGAGGCTGTGCTGCCGGTGATGCGCGATTTCGACGAGGCAACGAGGGTCTTCACTTATTCACTAGGTCGTGCGATTCCCTAAGCCAGTCCGGGTCCGAAAGGCTGCGGTCCGGGAACTCCGGCCGATATTTCATGGTTCGGAATTGGCTCTCGGAAAAGGGATTGTCGTCCGAGACGTGCGGCCGACTATGCGTTTTGGTGACACGTAGATCGGCGAGTAAAAGAGTGTCGCCTTTAGGTGACAGGGGAATGCGGCCTTCTTTTGCATATTCGTTCGTCTTCGCTTGTTGTTTGCCTTAGACCTATGCTCTTTGTATACTCCTGATTATGCGCTTCGCCTACAAATGCCCACGAATACGTAGGGTCCTTCGTGCCTTCGAAATCAAGCCTGTTTGCAGGTCGTAGACCCTGGCGCGGTCCGCAGCGACGGCAAGTGAGGTTTCGGCTTTAGCAGAAATGGCGAGTTCGATTGTGTCCCTCGATGAAAAGTTGATGCATCAAGTAGCCCGTCGCCTTTGAGCAATGCCGTCATGAAGCTCCTTCCTTTTATTCGGGCTCAGATCCCCCAGCATGGCTTCACGAAGCAGGGCATTTGCCCGGGTCTGATAGCCCCTTCCTTGTCGCCGAAGCCAGGCAATAATATCGGCATCAAGGCGAAGAGTCAGCTGCTGTTTCAAAGGTCGGTAGAAGGGATTGCGGACCGCGTTTTGCCAGAACTTCTCCGTCAATTCCGGGATGTCGGATGTATTGATCTCGCTGTCTGGCCGCCGAGAGAGCTTTTCCAGGCGGCGCTTGCGTCCGGCTGTCAGGCGGCTATCCGAAAGACTGTTTTTTACGATTTTCGTCATATCGTTTGCGCTCCTTCCGAACTGCTCTTCGAGCTGAGATGATGCGGATGATTTCGTCCTCTTGCTCGTTGCGAACTGTGTGGGCAACGAGGATTAGCACTATGCCCCCGACCAAACCGAGTGTTTGCCACCGGAGTTCGCCGCCTTCTATGCGATCTTGCTCGACCAGCGCGTAAGGGTCAGCAAAAACCAACATGGCATCTTCGAAACGTACTCCATGCTTTCGTTCGTTAGATTTAGCCTTGGCTTCATCCCACTCGAAGCGAATCACGGACGCGTAGTATAACTCCAAACATGTAGCTACACAAGAGTAGTCCTATAAGATAAAAGCTTTCGTGACCCGGGCGCATTACTCAGCACACTTAACATTCCGAAGTTGCACTTCGATTTTTGCCCTCTTGCTCGCGGTCTTTTCTTACGGTCTCGATTCATCCTCTGTGAGCCGTTGGTCAGGCTGAACCCCGCTGGGGAGCACTTTCGCCCCAGCGTAGGTGGCGTTGGGCGCGATGCTCGAAAACGGAAGGTTCTTGACCGCAAAAACGGCCAAAACTGTGTTGTAAGGGCCGTTTTGGTCCAGGCGATAACTGAGGTTGTCGAGAAGCGCATAATATGAGGTGTCCCCATGATCGACATGAACGAAGTCGGTGCATTCCCTTCCTTCGACCCTTCCGGGAATTTCACCGTCCGCATCGGTCTGTACCTTCCCGGCATTCGCGCAGTGGACGGCTTCTCCGTCGTGGTCCGCATCATTCACACGGACGACCGCTTCAATCCTGCGGTCCCAACGACAGATTGTCCACTGCACTGGGTGGACGGCCATCCCCTTGATCTTTGGTCAATCACCGAATCGATCGTGGCCGCGCCGGCCCCGAGTCACTACGGTCAAGAAGGGACATACCTCTATCGCTTCCAGCTTCTGTGGGCTGCGCCAGGTTCCGGTGCTGCCTCACAAATCCTTGCTCTTTGGTTCACAGATCCCTTCGCTCGCGCAACCGAGATCGGAGAGCTCTCGGCGTTCACCCTTGCTCGCGACCCTTCTCTCTTCGAATGGTCGGACGCCAACTACAAGACACCTGAGCTCGATGATCTCGCGGTCTACGAACTCCAGGTCGCAGAGTTCAACGACACTTTCGATGGCGTCATTGACCGCCTCGACTACCTGCAAAGTCTCGGCATCAACTGCCTCGAACTCATGCCCGTCACAAGCGTCAAGCTCGATTTTGATTGGGGCTATGGCCCGCTGCACTACTTTGCGCCCAATGCGCGCCTTGGCGGTGGCGATGGTTTAAAGCGCCTTGTGAATGCGTGCCACGCCGTCAATATCGCCGTCATCCTTGACGTTGTCTATCAGCACGTCGATCCCACATTTCCCTACAAGCTCGTTTATGACGCGTTGAACAATCAAGCCGGGCCGCCCCACGTTCCGAGTCCCATGATCGGCGGCGACGGTCTTTTCGGACCGCAATCCGACTTCAGTAAACCCTTCACGCAGGATTACTTCGCAACTGCCAATCGCATGTGGCTTGACGACTATCACGTTGACGGGTTTCGTTACGACGAAGTCACAGACTTTTACTTCTCGGCGACCGACACCGCCTACGCCAAGCTCTCCTATGACACGTATCAGCACTCTCTCCGCATACCCCGGTTCGGGCGGGACCCCGCGAGCTACAGCCGGATCATCCAATGCGCAGAAGATCTCTCGAACCCCCGCGACGTCCTTCGTAACACGTACACGTGCTCCGTCTGGCAGAACGAGCTGCTCGGCAAAGCCGAAGACATGGTCCGCTGGAATTATGTCGATGCTAACTTCGCCCACCTTCTCGACACCGGCTTCAGCGGCTATCCAAACTCAAAAACCGTCAACAATGCGGCCGGTGCTCCCGTCGACATGCCTGTCGCGCCGTTTCAGTATCTCGAATCGCACGATCACAGCCAGCTCGTCGTCTTCGCCGGAACTCAAGGTGACGGATTTTTCCCACCCGGTGACCGCAGCCGTTTCTACAAGCTTCAGCCATACGCCATCGCGCTCTATACGCTCGAAGGCGTGCCCATGCTCTGGCAAGGCCAGGAGTTTGCGGACAACTACCATCTGCCGGACAGCGGCTCCGCTCGCGTCGGTCTGCGACGCGACACGCATTGGGAATTCTTCTACGATAAATTCGGTTCCCCACTCGTGCGTCTATACCGGCGCCTCGGTCAGCTCCGCCGCACATGTTCCGCGTTGCGCAGCCGCGACTCGTATTTCTATTACCTACAGTCCTTACAGGGCACCGCGGTTATCGCATATCACCGCCACGCCGCCGCCACCGCCACTACGCCCGAGCAATTCCTCATGATCTTCCTGAACTTTGCAGACAGCGCCGAAACCATTACTGTTCCCAAAAGCCGGCACCTGGAAAGAAATGATTGATGCAGATCTCCGTGTCCAGACACTGGCCGTCCCTGCCGACGGGGCCAACAAGTCCGTGGTCGTCCCGTCAAACTACGGCTGTGCGTTCCTGTGGCCCAGCTGAACATGCCGCCGGACCACATTTTCCATGTCCCAATTTCCTGGTCACTCATTTCCGTGGATGATGGCCAATTCGAGGAAGCTGATTCGGAATGTACGGCGACGACACTCACGGAAAGACGCCATACTCGAGCTAACCAATCAAGTTTTCGACCTCTCGGGCGCCTAGTTCTGTAGGAGACCCGCTCGCGTCTTCTCCATCAACACAATACGCCGGAGGATTCTCAGGTTGCCCCTCAGGGTCGATTTGCATTTCGTGGAAACATTATTCGCAGTGCTGAAACCAAGACTATGCCCATCGTAGAACCCGTTTCCACAGTCGAAGGCTAGGCTACGGTGTGCAAAGAGGCGGGTCGCTAAAGGGAGGTTTGGGTGTCTCTTGCGCGGGTTTGGTTAGGCTCAAGTCTTCAAAAAGCAATGAGGGAACTATGTAGGAAACCATCGGCAAGGATTGCGCGGCCCCGAATGAGAGAAAGAACGAGGAGCTGAAATTGAATTGCGGTGTGTGTGGGCTGCTGAATACTATTGCGGACTTCGATGCGGCCACGATTCCCTTGAATGATTCCGCGGTCAACCCGGAAAGATGCGCGCCTCGAATCATCTCTTCACGGCCGTCAGGATAGACCTTATATGCGAGCAAAACCGCTTTGCCGGCTCCTGGCTGGCCCGTCATCCCCGAGAACATTGCTAATGCCTGCTCTTCCATGCCTGCCCCAGTCCCACCGCCTATCTTTCGCACCACAATGCCGTAATCGAGGTTGCTCCTCTTCATCATCTCCACCAAGCGGCTCTTCAATTCCGTTTCGCTGAGGCCTTCTCTGGCTTCAACGATCAAGTTGCTCGGGATGGGTCCGCCACGACGGCCATTGCCAGTACTGTGTGTCACCCCTTCCACGGGTGTGCGCGCGGTCAAAAGTGTTTTCAGGATGCCGCCTTCGACGAGCCGAGTCTCATGTGCGAGGACTCCGTCGTCGTCTACTTTATAGCCGCCGAATAGTGGTTCCTGGCCATAGACGGAAAGCGTTGGGTTATCCACGACACTCAAAAAATCCGGCAAGACGCGTGCGCCAATCTTGCCGACAAACGATGATCCGGCGAACTGAGGAAAACGCTCAAAGATCGCTTCCATCTCGCCCATCCCGGACACAGGTTTGCGCTGTCCCGCCAGACCCCCTGCAAATTCCTCGGCGAAGATTTCTGCTGCGGCGCGGCCTTCAAAAAGTACAGGACCGTTGTAGCGAGCAAGGACAGGCGCATCGCGAAGTGATTTGAGCCGCCCTCCCATTTCTTCAATGAGGGCTGCAACCCGGTCATCCGGGGGCAACCGATCGCGGGAATCCGAGTAAAACGTAACGGAATCTCCTAATTTCATTCCGTCGGCGGCTTGCGTCGAGCTAGCTGCTGTGAGCGTGACCAACGGATGTGACTTTTCGTAGAAAGTGCCCTCGCTATTCAAATAAAGCGAGCGCCCGTTGCCTACGGACAGACTAACCATCGAAGAGTTCAGTCCAGGCTTCGCGCCCAACAGCTTCGAGAGCTTTCGGACGAGCATTTCGGCATCCGAGCGCTTCATTTGGACCGCCGGCTCGATATCCATGATTTGCGTCGGATTCTCCTTGCTGAAGTCGGGAAGGTCTTCTGCCCGAGTTTTGTTCTGCAGCGCAGCCTTTTTTGCGGCAAGCTGCTCGACGGCTTGTTTATAAGAGCCATCGGTCGCGAGCCAGACCTGCCGGCGAATTTCCAGGTAGTTGTCATCAATCGGAAGCTCGTTAAATCCAAACTGCGGGTGAATCGTGCCTAACGAGAAGGAGGGAGGGGATAAGAAATTGGAGTTGTCGAAGGCATAGTCGCCTACACGCACTTCCACCGTCAAAGCGCGAATACGAGAATCGTCGTCGGAACTGCTAAGAAGACTTCCACACGTGGCTGAAGCCTCCAGTCCCCGTGCTTCGTGTATGCGATAGGCAATGAAGTAAGGCTTATCGAGCTGAGGAAGTCTCAGCTTTTCCATGGAGCGCGCCAACTCGTCGCGCATGGCGCGAGTTATCATTTCTCCGCCTGGCTTTGCATCCGTCTGTGGCTCTTGTTGCGGCTGGACTAGACTTGCTCCCACGACGCATAAAAGCAAACTAAGAGGAATGCGCCACACTCTCAAATTTCTTTTCATGGGAGCGCTCCGGCCAAATCTGTTCCAGGGGCTGGGAGAATCGGCGCCCGCTCCTGGGATTTCTCTTTTTTCTGCACTTCAATTTGAGAAATCAAGATATCTGGCGAAGACGCCGACACGGGGACCCAACCAGACTCGGCTCCGCACACGCCATTAAAGGTCTGGACGTCGTCATCGGCTGCGAGGATTTTGCTGAAGACGGTGAGCGGAGTGCCAATTAGATCCACGCCGCGGACAAGTTCTTCCCTCCCGTCGGGGTAAACGCGATAGACCATAACTGGGATCACGTTGAAGGCATTTGGTATGAAGCGCTGTGTTATCGTGAATCCACCTTCAATATCGTCAAACATCAGGCCAAAGGGATTGTTCTGCTGCCTGATTTGCTCGATGAGCATTTTCTTCAGTTCGTCATGGGAAGCCGACTTCGATGTGGCCACGACGAGATTCGACTGCCGGGCAATAGCCCGAAATCCCGGCTGGCTTCGGCCGTGGCCGTTCGAGTGATCAAAGCCGGCAATCGGCGACCGCGACATCAGGAAGCTTTCGAATACCCCATTTTTCACCACATCGACGCGGCGCGCCTTCACACCCTCATCGTCGTAGAGGTAATAGCCGGCCAGTTCAGTACTGCCAAGCCGCCGAAGTGTCGGATCGAAATAAACAGAAAAGGAATCGGGAAGAATCTTTTCGCCGACTTTCTTCTTGAACGTCTGCGCTTCGTTTTCGTCTTTTTGCCGATGCCCCTCGATCCGGTGGCCAAAGACCTCGTGAAAGAAGACTCCGCTGGCGCGGCCGGAAAGAATCGCGGGACCCGTGTAAGGCTCAACGATGGGCGCATTCTTCAAAGCATGGAGGTCGGCAATCATCTTATCCACGGCTTTTAACACGGCCAGGTCGTCGGGCAGATTTTCGGGCTTAAAGGCAACGAAAGATTCGTAACGCGGCAACTCCATCCCGTCTTCGGCTTTTGTGTAGGCGTAAAGCAGCAAGCGGTAATAGACGGAGGAGGTCTGAAGTTCCGAGCCGTCACTATTGGTGTACCAGCGCGTGACTCCTTCCGCGCTCAGTGTTGCTTCTCCCTCGTAGATGTCAGCCGAGCGGGCGAAAGGAGCCGTGTACTTCCGGATCTTTTGCTCCCAAACGGGGCGTTCCAATTTGATCTCGACTGGTGCTTCTGTGTATTTCTCAGCCGGGTCTTTGGAAAAGTCCCCAGAAGCATCCTCAGGCGCGACCTTCACCTGGGCGTTGGCCTTCGCGAGGGTGTAATGTTCAAGCGCCTTCTTGTACTTTTGATCAGTTTCATACCACAGGACTCGCCTGATGGCGTTGGAGTTGTTTTCGAGCGGCACCTGAACCATGGAGAAGCGGTCGCTGAAATCGAAGAACGGCAGGCCGCCTCGAACGGGATGCGTACTGTCGAAGCTCGGGTCACCCACGCGAAGATCAATGTTGAGCTGGCGAACGAGCCCTTCGTGGCTTGAGGTAATTGTGCCGAACGCACCGCCAACAGAAATGGAGTGCGTCTCTGTGACCTCATAGCTCAAAAAATAGGGAGGGAGGGGCTGCTTTTTGAAGCTCTCCATCGAGCGGGACAGCTCCTGGCGCATGGCCGCAAGAACCGTAGTGGGCGTCTCCGATGGCCCTGCTACCGGCAAAAACGCGAAGACGCACAGGCCTAGAAAAACGCCAATGCTGCTCCACGGCTTCACATCGTAACCTCTGAGTGAAACGCCCCTCTGAAGATCAACGCGCTTTTTCGTCGCTACTTTAATCGTAAATCGGCTTTTGATAATCAGCCCTTTGCTGTATTCACCCGTAGGGTCAACTGCCCATAACGTACGGCCGGACGGAAGGCAAAGACGCAAGAAGTGACATACTCCGCCTCGTGGACGAGGCGGCTTCTCAAGACACCCATACCCTTACATCAGGTTTCGTTACGTCTTGAAGGCTCAAGCCGAGCCTGGGTATTTCCATGGCGCTAACGTGGTCTCATTTGCCGATGAGACCGCATGCAGTGCAAACGTGCTCTCGGTCTGAAAGTTTCTTCGGCACTCGTGCTCCACACGGGCAACGTTGCGATGTTCCTCTTGGGTCACTACTGTCCGGTTGTCGAATTCTCATATCGACGCAACTAGCTGTAACGTAGTGGTTTAAGTGGCGTTTTGACTTTTTTCGATTTGAAATGTAAACGGGTGTTTTTGGCTCCATTCCGGCTGGTCTGATTCTGCTAAACGATGGGGTGTGAATACCGGACGAACTGTTTTTTCGCAGCTAATGGATTTTCTGCCCGCCTACGAGTTTCAGAAATGTGTAAGCCGGTACCGCGGCGATCACAAGGTACAAAACTTTTCTTGCCGAGACCAGTTTCTCTCGATGGCTTTCGCGCAACTAACGTATTGTACCGGCCCGCACTGCATTGAGGGGATCGTCGCGGTTTGATGTCGTGAGCTGAGCGAGCACGCGTCGTGGGGCTCTGCCCCCCGAACCCCCCGGCATTTACTTCCCCGCTCGGATGCCCGCGACGCTTGGAGACCGGCAGGAGGGATCCGGTATGGGTCGCGGGGCGCTTGCCAGCGGAGCCCGCTCTGGTCCGCGATCTCCTGCCGGTCACAGAAGTCCGTTCAGGCAGGCACGGCGGACGAATTCCCGTTCCCGTTCCGATGCGTGTCTGGAGTGGGGAGCGGAACGCGCACCCAACAATCCCCGCGACGAACGATGTGCCCCGCTGCAGCCAGACGCGTGAGTGCCTCGCCGACACGCTCGTTGCGCACGCGGACGGCCGCGCGGAGTGATGCGCGCTCGAGTCCGTCGGGGCCGGCGTGCTCCAGGGCATCAAGAATCATGGCATCGAGATCTGCTGAGGCAGGCGGCGCCAGTTCTTCGGCGCGCACAATGCCCAAGTGCATGTCTTGCTCGGTGCCCAATAGGGCCAGCGTGAGCGGATCGGGAGGGGCGGCGGCGCGATGCTCAACCGACAGGATCAGCGTGTGCTGCCGGCGGCGGAGGGAGAGCGCCGTATCCACCCAGGCAAAGAAATCGCCCGAACCGCGCAGGCTCAACCCACCGGTGGAAGAGCCATTCTTGCGGGCATGATGGACGATAATGATCGCCACGTTGTAAGCGCGCTGCAAGGCGCGCAAGTAGCCGAGAATCGCGGCCACCTCGCCCGCTTGGTTTTCGTTCACCTGATGCAGGCGGACAAAGGGGTCGAGAACAAGCAGACGCGGCGCCTGACGGCGCACGGTTTCGGCGAGGCGATGCTGATCAGTCAGCAGATCCAAGCGCACCGTGGGTGCGGTGATGACGTCGATGGGCAACGCGTTCAGGTCCAGACCGCGATGGCGACAAAGGCCGAGGAGCCGAGCTTTCACCAGCGGCGCCGCATCTTCGGCCATGTACAGCAGCACGCCCCCGGCGTCACACACGGGAAACGTGTCGAGACACGGCGTGCCGCTGGCCACCGACACGGCCACATCCATGCCCATCCAACTCTTACAGCTTTTAGGCAAGCCGCCAATCGTTCCCACGCCGCCATGGATCCAGAGGGGCTCAATGAGCCAGCGGCGTGCGGGATCGGGCTCGTCGAGATCGGCCGCGCGCACCACGGGCAGTGTTTCCCGCTCGCGGGAGCTCATGCCAGCACCACTTGACCGACCGGCGACTGCTCGATGGCGGCCTCCATGGCGTGATCGTCGATGAAATTCTGATTGCGTTCGTGGGCTTCGTACAAAGCCCGATGCAGCAGATGGGCAGCAACGCGCCGTAGCCCGCGGCTGGTGCGGAACAGGAGTTCGCGAGCCGAGTCGGCCAGGATGTTCTGTGTAGCGCCGGCGGCCTTGAAGGCATGGTCGATCATGGCGCTGAAGGCTTCGCGATCGAGCGGCTCGAGGTGGAGGTAATGCACGATGCGCATGGCCAGCGGGGCGTGCTGTTGCATGCGCAGATGTCGCGCCAGGGGAG
>Ga0209156_10001900_pt1 | contig 16706 bp, 16 predicted proteins | sample GraSoiAngelo_124_FD_185881 | JGI IMG/M metagenome (GOLD analysis project Ga0209156, IMG submission 185881) | Grasslands soil microbial communities from the Angelo Coastal Reserve, California, USA - 14_0927_05_20cm (SPAdes) (version 2) | ecosystem: Environmental > Terrestrial > Soil > Grasslands...
GGTGCGGCGAGGAAGCGCTGCGCCGGCGCCCCCCGCCTCCCCGCTGCGCTATTGGGATCAGGCGCCCGCTCTCGGCCCACTCAGTTGCGCTCGGAACGGCTTTGGCGGCGAGGGGCGGCGGCGGGATCCGCCGCGAGGATCGCGAATCTACGGCCGGTCGTTGCGTGGCTCCTCGCTTCCTGCAATGCGCGGATGACGTCGTCGCCGGTGGCGACCTGCCACGCGGTGATGCCGTCGGCGGTCGTCGCGTTCACGTCGGCCCCGTGGCGGACGAGAGCGAGAACGAGGTCCAGCTGGCCGCGCGCCGCGGCGTACATGAGGGGGGTGAGGCCATCCTCGTCGCCGGCGTTCGGATCGGCTCCGTGCGCCAGCAGCGACTCCGCAACGGCGCCCTCCGCCGCGAGCACGCGCCTCGTCGCCGCCTCCTGCACCGCCTTCCTGTCGCCGGCGATCTGCATCGTCAGCTGAACGGTCAGGATCTTCCGCGCGACGAGGAGCAGCAGCGAGCCCTCGACGATCCGCTCGTTCGGCTCCGCGCCCGCGGAGAGGAGGAGCTCCACCACGTCGAGACGATCGCGATACACGGCGTGGGTGAGCGCGGACCATCCGCCGGGATCCGTGCGACGCGGGTCCGCGCCCGCCGCCAGCAACCGGCCGACGATGTCGGCGCGCCCCCGCTCGGCCGCTGTCATGAGCGGAGTCATTCCTTGCTTTCCCTCGTGCTCCAGGTCGGCGCCTAGCGCGAGGAGCGTGTCGATCTCGCTCATGTTTCCCGCCTCGACGGCCGTCGGCAGCCGATCCGACGACGGCGACGCCTTCGCCCCCGCGGCCCGCAGGACGCCGGCCGTTTCGGCGTTTCGGGCGGCCACGGCCAACTCGAGGGCGGTCATGCCCTGATTGTCGCGCGCGTTCACGTCGCTGCCCGCGGCGATTAGCATCTGCACGATCTCGGCCCGTCCGGCGTCGTTCTCGCCCTGAGCAGCCGCGTACATGAGCGCCGTTCGTCCGACCAGGTTCTTGCTCCGGGCGTCGACCCCCTTCTCGAGCAGCAGTCTCACCAGCTCCGGACGGCCGGTGCCCGCCGCCGCGGCGAGAGGGGTTCTCACGGTCCCGCCCAGGTTCGGGTCGGCCCCCGCTGCGAGCAGCACGCGAGCGGTACTGTCGTGCGAGCCTGCCAGCGCTGCGCTGAGCGCGCTGTCGACCGCCCCGCCCGAATACGTTCGCTGTGCGTTCAGGTCCGCGCCTTCGGCGAGGAGTCGGCCAACGTCCGCATCGTCGCCCTTTTCGGCAGCCGTGACGAGCAGGAGGCCGAGGATCTCCTTCGTGTTCCCGCCCATCTGCATGAGAAAGCGTGCCGTCCGGGAAGCCCCGCTCATCGCGGCGACCTGCGCGGCCGTCTCGCCGTGCGCGTCCGTTGCCCCGAGCTCCGCGCCGGCAGCGACGAGCAGCCGGGCGATCTCGAGGCGGTCGCCGCGCGCGGCTTCCATGAGGGGTGTCCACGACATGGCGCCCCGCCCGTTCGCCTCCGCCCCGTGCGCGAGGAGGAGGCGCACCATCTCGGCATCGGCCTGCCTGATCGCCGCGAAGAGGGGGGTCCCGCTCGTCCGCCCCATCACGTTCGGCTCGGCGCCGGCATCGAGCAGGATGCGGAGCGTCTCCCGGCGGCCGCGGGCGCTCGCGACGACGACCGGCGGGTCGATGCCCAGCGAGCCCGTCGGTGTGAGGGCGCGCGCGTTCGGGTCGGCTCCGGCTGCGAGCGCGTGGTTCAGTGCGCCTGCATCGCCAACCGCGGCGGCGAGGAGCAGCGCCGCATCCCTTGCGACCTGAGGCTCGACCTTCGCGCCATGACCGATGAGGCACACGAGCGCGTCCATCCGGCCGTAGCGGAGGGCGAGGCTCGCGGCCGTCTCACCCTTGTTGTTCACGGCGTTCACGTCCGCGCCAGCACCGATCAGGGCATCGGCGACCGCGACGTAGCCGGCCTGGGCTCCAGGAGAGACGAACATGACCGGCGTCGCCCCCTCCGGGTTCCGCTGGTTCGGGTCGGCTCCCTCCTGGAGGAGGCGGCGAGCCGCGTCGGGGTCGCCCGTGAGGACGGCGTCGAACAGGGTACGTATCGGCCTCTCCATCGGCCATGCATCGATCGCGAGCGGCTGCGTCGCGACGTCATGACCTCGACCGACGGGCGCGCCGGCCATGACGGCACAGCAGACGACGAGGGCCAAGGCCGTGCGCGCCGTCATCGAAATGCTGCCCCGCCGCGCTGGATGGAGGCGAGCAGCTTGTCCTGGAGACGGCGGAGCCGGATGAGCCTCGGCACGAGGCTCGCGGGAACGTCGTACGACGACGTGCCGATCGTGAGGTCCACCACCGGCGACGTCACCGGAGCATGGAGCTCCCGGCGGTCCCTCGCCTTGACGAGCGACAAGTCGCCGTCGGGCAGCACCGCCCCTGGCCCGCGCGGCGTCCAATACCTGCTGTACGGCCGGTAGCCAGGCTTGAACACGAGGACCCGCTGGTCGTGGAGCGAACGAAGCGACCACCCGGGAGACGTGTCGACCGAGAAGACGCCGTCCGCGTCCGACACAGCTTCGACCGCCCGGGTGAAGATCACACGGCATCCCTCCATCGACGGCGTCAGCGAGCAACGGAACGTCGCGACGACCACGACGGCGCCCTGGAGCGGCTCGTGGCCTTCCGCATCGATCACCCTGCCGTGAACCGTCTCGCAGCGGGCGTTCTCGCGTACCGCCGCGAGCCCGGCGAACGCGATCGGGACACCGAGCACGAAGGCGAACCGGTAGCTCGGTCTCATTGCGCGCCCTCTATCATCACGTCAGCATCCGGCGCGAGCGCCGGACCCAGCGACCGCGCGATTGTGCGTCGAACGCGGCCGTTCCCACGAACCCCTCGCTTCCGAAGCGGAGCCCGAGCGTCACCGCCGCCCATCGAGCGTCCGTAGCTTCAACCCGCGGTGGCGACGCGCAGCCTCCAGCCGCGTAGACGTCCGTGTGCTGCTGCTGTCGTCGACGACGGTGACGGTCGGAGAGAAAGACGAGCTTCTGCTTCCCTGTTGCGGAGCGCTGGAGCACGAGCTTCACGGCATCGATCGGCTGATCGAGTGCCCGGGACGTCGCAGGCCCGATGAACGCCCTGACCACGGTGAGCAAGATTGCGAGCCGGCGGCCGCGGACCACGGTGACCTCCCGGGCGCGGGGCGGTTTCGCCGCTGGACGGACGAGGGATATGGTCGCGTCCGGCCGGCGTCAATCCCGCCCGGGGGGCTGAACCAACTCCGCCCGGAACGGCTCGCTCGCGGCGAGCGCCGCGGCGTGCTGCTCGGCCGTGATCCGCCCGCGCATCAGCTCGAAGCGCAGGAAGAGGAAGTAGGTCTGGATCACGTCGCGCCGGCAGTAGGCGTGGATGTCGGCGAGGCGCCCGCCCTCCCAGAGCGCCTGCACGCCGGCGCCGTCCACTTCGCCCTTGCCCGGGAGGCCGACCAGCTGCGCCAGCAGGTGGAACCCCCCGCGCACGCTGTAGGCGCCGAAGTTGGTGACGAACTCGTAGAGGTCGTAGTGCGCCTCGTCGGAGTAGCGGTAGCGGAACCCGCCCTTGAAGTAGCGCGGCATGACGCAGCCGTGGCGGAGGGCCGCCAGCTCCATCACGGGGAGATCGAAGTTGCGCCCGTTGAAGGTGACGAGCGTCCCCCGGAAGCGCTCGATTCGCTCCCAGAACTCGCGCACGATGCCGGCCTCGCTGTAGCCGTCGGCCCCGAGGACCTGCACGCCGGTCAGCACGCGCTCGTCGTTCACCTCACCGATGACGACCGACACCGGCACGTGGAAGGCGAGCGGGAAGAAGTCCGAGCCGCTGCGGCTGCGCGCCAGGAGGTGGGCGCGGGTCCGCTCGTAGGCCTCCTCCTCGCCGATCTCGTCGTGGCGGTGCAGGACCGCCTTGACCAGCGCCTTGTCGATGCGCGTCTCGACGTCGAAGATCGCGAAGCGCACGGCGGCATACTCTAGCAGCGGTGCGCCACCTCGACCAGCTTGACGGTGAGCGGCAGGCCCTCCTCGCGCACGGTTCGTCGCTCGCCCGCCAGGCTAGCCCCGCCGCGTCCAGCTCGGCGTAGAAGGCGCGCGTGTCGATGCGTCCCGCGTCGGTCAGGAGGGCGCGTCCGAAGCCGGGCAGCCCGAGGCCGCAGCCCAGCTCGAGCACGCGGCGCGCGTCGCGCGGCACCGCGGCGGCGAGCACGGCCGCCCCGCTCCAGAGGTGCGCCCAGTAGGGCGGCTCCGGCGGCTCGTCGGCGGCGAGCAGCGCCGCGCGATCGACGTGGCGCTCGAGCGCGGCGACACGCCAGAGCGCGACGGTCGTGTCGCCGACGCGCGCGTGCGTCAGCGTCGCCTCGAAGTCGCCGATCTTCACCCGGCTGTATTGTCACCCCGCGGGGACGGTGCTATCGAGAGCGCCGGCCGACAATGCCCGCGGAGGAAACGATGGAAGAGATGGTGCGCCAGACCGATCAGCTCATCAACTTCACGCGCGAGGTCAACCGCCGCATCGCCGATTCCGGCATCTCCGGCGTCGAGGGCATGGTCGCCCTCTACGATCAGCTGCGCGGCGCGCTCGCGAAGGTGACCCCGCAGGAGCTCGAGTGGGCCCAGGGCGAGGTCACCCGCGTCCTCGAGACCCTCCGGCGCCTGTCGGACGAGCTCTCGCACCTGGCGGCGCTCAAGGCCGTGCTCGACAAGGGGCACTGACCCCCGTACCCCGCGTCGCTCCTTCCTTGCCATCCCGGGCGCCGTGGGCTAAGGGCTCCGGGCCCGATGGAAGGGAGCGACGATGCGGACCTCCGGTGCGCTGGCGATCGCCGTCCTCGCGATCGGTGGCGTGCTGACCGGATGCGCGGGCAGCGGGGGTGGAGGCGGAGGCGGCGCGCCGCCGAAGCCGGCATGCAAGCCCCCGGCGGTGCTGACGATCTCCTTCGCGCACACCATCCAGCCCATCTTCGACCGCTCCTGCGCCCTCGTCAGCTGCCACACGGGGGCGGTGCCGGCGCAGGGCCAGGACCTCACCGCGGGGGTCGCCTACAGCCAGTTGGTGAACGTCCCCTCGACGGAGCAGCCGAAGCTCAAGCGCGTCAACCCCGGCCACCCCGAGCTCAGCTACCTGGTGCGCAAGATCGAGGGCGGGCCGAACATCTCGGGCGTGCTGATGCCGAACGGCTGCCCGGGCTCACCGTCGAGCGGGGCGCAGTGCCTCACGTCCGACGAGATCGCGGCCATCGTCCAGTGGATCACCGAATGCGCGCCGAACAACTGATCCCGCTCCTCGTCGCGCTCGTCCTCTGCGCCGCCGGCGCGGCGCGCGCCGAGCCCTATCTGATGGTGCGCGAGGGCGCCAAGTGCAGCGCCTGCCACACCAACCAGACTGGCGGCGGCAAGCGGACGGCCTTCGCGCACATCCACGCCCACGACATCGAGCACGACCTGGACCTCCTGCCCGTCCCGCCGGGCGTGAAGCCGTTCAATGGCGAGATCAACTCCTACGCCTCGATCGGCGGCGACCTGCGGGTGCAGAACATCACCGTCTTCCAGGATCGTCCCAACCGTCTCGGCCGAGTGCCTACCAACGAGGCCTTCCGCCGCTCCGTGCGCTCGAACGACTCAAGGGTCTTCGAGTTCCTCGCCTACGGCCAGGTGGACCTGCTACCCGACTTCGTCACCCTCTACGCCGACGAGGACTTCACCAGCGGCGCCACCAACCGCGAGGCGTTCGGCATGATCCGCGGCTTCCTGCCGTGGGACACCTACGTGAAGGCGGGCCGCCTCTTCCCGGCCTACGGGCTGCGCGTGCAGGACGACCAGGCCTTCATCCGGGCCCGCACCGGCTACACCTTCCAGACGCCCGACGAGGGAGGCGAGATCGGCATCCAGCCCGGCCCCTTCTTCCTCGCCTCCTCGATCACCAACGGGGCGGCCGGCGACAAGGACGTGGCCGCGACGGCCAACGGCTACACCATGCTCGAGGACGTTCCCATCGTCCGCCACGTGCTGGCCGGCGCCTCCTTCGCCCGCCAGTCGAACAAGCGCTACGAGGGCGGCTTCTACGGCGGCTCCAACTGGTGGCGGTTCACCTACCTCGGCGAGATCGACTGGATCAACGACCGCAAGCTCGGCAGCCCGGGGCGCAACGACAAGTACGCCGCCTACGGCGAGGCCGACTTCCTCCTCTTCGACTGGCTCAACCTGCGCGGCATCTTCGAGTTCGTGAAGGTGACGCGCGACCGCGACCAGACCCGCTACGCGATCGGCGCCGAGCCGTTCGTGAACCGCGTGATCCAGCCCCGCATCCAGTACCGCATCAACAACGGCATCGCCTCGCAGCCGAACCAGAACCGGGACGAGCTCTGGCTCGAGCTGCACTTCTTCCTGTAGCGGCTACTTCACCGCCTGGACCACGATCCCCTGCATCCCGTTCTGGGTGACCTTCTGGCCCTCGACGGTCACCGTCTCGGCCGCCTTCTCCTTGAGGGTGGCGTAGGGCTTGGAGTTGTCGTGGTCCTCGAGCAGGAGGTAGAGCTGCTTGTCGGCGGTGAGCAACCCTGCCGGGAGCCCCTTCTTGAGGCACACGTCGGCGCATTTCTTGTGCCCCGCGCCCTGACCGCTCTGGGGATGCGCCAGGTAGCAGGTGAGGTCCACGACCTCGCCGGTGACGCTGTCGGCGGCAAACGCCGGCATCACCGTCGACGCGAGCAGCGCGCCCGCCGCCAGGGTCGCCGACTTGATGCGTCTTCTCATCGTGCTCTTCCTCCGATCGCGACGCGTTCGGGCGTCGCCGTGTCGCTCCTGCGTAACCCCGGCAGGGAGCGGAGTCAACGCGCCTCGGCGGGCACCGTGTCGGGCGCGTCGAGCGGCGGCGTGAAGACGACGAAGGCGAGCGCCGGCGCGCGGCCGCCGTTCGCGAACCAGTGCACGGCGCCGCGCGGGATGGCGGCCGCGTCGCCCGCGGCGAGCGCGCGGCGCCCCTCGCCGAGCGTCAGCGTGCCCCGCCCGCGCAGCACGAAGACCGTGAGATCGTGCGCGGCGTGGCGGTGCGGGCTCTCGCTGCCGCGCACCTGCACGAGGTGGTAGCTCGCGCTCGCGGTGCGGCCCACCTCGTCGGCGCGGATCGTCTGGCCCTCGGCGAGCGGATGCGCGGCGAGGAACTCGTCCAGCCCGGCAGCGAGCGATCCGACCGCCACGCGCGGCGGGCGCGGGGCGCAGGCCGCGAGCGCCAGCGCGAGCCCGACGGCGATCGCCGTCTCACTCATCGTCGATCGGTGTCTCGCGAGGCGGTAGCTCCGCCGCCCGCGGGGCGGCGTCAGCGGAAGAGGCGCAGCACCGCGCGTGGCACGGCAAGCGCCGTGTCCGTCACCGTGTGCGTGATCGGCCCGTCGGCCAGCACGAGCTTCACACCGATGACCACGGCCAGCACGCCGAGCCACAAGCGTATGCTGCTCCTGCGGTCCATGAGTCCCCAGAAGATGCAGAGCCCCAGGAACACGGCGACCAGCAGCAACTCGCCCCAGTCCTCGTAGAGGGTGGTGTCCAAATGCTTCCATGGCGAGACCCAGAGGGAGGAACTCGCCACGAGGTCGGCCAGCGTCACCAACTTTCCCACGACCATCCCGCGTCTAGGCCCTTGGCGTAATCGTCGCAGAAATGCAAGCGCGGAGGGCGAAGGACGGAGGAGGCCGAGATGCGCGCCGTGCCGGGGCGCGTACTCGAGCACGCGTTCGACGCCGGCGCCAACACGCTCCGCCCGCGCTACGCAGCACGCGGCACGGCGCCGCTCGAGCTGTTCGCCCCCGCGCGCCGCTTCCCGGGCGGGTTCGCGTTGCGCTGCGATGGGAAGCCCGTGGCGGCGGCGCCCGGCCCCGTGGTCACGCTGCGCTGCGGGCGGGGACGAGGCGAGCGACTGGTCGAGCTCGCCCCGGCCCCCTGAGCGATCGGCGCCGGCCCGCGCACGCGCTCCACGCGGTAGCCGCGCCGGCGGAGCAGCTCGACCAGGCCCCGGTCCCCGAACATGTGGAACGTCCCCGTCGCCACGAACACCCCGCCGTCCCCGAGCCAGAGCGCGAGGCGCTCGCACCAGCGCTCGTTGCGGCGAAAGAGGATCTGCTCGGCCACGACCGGCTCCCGGCGCCAGAGCCGTCCGAACGCCTTCACCAGGTGGCGGTCGTCTTCCGAGACGTAAGCGCCGATCAACCCTTCGACCTCGTGACGCTGCGACTCGACGTCGGCAGTGAGCAGCTGCTCGAGCATCTTCGCCCCCTCCTTCCGCCCGATGGCGGAGAAGGCCTCGATCCCCTCGAGCGGCGTGTCGAGCGCCATCACCCGCGCTCCATGCGCCTTCGCGCGGGCCGCGATCGCGGCATCCAGTATCGGGGCGGGCCGCCGCGAGGCGCCCGCTCCCGTCCGCGCGGGCACCGCCACGAGCGGCAGCGTCAGCACGGCGAACCACGGCTCCATGCGGTCGAGCGTCGCGGGCGGCACGCGGCCCTTGTACCGCGCCGTGAGCCGGTCCCAGGTCTCCGGCCTGAGGAGAGAGCGCAAGGAGCGCTCCGGGGGCAGCTCGGCTCGAGCCAGGGCGTCGTAGACCAGCGCCACGATCGCCGAGGGCGAGGTGGCGTCGAACTCGACGAAGACGCGCTTGGCCTCGTCGAGCGCCACCCGCCCGGCGTCGTGGAGCGCGGCGTCGAGGTCGAGGCCGACGTGCACCGTCCCGAAGAGATGGGACGTTCGCCCGCCCTTCTCGACGCGCCAGAGGAGCGGCGCCGCGTGCGCCGCCGCGGCCCATCCTGGCTCCGGCGGCGCGCCGTCCGCCGGCGAGGGGACGAGGGCGCCCGCCAGCACCAGGGCGGCGAGCGCCGGCCGCGGTCGCCGTGCCATCGTTACCAGAACCCCTTCGGGAGCAGGTTGTTCGCGCGCGCCTCGCGCTCGAGCTGCTCGCGGAAGTCGGGATGCGCCAGCGAGACGAGCGCCTTCACGCGCTCGGCAACGGACTTCCCCTTGAGGTTCACGATCCCGTACTCCGTGACGACGTACATGACGTCGGTGCGCGGCGTGGTCACGACGTTGCCCGGCGTCAGCGTGCTGACGACGCGGCTCTGCCGCTCGCCGCGCTTCTCGTACGTCGACGAGAGGCAGATGAAGGACTTGCCGCCCCGCGACGCGTAGGCGCCGCGCACGAACTGGAGCTGCCCGCCGGTGCCGGTCAGGTGGCGATGGCCGGCCGACTCCGAGGCGGCCTGGCCCTGTAAGTCGATCTGGGTCGTGTTGTTGATCGAGACGACCCGCTCGTTGCGCACGATGTGCTCGGGCAGGTTGGTGTAATCGACGGGATAGCTCTGCGCGCGCGGGTTGCGGTCGATGAAATCGTACTGCCGGCGCGAGCCGGCCGCGAAGGTGAACACCATCTGGTAGGGGTTGATGGCCTTGCGCGCGCCGGTGATCAGCCCCGCCTCGACCAGATCCACCATGCCGTCGACGAACATCTCGGTGTGCACGCCGAGATCGCGCACGCCGGCCTCCTTCAGCAGGCTGCAGACGGCGTTCGGCATGCCTCCGATGCCGATCTGGAGGCAGGACCCGTCCTCGATCTCGGCGGCGATGCGCTCGGCCACGCGGCGGTCGACCTCGGTGACGGGGGGATTGGGCACCTCGGGCACCGACCCGGCGCCGCCGTCGATCACGTAGTCGACCTCGCTCGTGTGCACCGACTCCTGCTCCCCGTAGACGTACGGCATCGCCTCGCAGGTCTCCACGATCAGGACCTTCGCCCGCTCCGTCACGGCCTTCTGGTACGTCACCGCCCCGCCGAAGTTGAAGAAGCCCTGCGCGTCCATCGGGCACGTCTTGATGCAGACCACATCGATCGGATCGATGAAGCGCCGGTAGTAGCCGGGCGCCTCGCCGAAGTTCATCGGGATGTAGTTGCAGCGGCCGTCGTCGTGCTGGGCCCGGTCGTAGCCGGAGAAGTGCCAGTTGAACCACAGGAAGTGCTCCCCGGTCGGGTCGGCCTCCAGGACCGCGCGGGGCGCGAGCGTGAGGCATGCCCGGATGCGTACCCCACGCAGCTCGTCCTTGCGGCGGGCCAGCGCCCGATCGAACAGGTCCGGCTGGCCCAGCCCGAGCCCGTAATCGACCCAGGCGCCCGACTTGACCAGCGCGGCGGCCTCCTCGGCGGAGATCCGCCGCGCGTGCTTTGCGCCCGTCATCGGCTCAGAGTAACCGCACTCCCCGCGAGAATCCAAGGCGGACGGCAGCGCCCGGGCCGAGCGGGCATGGTCTGGACGTCGTCGCGCATGGTACAAGCTCGACCGAGTGCCTCCCCGGATCGCCTACCTCGCGGACGGTAAGGTCCACTTGAAGCTGGGGAACGAGCCGCCGCGCGTCGCGGAGAGCCCGTTCGCCGAGTCCGTCCGTGCCCGTCAGGCGAGCCTCGCGCGCCGCAACGCCTGGAAAACACAGGCCGAGGGTGCGCGCTTCCTGGCCGCCGGGCTCTTCGGCGGGGACGCGGAAACGACCGGGGCCGGCGCCCAGGCGGCGATCACCGGCTTGTCCCGGGGGCGGGTCCCGGGCGAGGTGCTCTACTCGATCGAGACGGTGGCGGTCACGGGGTTGTTCGCCCTCGACGCGGGGACGGCTGAAGAGAGGCGCCTCTTCCACGCCAACCAGCAGCGGGTGCAATTCCCGGCGGCGCAGCCGGGGCACGACCTGATCGCCTGCAGCGTGCGGGACGATCTCCGCGCTCACATCGGGGTCATGCGCGCCGACGGCTCGGCGCTGACCGAGGTGACCGAGGGCGACTCGCTGGATCTGGCGCCGAGCTGGGTACCCGGCGCGCCCCGCCGGCTGGTCTACCAGTCGGCCGGCGTGGCGCGCGACCGGTCGGGCCGGCTCGTGGGCATCGGTCCGTCGGTGATCCACGAGCTCGACCTCGAGCGCGGCGAGGTCCGGACGCTCGCCGAGTCTCCGGCGCACGACCTGTGCGCGCCCCGGGTCGGCGCCGACGGCGCGCTCTACTACATCCGCCGGCCGTGGAACGCACGTCCGCGCTTCGCGCCGCTGCGCATCCTGCTCGACCTGTTGCTCGTGCCGTTCCGCCTGCTGGCGGCGATCTTCAATTGGCTCAATTTCTTCGCGGTCCGCTACGGCGGGCGGCCCCTCGTCAACCGCCAGGGAGCGCAGCAGCGGCAGGTGGACGCCCGCCAGTGGCTGCAATGGGGCAACCTGATCGGGGCCGCCGAGCGGGCGCGCGAGAGCGCGGGCGGGGACAACGACGTGCAGACGTTCGTGCCGCAGTCGTGGCAGCTCGTGCGCCAACCTGCCGGTGGCGGGCCCGAGGCCGTCGCCCGCGGCGTGTGCTCGTTCGATCTCGCGGCGAACGGCGTCGTCTATTCGACCGGCGCCGCCGTCTACCATTACGAGGGCGGCAACGACGCGCCCGTCCGGCTCTGCACCGGCTCACGGATCCAGCAGGTGATCGCGCTCCCCTGATCGCCCGCGGGCCTGCTTCGGCATGGTCATGGTGAGCAGTAGCGTCCGACCTGCTGGAGAAGGTGCTCCATCTCGAGCGGCTTCGTCAGGCATTCGACCACGGCCGGGTCGATGCCGCTCTTCGCCGCGACGTGGTCGGCGGTGACGACGATGACGGGGACCTCCGCGAGCGTCGGGTCCTTCAACTGCTCCGCGCGGAACTCCCACCCGTTCATGACCGGCATCCAGAGATCGAGGAGGATCATGCAGAACCCCGCCGCGTTCGCGCGGAGGTGCTGCAGCGCCTCCTGCCCGTGCGCGGCTTCCACCACGCTGTAGCCTTCGCTTTCGAGGACGGCCGTGAGCGCGCCCCGCACGTCGGCGTCGTCCTCCACGATCAGGATGCTCTTCGCCTGCCGCTGCATCTCTCCCTCATCTGGCCGGTGGGCTCAACGCGCCTGGGCACCGAGGCTCGTTCATCGACGGATGTCAGGGGCAGCAGGACGACGAACGTCGCACCCTGCCCTTCGCCCTCGCTGCTCGCCTCGGCGAGGAAGGCGGACCGGAGCGCCGCCGCTTCGGCGCGCCGCCGGGCTCGCTGCAACCCCGCGAGCAGCGCGACGATGAGCGCGTCGATCCCCATCGCGCTGGCGGATGATGACGCGAAGATGCTCGCGCCGCAACCGGGGACGCGGACCGTCATGCCGGAGGCCGTTCCCTCACGACGCGTCGGGTCCCGTCCGGCGACCGCAGCGATCGGCCGACTCGCGTAGCGGGCGGCGCGCATCCGGAAGGAACGGTGGCCGGACCGGCTCGACGCCGAGCCGAGTCGCCTCTTCCGGAGCGACCTCGAAGTACCCGCCGGTTGCCGTGTCGGTGAGCCCGCTGCCGAGCCAGACGGCGCTTTCGACCAGGCCGATCGCCCCTCCCACGACGGCGAGCATGGGGGGGAGCAGGATCTTCCCTTTCATCCCGGGGCTCCGGTCATCGCGTGCGACGAGGACGCCGCCCACCGCGGACCTGAGCGGAAGGAGCGGGGCGTTCAGCATCGCCGCCGGGCCGCGCACGAGCGATGCGGGCGTCCACGCGCGGACGCACTCGCCCCTCTCGTTCACCACCCAGGCCGCGAGCGCGCCGCTCGCCCGCAGTACGACCATCAGCAGAACGGAGACGCGTACAAGGCAGATGCTTCCCTTCATGGGCATGGCTCAGATCGTGCCACCATACATCGCGAACGCGGAGCGTTGCCACGGAGTCCGAGCGGCGCCCGACCTTGCTCAGCCGCGGACGCGTCGCTATCAAGGGCGTTCTGGTCTGGAAGGGGACGCACGCGGGACTCTTCCTGCTCCTCGTGGGCGGCGGGGTCGGCCTTCCCCTGCCCGAGGACCTGACGCTCCTCGCCGCCGGCGTGCTGGCGCACCAGCACGTCCTCCGGCTCCGCGACGTGATCGCGATCGGCTTCGCGGGGGTCGTGTGCGCCGACTGGATCATCTACCTGGCCGGGCGGCGCTACGGGCGCGGGATCGTGGCGCTGCCCGTGCTCGCCCGCCTCTTCGGCGCGGCGCGGCTCGATGCCGTCCGCGGCGCGGTCGAGCGGCACGGCGCGCGGGCCGTGTTCGCCGCGCGCTTCGTGCTCGGCTTCCGCATCGCGACCTTCCTCGCCGCGGGCACCTTCCAGGTGCCGGCCTACCGCTTCGCGCTGGCGGAGGCGGCAGGATCGGCGATCTTCGTTCCCGCGATGGCGACGCTCGGCTTTCTGTTCTCCGATCGGGCCGAGCTCGTCGCGCGCGACGTCGGTCGGGTGCAGCACTGGCTCGTGCTGCTCGGCCTGCTGGCCCTCGCGCTCTACCTGGGGTTGCGCGCGTGGATCGGCCGCACCGGCCTCGGCGGCGAGGGGCCGGTCACCGGCGATCCCCCGCGCGGCGGGCGGGACGCTCGCGAGTGAGAGCGCGACCGCGGAGCCGCGGACCCGCCTATGCAACCGGTCCGTTACGCTCCCCGCGTCAAGTGGGGGCAGCCCAGCGTGATGGGAAGGCCTAGCTCGCGGGAGGCGGCGACACCGTCCCCAGATAGATCGACGACGGATAGCCCGCGCCGAGGTAGAGCGTGTCCACCCCCAACGAGCTCGTCTCCGTGGACAGCGTGGACGTCTCGTGCGGAAAATCACCGGTCGCGATCGTGAGCCGCAGCGAATGACCCGGCTCGATCACGGCGGACGTCGGGAAGATCTCGATCTCGAGCCGCGTCGGAACCCCGGGCGTCAGAGCCGACTGGGAGGCGTGCGTGTAGGGATGCCACGGCTCGATCAGCTGCCCGTTCGCGTAGAGCGAGCAGTCGGCGACGACCGCACCGCACGCCGTCACGGTCAGGGCTCTCAGCGATGCGACCAGGGTTCCCGCCGTGATCTGGCTGGACGCGCCGTCGGGAGCCACGTCCGAGAGCGTCGCGATGACCTGGGTGTCGGCGGCAGTCGAGCTGATCCAGATGGTGGCGTCGATGGGACCCGAGATGGCGTAAGGGGCCGTGAACGGCGGGGTCGTGAAGGTGGTGGCCAGCAGCTCGCTCGGCCGACTGTCGTTCTCGCAGGTCGCGATGCCGGACACCAATCCAGCGGTCCACTGCGTGGTCGAGCGCGAGCAGGTGCCGTTGAGCGGAATCCAGGGCAGCGTCACCGTCGTGTTGCCACCGTCGGCCGCCGGGGCGAGCGATCCGGCGTACAGCGAGGTGCCGCTGCCCGGCGTGGCGGACAGATACCAGCGCCGATACGTGGTGCGCGATGCCGGATACTTCGTATCGGGAGCCCACTTGCCCGCGCCGAGATAGTAGGTCTCCACCGCGGGGAACGCGTCGATGCCGTTGCTGATTCCCTTGAGCCAGCGATCGAACCACGCGAGCTGCAGGTTGTTGAGGCTGGGAAGCAGGTTGCCCTTCGTATCGTAGACCGGGTTGGAGCCGTCGTCGGCGGTGAGACCGTTCCCGGCCGAGGTGTGATACCAGGGTCCGATCATGAGCTTCTTCCGGGCCGTCGAGAGCTTGAGCCCGCGGAACAGGATCGGCTCGCCGCGCTGGAAGAGGTCGTAGGTGCCGCCGACGATGAAGGTCGGGACCGTGACCCGCGAAATGTTCCGAATGGGCGAACGGAGCCGGTAGAACGGCCCGTCGTAAGCCTGCTCGGGGAAGGTCTGCAGGGCCGACGGCAGCATCATCTCGTAGCCGCCCAGCGTCGCGTCGAGCAGCGCGGGGCCGGCGAACTCGGCCACGTCCAGCGCGTGCTGAGACTCGGCGTTGAGCGCGATCCGCGGCTCGCTCAGCGCATCCTGGGCCGGGATCAGGGCGAGTCCGTTCACCAGCCCGAGCCAGAGCGGGATGAACCCGAAGTCCGTGTTGCCACCCGCCCAGGTGACGTCGCGGTAGGCGTCCGACATCGGGACGATGGGGAAGATGGCCTTCACGGCCTGGGTTCCGGGCTGCTCGACGGTGAGGAACTGGTTGATCGCCGAGTAGCTGACGCCCGAGAGCCCGACCACGCCGTTGGAGAACGGCCGCGATGCCGCGCGCTGGACCAGGGCGACGCTGTCCTGCTGCTCCCGGGCGCCGAACGAATCCCACATGCCCTCGCTCGAGCCGGTGCCGCGCACGTCCACGACGATCATCGCGTACCCGTTGGAGGGAAAGATCGTGTTGCCCTCGGACACTCCCGCGCCCGATTTGCGATACGGCGTCTGCACCAGGATGGTCGGGCACGGGCACCCCGTCGTGGGCACGTATTCGTCGGAGTCGAGCAGCACTCCGTCGGACATTGGGATTCTCACGTCGGAGATCACGTCATACGTGGTCGCGGCGACGACCTTCCCCGGTGCCATCGGCGCCAACACGGCCGCTACGGTCATCAACGCCGTTGCTAGATCACGTATCCTGGCCATGGATTCGATCCTCCTGGGTGAACGGCGACGACCGCGCGCGAGCAGAGCAGCAGGTCCGTGTGCGTCAGCTAGCATGCGAGCGGCGGGCTTGAGAATTCCGGGGCGTCGTATTTCGCGCGAAACTTGTCGGTACTTCAGTCGAATCTTCTTGGTACGCGCGCCGCGCCGCGACGGTGAGCTCGTGCTCGATGCTCGGCGAAGCGGCTGAAGGGCGGGTGCCCTCGAGGCACCGGGGATTCGAATCTCCCTTCTCCGCTCGCGACCGTGGGGGATCCCCAGGTGTTCATAAGCCGCGATCTGCTTCGGCGATCGCCCGCTTGCGGCGATCCCCAGCACGCTCGCACACAGACGGATCGCAGGTGGTAATCAACATTTTTTCTGCGCCGCTTGACGCGCAGCGCCTGCACGAGTTAACGCCTACCGCGTGCGGTTCCCGGCACGGGTGGTGATGGTGGCGGCTGAGGTCGGATTTGGGCTCGCACTGCTCGCTCTGCTGGTCGGCGTGGCTGCGCTGGCAGGCATCGGCCTGACGGTTCGGATTGCCGCGGTCCAGTCACGCCGACTCCTCATGCATGCTGCCCGCCCTCGCCGTGTGCGGCCCGCCGCGGCGCGCGCAGCATGACCCGCTGCCCGCCCATCGGCGCTATAGTGAGCGTCACCGCGGCGGCCGGGCGCGCTCGGCGTGACTGGACCGCACCGAGGCCGCCGCCACCGGCCTGAGGAATCCATCCCAGCCCCCGTCGGGGCGGGATCTGCGAGCACCCGACCGCTCACGAGCCCACGGAGCGCGCGTCCGGCGGTGTCGCGGGACGGCATCGACAGCCGTCGGCCCATCGCGTAGCCATGGCGACATGCGCCGGGCCGCTGGCGCCCCCCATGTCGTTCGAGCTCATCCTGATCGTCGCGGTCGTCGCCGGCCTCGTCGGCGCAATGAGCGGGATGGGGGGCGGGGTCGTGCTCATCCCGGCACTCACGTTCTTCGGGATGGATATCAAGCGAGCGATCGCCGTGAGCATCGTGTCCGTCATCGCGACCTCGAGCGGCTCGGCCTCCGCGTACGTCCGCGACCACATCACGAACCTGAAGGTCGGCATGTTCCTCGAGATGTTCACCATGCTCGGGGCGCTCGCCGGGGCGTCGATCACGGTGGCGGCGGGGCGGGGCGTGCTCTTCCTACTCTTCGGCACCGTCCTCCTCCTGTCATGGCTCGCGCTCTGGATGCAGCGCGAGGAAGGATGGACGCCGATCCGGCGCCCGGACCGTC
>Ga0209156_10001904_pt1 | contig 16685 bp, 12 predicted proteins | sample GraSoiAngelo_124_FD_185881 | JGI IMG/M metagenome (GOLD analysis project Ga0209156, IMG submission 185881) | Grasslands soil microbial communities from the Angelo Coastal Reserve, California, USA - 14_0927_05_20cm (SPAdes) (version 2) | ecosystem: Environmental > Terrestrial > Soil > Grasslands...
AAGGTTTTATCCCGAGCCGATCCCGGGCGCAGAAGAGCTTTCGTCGCACGCGATCCCAAATTGCGAATGCAAACATCCCCTGCAAATGATGAACGCAGTCTTCTCCATATTCCTCGTATAAATGAAGGATGGTTTCCGTATCGCTGTTCGTCACATATCGATGACCGCGCGTTTCAAGAATGGGACGAAGCTTGGGATGGTTGTAGATCTCTCCATTGAAGACAATCCATACACTCTGGTCCTCGTTGCTCATCGGCTGGTGACCGCCAGAAGGATCAACAATACTAAGTCGGCGGAATCCGAATGCAACCGGAGGCAATATCAATAATCCGCTGTCATCGGGTCCACGGTGACGCAAGGATCTGGACATGGCCTCGACGTGGGGCGCCGACAACACTCCATTTCTAATCGCAAGGATTCCGCAGATACCACACATAGTTTGTTCGATTGAATGAGAACTTATGCTTTTCTATGCAGTGTCAGGTGTCTTACTCTGTGCGAATCAGAACGCCCACATCACTTTACGCAAACAAAGGTCGTGCAATCGACGAAGAGGAGAACCAACTGGCGCAGGAGACTGAACTGCCTGGCTCCTCTTATAAGAAGTCGTTTCCAGGAAGAAGCCATGGCATCGATATTAGCCAGTGACACCCGATCCACGATTTGTCTGAATCCAAGATCGCGAAACACTCGCCTCAACAATGGATACGTGAACTGGTGGAAGTCGATTCCCAGGTTCATGATGTCCGCTCCTTGCCGTGCAATGCGCAAGCGGTAGCGCCATCGATCCGGAAGCCAGCCGTAAAACGGAAAATCGAATTCTCCCGAACTGAAACTGAACTTGTTTGTGGATTCAAAGAAGAGCACACCGCCCGGCTTTAAGGCCGCATAACTCTTTCTCATCGCTCCCTTCCAATTCTCTATATGCTCAAAGACTGACGAAGCGATAATAATGTCGTATTGGGCTAAGCCGAGGTCGTATGTTTCAATATTCCCAACTTCGACGTCAGGCTCGATTCCATATCTTCTCCCGAACGCGCGGGTGTACTCCACCAGCTGGGGACTGATCTCCAGCCCTTTGCAGGAGAGGCCTTGCGCCTTGCACATGATCGGAAACCATCCAGTACCGATCCCAATTTCAAGCAGCTTCGTACTCCGGTCAACCATCTTGAACTGGCCTATGCGCCTGATGTAGGCCTCGAACGTAGCGCGGTGATCTTCGAGCGTGAGGTGGCGCTTGTTATCGATATAGCGAGTAACGTCGCTCAATTCCTCATGGTGAATCTGCATTGTCCAACCTCTTTTGTCTAGACTCTCAGTGGTTTTGTGCGTCTAGCGCATGTAGTAGCGACCGCGGCGTAAGTCGGGGATGTGTCTATACGAGGGCTGCCGAAAGCTCGCTTGAGTGAGAAAGATGAGATGTATTCTCTTGCGAAACCCAGTTGAATTGCGGGACAACATCTGTGGCTTTGAAGAGTAGTTCACCATCAATTTCTAAATGGCTGCCATCGCACAACGCAAATTGCTGCAGCCGGTTTGCATTGCCAATCGAGTAGTACAAAAATCGGGCGTCGCTAACCAAGCCTCCAAGTTGCCAGCTTCCGGCAGCATCGGCGAAGACCATATGTTGCGTCGACCCAGCAGCCGTTGAATATGTATAGGCCCGAACTGATACTCCTGTCTGTTCCCCTTCAAACGGCTGCAATGTCCCGTTAAACCCGGTAGGTTCTTCTAATGGGATCAGTAAAGTCGCAAAGCTTGCGGGCAACTGCGTTTGAGAGCTAATTCGAAAAATTGGGCATCGTTCTCTATTGCCATACGTTGGTGAATGCCAACCTTGCAAAAGCCTGGCTGCATAATGCGAGCTGCCCGTAGAGAGTAGAGCCAGCGCCTCCCGTTGTTCAGCGCTGACGAAGATCGCACCTCCTGAGATTGAGGATAGAGAACCAGGTGCTAGGTGCCAGGAAAGGTCGAGCTTGTGGAAAGCTGCGCCCCTGAGGACATCGTGAACGAGCCAAAAGTGAGACTTTAGATAGAAGATGTATCTTTGATGCCGAACTGGATCTTTGAGGCGGGCATACCCATCATGTGAACCTATGAAGAAATCAAAGACAGGGTTGGTGAGCCATCTCTCTACCGTAACCTTCGGCAAATATCGCCACTTGAACGGCTCTCGCGGTTCTGCCTGGCTCATGCCGTCAATTTGCACGGTGTTGTGACTAGCAGTTCCGCGGAACAAATCTCGTTCAAATGTATCCGCATAAACAAACGTACCTGGGTCTATCAGCATGGGGTAGCCGTCCAGAGTGAGTTGGACGCTCAGTGCATCTCCATGTCCATGTCCAGCTAATCCTGTTCCTTGAGGACCTGCGTCGATTACGAACTGGTGTCGAGCAGGTCCGGAATGGCACATCGCGTAAACTCCAGCTGACCGTAGCGCGAATGACTTAAACGTGGATTTGTTGCTATCTACTTCATCGAATCGCCTAACCGAATGGGACCCCAGCAGCCAAATTGTTTCTTCTCTGATATCACCAACCAGACTCTTGAAGTCAGAGCGATTGAAAAGTACTGCTCCGGTTGCCAGAGGATCGAGCAGATGCTCACTCCTGTTACGTCGCGGATCGAAGACTCTGCCGCCATCGTCGTCACCAAATCGAGGCACGGGTCCCGCACTTCCGAAGGAATGCAAGACGTCAAGCATCTTTTCGATTGTTCTGTCGAGATGGACTGGAACGGTAATTCCGTTCAATCCAGCCAGTATTCGTGCATGTATGAAGAAATCGACCGCATAGGTGTGGTAGTACGTAGACTGTTCAAAGTGCGCGCCGTCGGGTCGCACCTGGCGCTGCGCTTCCTTCAAAACCGTTGTCCAACCAAGTGCTTTCCAGCGTGCTGCCGATTGGCACCCGTGAAGCAAAGTTCCAATAAAGAACAGTCCGACACCCTCGCCGAGCAAATGTGTATTTGGTGAGAAGTAGGTTGAAAGAAATCGTTCAATATGACGCGCGTTCAATATCAGCGAATGTCGAAGATCTTTCGAAAATCGGCTTGGGAGATTCGAACAGCCGTCGAGCAAATACCAAACCCAGAGCCAGGACAGGCTTCGGAAAGCAACTTCTAAACTGCTAGCCCAATTAATTCCCACACAGTACGGATTTTGCCCCTTCCAGTCATACCACTGCTGAAACAGCTCCTTTGAGTAACGCTCTTCTCCAGTCAAGCGGTACGCTTTGGCAAGCGTGACCAGATGCTGATGCCGACTTAGTTCCCAGATGATTTTTGCGTCGCCGACCTGCGCAAAATCGAGGTAGCGGATTTGGAACCATGGGAGGCGAGGGGCGCACTTACCATGTACCGCATCGGAATGCCAATCTATTTCCTGGCCATAGTCAATTCCCTTGTAGCCAAGAAGATCGAACCGATGCCGGCAGATTTGCTCGGCCTGATCGATAATCTGCTCCACAACTTCAGGAACGCGCTTGCCGAGCACATCCGCAATCCGCGGCACTTCGTCACGCTTAAAGAAGAAGGAATCGGAAAAGTGTGGCAATGGCCATGAATCTTCTTTGAGAAGAGGAAGGCCCAATCGACACAGGGCAAGATCCCAACGCTTTGTAAACTCCTGAGCTGTACGTACGCGCAATTCGTCCAAACTCATGCCTGCCAATCGCCGGCAGCGTTCGTACAAATAATTGCTAGTCCGCATGGGCGAGGTTGCTCCGGGCAAACCGTTCAGTGCTGGCTGAATCTGCCAGCAACCAGTCAGCTGTTCGTGCGATATTGTCTTCTGCACCTTCAAAACGGGTCTGCTGCTTGATTTGTTTGTAGTGTGAGACGACGTGAATGAGTTTCCGGCAGAGATCCTCTGCGTCACCGTCGCGAAAAGTTACGACAGCATCAGGGCGATGTTCATTGTCACTGGCTATGACAGGAATTCCGAGCGCTAACGCCTCTAGCACTGAGGCAGAAACGCCATCGCACATAGGAGTACGAATTACTGCAAAGCTTCGGCTTAATAAGGTCAAGAACTCGTCGTGTGTCAGGTTCCCCAGCAGGAGTAAGCTCTGGCGCTCGCCTTCTGGCCAATCGTTCACGAATCGAACTGCAGCCGCCATTTCCTTACACGGAAATCCAAGCCAAACGAATCCTGCTCTCGGATAAAGTTTTCGGAACTGTTGCATGCCTTCGCGTAGCACTGGCAGTTGGTACTCGGGACGAAATGAGACATAGCAGAAGAAAGCCATTTCGCGCTGTTTTAGAAAAGTCTCGATTTCGGCGGAGAGAACCACTGGCCGGAAGTCCAGGTGCTGCGCCGAGAAGCCAGGAATGGCGGACACCCGAGCGGAGTCGATTCCATATCGCTCAATCGCAGATTTGACCGGCGTGCTGTTGCAGGAGATTTGGCCAGCCAATCGAAACAGCAGCTGAAAAGCCCAACGTGCTACAGAGGCCTCTGCCCGAGGAAAGTATTTCTGCTGATATCCGCCGCGCCAGCTCAAGGCCACAGGACATCGTGTGAGCCGGCCAATGATCGCAGCGGCGAGCGCCAGCAGGTATCCCGTTGTATCTTGGCCGTTCACGTGCACTTGAAAGTGATAACCGCTGAGTGCAAACCGGATCACCTTACATAAGTAGTCGAGACCGTTCTGAACGTCGATGTAGTCCGGGCTTTTCCTGCGATGGTTCTCGCTAAGATTGAGCACGTCGCAGGTAATTCCGCGCCGACGAATTTCTTCGACAAGTAATTTGGTCTGTATCGACCAGCCACAAAGCGGCGGTGGATAATTCCCGATTTGGAGAATCTTCACGAGCGAGCTCATTCGCGAAAGCCGTTACACTTCATTTCCTGTGTTTTTCCGTCATTCCAAAGGAATTCCGGGTTCTGACAAGCCAAGAGAACTTTTGCGCATAACATCCGCTCTAACAGACAACGTTACGAAAGTATCGAATCGGCATTGAGCTTCGCTACCGGCGGACATTGTCCTGAATTGGTTCTTTTCGGTCCGCCGTAATCTGCAATCGCGAACCCGCTGAGCCTACCATTTTGGTCATTAGCAAGCCCCTCATACCCCTGTTCGGATCACGTGGAGCCACAAGGGTAACAACCGAACCCGCTAAGGAGGATCGTCGCGTGAACCATCCACTTGTTCTCGTCCGCAAACTCTTTCCTTTCGTTGCCCTAATGGCGATCGTGATCTCAGGGTGTGGAACCACAGGCGTGGCTCCCGCTCCTTCTGCGACAAGCCAGCTTAGCCTCAGCTCTACGACTCTCGACTTCGGAAGCGTGGTCACTGGAACTACATCCAGCAAGAGTGTCACGGCGACCGCAAATGGAACCGCCAGCGTAACGATCACCCAGCTAAACATTACGGGTTCAGCTTTCGGTGTCTCGGCGCCTTCACTCCCGCTGACCGTGGCGCCAGGACAAAGCACGACGATCAGCGTAATGGCGAATCCTCAGACTGCCGGCACTAGCTCTGGGAATTTGGCTATCGTCAGCAACGCAACGAATTCTCCGAACTCAATATCGCTGACTGCAGTGGGTGCGGCTCCACCTGCGGCTTCTCTCTCTGCCTCTCCGGCTTCGCTGAGTTTCGGCAGCGTGGTTGTAAATAATTCATCGACGAAGCAAGTCGCAATCAGCAATAGCGGCAATGCGAACCTAACGATTTCATCGGTCACGACATCAGGTGCTGGTTTCAGCGGAAGCGGCATCACTGTTCCACTGACACTTACTCCCGGACAAAGCGCTACCTACACAGCAAAATTTGCGCCCACTTCGACAGGCAGTGTCTCTGGACAGATCTCATTCGTGAGCAACGCTTCGAACAACCCGAGTCTTGTTTCTCTGACCGGTACAGGCGCAGCCGCCCCCGTGGTTCAACTCACCGCTAATCCGACCACTGCCAATTTCGGCAATGTCACCGTGGGAAGCAGCGGCACCCAATCGATCGTGGTGAGTAATACCGGCAATGCAAACGTGGCTATTTCGTCGATTACGACATCCGGCGCCGGCTTCAGCGGAACCGGCATCGCTGTTCCACTAACGCTTACGCCCGGTCAAAGCGCCACCTACACTGCACAATTTGCTCCAACTTCGGCGGGCAGCGCCTCCGGACAAATCTCATTCGTGAGCAACGCTTCCAATAGCCCGACTCTCGTTTCCCTAACCGGTACTGGCGCAGCGGCTCCGGCAGGTCTACTCACCCCCAACCCAACCAGTGCCAGCTTCGGCAGTGTCAACGTAGGAAGCAGCGCCACGCAATCAATAGCAATCAGCAACACCGGCAATGCGAATCTGACCATTTCTCAGATCACGACTTCCGGCGCGGGCTTCAGCGGAAGCGGCGTCACTGTCCCGCTCACGCTTACGCCTGGCCAAAGCACGAGCTACCTCGCGAAGTTTTCACCGACCTCTGCTGGCGCTGCTTCTGGACAGATTTTGATTCTGAGTGATGCTTCCAACAATTCGGTAACAGTTCCACTCGCCGGTACCGGAGTCACCGCGCCCGTCCTGCAATTGACGGCTACCCCCAGCTCGCTCTCTTTCGGTAACGTTGTGGTTGGAAGTACGAGCAGCCTTTCCGGCACGCTTGCTGCGTCCGGCGGAACTGTAACGGTCTCTTCCGCGTCGCTCACCGGGAGCAGCACCTACACGCTGAATGGGCTCACGCTGCCAGTGACACTTGCGGCAGGACAGAGCACCTCATTCTCTGTGGTGTTTGCGCCAACGGCTAGTGCGAGCGCAACCGGCAGCGTCAGTTTCGTCAGTAACGCTTCGAACAGTCCCGCTGTCTCGCTCAGCGGAACGGGAGTAACTAGCTCCTCTACTCCGCTCTGCGGCAAGCAGAATGACGGGCTAGTGCATATTCCTACGAACTGGGCGACGTTTGTACCGCCGGCCAAGGGCCAGAGCTATACCGATCCTGCCTTCGGCTGTGCCGTGAAACGCTTGACCGACAGCAGCATCGACGAAACCGACAGCAATGGAGCTCATCTCGGACTCACCCACGGCTATTCCACCTACACTCCGCTTAACAGCACCGACACCTTGGTCTTCATCTGGGGTAGCGACGGTACCTTGAGGATCCGCGATACAACTGGCAACGTAGCGGTCTCGGCCGCCAACATGCCGGGCATGAACAACGGCCACCCGCTGTGGGACGCAAGCAATGGCAACGTCTTCTACTACACCAGCGGTAACACCCTCTACAAGGGAACGGTGGGCGGCAGTTCGGTAGTCTCGACAGTGGTGCACACCTTTACCGAGTACAGCGCTGGCATTAACTCCCCCGATAACGCCGATCTTTCTAAAGACGGAGATCACATCCTGCTGGTGGGGCAGAACGCGAACAACACCATGGATGTCTTTGTCTGGTCGCTGAGCCTGCAAAGCAAAACCTCCAAGTACACCACTTCCTGCACTATCTCCGGCAGCGTCACCGGCACCAACCAGCCGGGCTGTGTACATGGGCTGCTGCTTGCCGCCAACAATCTGCCGGTCATCGGTTTTGGCGCCGAGGGCAGCGGAGCCGAACAGGGCGATCGTCTGTGGAACGGCTCCTCGCTGATTCATTTGCAGGACTTCACCAACCATATCGATGTAGGTTCTGATCTGAACGGCAACCCGGTCTATCTGGAGAGCGGCAATTCCACTACCCTGGCCGGCATCACCAACCCGTGTCCCAGCGGCTGGGGACTTGATGTACGCCAGATGAACAACACCTCGTCCGCCATATGCCTGCTCGATAATCAGCCAGCCTGGCATATCAGTTATCGTGGCAGCGCCTCGCAGCCCTGGTCGGTGATCTCTTTCTTCCAAGGCAACACACCGGGACCGGAATTTTTCACCAACGACGGCAATTACCAAGCGCCTTCTTCCAGCAACTGGGCGCTATACGAGGACGAGCTCATTCTGGCGCGCATCGATGCCAACAACAGCAGCACGAAAATCTATCGTCTGGCTCATGCCCGTACTCGCGCCATGGAGGACTTCGGAGCCCAGCCTCATGCCGCCATTAGTCGCGATGGCAAATACGTCATCTTCGACAGCAACATGGCTCATCCCAACGGCTGTAGCGGAAACTGGCACGTCTCCACCGCTTGCACCGATGTATTCATGATCAACGTGCAATAGGAAATCGGGCTTTCAGCTACGCGGCAGCTTGAGCACGCTCAGGCTGCCGTGCTGAGGCAGGCCGTGGCGCGAAAACCCAGAACTTATAGCCGAGGAAGTTCAACGCGAACGAAAATCCCGTACCCACCAGCGCCGCAACTGAAGGCCAGTAGCCCTGTGTTTTCCAAACTCGAGGCACAAATGTGGCCACATACCATGAGCTACTTACATTCAGGACCGCGCCAACAAGGCTGACAAAGAGAAATTGTCCGCCTTCGAGCACCTGCCTTTTATCGGCGGAACGCGGAAAAGTCCAGGTCCGATTCATTAAGTAGCTGTTAATCACGGCGGCCGTGAAGGCGATAGCCTTGAAGACGGCATACAGCAGCCCCTCTCGGCCTCTCTTGCTGATAATAATCAGCGCATTAAGAACAGCCAGATCCACCGCGGTATTGATAGTACCGACGATTAAGAATCGCAAGAACTGCTTAATAGGAAATCTGGTCATAACGCGAGTGGATCTTCCACGCCTGCTATACAGCCGTAAGAGTTTGGCGCGAGAGTTTCACGGATTGCCTGGAAATTCCATTCTGGAACTACTCTCATTCTGAGAAATGCTCACAAGCGAGGCGCGTTGTCGAGATAACCTGCTCGCCGCGCTTGATCGGCACCGGGCTGCTGCCCGGCTTGATCTGAAAAGCGTTCGTCCGCTTCGAACGATTGGCCGTAGGTCACCTGATAAACACGATATACATCATTTTCGAACAGGCACTGGAATGTTCTGTCCTGAATCCTTATACCCGAGCTCGTACACTTCCCCTGTAAAGGTAGAGCAGCAGGAAGCACTCCGCGATCTGAATAAATCACATATCGAGGATGTCTTTCGTGAAAGAATCCCGTCAGCTCCGATATTGGATGCGAGGAGGCCAGGAATACGCGACTGCTAGCGCGGAATGGCACCCCAACAGCTGCCGCTATGATATTGGATTCCACGTTGTAGTCGTCGATGACCAAAGCATCATCCACCGTGATTCTTGGCCTCAAGTACTGCCGAAGCTCCTCGATACGATTGGGAAACCGAAGTCGCGGAGATATCGCGCTGAATTTATCGCTCAAGCGATTTGGCAGCTCGCTTACTGCAAGAATTGCGCCTAAGTTGAGGAGCAACAGGACTGTTATCGCTGCCCGAAATTGAGTCTGCATGGACCGGCGCATAAACCTCGCAAATTGGCAGAATCCGTAGCCCGAAGGAATTGCGATGAGTGTTCCTAATGTGATCGTGTAACGAGCCATGGAATTCACGCCGCCAGTAGTACTTTGAATCGCGAATACGGTCCCCATAGTCAGCAGAATCAATCCGAATTCTCGGCTTCGGCGTAAGCGCATCCCCGACACCAATCCGTAGATGCTTGCAATGACCGCGATGGGGCAAAGTGTAAGCAGAATCACCCCCGCTGGCTGCACCAATCGATACAGAGCGGACCTGTGTTCGATTGCAGTTTGCTGGGCGACCCAGGCGTAGTTCATCGTGACCCCGTAAAGAGGCTTCGCAAACATCTTCCACTGGTAGGCCATCCAGAACAATGGCCACAAGGCAGCAATCGCTCCGAACGACAGGACTTCACGGACGTGCTTCCCGTGCCCCAGATTTGCGTTCTCGGATGGCATAAGTAACAGGACTAGAAACACTGCAAAAATGCAGATCCAAGCCTCGTAGCGTATGCCAGCGCCAATTGCCAACGCAATCGCCGCCACAATCAGAAAAGCAAGTGAATGCAATTGCCGATACCAAAAAAACGCAAGTAAGCCACAGAGTAGGAAAAAGAGGTATGGAGCCTCCGAAGATGAGGTTGTACTGTACCCGATGTGCAGCGCATAGAACGTGAATACAAGAAGAGATAAAAGCGCTGCCCGCTTGCCATAAATCTCTTTCACTAGAAGCCAGAAAACCGCTAACGTGCTGACTCCCAAAACCAGGCTTAATGCACGCGACCCAAAGCTGACGTCACGAACTAATAAAGACATACCTCCCATAAGCCAAAAATGCACAGGAAGCCACGGCTCAAAATTGAGTCGGAAAGCAGGGTGCTGCAACCATCCTGCAGTCATTGCCGCACGCGCAAGAGCATCGCCACCATTGTTCTCCGCCACCACGAAAAATCCGAGACGGAGCGCCGCTCCGATCAGCAAAATCCACCAGACTTGAGGCGGCACGTGGCGCACTCGCTCTGGCATTCTTAAGCGTGAGGACATCTTGAATGACGCGATCTTGTCAGAGGATTCGAAAATTGCTTTAGATAAAGATGGGATCGGAAGAGCAAAATGAAGTGTTGCGAGCCGCGGCACCTGTACAATTCTGATCCCGAAAACTATGCGCGTTCGCGAAAACTTGAAACCGCCACTCGGATCAGTATAAGTGTGTCACAAATGATCCTTTTCCTTGTTGCGGTTCTGACGCTGCTCCTAACAAATTCCGGCTGTAACCGAAGTGCTCGATCTGATTCCCATGCTGGGAAGACGGGCAATTCTGTGACCGAAGCTCCATCACGACTAATCTGCGGCAAGCAGAATGACGGGCTAGTGCATATTCCTACGAACTGGGCGACGTTTGTACCGCCGGCCAAGGGCCAGAGCTATACCGATCCTGCCTTCGGCTGTGCCGTGAAACGCTTGACCGACAGCAGCATCGACGAAACCGACAGCAATGGAGCTCATCTCGGACTCACCCACGGCTATTCCACCTACACTCCGCTTAACAGCACCGACACCTTGGTCTTCATCTGGGGTAGCGACGGTACCTTGAGGATCCGCGATACAACTGGCAACGTAGCGGTCTCGGCCGCCAACATGCCGGGCATGAACAACGGCCACCCGCTGTGGGACGCAAGCAATGGCAACGTCTTCTACTACACCAGCGGTAACACCCTCTACAAGGGAACGGTGGGCGGCAGTTCGGTAGTCTCGACAGTGGTGCACACCTTTACCGAGTACAGCGCTGGCATTAACTCCCCCGATAACGCCGATCTTTCTAAAGACGGAGATCACATCCTGCTGGTGGGGCAGAACGCGAACAACACCATGGATGTCTTTGTCTGGTCGCTGAGCCTGCAAAGCAAAACCTCCAAGTACACCACTTCCTGCACTATCTCCGGCAGCGTCACCGGCACCAACCAGCCGGGCTGTGTACATGGGCTGCTGCTTGCCGCCAACAATCTGCCGGTCATCGGTTTTGGCGCCGAGGGCAGCGGAGCCGAACAGGGCGATCGTCTGTGGAACGGCTCCTCGCTGATTCATTTGCAGGACTTCACCAACCATATCGATGTAGGTTCTGATCTGAACGGCAACCCGGTCTATCTGGAGAGCGGCAATTCCACTACCCTGGCCGGCATCACCAACCCGTGTCCCAGCGGCTGGGGACTTGATGTACGCCAGATGAACAACACCTCGTCCGCCATATGCCTGCTCGATAATCAGCCAGCCTGGCATATCAGTTATCGTGGCAGCGCCTCGCAGCCCTGGTCGGTGATCTCTTTCTTCCAAGGCAACACACCGGGACCGGAATTTTTCACCAACGACGGCAATTACCAAGCGCCTTCTTCCAGCAACTGGGCGCTATACGAGGACGAGCTCATTCTGGCGCGCATCGATGCCAACAACAGCAGCACGAAAATCTATCGTCTGGCTCATGCCCGTACTCGCGCCATGGAGGACTTCGGAGCCCAGCCTCATGCCGCCATTAGTCGCGATGGCAAATACGTCATCTTCGACAGCAACATGGCTCATCCCAACGGCTGTAGCGGAAACTGGCACGTCTCCACCGCTTGCACCGATGTCTATCTTATTAAGATCCAGTAGATTGCAGCAGACTGTGTTCCGAAGGCGCATCCTGCACGACTTCCGACAATTCCGACTCAGCCAATACGGCTTTTAAAGGTAATACGCTGACAAAGAAGCTGGACAAAATCGCCTGAACACCCAGGCTAAGAAGAAGTATGTAGGGCATTAGAGATTGAAGTATTTGTTGCGTGGCTGCATAGTCAAGCGACCCAAGCTGGAGTGTTCTAGCTCTAATGAAAGATCCACCAACGCCCCAGAGAACAAGAGCTAAACCAAACAGCAAACCGACTTCTGGTGTCAGAAAGCGAAGTACGCTACTGAATCTCTTGTTGCGCGGCAACAGCCCTTCAGAAATAGCAAATATATTTGTAAACACGGCAAACCCAATTGCCTGCACAGCGAGAAGCAACGCGAGAGGCGCGCAAAGGACAGAGCCATGGTCTAACAATACGTTCCCGAAATGATGTGGTCCTGAGAGCGCGAGAGTCGCAGCCAGTACACCTATTACCATGAGCAGCATTCCCGGATAAAAGAAAAGCCAGCGTGGACTGTACGAAAGCAGAAAATGAAGATGGCGCCAGCCGTCTCGCCATGTGCGGAGATGCGGCGGATGGCTCCTCCCATCCGGTGATAGAGTCGTCGGCACTTCTGTAATCCGCATGCCGAGCAGCGTAGCCCGCACTACCATTTCGCTTGCAAATTCCATTCCGCTCGTCCGGAGTCCCATTGTTTGCCAGGCAACTCGACTGAAGCCTCGCAGTCCGCAATGAAAATCCCCGCAAGGAGATTTGAAAAATAGGCGTCCGATTCGCGTGAGAACCGGGTTGCCAAGATATCGGTGTAGCGCCGGCATCGCACCGGGCTTTATTCCGCCTTTGAACCTGTTGCCCATCACCAGATCGAAACCAGCGCGCAACTGCTGGAGAAAAACCGGCAAATCCCCAAAATCATAACTGTCATCGGCATCTCCCATAATGACGTACTTGCCGCGCGCTGCGTCAATTCCTCCCGTCAGGGCTGCTCCGTAACCTCGGCTTTCGACATGGACCACACGAGCTCCGCACGATCGCGCCAGCTCAGGAGAACCATCCGTGCTTCCGTTATCAGCCACGACGACTTCTCCGTCGATTTGCGTCTCTCGAAATGCGCGCAGCGCCTTTTCGATACAAGTTCGTAGTGTCTCTGCCTCGTTCAGACAAGGCATCACTACTGAGACTTCGGGAGCAATGGGAACAGGCAGTTTCCCTGCTTCAGCAACGAGCAGCGGAGAGCTAATGGCGGTCATGATGTAATGATCCTTTCCCTGAGAGCGGAGGTCCGATAGGCTTCTCAACGCCTACACTCGATCGTGTCGGTGGATGGGTCTTCTTTCCCGTAAAGTCGCTTCTCAGAGTTCTTGCAGATCAATGAAGGGCGGTTTGCAATAGATTCGGCTGGCCCTGAATGTTATCTTTCGGAACCTTATAAACTTTGAAATCCGCATTCGAATAAGTCTCGATCAGCCTGCCTCGGTTCCGATTGAGGAATGTATGCCAAAGCGGTTCGTCGATAGGGGACTTGACGAGATAAGTCGCATGGATGCTTTCGATGTATTGCCAGAGCTGGCCATCGGTTCCCTCCGCGGGGTAAACCGATGTTAGCCGTTGTCCGAATAATCCCAGGGCTTTCGGTTTCCTGAATATAAAAACCGCCGTCGGTTCTGTGTTATTCCTCACATACTGGAAAAATGCCACGGTTTCTTTCTTCGCAATTCCGTCGGGGAAGGCTCCAAAGTCCATTCGTCTATATAGCACCGTGTAGGAGAGCGCAACGAGCAATATCACAATGGGAAATACAACCGCCTGTCTCACTGCAAAGCCTTTCCATGTGAATTCACGGAATCCGGTAAGCGCGTAAAGTACATACAGCGGCGCAATTGGAAGCAGATACCGCAGGCCTGCCGGATAAGGGAGAACCAGAATCAGAGATAAATGCAACGGCAGATACAGGTCCCAGACGGCTGGCCTGCGAAGCTTCCTCAGATAACCGATTGCCGCGAGCGATGAAAGAAGGAGAAAAACGATATAGCGAATCGGCTTATCAGTTTCACTTGCCCAAAAAAGTGAAAGCGCCCTCGTATATTCAACTGTGTTTTGCAAAATGATTTTTGGGTTGGTCCAGATTTTCGGCAACGTACTTACATAACTTGCATCGCTAGAGCCAAACGCATTCTGCACTAACCAGAGCACAACAAAGATGCCCGTGATGGTCACACCGAGTCGAGTGATTCGCCTGAAGCGAACCACTTCATAACCGAGCAAAGCCGGAATGAGCAGAATTCCCGTGGTGCGGGTTCCGTAGCAGAGATAAATCAGGACCGCCAATAAGACAGCACGGCTGATCCAGCCGCGCTCCAACTCCTTTTCGTAAGCGCGTTTAATGGCGAAGAAAGCTGTGAACAGGAACAAAGTAAACGGTACTTCAGATTGAATGCCATCTTTGATATACCAAAAGTTCGGATTAACTCCCACGATCGCGATTGCCGCAACGACGTAAGGAAATGGAAGCTCGTCGCGTATAAAGAAATAGAAGATCGCAAGAAACGCGATGAAGAGCACTACGTTTTCGACCTTCATTGCTGTGAGATTCAGGTCAAAGACTGCATAAATCGGAGAAAGAAGTAGTGGATAAACAGGGGGATAAGCCTTTGGACCCACGCCTGGATTTTGTGGATTAAACAGGTAATTCGATTTCATGTAACTTGAGTGATGAGCAATATCTGCCGCTTCCTGAATGTACAGCGCAAAATCATCACCCCAAGGCTGACCCGATCGTATAGTTAGCAAGTAAAACGTACCAATTATTAGGATAAGCAGGATTACGATTCCGACGGTACGATTCGATGCTGCGTTCAAAATCCTTGAGGTCAGGATTACCGTTTAACGCTAGCTGTCCATCGATCATAAGATCTGAACCTCATCTACTCGCGGGAAGTGACATGCCGTGCCGCTAGAGGGCATCACTTCATGATGCAGCATATGCGGGCTCCCCGAAGAGCGCCGAGGGGGCCGACTCATGGACGGAAGCTTCCTGATTCACAGGGATCGAGACTCTGGACTGGGCTGGAGAGTGCAGGTCAATCACCATTTGCTCCGCCCTGAGAAGCGTCGAGACTACTTCTTCGTCGATAGATTTTGTGCCAATGACCACAACCTCGCTGCCGCGAACTACTTCTTCCAAATCTGTCGAGAGGAGCATCCCAATATGAGGAATCTCGTCCTCGATAAATTTTCTATTGGAGCCGACCAAACGGCCGAGTGAAACATCGCGATCCCAGATCTGTATTTGGCATCCTTCGCCCAGGAGGCGTTTGATTAGTTGTACGGAAGGGCTCTCACGCAGATCATCCGTTCCAGACTTGAAGCTCAAACCCAAAATACCAATCTTCTTGTGCCTGGTGGCAAGTACGGTATCGATAGCACGCTCAAGATGAGCCTGATTGCTTGGCATAATGGCCCGCAATAACGGCAGATCGAGGTCGAGTTGCTTGGCACGGTATGTGAGTGCTCGCAGATCCTTCGGTAAACATGAGCCGCCAAAAGCGAATCCTGGCGTCAGGTAGGCTGGGGAAATATTGAGCCGCGTGTCGGAAAGAAAGATCTTTGTCACTGCATCTACGTCGACCTTCATTTCCTTGCACGCCGATCCAATCTCATTCGCAAACGCTACCTTCAGTGCATGGAATGCGTTGCAGACGTATTTCACCATCTCGGCAACCGGGAGCGATGTTTCGCAGATTTGACCGGAGATTTCCTTGTACAGCTCGCGCAGAGGCGCAAGGTGAGCTGGATCATCGGCTCCCAAAACGGTAATCGCCGGATTCAAGAAGTCAGCCACGGCCGACCCTTCGCGGGTGAACTCTGGATTGGCGCAAACCGCAAAGTCAATCCCCACCCTTTTTCCGCTGGCGCCTTCGATGGCGGGGATGATCTTCGACTTTGCAGTACCGGGTAGCATCGTGCTACGAGGCACGACCCAGTGAAACTCTTCTTTCGTCCGCAGGGCTCTGCCAATCTGCTCGCAGCTATACTGCACGCTGCTTAAATCCAGGCAACCGTTGTGCAAACTCGGAGTGCCAACGCAAACGAACGAGATCTCCGATTCACGTACGGCCAGGCCCGCGTCGAGAGTTGCCCGTAAGCGGCCGGCTTTGGAAGCGTCTGCTATCAATTGATTGAGCCCGGGCTCCATGACCGGCGCCTTGCCCGATTGCAACATTTCCACTTTTTCCGGGCTAACATCCACGCCAATGACATTGTGCCCTACGCTCGCGAAACAACCTGCAGTGACGGCACCGACGTATCCAAGACCAAACACACTGATTGATTTCATAACGATTCCGATTCAGGCAGGCTGCCGCTTATGCAGACTTTGAGAGGGGCGCAGGCGAGCGACTTCCAGAGTTACTGCATTGTCCGAGCCGTCGTAGAGCTGTTTCGTCTGACTGATAAGCCGCTCGAAGCTGAAGTCTCTTCGCACCCGCTCTTGCGCAACGGAGCCGAGTTTGGCGGCGCATTCCGGACACATGCTGAGGTGGGTGCGCCACTCGGGATTTTCTATGTCTCCCGAAAGGTAAGCGTCGGTGACTTGGTCGCTGTATGTACAGTTCATAGTCTTGCTTTCACTTTCATGTAACGCGCTTCGCGCTTCGACAGATCGCTCTTCACCATCGTGCGTGCCCGTGAGAGCC
>Ga0209156_10001906_pt1 | contig 16682 bp, 10 predicted proteins | sample GraSoiAngelo_124_FD_185881 | JGI IMG/M metagenome (GOLD analysis project Ga0209156, IMG submission 185881) | Grasslands soil microbial communities from the Angelo Coastal Reserve, California, USA - 14_0927_05_20cm (SPAdes) (version 2) | ecosystem: Environmental > Terrestrial > Soil > Grasslands...
ATCCCGCCGTACGGGCGATCCGAGCGCGGTTTCCCTTCCTTCCGCTACCGACCTTCACGTTCGGTGTCTGGCTCGGCGGGCTGATCGCGATGACCGTCCTGCTGCTCGCCCTGTCACCGGCGGCATTCCGCGGGGAGCCCGGGATGCGACCGGCGGCCTATTTGTTTGGCCTAATGATGGCGGGAAACGGCCTGCTGCACCTGGTCGGGTCGATCTATATGAAGAAAGCGATGCCGGGGGTGCACTCGGCGCCGCTCATCCTCGGCGCCGCGCTGTATCTGCTCGCGTCCGTGCGCTAGGCCGCCAGCTTGACGCCCCCCCTCCTGGGTGCATATTGAAACCAGCTCAGGTGCTATGAACCCCGTGGCGCGATGTCGTGCGGCTCGCCAATGCCTCGGGGGGAGCGAATCGCGAAACCGGCTGAGTGGGGCACACCCATTCGGCCGGTTTTTCATTCGTTGCGTGGCGAGCCGAACCCGGAGGCGTCCATGCGCACTCGCTTCGCACTCGTGGCTCTCGCCGTCGCCCTCTCCACCGCATGCGGGGAGGGGCCGTTGGTCCCAACCAGCGGCGCGATCCGCATCGTGCTTACGACCATCGGAGCGGATCCGGATGCGGACGGCTACGCCGTAACGCTGGACGGTGCCGCCCCACGCACGGTCGGCGTGAACGGGACGCTGGTGCTGCGGGACTTGGGTACTGGGGCTCACTCGGTCACGCTGGCAGGACTGGCGGCCAACTGCACGGCGGGCGGGGAAAATCCCCGCGCGGTCACCGTCAGGGCCGGCGACACCCTGCAGGTCGCCTTCGCGGTCGTGTGCGTCGCGGTCACCGGCACGATCGAGATCAAGGCTGCGACGTCCGGGGCCGATGTCGATCCCGACGGCTACACCGTCCAGGTAGACGGCGGCACGACCGCGGCGCTGGCCGTGAGCGGCACCACCAGGTTCGAGGGACTCTCGGCGGGGAGCCATACGGTCACGCTGGCAGGCGCCGCGACGAACTGCCCGGTCGCCGCTGACAACCCGCGCACGGTGAGCGTCACGACGGGCGCCGTCAAACGCGACACCGCGCGGACGACGTTCCAGGTCATCTGCGTCGCCACGACGGCGGTCATCGAGGTCGCCGCCGTCACCTCGGGGATCGATCTCGATCCCGACGGCTACACCGTCCAGGTGGACGGTGGCGCCTCCCGGGCGCTCGCCGTGAGCGGCACCATCAGGTTCGAGGGTCTCGGCGCGGGGAGCCACACGGTCACCATGACCGGGGCGGCGGCGAACTGCCCGATCGCCCCGGACAACCCGCGCACCGTGAACGTCACAACGGGCGCGGTCACGCGTGACACCGCCCGGACGAAGTTCCAGGTAACCTGCGGGGCGGCGACCGGCAGCATCCAGGTCACGACGGCGACCTCGGGAATCGATCTCGATCCGAACGGCTACGCGATGCAGATCGATGGCGGGTCCCTGCGGCTACTCCTCGGAGCCGGGACCGTCACGATCGACGGTCTCGCCGGAGGAGACCACAGCGTGGTGCTATCGGGCGCCGCCGGGAACTGCACGGTCGGCGGGGACAATCCCCGCGTGCTGCATGTGATCACCGGTGGCGCCGCGCGCGACACGGCACGGACCCTGTTCCAGGTGACCTGCGTCGCCGTGACCGGCAGCATCGAGGTGAAGGCCGCGACCACGGGAGTGGATTTCACTCCTAACGGCTACACCGTCCTGATCGACGTCGGATCGCTGGCACCGCTGCCCGTGAACGGAGCAGCGACCATCGGGGGCTTGAGCGCCGGGGATCACACCGTCCGACTGGTCGGCTCGGCAGGGAACTGCACGATCACCGGCGATAATCCGCGCGCCGTGCATGTGACGACGGGCGGCGTTACGCGCGACACGGCACGGACGACCTTCAGTGTGAGCTGCGTCGCGGCGACCGGCAGCATCCAGGTCACGACGGCGACCGCGGGAATGGATCTGGACCCGGACGGCTACACCGTGCTCCTGGACAACGGGCAGCAGCGCCCGCTCGGCGACAACGGGACGACCGTCATCGAGGGGGTGAGCGCGGGGGATCACAGCGTCATTCTGTTCGGCGCGGTGGGGAACTGCGCGCTGGCCGGTAACAACCCGCGCACCGTGCACGTGACCACCGGCGGGTCTACGCGCGATACCGTGCGCACGACGTTCCAGCTCACCTGCGTGCGAGTGGAGAAGATCGCCTTCCAGTCCGGGGCGTCGGTCGACCAGGCGATCATCGCCGTGGCATACGCCGACGGCTCGAACACGGTCACCCTCGCGAGGGGCACCGGGCCGAGCTGGTCGCCGGACGGCACGAAGATCGCGTTCGCCGCGATAGACTACTACTGTGACTATTACTACTACGATTGCTACTATTATCCCGTCGGGTTAGCCGTAATGAGCGCCGACGGCTCGGGCCTCGTGTTCCTCACGAACGAAGCCTCGGATGCTCAGCCGACTTGGTCCCCCGACGGCACGAGGATCGCGTTCATCAGCTCGCGCAATGGTCGCAGCGGCGTGTACGTCCTGAACGCCGGCGTCCCTACCCTGCTCACCAACACACCTCGCGCCGTGTCCAAGCCTGCCTGGTCGCCGGACGGCACCCGGCTGGCGTTCACGTGCGAGGTTGACAGCGGCAACAGCGATATCTGCGTCATCAACGCGAATGGTACCGGGTTTACCCGGCTGACGAGCGATCCGGGGCAGGACGCCGGGCCCGCCTGGAAGCCGGACGGCTCACGGATCGCGTTCGCCACCACTCGGTATGCGGGGGCGTACGAGCTCGCTTCGATGACCCCTGACGGCGGCGACGTTACGAGACTCAGCCCGGCAACCGCCGCCTCGGACCCCGCCTGGAAGCCGGACGGCACCAAGCTCGTGGTCGCGAACCTCGTTTGCGGTTCGTCCTCCGGATGCTCCTCGCGCGGGTTGCTGGTGATGACTGCCGGTGGCACGGGATTGACCACGGTCTCGGCCGGCGCCGACTATGCACCCGCCTGGCGGCCGTGAGGTGATGGGCACGACCCGTGGGTGCGGCCCGCCGCGCGGGCCCGACGCGTCGCGCCGCAGAGGCCTGCTCGTAGCGGCGCTGCTCAGCGGCGTCGGGTGCGGGACGGACGGCGGCGTGACGCCTGCTCCGACGCCTGCAATCCTCGCGAGTGCCGTGGCTGACAACCCGAGCAATGTGCTGAGCGCCGTGGTCACGGGCCGCGTCCGAGGCGCCGACAGCGTCGCGGTTCGCTACGGCGTCGCGGGGTCAGCGCTCGACAGCGCCACGCCGGCCGTGACCCTGGCGGTCGACTCCGTCCTGGTCCCCGTGCTCGGCCTCCTTCCCGATACCCGCTACCTCTTGCGGTTCGTGGCGTACGCGGGCGATCAGACCATCCTCGGCGATACCGTCGGCTTCGCTACCGGCACGCTTCCGGCCGACCTGCCGCGCTACGTCGCGGACGGCGCGGATCCCTCGCCCGGGTATGTCGTCTTCGCCACAGGCTTGTACGGCCTGGTGATCGACAACGGCGGGCGGGTGGTGTGGTATCACCGCTTCTCCCCGTACGGCCCCGGGCTCAACTTCGAGGCCCAGCCCACTGGACGCTACGTCGCCCGACCCTCGGTCCCCGACCCGACGGTTCTCCCTCACTGGGTCGAGATCGATCCCCTCGGCACCGTGACGCGGACCTTCGGCTGCGCGGGAGGCCTCTCGCCCCGCTTCCACGATCTGATCGCCGAGCCGGACGGCGCGTACTGGATCATGTGCGACGAGACGCGGACCATGGACCTCTCGGGGCTGGGCGGCGTCGCGAACGCGCAGGTGATGGGCACCGTCGTCCAGCACGTCAGCTCGGAGGGCGACCTGTTGTTCCAGTGGGATCCGTTCGACCACTTCGAGATCACGGACTTGGTGCCGGCGAGCCGGACCGGGCCGAGCGTCAACTGGATGCACGGCAACTCGCTGGACCTGGACACCGACGGCAACCTGATCGTCTCGTTCCGGAGCCTGAGTGAGATCACCAAGATCGACACGCGAACCGGCGCGGTGCTGTGGCGTATGGGCGGCCTCAAGAACCAGTTCGTCTTCCAGGACGCCGGGGCCCCGGCCTTCTCGTTTCAGCATGGAGTTCGGCTGACGGCGCCCGCGCACCTGCTGCTGCTCGACAACCTCGGTGATCCCACAGCCAGCCGGGCCGAGCGGTATGTCTACGACGCGGAACTTCACACGGCCCAGTTGGTCGCGTCCTATGGGCCGAGCCCGGGGGTAACGGCGCAACTCGGCGGCAGCACGCAGGACCTGCCCGGCGGCCGCACCCTCGTGTCGTTCGGGCCGGCGGGCCGCGTCGAGGAGTACGACGCGTCAGGGCAAGTCGTGTGGCACATCGAGGGCAACCCCGGCTACGTCTTCCGCGCGCAACGGATTCGCTCATTGTATCGCCCTGGGGTTGGCTCGCCCCGGTAGCCGCGACGAGCCGCCAGTTCTCGGCCTGGTCCACTCGGTCAACGTCGGCCCGCTCGTGAAGACGCCTGATAAGTGATTACGACGTATTCAAGGAGGTCTTATGGCAACCGCGTCCACCGTCAGAGCATCGTTCCTGCTCACTCTACTCGTCGCCTGCGCAACGGACTCGGGCACGCTCCCGTCGCAGCCCGGGCCGGCGCTCCGCATCCTCGCGCAGCGCATTGCATCCGATTGGTCGCCGTGGTCCGACCCCGTGCATCTCGACGCGCCCATCAATTCTCCGTGCCAGGACCAGACCCCAACGCTCTCACGAGACCAGCTAGCCCTGTACTTCATGTCGAACAGGCGGGGTGGGCTCGGCGCCGACACGCCGGACGGTTGCCAGGATACCTTCGACCTCTGGGTCGCCCGTCGCGCTTCGCACGACAGTCCTTGGGAAACACCCGTCAATCTGGGATCACCGGTCAATACACCGGTCAACGAGGCGGGACCTGCGTTGTCTCCCGACGGACGCCTGCTCTTCTTCTACCGCTGGGAGGGTGCTGGCGGACAGCGCGACATCTACGTCGCGCGGCGTGCCCACCAGAAGCAGGACATGGTCTGGGAGGCCCCGGTGAATCTCGGCCCTGACGTGAACACGACGGACACGGAAGAAGGACCGAGCTACCTACGGCATGGATCAGATGGGACTGCCGTGCTGTTTTTCGACCGCGGAGCGACCTCCCTCGCGACTGACATCTATTCGGTGCCGGTTGACCGGAACGGCATGCCTCGCGGGCCGGCGCTGCCCGTCTCGGAGCTCAACTCGAGTGTCGAGGACAACCATGCCTCGGTGCGCGCCGATGGACGGGAGATCTTCTTCGACTCGCGCCGCCCCGGTGGCATGGGCTTCGATATTTGGACGTCCACGCGCCCTAGCGTCCACGATGACTGGTCCGCGCCCGTGAACCTGGGAGCGCCGGTGAACTCCCAGTTCGCCGAGTTTCACCCCAACGGGTCGTTCGACGGTCGCACGCTGCTGTTCATTGCCGGCGGGAATCGGAAGCCCAATCTCGGTGGGTTCGATATCTGGATGACGACGCGCGCGCCACTTGGCGACTTGGACGACGACGATAACGATGCGCAGGGGGATCGCGACCACGAAAGCCCCAGGAGCTGGAGGTGACCGTCCCGACTCCCCCCGGCGGTGCGTGGTCCCCCGTTCCACGGGGGGCTAACGCCTGGCTGCCCTCGCGCGTATTTCTTTCGGTGCGCCGTCGCACCCTTCCACTTCACTCCTTGAGGCCGTCATGTCCCTACGCCGCTGGGCCCGTTTCGTCGTCCTCGCGCTCGTCTCCCCCGCCCTGCCGCCGCTGGCCGCGCAGACCACCGCTCCCCTCGACTCCACCCTGCTCGCCGGGTTCCGGTGGCGTAACGTCGGGCCTGCCAACATGGGCGGTCGTGTCTCGAGCGTGGCCGGCATTCCCAGCCCTTCGAAGACGTTCTTCGTCGCCGGCGCGGCGGGCGGGATCTGGAAGACCACCAACGCCGGAACGTCGTTCCGACCGGTGTTCGACAACCAGCCCTGCATCTCGATGGGCGAGCTGGCGATCGCGCCGAGCGACACGCTGCAGGTATGGGCGGGCACCGGCGAGGAAGACTCCCGCAACACGATCTCCCCGGGCTGCGGCATCTTCAAGTCGACCGACGGCGGGCTCACCTGGAAGCTCGCGGGCCTCGAGAAGACCGGCGCCATCGGCCGCATCGTGGTGCACCCGACCAACCCGAACATCGTGTACGTCGCGGCGCTCGGCCAAGCCTGGGCCGCGAACCCCGAGCGCGGGCTCTACAAGACCACCGACGGCGGCCAGACGTGGCAGCTCGTCAAGTTCATCAGCGACAAGGCAGGATTCATCGACATCGCGATGGACCCGACGAATCCCGAGGTGCTGCTCGCGTCGAGCTGGGAGCGGGTGCGCGGGCCCTACTTCCTGAAGAGCGGCGGCCCCGGCAGCGCTCTGTGGAAGACCAGCGACGGCGGCAAGACGTGGACTGAGGTGAAAGGCGGCGGGTTCCCCGAAACGATGAAGGGGCGCATCGGCCTCGCGATCGCACCGAGCGATGCGAAGGTGGTGTACGCCCTGGTCGAAGCGGATACCGCGCCCAATCCAAAGGTCGACAAGACTAAGCCCGCGCAGAAGCGGCCCTCCGGTCTGTATCGCTCTGCCGACGGCGGAGCGACGTGGACCAAGACGAACGACAACGACGTCCGCCCCTTCTATTACTCTCAAGTCCGCGTCGATCCGAAGGACCCGAATCGCGTATACTGGTCGTCCACACCGGTGAACTACTCCAACGACGGGGGTAAGACCGTCGGCCTGGCGACCCAGGGCATCCACGTGGACCATCACGCCATGTGGATCGACCCTAACGACGCAGGTCACTTCATCGTGGGCGATGACGGCGGCGTGTCGCAGACGTGGGACAAGGGTGGGAACTTCGACTTTCTGAACGTCATCACGATTGCGCAGCCGTACATCGTCAGCTACGACATGGCGTTCCCCTATCACGTGTGCGCGGGGCTCCAGGACAACGGCTCCTGGTGCGGCCCGAGCCGTCATCGCCAGGGCGCCGTGACCAACGCCGACTGGATCACCATCGGCGGCGGGGACGGCTTCTACACCGCCCAGGACCCGACCGACCCGAACATCGTTTACTCGGAGTCGCAGGGCGGGAACATGGGACGGCTGAACCTCGCCACCGGCGAGCGGACCTCGCTCCAGAAGCCCAACTGGCGGCCGCGCTACCAGATCTTCGAGGATTCCATCCTCATCGAGCGCCCCGATACGACCAAACCGCCCACATCGACGCAGCAGAAGCGGCTCGCCGACCTGCGCCGGCGCCAGCTCGCCGACTCGGCCGAGGTGGATCTGCGCTGGAACTGGAACACCCCGTTCTTCCTCTCACCGCACTCGCCGACCACGTTTTACGCCGGCTCGAACAAGGTGATGAAATCCACCAACCGCGGCGAGAACCTGTCGGCCATCTCGCCCGACCTGACCACGCGCGATAGCATGAAGATCGTGGTCAGCACGCACACGACCGGCGGGATCACGCCCGATGTCACCGGTGCGGAGACGTTCTGCACCATCGTGGCGCTCGCCGAGTCGCCGGTGCGGCCGGGCCTGCTGTACGCGGGCACCGACGACGGCAACGTCTGGCTCACGCGCAACGACGGCGGGACGTGGGAAAACCTCACGGGCCGGTTCCCCGGCGCGCCGGCGGGCACCTACGTGAGCCGCATCGAGCCCTCACACTTCGACACGGCCACCTTCTACGTGACGTTCGACGGCCACCGCACCAACAACTTCACCCCCTACGTGTACGTCACCACCGACTTCGGCAAGACGTTCACGGCGATCAGCCACAACCTGCCGACCGGGGGGCCGGACTACGTCCACGTGGTGCGCGAGGATCCGTTCAACCGGAACTTGCTGTATGTCGGCACCGACGTGGGCGCGTACGTATCGCGCGACCGCGGGGCGTCGTGGCAGAAGTTCATGACCGGCCTGCCCGTCGTGCCGGTGCACGACCTCAAGGTCCACCCGCGGGAGCACGAGCTGATGGCGGCGACGCACGGCCGGGGGATCTGGATCGTGGACGTCGCACCGCTCGAGCAGCTCGCGGACAGCGTGCTCGCGGCGAGCGCGTACCTGTTCGAGCCCAAGACCGCTTACGAATACGGCGAGGCCGTGCGGGCGAATACGAGCGGAGGCCACAAGCAGTTCGTCTCGCCGAGCCCGCAATACGGCGCCGAGATCGTGTACCGGCTGACGAGCGGCGACCGCCGCACGCAGACCAAGGTGGTGATCCGGGACGTACGCGGCGACACGGTGCGCACCGTCAACGGCCCGGGCGGCCCGGGACTGCATCGCGCCACCTGGGGATTCCAGGGACGGACGCCGCCCCCGCAAACGCTGTCGCCGTCGCAGCGGCGGGACTCGACGCTGATCGTGCGCCGCATCCAGCTCGTGTTCGATTCGCTCGAAAAGGCGGGCACCAATGCGCAAATGCTCGGGCCCTTGAAGACGGCCCTGCTGGCCGGTGATCTGCAGGGCCTGGCGCAGCGATTCGGGTTTGGAGGGGGTGGAGGTGGTGGCGGCGGTGGCGGCGGGGGAGGTGGCGCCGCCGCCGCGGCGGGACGCTTCGTCGAGCGGCCGGGCGAGACGACGCCCCGCACGCCGGGCGCGGCCGGGGGCCCGCAGGGCGGCGCAGCTCAGCAAGAAGGCGGTGAGGCGGGCACGGAGCAACCCGACGTAGGCTTCCTCGGCACGCTGGGCCAGCTGATCCGCGTCGCGCTTCCGAACCAACGCGGGCCCGGTGGGGGCGGCGGCGGCGGTTTGGGCGGACTCGGCTTCATCGCCCAGGCGTTTGGTCGCACGGCCGGGGGCGGGGGCGGGGGCGGGGGATTCGGCGGGTTCGGCGGAGCGGCCGCCGTCTCGAGCGGCGACTACCTCGTGAGTATCACCGTGGACGGGAAGACCCTCTCCCGGGTGCTGCGCGTCGAGCGGGCGAGCGGGACGGGCGCTGGCGCGTCGTTCGCGTTCGACGACGACGAGGACGCCGACCCGTAGCAGCCTAGGGGAGAACGCGTGAAGGCGCGCGGGGCGCACGCTCCGCCCGCCACACTGGGAATTCGCGTCCCGCCGAGGCGCCGAGCTGCATACCGGGCGCCCGGCTGAACGCACCCCAGCGCGCCAGCCCGAACCCCTCCGGCTCGAGCAGGGCGAAGACGAGCCTGCCGAGCGGTTGCGCCGTGGACACGAAATAGCACCCCGCCGGCACGCTGCGCGGCGTGCGCGCCCACGTCCCCGTCACCTCCAGCAGATGGTGTCCCTGGAACTCCCGCGTCGCCCAGTTGAGCTCGGTCCCGGTGAGGACTTCTACCGTGTCCGTCCACTCTCGGGCGAGCCGCTGCACTTGGATGCCGTGGAGGCGGAGCAGGGCGGCGCCGTCGCTGTCGGCCGCCGGCAGGAAGTAGCCTGCCGGCAACGGGCGGGTGAGCGAATCAACGAAGCGGTCCCTTACTGGCAGCCGGTAGGTGCGGACCTGCTGCATCACCTCGAGCCGAACGGCCTCGACGCCGCGCGACGCCAGCCTGTAGGCGACCGCCAGCGACGGCCGCGGGGCTGAGCTCGCCCCTTCCAGTGCCGTCTGGCGGTCGGCTGCGCGCTCGAGACGGCGGATCTCGTCGCCGTGCCGCCCCGTGTACTCCAGGATCTCCACCAGGAAGTCGTGCGTCACCTGCACGCGCGTCTTGAAGTCGGCGTGCGAGTATGCCTCCGACAGGATCGCCATCCGCCCTCGCAGGCCCACGTAATTCGTTCCATACCAACCGAGCGGAGCGTAGGTATCCCAGCTCTGCGGCGCCTGCGGCGTCTCCACGTTGCCGTAGTCGAAGATCGACTCGTGGTACTTGTCCTGGAGCGTCTTGCGAAGCGCGGGGAGCATCCGGTCCCGCACGAAGGTACTGGGCCCCGCCGGCCCGTTGGGATCGAGCGGCGGCGCGTAGGTGAGTTGATAGCCGTGCAGGGTCCCGTCTGTGGTGTGGAGGTCCACCATCAGCGCTGGGTCCCACGTGGTGTACACCCGGGCGAGCGACGCGCGGGTTTCGGGTGCTTCGGCCTTGAAGTAGTCCCGGTTCAGGTCGAGGTTCTTCCCGTCGGCGCGCTGTCCGATCAGGGCGGGGCCGCTCTGCTCGGAGCGGTTCACCGCCTGCGGGCCGAGGGCGTCGTTGCCGTCGGGGTTGTAGTCCGGCGCCACGAGGATCACGAGGGTCCGCAGCAGCTCGCGGCGCGCTCCCGCCAGCTCGCGCAGCAGTGCGAGCACGGCTTCCTTCCCCTCTACTTCCCCTCCGTGGATGTTCGCCTGCAGGTACACCACCAACTTTCCGGACGCCGCCGCTTCGCCCGGGGACGTCACCGTCGGGTCGGAGGCGATCACGAAGTAGATCGGCTGGCCGAGCGCGGAGGTGCCCATCTCGGAGACTCGGACGGGCGCCCCGGCGAGCTCGAGACTATCGAGGAAAGCGCCTACCTCTGCGTTGGTGGACGTGGCCGCGTAGTCTGTCCGCTCGGCCGTCGTCTGCGGCAGCGCCTGGGCCGCTAGCCCCGGTGCGGCGGCGGCGAGGGCCGCGAGGACAGCGCGGAACGGAAGGCGCATCGGCTACTCAGCCCGCCGCCGTCGCCAGACATTCGATCTCCACCCGCGCGCCGAGCGCCAGCCCGCTCCCCGCGACGGTGGAGCGCGCCGGTGGATCCTTCGAGAAGTAGGTCGCGTACAGCTTGCCGGTGTCGGCGAGCTCGCGCGTGCCGGGGCGATTCCCGATCTGGCCGGACAAGTACACCATGTTCCCGACGCGCACCGCCGGGGAGAACGGCAGACCGACGGCTGTGCCGGGGGGACTGATGACCTGGCGTTGCTGCGCGGCGACGGGGAGCGCGATGGCAAGACCTAGGGCGAGCAATGCGCTGGCTTTCATGGTCGGCTCCTGTTGGGGAGATGTAGGATCTGGTGTCGTCCGGAGAATCTCGTGTCGTGTGTCTTGTGAGGGACTGAAGTCCCTCATAACCCCACCACTAGGGGACATACCGTTTAGTCGCCCGTTCCGCCACTCTAGGCTACCCGTCGCAGCATTACCACCGGCCATACCACCGTCAATGCAAGCCCGCCCGCCGCGCTGCCGAAGAAGGCCGGGCCTGCACCGTACGCCTGAAACACCGCGCCCAGCCCGATGCCGCCGGCGAGCGCCGCCAGCCCGGTCACGCCGTGATACATCCCGAATCCGCTCCCCTGGCGCGCACCGGCGAGCTGCGCGACGAGGGCCCGCTCGGGGCTTTCGGTGAGGCCGGCCACTGTCCCGAATGCCAGGAACAGCGTCCACGCCGCTCCGGCGCTGCGCGCCAGCGCGAAGCCGGCCGCTACGCCCGCGTAGGCGAGCCATCCCAGCCACATGGTACGACCCGCGCCGATGCGGTCGGTGAGGCGGCCGCCCGCGAAGCTCGCCGACGAGCGCACCACGTGCAGCGCGGCCCATAGCAACAGCACCGCCGCCGTCGAGACGCCGAGCTGCTGGCATCGCAGGATCAGGAGCGTCTCTGGCATGCGGAGGAGATAGAAGGCGGAGATCCCGAAGAGAGGGAAGATCCGTGATGGTTGGTGGAGGTTGGTGAAGGATTGTGGAGGTGCCACCATCCTCCACCATCCTCCACTGTCCTTGACGGCCCAGACCGCCAGCACCAGGACCGCCACTCCCGGCGCCAGACTCGCTCCGATCACCGTCCGCACGTCCGCGCTCCCCGACGTCAGCAGCCACCACGCGGTGAGCGGACCGAGCACCGCGCCTGCGTGGTCCATCCCCCGCTGCAGGCCGAACGCTCGACCCAACAGCGGCGCGGGCGTGACATCCGCCATGAGGGCATCGCGCGGCGGCGTGCGGATGCCCTTGCCGATGCGGTCCACCACCCGCAGCCCGATCACCTGCCACGCGGCCCCAGTGAGGGCGATGATCGGCCGCACCAGCACGGCGATGGCGTAGCCCAGCACGATGAGCGGCCCGCGGCGCGCTGTCCGATCCGCCAACCGACCCGCGCCAAACTTCACGACCGACGCCGCGAACTCGGCCACACCGTCCAGTGCGCCGAGCGCCTGCGGGCCCGCGCCGAGCACGCCCGTGACGAACGCCGGCAGCAGGGGATAGATCATCTCGCTCGCGAAGTCGTTCAGCAGCGAGACGAACCCGAACAGCTTCACGGGCCGCGGCAGCCGCGCTACCGCGGCGCCGCTAGCGGTCATCGAGCCCCAGACCCCACCGGATCAGCGTGACGGGCAGGCCACCGTATCTGAGGATCGCATCGTGGAAGCCGCGCAGCGTGTACGCCGCGCCGCGCGCCATGCGAAAGTCGTCCCTGAGGGTGAGCAGCTCGCGCCGCCCCACCGCATAGCTCAGCGGGTATGCCGGCTCGGCGCAGTAGCGCCGCACCTCCCCCTCCGCGTTGGCCCGCTCCACGTTGACGTGCGTCGTGAGATAGTCCACCGCCTGGGCGAACGTCATCCCCCGGGTGTGCAACCCTACGTCGAGCAGCACCCGGACCGCGCGCCACAACAGGTGCACCCGCTGGAAGAACTGCTCCTCCTCCGACCGGTAGAATCCCTCCTCCCCCATCATGTCCTCGCAGTACAGCGCCCACCCTTCGACCGTGACCGGTGTCCACACGTTCTTCCGCGTCTCAGACCGCTGTTGCTGCGCGTGCACCAGCTGGAGGTGATGGCCGGGGTAGCCTTCGTGGAGCGCCGTGGCGGCAAGCTCGTGGCGGCAGTGGTCGCGGAGGATCCGCTCCTGGGCGCTCGCCGGGAGCGCCGGATCAGGCAGGGTCACGTAGAACCACCCGGTCCGGTCCGTCGAGTAGGGGCCGGGGCTGTCGTAGGCGGCGAAGGGAATCAGCGGCCGCATGAAGGCCGGCGTGGGCACGACGTCGAGCGGGGCGTTGGGGATCGGCGCGAGGCCGCGCTCCGCCACGAAGTCGCGCGCCCGCACCATCTCGCGAGCATACGCTTCCACCAGCCCGGCGGCGGGGGGGTGGTCGCCGCGCAGCCGCTCTGCGACGTCCTGCCAGCGCTTGCCGCCGTCGAGCCGGGCCGCGCGGCGCCCCAGATCGGCCTCGACCTCCTCCTTCAGATGAAGCCCATAGCGCCATAGTTCCGGCGCGGTGTCGCGCAGCGCGTGCTCGTAGTGCAGGTGGAAGTTGAAGTCCTCTTCGCCCAGTGCGAACTCTTCCGAGGCCGTCTCGAGCCAGCGCTCGAGATCCCGCTCGAAGCCCGTCATCGCGTCCGCCGCCTGCTCGACCGCCACCCGTAAGGCGTCGCCCGGTCCGGGGGGCGCGTCCGGAATAGCGGCGCCGATGCCGCGCACCAACTGCAGCCCCCCCGCATTGATCCGCAGCGCCGTTTCGACGAACACCCGGACCGGCTGCACCAGCGCTGCGCGCGCGTCGTCCAGCAGCCGCGGCACGTCCTCGAGCCGCCCGATCAGAGCGCGGGCCCGCTCTTCGTCGCTCCGGTCGCCGCGCCCCAGCAGAAAGTGCAGCCCGCCGAGCAGGTGGTTCAGCCAGAACGCCGGACTCTTCGCCTGCGGCCGTTCGCGCTCGAAGCGGCGCAGCACCACGCGGATGTCGTTCAGCAGCGCGGTCCGGTCGATTTCGTCTTCCAGCTCCTCGGCAGACGTCTCTTCCAGCGCCGCCGCGAGCGACTTCAGCGCGGCGACGTGGGGCACGAGCGCCGGCGGGCTGTAGCGCCCGTAGCGGTCGTCGTACGTCTGCACTCCGGCCTGCGTGGCGGCGACGGGGTCGAAGTGCCACCGCAGGTCGAAGTACGCCTTCTCGATTTCGTGGAGCGTCCCTACCGCCATGCCCCTTGCCTGACCAAGCGGTGGCACTCGTCGTCCGAGAGCACGCGGTCGGTGCGTTTCGCCGCCTCGAACAGCACGCGGCACGCCGCTTCGTCTTCGGCGTCGTAGCCGTGGGTCTCGAGCCAGTACTTCACATTGGACAGCCCCGAGACGGGGGAGATCTCGATCTTCTGCTCGAGCCCGAACTCCTCGGCGGGCACCGAGCTGTACACCCGGTCGGCGAGCCACGCGTGGCCCTTCTTTTTCGCTTTGATGATCGCCGCCGCGTGCACCCCGGTGCCGGTACGAAACGCGTCCGCACCCAGCACCGGGTAGTTCACCGGAATTGGCACCCCCACGGCGTCCGCCACCAGGCGGCAGTACTGCGGCAGCTTGGTGATGTCGTGCCGATGCGCGCCCAGCAGCTTCAGGTTGACGATCAGGAGATCCATCTCGGCGTTGCCCACCCGTTCGCCCACCCCCAGGGCCGTAGCGTGGACGCGGTCCACCCCGGCCTCGATCGCCGCGAGACAGTTGATCAGTCCCAGCCCGCGGTCGCGGTGCCCGTGCCAGTCGATCGCCACCCGTTTGTCCGTGACGATTTCACGCTTGACGAATCCCACCAACGCCTTGACGCCATCGGGAGTCGCATGGCCGACGGTGTCGGCGAGACAGATTCGTGTCGCGCCGCAATCGATCGCGGCGCCGTACAGCGCCTTGAGGGCCTCGGGCCTGGCCCGGGTCGTGTCCTCGGTGACGTACATGACCGGCAGGCCGTGCTTGACAGCGTACGTCACCGCCTCCTCGCTGGCCGTGAGGATGCGATCCAGGGTCCAGTCCTCGGCGTATTGCCGGATCGGGGAAGAGCCGATGAAGGTGGCGGCCTCTATCGGAATCCCGACCTCCTCGGAGACCCGGACGATCGGCTCGACGTCCGCGATCACCGTGCGGGCCGCGCAGTTGGGAAAGATGGGGAGCTTCTGGTCTCGGATTTCCCGGGCGAGCACCCGCACCTGCTCCACCACGCGGGGCCCCGCCCCGGGGAGCCCGATATCCGCCGCCACGATCCCGAGGTCCGCCATCAGGTGGAGCAGCCGCCGCTTGACCTCGATGGAGGGATCCCGCACCGAGGGGGACTGCAGCCCGTCCCGCAACGTCTCGTCGTTCAGCTCGACCCGTGCCCGCGACCAGTCGAGCGCCGTCCCGCCGCCCCTCTCGTTCCAGTCGTAAATCAGCTCGCGCTCGTCCATGACCCTAGTGTCGCCCTCTCGCCGGGCACCGTCAAGGCAGTTAGTGTGCAGGGGTGGATCAGACCATCTCACGCCTGCTCGCGCACGACTGCGTCCGCGCCGCGCGCTCACACCTCGAGCGCAGCGACGAAGTGACGCTCGCGCGCCAAGCCGCGCTCTGCGCGATTCCCGCGCCGACGGGTGCTGAGGGCCGCCGCGCCGCGCACGTGGCCGAGCTGTTCCGCACCGTCGGCCTGCACGACGTCGCGATCGACGAGGTCGGGAACGTCTACGGGTGGACGGCCCGGGAAGGGGGAAGGGGAAACGGGGAAGGCGCCGCGCCGGTGGTGTTATCCGCCCACCTGGACACCGTATTCGGCCCCGAAGTCAACGTCGCCGTCGCGCGGCGTGGCCAGCGGCTCGAGGGCCCTGGCATCAGCGACAACGCGCGCGGCCTGGCCGCGCTCGTCGCCGTGGCTGAAGCCATGGTCGTCACGCGCGTGCCCACAGCTCGGCCGGTGCTGTTCGCCGCCACCGTCGGCGAAGAAGGATCGGGGGATTTGCGGGGCGTCAAGTACCTGCTGAACGGGAAACGGGAAACGGGAAACGGCAAGCCCGCCGCCTTCATCGCGCTCGACGGCGCGGGGCTCGAGCGCGTGGTGCACCGGGCGCTCGGCTCCAAGCGCTACCGCGTCACATTTCGCGGGCCCGGCGGCCACTCGTGGGCCGCGTTCGGCGTCGCCAATCCCGCGAACGCGGTCGGCCGCGCCACCGCGCTGCTCGCCGACTTGCCCAGCCGCGCCGCCCCCCCCGCTCCCCGCACGACCTGCGCCGTCGTGCGGCTCGGCGGAGGTACCGGACTCAACTCCATCCCCCAGGAGGCGTGGCTCGACCTGGACCTGCGGAGCGAAGACCCGAAGGCGCTCGCCCAGCTCGACGTCACCGTGCGCGCCGCCCTCGACCGTGCGCTCGACGACGAGAATCGCCGCCGCGCGCCCGGCACGCCGCCGCTCACGCTCGAGCACCAGCCCGTCGGCGACCGACCGTCGGGCGTCACGCCGCGCACCCACCCCCTGGTCCTCGCGGCGGTCGCGGCCAACCGGGTGCTGGGCCGCGACGCCGAGTTGGCCAGCGCGTCCACGGATGCCAACGTGCCGATCGCCCTCGGCATCCCGGCGATCGCGCTGGGGGCGGGCGGCAAGGCCGGCGACGCGCACCTCGCGACCGAGTGGTATGAAAACACCGAAGGCGCGCTGGGAATCGTGCGCGCCCTGTTGGTGACGGTGGCGATGGCGGAGCTCGCGTGACGGCGCGTCAGAATACAGCCTCCGTGAGCGCCGCCAGCGCCTCGAGCGCCACCCGGCTGTGCCTGGTGGCGCGCACTTGCGAGGAGTACGTGTGCCGCACCACGCCGGCCTGATCGATCACATACGTCACTCGGCCGGGCAAGAAGCCCAGCGTCTTCTCGACGCCATACAGCTCGCGCACGCTGGCGCCACGGTCGGAGAGTAAGAGGAACGGCAGCCCGTGGCGCGCCGCGAACCGGCGGTGCGCCG
>Ga0209156_10001913_pt1 | contig 16640 bp, 14 predicted proteins | sample GraSoiAngelo_124_FD_185881 | JGI IMG/M metagenome (GOLD analysis project Ga0209156, IMG submission 185881) | Grasslands soil microbial communities from the Angelo Coastal Reserve, California, USA - 14_0927_05_20cm (SPAdes) (version 2) | ecosystem: Environmental > Terrestrial > Soil > Grasslands...
TACAAACTTTTTTGTTGGGATGAAGTGGAAGATGGCGCTTGGGAGGATCCGGATTTTCTCAAGGCCTTCGAGAATCAGGGGCAGAAGGTCGCCCTAAGAGAAGCCGACTCCAAGACCGTGGATATCGTGGTGATTGAAGCGAAGAGCTCTTACTGAAAGAGTGGACCGGTTTACAGAGGGCGGCGCGAGGAGCGTACGAAATCGCGCAGCACGGTGACGTTGGGGCCGTAGGTTCCGATTCGTCCCGCGTCCACCGGAAGTCCGAGGCGTTCGGCGAGCTCTAGGTTGACGCCGGCGTCATCCAACTCCGAAAGGCTGAATCCTTGCGCGGGGAGCACGCGATTGAGCCCCGTCGGATAAACGGGGCGGGGTGGACGGCGATGTCGCCACGGGCGGCGCGCCGCCTCGTAGAATCGCTTCCAATCGGATTTGCTCCAGGTCGTCATAACTATTTCGAAGTTCCCTTTGCCCATGCCATTGGATGCCGGCCCCGTCCACAAGGTTCACCGCAACTCGTTTCGGCGCCTTGTCAGGGAGCGCTGCTCCAAGGACTGAGTATTGATATACATCAGCGCGGCCCTCGAGAAACATTTTTTCTCGCCTGTTGTATCAAACACGTTACGGGGAGATTTGTTTCGGGCGGTGTTTTCTCCGGCGGCTCGCGGTTGGCAACTTAGCGAAGAGGCGGGGTCGCGATGCGGTGGGTTGATGCGAGGAGGAAAATCCGCCGAAGCATCGGGAAACAAGAAACGGGAGCGAGAAGGAATAGTCTGTGATTCGCGCAGACCTGCCGTTGGGGTTCTCTCCAAGGGAAGTAAAGGGCCCGCTGGGTGAGCCCGGTTCTCTCAGGCGCGAACTGGCTTTTTACCAGCGGTTGCCGCGGTCGCCACGGTCGCCACGGTCTCCGCCGCGCCCGCCGCCGTAGCCGCCCCGTCCGCCACCACCGCCGCGCCCGCCGCCGTAATTACCGCGCCCGCCGCCGCTGCGCTCGTTCTGAGGACGCGCTTCGTTGACCACTAGGTTTCGCCCTCCAAAGTTCTGTCCGTTCAAGGAATTGATGGCGCGGTCCGCATCTTCGTCGCTGTTGATCTCGACGAAGGCGAACCCGCGCGATTGGCCTGTGAAACGATCGCGAATCAGATTGACACCTGAAGGGGACACTCCTGCTTGAGACAGCCACTCTTGAAGCTGATCTTCCGTTGCCGAAAACGGAAGATTGCCGATATAAAGCTTCTTCACCTCTTACTCCTTCTGCCCGGAACCTGACTTGCCAGTCGCGGAGCGTGCCGAAGACACAGCTTTCGTTCACCGGGGAGGCGAATTTGTGGAGCCGCCGAGGGAGCGAGACCGGAACTTCAGCGGTCTGCTGCATGGTCTCGGAATTTCCCTCCATTTGCAACTAAATTAATGATCCAATTGGCTAGATGTTCGACGCCCCGTCCGCCTCCCGTCCGCCTCCTCCCCTTGGCCAAAAATTCGTGCTAGCATCGCCCGACTTGTCCCCACCGGGAGGGTCCCATGCGCGGCACGATGATGAATTTCCCTTTGACGCTCCCGACCATCCTGGAGCGTTCCGGGAAAATCTTTCCCCGCGTCGAAATTGTGTCGCGCAAGCCGGACAACTCCATTGTTCGCACCTGTTACGGGGACTTCTATCGTCGCGCCCGCCGTCTTGGCGCGGCCCTCAGCAAACTCGGCCTCGAACCTGGCGACCGCGTAGCTTCCATGATGTGGAATCATGCGAGCCACCTGGAAGCCTTCTTCGGAGTTCCCTGCGCCGGCGGCATCCTGCATCCGCTGAACCTGCGCCTTCATCCCCACGAAATTGCCGCCATCGCCAAGCACGCTGGGGACCGCTTTCTCCTTGTCGACGACGTGCTTTATCCCATCTATGAACAGTTTCGCGAAGACGCCTCGTTCGAACGCGTTATCGTGGTCCCCTACGGTTTCAACACCGTGGCCGAAGGCTTTTTGAATTACGAAGAACTGCTTGCCGCTTCCCGAGACGACTTCCGCTATCCCGCGATTGACGAAAACGATGGCGCGGCCATGTGCTTTACCTCCGGCACCACGGGTTTTTCCAAAGGCGTCATCTACTCCCATCGCGCTCTGGTGCTGCACTCCTTCTGTTGCGGGCTCGTTGAAGTGCTTGGCTTGAGCGAAGCCGATACCGTCCTGCCGGTCGCACCCATGTTTCATGCCAATGCCTGGGGCATTCCCTTTGCCGCCACCATGCTCGGCGCGCGTCTGGTGCTTCCCGGCCCTCATGTCGATCCGGAGAGTATCCTGGGACTGCTGGTTAACGAGCGCGTGACCATCGCCTGCGGCGTCCCCACCGTTTGGATCGCCGTTCTCGACGCGCTCGAAAAAAACCCCGCCAAATGGAAGTTCGCCTCTCCCATCAAGGTCCTCTGTGGCGGCACCGCTCCTCCTGTCGAGCTCATCCGCCGGCTCGATCGTTTTGGCTTGCACCTCAAACATCTTTGGGGCATGACCGAAACCACCCCCATCGGCACTTCCGGCGGCCTCCGCGCGCACATGCACGGCTGGCCGGACGAAAAGAAGTATGACGTCCGCTCGAAGCAGGGATGGCCCGCTCCTTTTGTTGAGATTCGCATCATGCGCCCGGAAGGCGAAATCCCCTGGGATGGCGTCACCTCCGGCGAAATTGAAATTCGCGGCCCCTGGGTGGCCGCGAACTACTACGAATCTCCGGACCAGGCCCACCGCTGGACCAGCGACGGTTGGTTCCGTACCGGCGACGTTGCCACGATCGATGAAGAAGGCTACGTCAAGATCGTCGACCGCGCCAAAGATCTCGTGAAGTCAGGCGGCGAATGGATCAGCTCCGTCGACCTGGAAAACGCACTGATGGGTCACCCCGCGGTGAAAGAGGCCTGCGTGGTCGGCATTGCGCATCCCAAATGGCAGGAGCGCCCGCTCGCCGCCGTTGTCCTGAAAGACGGCGCCCGCGCGACTGCTGAACAGTTGCGCGCCTTTCTCGCCGAGTCTTTTGCCAAGTGGCAGCTTCCCGACGCTTTCGTCTTCCTGGACGCCATCCCGCGCACTTCCGTGGGCAAATTCAAGAAAATCGCCCTCCGCGAACAATTCGCCAACTGGAAGTGGGAATAGCGCTGATTTCAGGTGCGATAGCTTGCGTTGATGCGCACGTACTCCGCTGTGAAGTCGCAGGTCCAGTAGCGGGCCGATGCGTCGCCTGCATGCAGGTCGACGATGAGTGGAACGTGATCCGCAAGAAGCTTGTTGCTGGCGGCGCGCTCATTGAAGCCGAGCGGCTGACCGCGCCGCAGCACGGGAATACCGGCCATTTTGATATCGACCAGCGCCGGATCGAACTTCACTCCCGAGCGGCCTGCGGCCGCAAAGACGCGGCCCCAGTTCGGATCGCCACCCGCAAACGCAGTCTTCACGAGCGGCGAAGTGGCAATCGTTTCCGCGATGCGACGGGCGGCGGCTTCGCTCTTGGCGTGGCGGACCTCGATTTCGATCACGCGCTGCGCCCCTTCCCCGTCCGCAACGATTTGCAACGCGAGCGACTGGCAAACCTCTTGGAGCGCTCGCATGAAAGCGCGATGTGCCTTGCTGCCGTTGTGAATGATTGGCGCACCCGCCTCGCCGTTTGCCAAAACGAGAAGGGTGTCGTTTGTCGAAGTGTCTCCATCCACGCTAATGGAGTTGAAGGTTCTTCGCGTCACTTCGTTGAGCGTCTTTTGCAGCAACGCCGGCGAGATGGCCGCGTCGGTCACCACAAACGCCAGCGTCGTGGCCATATTCGGATGAATCATCCCTGCGCCCTTGGCGCAGCCCACCAGGTGAATCCTCTTGCCCGCCATTTTGAACGAAGCGGCGGCCGTTTTCGGGCGGGTGTCCGTGGTGCAGATGGCCAACGACAGTTCCACGAAGGAGCGCGCCGAGGGGCGGCGGTTCTGCGTGAGCGAGGGGAGCGCTCGCAGGATTTTTTCCACCGGCAATTGCACGCCGATGACCCCGGTGGAGCACACGAACACTTCCTCGGGTTGCGGGCGCAGGCGCCTCGCGGTTTCTTCGACGGTGCGCAGCGAAGCCGCCTCACCCCGGGCTCCCGTCGCACAGTTGGCGTTCCCGGCGTTCACCACCACCGCCCGCATGCGCCCGCCGAGAGCATGACCGGCGCGGCCACGACGAGGTTCTGTGTGAAGACGGCGGCCGCCGACGCGGACACGTCGCTTGAAAGGATTGCGAGGTCGAGCGCGCCAGTTTTTTTCAGGCCGCAGGCGGTCGCGGCGAATCGGAATCCGCGCGGCAGCGCGGCTTCGGAGGGAGCTTGCTTCATTCGCGGCGCGTCCGGGCGGCTAGCGTGCCGCTCCCGGAAGAGACCTCCAATCTCCTCGAGCGAGTGGGAGAGTTCCTAGATGAAATGCGGATGGTACGCTCACGGTTTTGCTCCTGTTTTGACGGCTTTTTTGTTGAGCCGTGCTTCCAGATCGGCGATGGCACCGCGCACGCTTTCTGGCGCCGTGCCGCCGGGGACTCTTTTGGCATTGAGCGCCGCATCCACGGTGAGACGCTTCAGCAGATCGGCTTCCAAGGCGGGAGAGATTCTCTCGAGGGTACCGAGGGGCAGCGCCGTCCACGGAACGTTTTGTTTTTCCGCTTCGCGCAGGACCTTGCCAACGAGGTCGTGCGCCTGGCGAAACGGAATGCCCTTGCGGACGAGATAGTCCGCGGCTTCCGTGGCGAGCAACGCGGAATCGGACGCCGCGGCCCGCAACCGCTCGGCGCTGAACTTGGTAAACTCGAGCGCTCCCGTCGCGACCGCAAGCATGTCCCGAACCTGGTCGTGCGCGGCGAAAAGCCCTTCTTTGTCTTCCTGCAGGTCGCGCTGATAGCCCGTAGGCAGACCTTTGAGCGTCATGAGCAAGCCGACGAGCGCCCCGCTGATGCGGCCGGTTTTCCCGCGAATCAGTTCCCAGGAGTCCGGGTTCTTTTTCTGTGGCATCAGGCTGCTGCCCGTGGAATATTCGTCGGGAAGCATCACGTAGGAGAATTCCTGCGACGCAAAGAGGACAAAGTCTTCGGCGAGGCGGGACAGGTGCGTCGAAATCCCAGCCAGCGCGAAAAGATAGTCGAGCGCAAAATCGCGATCGCTTACGGCATCCAGGCTGTTTAAAGTGATGCGGGAAAACCCCAGCTCCTTGGCGATGGCGTTGCGGCCGATCGAGAAAGAATTCCCAGCGAGCGCGCCAGAACCCATGGGGCAGGCATCCGCGCTGGTTGCCGCGTGCTCCAGGCGTGTCAGGTCGCGGGCGAATGCCTCCGCGTGGGCAAGCAAAAAGTGCGAAAGCAGTATTGGCTGCGCATGCTGCAGGTGTGTCGTGCCGGCCATGGGCACACCCAGATTCGCTTTGGCCTGCATCAGAAACGTATTCAAGAGGTTTTCTAGGGAGCGTTCGGTTTCCCTGGCGGCATCCATCACAAACAGGCGAAAATCCGTGGCGATGAGTTCGTTGCGGCTGCGGCCCGTGTGCAGTTTCCACCCGAGCGGTCCAAGCTCTTCGACCAGAGCCTTCTCGACAAAGTGATGGACGTCTTCGGCCTTAGCCCCGAAAGAATCGATCCAAGCAGGGTCCGTTTTTGCGCGCTCGGCAATCTTATCCAAGGCCGCAAGCGTTTGCCTGACTTCCGCGGCCGTGAAAATCCCGATGGGTTCGAGAGCTTTGGCCCAGGCGCGGTCCACGGCGATCTCGTAAGCAAGGAGCCGGCGATCGAACGCAAAGGAGCGCTGGAAGCGGTCGAATTGAGCATCGGGCTCGCCTGCGAAGCGTCCTCCCCATAGTCGGTCGTCCTTGCGTTCGGTCATGGCAGGTCTTCCGTCGACGAAGTGGCGCAAGGCTTGGAGGTTTTTGAAGCCGGCCATCCGCTCGATCCTGCTCGGGATAAAGCTAGGCTCCTAGAGAGCCCCTTTCTCGAAATGGTGAGCCGCGAGACCCTCATTTGGTTTCCGCTTTGGCTTTGGGGCGAACGGTCACGGGCAGGGCAAACAAATTGATGAAGCCCTCGGCGTCTTTCGGGTTGTAGCGACCCATCGTGAAACTGGCGAGGTCGGCGCGATAAAGTGAAAAAGGAGAAACGCGCTTGGTGACGTTGAGCGTGCCCTTCCACAATTTCAGGCCAACGGCGCCGGTGACGCGCTGCTGCGCGACGTGGAAAAACCCGTCGAGCGCCTCGCGCAACGGCGAGAACCACAAGCCGTAGTAAACCAGTTCGGCGTAGCGATTCGCAAGCGCCTGCTGGAAGTGCGCCGTCTCGCGGTCCAGCGTGAGCCGTTCAAGTTCCTGATGCGCTTTCACCAGCAGCGTTCCGCCGGGAGTTTCGTAAGCGCCGCGCGATTTCATGCCCACGAGGCGGTTTTCGACGAGGTCGGTTCGGCCGATGCCGTGCGTCGCCGCAATCTCATTCAGCTTGTTCAGAAGATCGACGGGGCCAAGCTGCGAGCCATTGACGGAAACCGGGGTGCCGGATGCAAATCCGATTTCCACCTCCTCCGGCTTGTCCGGAGCTTTTTCCGGCGAAACCACCCATTGCCACATGGCCTCGCTCGGCGCATTGGCGGGATCTTCGAGCTCTCCGCCCTCGTGGCTGAGGTGCCAGATGTTGCGGTCGCGGCTGTAGATGTTTTTCTTGCTCTGCTCGACCGGCACCTGGTGCTTTTGCGCGTAAGCGATGGCATCCTCGCGCGACTGAATCTCCCACTCCCGCCAGGGCGCGATGATCTCGACATGCGGTGCGATGGCTTTATACGCCAATTCGAAGCGCACCTGATCGTTGCCCTTGCCGGTGCAGCCGTGGGCCAGGCCGTCGGCCGAAAGCTTGAGGGCGATTTCCGCCTGGCGCTTGGCAATGACCGGGCGTGCCATGGAGGTGCCAAGCAAGTAAGTGTGCTCGTAAATCGCGCCCGCGCGAAGGGTCGGCCAAATGTAATCGCGCACAAATTCTTCGCGAAGATCCTCCACGTACGCCGAAGACGCGCCGGTCGAGAGGGCTTTCTTGCGCGCGGCCTCGAGGTCTTCCTGCTGGCCCACGTCGCCAATCACGGCGATGACTTCGCAGCCGTAATTCTCCCTGAGCCAGGGAATAATGATGGAGGTGTCCAGCCCTCCGGAATAAGCGAGCACGACCTTTTTGGGTTTGTTTTGCTCGGTTTTCACAATTCCTCTCTTGCCATCCGGTATAGCCAAGCTGGGGCGCAACAGGCTCGGCCCCTGCAAAGAAAAACAAAGAAGGTTCGGTAGGAAACCCGCGAAAGCATCTCTTCCTGTCAGAACAGCGTGTGCAGAATGGCCTTCTGCACGTACATGCGATTTTCCGATTGATCGAGGACGACCGATTGCGGCCCGTCCAGCACCTCCGGCGTAACCTCGAGGCCCCGGTGCGCCGGAAGGCAGTGCATGAAAACCGCCTCGGGGGCGGCAAGCGACATCAATTCGCTGTTGACCTGGTAAGGCTCGAAGATCTTTGTACGCACTTCTTCTTCGGCTTCAAAGCCCATGCTGGTCCAGGCATCCGTGTATACCGCCATCGCGCCGCTGACCGCTTCGCGCGGGTCATGCATGAGCTCGATCTTCGCTTTCGTCTCGCGGGCTACGCGCTTGCTGTCCGATACCACCTCCGGTTCAGGTGCATAATTCTCGGGCGTCGCCACGCGCAAATGAACGCCAAGCCGCGCCGCCAGACACAGCAAGGAATGGCAAACGTTGTTGCCGTCGCCGACATAAGTCAGCTTGAATCCGCGCAAAGCGCCGAAGCGCTCTTCGAGCGTGAAAAAATCCGCCAGGGCCTGGCAGGGATGGAACTTGTCGGAAAGCGCGTTGATCACCGGAATGCTGGCGTTTGCGGCCATTTCCTCGAGCACCTTTTGCGAATAAACGCGCGCCACGATGCCGTGAACCCAGCGGTCGAGGTTGCGCGCCACATCCGCTATCGATTCCCGCTTGCCGAGCGAAGCGGAGGCCTGCGTGTGATCAAGGAACACCACCGCTCCGCCCATGCTTTGAATCCCGACATCGAAGGTGACGCGCGTACGCAGCGAGGGCTTTTCGAAAATCAGGGCAATAAATTTGCCGTGCAGCGTGGAGGCATAGCGACCGGGTCGCGCTTTGATGTCCGCTGCGAGGTGGAGGAGTTCGCGCGTATGCGCGGGACTCCATTCCGCTCCAGTGAGGAGATCGGTCGACAAGGAAATAGGAGCTACGAGAGAAGTGGTAGTCATTCGTTTTATCCCCTGGCCGCAGCGTGGACGGCGCCCTGCGGAATGGCAGAGTCAACCGCATCGGAAGCGGAAGCCTGCTTTGGAGTTTTTTCAAGAACCATTGCGAAGAGCTTCAGAAATTCGCGGACCTGCGCCCGCGTGATAATAAAGGGCGGAAGAAGGCGAAGCGTGAAGTCGTGCGTGCAGTTGATCAGCAAACCCCGTTGCATGGCCTCGGCGACAAACGGTCCGCCTTCGCGGGAAAGCTCGATGCCGATCATCAGCCCTTCCGCGCGGATTTCGCGAACGAAGTCGAATTGCGAAGTGAGTTTGCTGAGTCCCTCCCGCAGCTCTTCGCCGCGCGCACGGATGTTCTCGAGAAGCTTTTCCTCTTCCACGACGCTCAGAAATTCGAGCGCCACGGCGCAAGCCAGCGGCCCGCCGCCGAAGGTAGTGCCATGCATTCCGGGAGACACGCGAGAGGCCACCGCTTCGGTTGTAAGAATGGCGCCAAGAGGAAGACCGCCGGCAAGCGGCTTGGCGATCAGGACGATATCCGGCTTGGCAGCAAATTTCTGATAGGCAAAGTAGCGCCCGGTGCGGCCGAGCCCGCACTGGATCTCGTCGGCAATCAGCAACGCGCCATGTCGTGAGGCCAGCGCGCGAGCACGGTCCCAGAAAGCTTCGCTGACGGGATAGATGCCGCCCTCTCCCTGAACCGTTTCGAGAAGGACGGCGCAAACGGTGTCGTCGAATTTCGCCTCCAGATCGGCGGCATCGTTGAAGCGGACAAACTCGACTCCCGGAACCAAGGGCGCAAAAGGCAGCCGATATTTCTCGGTGGCGGTGACGCTCACAGCCCCAAACGTGCGTCCGTGAAAGGAATTCTCCAAAGCGAGGAATCGGTGCTTCCTAGCGGGCGTCGCGGCGGACTCCCCGGGCGGGCGGCCAAGCAGACGAGCCAGCTTCATCGCACCGTCGATCGCTTCCGTGCCGCTATTCGAAAAGAACACGCGATCCATACCGGACCATTCGGCGAGCTTGCGCGCCAGCGGGCCCTGAAACGCGTGGTGATAAAGATTGGAGAGATGAATCGCGCGCGCGGCTTCGCGGCGGATGACCTTGACGATGCGGGAATGGGCGTGGCCAAGGGCATTGACGGCAATGCCGCCGAGAAAATCGAGATACTTTTTGCCCGTGGAGTCGAAAACATACGCCCCTTGCCCATGCGTCATGACCACCGGCTCCCGCTTGTAGGTAGGCAGAAGAAATTTCTTGGCGTCCGCGAGACGTTCGTCTAGTCTCGCCCGCGGAGGTTTCCTGGCCTTTCCTGCCGGTTCGCTTGCGGAACCTCTTTTGGAAGAGTTGCGCATTAGGCCACCGTGCAGGCGGCCTCAGCAGCCGAATGAGAATGGCCTAGGACAAGCGTCCCGGGCACGGTGGCCACCTCTTCAGGATGGGAGGCGAGCAACAACGCCTCGGGGGTGGCGCCGCCCACGATGCGGACCTGCTGGACGCCTCCTTCGATGGCCCGCTTGGCGGCCTCGAGCTTCAGGACCATGCCGCCACAGACGACGCGCCGCTGCACGAGTTGCTCGATTTCCTGGCAGGCGACGACGGAAAGAACTTTTTCACCATCCAGCACGCCGGCCACATCCGTGAGATAAATCAGCTGGTCGGCGCCGAGGAATTCCGCGCACGCCGCGGCCATGTGATCGGCATTGATGTTATAGAGCTCGTTGTCGGAACCGATGCCGAGACAGGGCGCCACGGGCAACAGTCCTTCGCGCCACAAAGACTCTATGAACGGCAAATTCAACCCGGTCAGATAGCCGACATAGCCCAAGCCGCCTTCCACCTCGTTGTGCACCATCGGCTCGGCGAGGAAGCACCGCGAATCCGCAGCGGAGATTCCGACGGCAGGCTGGCCTTCGGCGGAAATCGCCGCCGCAAGTCTTTTGTTCAGCAGGCCCGCAAAAACCATGATGGCGGCGTCGCGCGTCTCGCGGTCCGTAACGCGCAGACCGCCGATGAACTTGCTTTCGATGGCCATGCGCTTGAGCGTGGCGGTGAAGAACTTGGCGCCGCCGTGCACCACCAGGATTTCGTGCCCCTCCTTCGACAGTGCGGCCACCTGGCGGGCCAGGCCGCGCACGGTCGAGTCGTCTTCGAGCAATGCTCCCGCGAATTTGATTACGGTTCTCATTGAAGTGAGGTCTGCTCCTCGATACCCAGCATGTGGTTCAAGTTTTGGACCGCTTGGCCCGCCGCGCCCTTCCCGAGATTGTCGAGACAGGAGATGAGCACCAGCCGCCGTCCCGAGGAATCCAGGGCAAAGCCGATGTCGCAAAAATTCGTATGGGCCACGTGCTGCAACTCCGGCAGCGCCCCGGCGCGCCAAATGCGGACCATCGGCCGTCCGGCGTAGAACTTGCGGAAAAGTGCTTCCACGTCGGCACCGCTTCGCGGCGGATCGAGCGTGACGTAAATGGTAGAGAGAATCCCGCGCGCGAGCGGCAACAAGTGTGTCGAAAAGACCACCTGCGATTCGCTTAAGCCGGTATGCTCGAGGATTTCCGGCGTGTGGCGATGCGTGAATAAGCCGTAAGCCTTGAAATTCTCATCCACCTCGACAAAGTGCAAATCGCGCCGGGGATCTTTCCCTGCCCCGCTGGCCCCGGACTTGCAGTCACAAACCACCGAAGTGTTCCTCGCGATCCAGCCGGATTCAGTGAGAGGCCGAAGGGCCAAAATGACGCTCGTCGAGTAGCAACCGGGATTGGCAACCAGTCGCGCGGCCGCGATTTCCTTCGAATAAAGCTCGGGGAGGCCGTAGACGGCTTCGCCAAGCCACTCCGCATGGGGAGCGGGCAGCTGGTACCAGGAAGTGAACGTCTCGGCACCGCGAAAGCGAAAGGCCCCGCTCAAATCGATGACTCGCAATCCTGCTTGCAGCAATTTGGGGGCTAATTCCGCCGAGACTTCATGCGGGGTGGCAAGAAAGACCGTGCCGGCGCTGCTCGCGGTAATGGCCTCAACCGCTAGCGGCCGTAGGGGCGCTTCGCCCCAGCCGCGAAACTGCGGAAAGCGTTCCGCCAGGCACTTCGCGCCGTGGGCATCTCGCATGTAGAAAACCGGAGTTGCCAGGGCCGGATGACGCAGCAAAATGCGCGCCAATTCCAGGCCGCTGTACCCGGTCGAGCCCACCACCCCGATTTGTCGAGGGTCCCTCATTTCACCAGGGCTTCGATCTTTCTTTGGAGGGACTCGCAAGTTTTCCTGCTGGTGGTGATGATCAACACGGTGTCGTCACCGGCGACGGTTCCGGCGACCTCCGCGAATTTGGCCGCATCGACGGCCGCGGCCAGGGGCTGCGCGCCGCTCGGCGGAGTCTTCAGCACCAGGAGATTTTCTGCTGGGCGAATGTCGAGCAGAAACTCGGCGAGCGCCCGCGCAAGCGGCGGGAGAGGGGTGGGCTCTTCCGGCAACGCCGAGGCCTGCTTGTATCCCTCTTGCGTCTTCACCAGGCGAAGTTCCTGCAAGTCGCGCGAAAGCGTCGCCTGGGTAACGCGCATCTTCTGCGCCGCTAACCGGCGGCGCAGTTCTTCCTGGTTGCCGATGCGCTCACCGGTCACCAGCCGCAGGATTTGCCCCTGGCGAAATGTTTTCCCCGTGTTCATCGCCACACCTGCATATTTATACAGGCGAATGCATATTCTTGTCAATGGAAAAACGAGATTTTCTTCCGGTTGGTCCCGTTGGCGGGTCGGCGCCGGCCATGTAAGATTCGGCGCATCTGGCCAGACGGGCACTGGATTTTCCGACCAGGGAATGTTACTTATCGTCCTGGCCCCGGGTCCCCATGGGAACAACTTGCCAAGTCGCAGGATGCAAGAATGACTCGCCCTCGGCGCTTGCCGAGCAGAAGTTGTGCGTCTTGCACTTTACCCTGTCCCTGGAAACCAACTGCGGAGAGATGCGGCGAGAGACGGCCCTCGGGAATGCGCCAGCGGAACGCCAGCGCGAGATCATGCGCTTCATCACCGAACAGGGGGAGCGGCTGGCGCGGGTGGCCACGAGCGGCCTTCACCTGACCGATGATTTGAAGGCCCGGATCTTAAGCACCTTTCTCACGCTCATGAACCTTCGCGAAAACCTGGATCGCGCCAGCATGCGGAGTTCGCTCGGCCGTTCCGGGCATCCTCGCTGAACCTGGAATTCCTCGCGCGAAGCGGATCACGCGCCCAGATAACGGGCATAAAGGGAGCGCGCCACGGCAGGGTCCTTGGTGCCCTTCAGGATGGCGCGGCCGTCCGAAAAAACCGTCATTTCGTAAGGCGCGACGCGAAAGCAAATGAGAAAATCGTTTTGTCGAACATCCTCGACCAACGGCGCGAGCCGGCTGGCGAGGGCCGGGAGGTCCAAAGCCCGGCTGCGCTCGTGGATCTGCACCGAATCACGCCCGCAAAGGGTGATATGCGGCTGCGCCTCTCCTTGGAGATAGGAGTAATCGTGCTTTGCGCAGGCCCGGCATTCCGGATTGCGGGCCAGGCGGATCGCTTGCATCCGGCCAGTCCATACGTCACCAGAGAGCAACCGCCCATGAAGGGCCTCGGGACGGCCTGCTAGGATCTTGAGGGCCTCGGCAACCTGCCAGGAAGCAACGAGGTTCACAATAGGACCGAGCACGCCGATCGTGTCGCAGGTTTCTTCTAGCGCTTGCGAGGAATTTCCCGATTCGAGAAGACAAGCAAGGCAGGGCGTAACTCCCGGGCGAATGGTCAGGGTCACGCCGTAGCTCGCGACCGCGGCTGCGTAAATCCACACCCTCCCGGATTCGACCGCGAAATCGTTGATGAGGAAGCGGGTTTCAAAATTATCGGTGCCGTCGAGGATGAGGTCACAACCGGACAGAAGTTCCACGGCATTTTTCGGACCGAGATCGGCTACCACGCCCCGGACCTCGACACCCGAATTGATCGAACGCAGTTTGTGCTCGGCGGCAACCGCTTTAGGAAGCGCATTGCGGGCGTCGGATTCATCGAACAGCGTCTGGCGCTGCAGATTGGACGGTTCAACGAAGTCTCGATCAATGATGTTGACCGAACCCACTCCGGCACGAACGAGGAGGTTGGCGGCGGCAGCTCCGATGGCCCCGCAGCCAACGATCGTCGCGCGTGAGCCGAGCAGACGGCGTTGCCCGTCGGGTCCCATCCCGGCAAACAGCATCTGGCGGGAGTATTTTTCCAGGAGAGAATCGCTCGCCAAGGGTTAGTTCCGTACTGGCCAATCAGACAGGCCTGCCAAGTAACATCATAGCGCCAAACTGCAGGGGGAAGGCAACGCCCCTGTGCTACGCTTCGTCTGAGCGAAAGAAAGCATGAGAATGCGCTCGACCAAGAGAAGGCGAGGTATGATTGCTCTTGCGCTGCTGATCGGGGCGGTGCCGGCGTATTCGTACCCGCACGCTCGTCAGGCGGCTTCCGGCAATGAGGCTGGCTCTGCCCCGGTGGTTGTTGCCGTCCGCATCGTCGGCGAGGACGGCCAGGTTTTGGTCGGCTCTCCCCGAGGCATCCCACTCGAAACGGGAAAGCCTCTGGATCGGGAGGGAGTCGCGGGAAGCCTTCGCGCGCTTTATCGAACGGGAGATTACGCTGATCTACGGGCCGTGGTCACGCCGGAGAACGGGGGCGTGCGGCTGGACTTCGTGGTGCGGGAGAATCTGTTCTTCAATTTGGTGCGCCTGGAGGGGCTGGAAGCGCCGCCGAGCGAGGCTTCCGCCGTGGCCGCGATGCAGATTGGCCTCGGCCAGACCTACCGCAAAGAAATCCTGGGCGAAGCCCTGGAACGGTTACGCGAAACTCTTCGGGAGGAAGGCTTGTACCGCGCGGAAGTTTCCGCGGAAACGGTGCCGCATCCCGAGACCCATCAAATGGATATCATGGTGCATGTGAAGCCCGGCCCGCGGGCCCATGTGGCGAGCATCCAACTAACCAATGATACCGCGTACCGCGAGGCGACCCTGCTGTCCCGTTTCAAGATGAAGCCAGGACAGGCCATCACATCCGCGCGATTGCAGCGCGGAACGGGGCGCGTCAGAAAATTCCTCGCCAAAAAGGGCCATCTTAGCCCCCGCATCAACGTGCGGCGGGGCGAATTCGATGCGGCAAAAAATGCCGCCGCGATTTTCCTGGAAGTTACGCAAGGGCCGGGCGTCGAAGTTTCCGTGAATGGCGCGAAGTTCTCCGCAGGGGAGCTCAAGAGACTGATCCCCATATACCAGGAAGGAGCTGTCGACCCGGACCTGCTCGAAGAAGGGAAGCGGAACATCCGGGAGAGGTTGGAACGTCAGGGTTATTTCGATGCCGACGTGAGCTACAAGATCGACATGCGCGACGTGAAAGGCAACGCCTGGCCAGGGACGCAGGAAACCATCACCTATACCGTCGAACGAGGCGACAGGCACAAACTCGTGGGCATCGAGATCTCCGGAAACAAATACTTCGACACGGAATTGCTAAAGAGCCGTCTCCAGGTTTTCCAGGGAGCTTTCGGCTCGCCGGGTCGATTCAGCCGGCGGCTTGTGGACCTCGATGCGCAATCCATGCAAGGCCTGTATCAGGCCAACGGTTTTCTTGACGCCAGAGTCATTCCCTGGGTGGAGGATAATTACAAGGGCAAAGAAGGGGACTTGTTCATCAGCTTCACGGTGCTCGAAGGCAAGCAAACGCGAGTAGCCTCGCTCAGGATCGAGGGAACTCAGGCCTTCAAGGAGGACGAGCTCCTGGGAGTCATCGGTTCCGGTCCCGGCCAGCCCTATTCCGATTTCGGCGTGAGCACCGACCGCGACAACATCCTGGCGCTTTACTTTAACGAAGGATTTCCCGAGGCCACCTTTTCCGCGACGGCGGAACGCGTTCCGGCCACCACGGCGGAGGAAGAAGCATCCGTGGGTACGCATCACGGCTCCCCTCCCGGGGAGCACAAAACGGAACAATCAAGAAAAGAGGCCAAGCCTGCGGCCGAGCAAGCTGACGAAGTGAGACTGGTCTATCGCATCCAAGAAGGCCCGCAGACTCGCGTACGCCGCATTTTGATCAGCGGGTATGAACACACGCGGCCGGGTGTAATCCGCCGTGAGGTACATATCAAGCCGCACGAACCCTTGCGCGAGGGCGACGTCGTCGATTCGCAGCGCCGCCTTTATAACCTCGGGATCTTCAACCGGGTCACCATCGAGCCGCAGAACCCCACCGGAACCGACATGGACAAGGACATCGCCCTTCTCGTTGAGGAAGCCAAACGCTACACCCTGGCTTATGGCGGAGGATTCGAAGTGCAGCGCCTCGCGAGCACCACGAATCCGACCGAAGGGCAGGTTCAGGCCGCTCCCCGCGGCATTCTCGAAATCAGCAAACTCAATCTGACGGGCCGCGCGGATACGCTCTCCTTCAAGTTGCGCGGAAGCACCTTGCAGGGACGCGCTTTGCTCGGATACTCCGCGCCCAACACTTTCGGCAATTCCAAGCTTAGTTTTCAGGCCACCGTCTTTGCGGAAAAGACTCGCGACATCAACACCTTCACCGAATCGCGCTACGAGGGCTCCGTGCAGTTGACCGACCAGCTCAACACCCGGAACACGCTCTTTTTGCGCTACGCTTTTCGCCAGGTAAAAATCTCCGACCCCAAGATTCCCAGCGACGAGATTCCGCTGTTCAACCAGCCCACCCTGGTTTCCGAGTTTGGCGTGACCTGGGTTCGCGACTCCCGCAACAATCCGGCGGACGCCTCGAAGGGCAGTTTCAACAGCGCGGATTTTGGCGTGTCGGGCACCTACATTGGCTCGAGCGCCAGCTTTTTGCGGTTTTTCTACCAGAACTCGACCTATTACCCCATCAAGCGCCGGTTCAGTTTCGCGCGGTCGACTCGCTTCGGAGTTCTAGCGCCATACCGGGATACCGTCTCGCTCAGCTTTCCCGCGCCGACCACGCCGCCGCTGCCAACGGTCATTCCCCTGCCCGAACGTTTCTTTGCCGGAGGCGGAACGTCGCTGCGCGGGTTCGCCCTCAACCAAGCCGGGCCCCGCGACTCCGTTAGCGGATTTCCCGTCGGCGGCCAGGCCCTGCTGGTGCTGAACCAGGAATTTCGCTTCCCGATGCGCCTGCCGTTCCTCGGAACCTCGCTAGGCGGAGCTTTGTTCTACGATGGCGGCAACGTATACAGCCGCCTGAGCCGCATCTCGTTCCGGACCAATCTGCCGGCTCCCACTCTTGCCTTGCAAAATCCGTCGTTGCCCCCGAGCTCGACAAACGTACCGATGTGCGTAGCGAATTGCTCGAATGAGCTGAACTATTTCTCACACACGGCGGGCCTCGGGTTCCGCTACAAAACG
>Ga0209156_10001914_pt1 | contig 16639 bp, 16 predicted proteins | sample GraSoiAngelo_124_FD_185881 | JGI IMG/M metagenome (GOLD analysis project Ga0209156, IMG submission 185881) | Grasslands soil microbial communities from the Angelo Coastal Reserve, California, USA - 14_0927_05_20cm (SPAdes) (version 2) | ecosystem: Environmental > Terrestrial > Soil > Grasslands...
GGGCGGGCGCCGCTCGGCTCCAAGCTCTACACCCACACGCGCTTCGGTCGCCCGGTGCTGCTGAAGCGCGAGGTGATCGCCACCGGGGACCAGCTCACCAACGCCACCACCGGGCAGTCGCAGGAAGGTCCGGCGGTGAACATCAAGCTCGACGCGCGCGCCGGCGAGAGCATGCTGAAAACCACGCGGGCGAACCTCAACAAACGCATGGCGGTGGTGCTGATCGAGAAGCGGCGCGAGGTGAGCGAGGTCGGCGGCAGGAAGGTGAACCGCGAGGTGACCGATGAGGAGGTCATCAACGACGCCACCATCCGCGGCATATTCAGCAACAACTTCCAGATCACCGGGCTGGCGGCCGGTGAGGCGCGGGAACTCGCGCTGCTGCTGCGCTCCGGATCGCTCGCGATCCCTCTCTACCCGATCGAGGAGCGCGCCGTGGGACCCAGCCTCGGCCGCGACAACATCGACAAGGGCGTCACGGCGCTGATCGTGGGCATGGCCGGGGTGTTCCTGTTCATGGCGATCTATTACCGCACTTTCGGCCTGGTGGCCGACCTGGTGCTGCTCGCCAATGTCGTGCTGCTGACGGCGCTGCTGTCGATGATGCGCGCCTCGCTCTCGCTCCCCGGTATCGCCGGCATCATCCTCACCGTCGGCATGGCGGTGGACGCCAACGTGCTGATCTACGAGCGCATCCGCGAGGAGATCCGCAAGGGCGTGTCGCCGCAGGCGGCGATCCGGGCCGGCTTCGAGAAGGCCTTCTCGGCGATCGCGGATTCCAACATCACCACCCTGATCGCAGGCCTCGTGCTGTGGGTGTTCGGCACCGGGCCGATCCGCGGCTTCGCCGTCGTGCTCACCCTCGGCATCGCGACCTCGATGTTCACCTCGCTCATGGGCAGCCGCGCGCTCCTCACCCTCATGTACGGCGGGCGGCGCAAGATCGCGCGCCTGTCGATCTGACGTAAGCGCCTCAGGAAAGCCGCAAGGACCACAAGTGGAATTTTTCAGCCATCAGACCAGCTATCCCTTCATGGCGACGCGCAAGGTGTGGTACACGCTGTCGGCCGTGCTCATGATCGTGTCGCTGGCGTCGTTCTTCACGCGCGGCGTGAATCTGACCATCGATTTCACCGGCGGCGTCAGTGCCGAGGTCAGGTTCACGCACGCCGCCAACGTCGATGAAGTGCGTACCCGGCTCGCTGGCGCGGGCTTCCACGAGCCGCAGGTACAGAACTTCGGCTCCTCGCGCGACATCGCCATCCGCATGCCCCCGGACCCCAAGCAGACGGCCACCGAGATTCGCGCCCGCCTCGAGGCGGCGCTCACCGGCATCGACGCCGCCGCCCAGGTGGCGCAGCTGGATGTGGTCGGCCCGCAGGTGGGGAGCGAGCTGCGGGTGAGCGCCATGTGGGCGCTGTTCTTCACGCTGGTGCTGATCTTCCTGTATATCGCGTTCCGCTTTCACACCTGGCGGCTGTCCTCCGGCGCGATCCTCGCAGTTCTGCACGACCCGATCCTGGTGCTCGGGTTCTTCTCGATCACCCAGATGCCGTTCGACCTGGCGGTGGTGGCGGCGATTCTCGCCGTGATCGGTTACTCGCTGAACGACACGGTGGTGGTGTTCGACCGGATCCGCGAGCGCTTCGAGGGCAACCGCCGTTCGCCGCCGGACGTGGTGCTCGACCAGTCGATCAATCAGACCCTGTCGCGCACCATCATGACCAAGGTGGTCACCTCCATCGTGGTGGTGGCGCTGCTGTTCCTGGGCGGACCGGTGCTCAAGGGCTTCTCCGCGGCGCTGTTGATCGGCATCATCGCCGGCACCTACTCCTCGATCTACATCTCCAGCGCCATCGCCCTCGATTTCGGGCTCACCGCCGAGCACGTGTTCCCGACGGTGAAGAAGGCGGCGTTCGATCACCTGCCGTAGTGGAGTGCCGGTACGCTGCTCGCCGATCCGCACGTCTGGGTGGCGTTCCTCACGCTCTCGCTCCTCGAGATCGTTCTCGGCATCGACAACATCATCTTCCTCTCCATCCTGGTAGCGCGGCTGCCGGCGCGGCTGCAGCAGCGGGCGCGCCTCGGCGGGCTCGCGCTGGCGATGGTGACGCGCATCGGCCTGTTGTTCTCGATCGTGTGGCTCACGCGTCTGGTGCAACCCTGGCTGCACGTCGCGGGTGCGAGCTTCTCGGGGCGGGACGTGGTGTTGCTGCTCGGCGGGCTGTTCCTGCTCGCCAAGAGCGTGCTCGAGATCCACCAGACGCTCGAGGGGGCGGCCGCGGATGCCGGCCGGGCGCGGCTGCGCGGCCAGCTGCTGGCAGTGATCGCGCAGATCGGGCTCATCGATATCGTGTTCTCGCTCGACTCGGTGTTCACGGCGGTGGGGCTGGTGAAGGAGCTGCCCATCATGGTGGCCGCCATCGTGGCGGCGATCCTGGTGATGATGTGGGTGTCGGGTTCGATCAGCGCTTTTCTCGCGCGCTACCCGACCATCAAGATGCTGGCGCTGGCGTTCCTGCTGCTGATCGGCGTCGCCCTCATCGCCGAGGGCCTGCACTTCGAGATCCCGAAGGGCTACCTGTATTTCGCCATGGCGTTCGCGGTGGCGGTGGAGATGATCAACGTGCGCCTGCGGCGCCGGCTGGATGATGGCAAGCGCTGAGCCGCCCTGCGAGCTCGCGGGCTTCGGGGTCTGCGAGACAGCAACGTGCCGCGCGACCCGCGCGCGTCAGGCGGGGCGCGGGCTCGCGGCGGCGCCGCCGGCGGGCGTGCGCAGGCAGCTGTGCTGGTAGCCGTACAGTACGTAGACGAGCGCACCGATCACGGTCCACACCACCAGTCGCACCCAGGTCGCGGGCCCGAGCGATACCATCATCAAGCCGCACACCAGGGCCCCGGCAATGCAGGTGAACCAGGGCCACGGTGCTCGGAACGGGCGCGGCAGGTCGGGGCGCGTCTGGCGCAGCACCAGCACGCCGATGCAGACCGTCACGAACGCCGCCAGCGTGCCGATCGACACCAGGTGGCCGAGCAGGCCGACCGGAAACAGCCCGCCGATCACGGCGGCCGACACCCCCGTCACCACCGTGCCGGTCGAGGGGGTGCGGAAGCGCGGATGCACGCGGCCGAAGAAGGTCGGCAGCAGGCCGTCGCGCGCCATGGCGAAGAAAATGCGCGCCTGCGCGATGGTCATGACCAGCATCACCGAGGTCATACCGAAGATGGCGCCGAGTTTCACCCATCCCCCCAGCCAGTGCAGCCCCGGGTACTTGTCCAAAGCGAGGGCCACCGGTGCGGAGACATTCAACTCCTTGTAGCTCACCATGCCGGTGAGCACCGCGGAGACGATCACGTACAGGATAGTGCAGATGATCAGACTCGCCAGGATGCCGATGGGCAGGTCGCGCTGCGGGTTCTTGGACTCCTGGGCCGCAGTGGAGATGGCATCGAAGCCGATGTAGGCGAAGAAGATGACGCCCGCGGCGCCCAGGATGCCGCTGGGACCGTACACGAACCACGTCCCGGTATTAGGCGGCACGAACGGGTGCCAGTTGTCGGTGTTGATGTAGCTCACGCCGAAGAGGATGAACAGCACGATCACCGTAACCTTGATGGTGACGATCACCGAGTTGAAGACGGCCGATTGCTTGATGCCGATGTAACAGATGGTGGCAATGGCCGCGACGATCAGGATGGCGGGCAGGTTAATGATGGCCCCGGTGAAGCGCAGGTGCAGTGCGTCCGCACCCTGGTCGAGCGGTGCGTGCGAGAGCGCGTCAGGGATGTGCAAGTGCCATTGATCGAGCAGGCTCACCACGTAACCCGACCAGCCGACCGACACGGTCGCGACCGCAAACAGATATTCCAGGATCAGATTCCAGCCGATGAACCAGGCGATACCCTCGCCGAGGGTGGCGTAGGAATAGGAGTAGGCGCTGCCCGACACCGGGATCATGGCGGCGAACTCCGCGTAGCAGAGGCCTGCGAACGTGCAGCCCAGACCTGCGACGATGAACGACAGCGGTAGCGCCGGACCGGCGTTGTTGGCGGCCGCGACCCCGGTGAGCACGAAAATGCCGGTGCCGATGATGCCGCCGATGCCGAGCAGCGTCAGCTGCGTGGCGGTGAGCGCGCGGCGCAGCTGGTTGCCGGTGGATTCCTGCTCGTGCAGCTCGGCGATGGACTTGGTCGCAAGAAGTTGTCGCGCCATGTAACCCCCGATTTTTCGCGAGGACTCTACACAAGGGATCCGGGGAAAGCGAGCGAGCACCCGCGAAGTCAAGCGCGACCCGCTGCGAGCGCGTGGTCACTTTCAGGCCGTGCGCAGCTCCTCGGGCACGTGCGGCGCGAGCAGCTCCACGAGCGCTGCGTATACCTTGGGACTGCCGGCGACGATGTGCCCCTCCTGGCGGTATTCGGCGCCGCCGAGCGTGCCGATGCGCCCGCCGGCCTCCTGGATGAGGAGTGTCCCGGCGGCCGTGTCCCAGGGGGAGAGACCGATCTCCCAGAACGCATCGACGCGCCCGGCCGCGACATAGGCCAGATCGAGCGCCGCCGCTCCGGGGCGGCGCACGCCGGCGACCTGCAGCGTGACCGCTTTCAACATGGCGAGGTACGCATCCAGGTAGCGCGTGTTGGCGCGATAGGGGAAGCCGGTCGCGATGAGCGCGCCCTCGAGCGTCCGCGCCTTGCTCACGCGCATGCGGTGATTGTCCAGGTGAGCGCCCGCGCCGCGGCTGGCGGTGAACAGCTCGCCACGCATCGGGTCGTAGACCACCGCGTGCTCGAGGCGACCCCTCACCTGGCAGGCGATCGACACGGCAAACACCGGGAAGCCGTGCAGGAAGTTGGTGGTGCCATCCAGAGGATCGATGATCCACAGCGTCTCGTGCTCGCCGCTGCGGCCGCTTTCTTCGGCGAGAAACGCGTGCTGCGGGTAGAGTCGGCGGATGCTGCCGATGATCTCCTGCTCGGCGGCGTGGTCGACCTCGGTGACGAAGTCGTTGCGCCCCTTGGAGGAGACGGTCAGCGACTCCAGGCGGTTCAGGCTCCGTACGATGAGCTCGCCGGCGCGGCGTGCGGCCCGCACGGCGATATTGAGAAGCGGCTGCACGGTCCTTAAGCTCGTGTGTCAATCGGCGGCCAGGCTAGCGTAACAGATGGACTCTCCCGACATTCGCATCGTGCTGGTCGCGCCCTCGCACCCGGGCAACATCGGCGCCGTGGCGCGCGCCATGAAGAACATGGCCCTGCACGAGCTGCTGCTGGTGCAGCCGAAGGAGTTTCCGCATCCGGAAGCGAGCGCGCGCGCCTCCGGCGCGCACGACGTGCTCGGTGCGGCGCGCGTCGTGGCATCGCTCGGCGAGGCGCTCGAGGGCTGCGGCTTCGTGGCGGCGACCACCTCGCGCGATCGCGATCAGTATTTCCGGGTGATCGATGTGCGCGCTGCGGCCGTGCGCACCCTGGCCGAGTCGCGCCGCGCGCCCGCGGCGCTCGTGTTCGGGCCCGAGCGCACCGGGCTCACCAACGAGGAACTGGAAACGGCGCATGCGCTGATCCGCATACCGGCCAACCCCGCCTACCCGTCACTGAATCTCGCCATGGCGGTGCAGCTGGTGGCGTACGAGCTGTTCCGGGCCGGCGCCGGCGATGCGGCGGCGAGCGCACCGGCCGGGCCGCCGCTCGCGGGCGCGCAGGAATTGGCGCGCCTGTACGCGCACTTCGCGCAGGTGCTGGAGGAGATCGAGTTTCGCGACCGCACCCAGAGCGGCACACACCTGATGGGACGCATCCGGCGCTTCCTGCAGCGCGCGGAGCTCGATCAGAACGAGGTCAACATCCTGCGCGGCATCCTCACGGCGGTACAGAGCCGGCGCCGCCACGCCGGGGCGGAGCCACCATGAGCGCCGCAAGGCCGCTGTACCTCGACTACGCGGCCACGACGCCGGTCGATCCGGCCGTGGCCGCGGCCATGAGCGGCTGTCTCACGGCGGGCGGGGACTTCGGCAATCCCTCCTCGGCGCATGCCCTGGGCGCGGTCGCCGCCGCGCGCATCGCTGCCGCGCGCGCGCAGGTCGCAGCGCTCCTGGGAGCGGCGGCGGAGGAGATCGTGTTCACGTCCGGGGCCACCGAGTCCGACAACTTAGGCGTCCTCGGGGTCGCGCGCGCCAACGCGGATCGCGGCCGCCACGTGCTGACCGCACGCACCGAGCACAAAGCCGTGCTCGACCCCTGCAAGCGCCTCGAGAAGGAAGGCTTCAGCGTCACCTATCTCACGCCCGGACGCTCCGGGCTGATCGAGCCTGAAGCCTTCGCCGCGGCGCTGCGTCCGGACACCGTGCTGGCCTCGATCATGTACGCGAACAACGAGATCGGTGTGCTGCAGGACTTGGCCGCGATCGGCGCACTGTGCCGCGAACGCGGCGTCGCCTTGCACAGCGATTGCGCACAGGCCGCGGGCAAGGTGCCCCTCGATGTGCACTCGCTCCCGGTCGACTTCGTCTCGATCACGGCCCACAAGATCTACGGTCCCAAGGGGGTCGGCGCGCTCTACGTGCGCAAGGGCGCCCGGGGGTTGCTGCAGCCGCTGATGTATGGTGGGGGGCAGGAGCACTCGTTGCGCCCCGGGACGCTGGCCACTCACCAGATCGTGGGCTTTGGCCTCGCCTGCGAGTTGGCCGCACGTGAGCTGCCCGCGGAAGGCGTGCGGCTCACGGCGCTGCGCGAGCGGCTGTGGGCCGGACTCGAGGCTCTCGGCGGCACTCATCTGAACGGCGCCGGCGCGCCGCGCCTGCCGGGCATTCTCAACGTGTCGTTCGAAGGTGTGGAGGGGGAGAGCCTGGTGACGGGCCTCACGGGACTTGCGGTGTCCACCGGCGCCGCCTGCAACTCGGTCTCCCCGGATCCTTCCTACGTGCTGCGAGCCCTGGGACGCGACACCCAACTCGCGCAGAGCTCCCTGCGCTTCAGCCTGGGGCGCTTCAGCGTCGCTGCCGACGTCGACCTCGCCCTGAGCGCCGTGCAGGCCGAGGTGCGGCGGCTGCGCGCGCTGTCCCCGGCCGCAGGCGCCTCGGCCGGGCAGGGCTTCGGGCCGGCGCGCGGGAGCGCCAGCGGCGGCGCTACCGTGAGCGGCGAAGCCGGCGGACCGGGGCAGGAGAGCTGGGTGCGGTTTCACCTGCACGTGGCAGACGACATTGTGAAGGACGCACGTTTTCAGGCCTTCGGCTGCCCCCATACTATGGACGTGGCCGCCTGGCTGTGTGGCGAGCTGCGCGGGCGACGGCGCGCTGCGCTGATCCCAGGCACGCCGGCGACCTGGGCCGCCACCCGCGGGGTTCCGGTCGAGAAACTCGCCCGCCTGCTGGTGGTCGAAGACGCTCTGCGGGCATGCCTCTCGCGCTGGCCTTGAGGCGCTAGAATACGAGGACCGATGGCTATCTCACTGACTGAATCCGCCGCCCTTCGGGTCAAGACTTTCCTCGCGGCCCGCGGGCACGGCATCGGCCTGCGGCTCGGTGTGCGCAAGACCGGCTGCTCCGGCTTTGCCTACGTGCTCAACTACGCCGATGGCCCGCAGCCGGGTGATGCGGTGTTCGAAGACCGCGGCGTGCGGGTGTTCGTGGACGGCGCGAGCCTGGGCCTGCTCGACGGCACGATCGTGGACTTCGTCAAGCAGGGCCTGAACGAGGCCTTCCGCTTCAGAAACCCGAACGTCAAGGGGGAATGCGGCTGCGGGGAGAGCTTCTCCGTCTGAGCGCCCGCGGGCGCGGCCGCGCGCAAGCGCGCCTGCACCGCGCGCCCGCCTCGTCGGCGGCGCAAAAACCCTTACCAAACCGGCACTTCCGTCGCACGCCAAATTGCCGCGGGTGCGTGACCCAAGGTAAACTTCCGAGCTTGCCTGCGCACCCGCTTCGCATGCCGGTGCGAACACCCGCACCCAGTGAACTTTTCTGAGAGGTCCTTGGCGAATGCCGCTCGAGCGCACCCTGTCGATCGTCAAGCCCGACGGCGTGAGAGCCAATCTCATCGGCGAGGTCTATCGCCGTTTCGAGAACGCAGGCCTCGCGATCGTCGCCGCACGCATGCTGCACCTGTCGCAGCGCGAGGCTGAAGCTTTCTACGCCGTGCATCGCGAGCGTCCGTTCTTCAAAGACCTGGTGCGCTACATGACTTCGGGCCCCGTCATCGTGCAGGTGCTGGAGGGCGAGAGCGCGATCGCCCGCAACCGCGACATCATGGGCGCGACCGATCCGAAGAAGGCGGCCGCGGGCACGATCCGCGCCGACCTCGCCACCAGCATCGAGCGGAACGTGGTGCACGGCTCGGATGCGCCCGACACCGCGGCGCGCGAGATCGCCTACTTCTTCAGCACCACCGAGCTGCATCCGCGCGATTAGGAGCGCGCACCGCCATGACAGCTGCCGCGACACAGCGCACCAACCTGCTGGGGCTGCCGCGTGCGGCACTCGAGAGCTTCGTGGCGCAGCTCGGCGGCCAGCCCTTCCGCGCGCGCCAGCTGATGAACTGGATGTACAAGCGCGGCGTCGGCTCGTTCGCCGACATGACGGATCTCGCCAGGGACTTCCGCACGCTTCTTGCCGCGCAGGCCGAGGTGCGCGCACCGCAGATCCTCTCGCAGCAGCGCTCCGGCGACGGCACCCGCAAATGGCTGCTGCGCGCCGACGCAGCCCAAGCGTTCGAGATGGTGTTCATTCCCGAGCCCGATCGCGGCACGCTGTGCATCTCCTCGCAGGTCGGCTGTGCGCTCGACTGCTCGTTCTGCGCCACGGCCCAGCAGGGCTTCAATCGCAACCTGAGCACCGCCGAGATGGTGGGGCAGGTGTGGCTGGCGGTGCGCGAGCTCGAGCGCGAGGAACAGCAGCGCGCGCTGGCCGCGGCGCCGGCCACGGGGAGCGCACCCGGGGACGAGCGCCACGTCAGCAACGTCGTGCTGATGGGGATGGGCGAGCCGCTCGCCAACTTCCGCAACGTGGTGCCCGCGCTGCGCATCCTGCTCGATGACTTCGGCTTCGATCTGTCGCGGCGCCGCGTGACGCTGTCGACCTCGGGGCTGGTGCCGCAGATCTACAAGCTCGCGCAGGAGACCAACGTGGCGCTGGCCGTGTCGCTGCACGCGCCCGATGATGCGCTGCGCAACGAGCTGGTGCCGATCAACCGCAAGCACCCGATCGCGGAGCTGCTGCGGGCGTGCTGGCATTACCTGGATGAACAGAACGGCCGCAGCGTGACCTTCGAATACGTGATGCTCGAGGGCGTGAACGATTCTGCCGCGCAGGCGCGCGCGCTGGCGCGCCTGCTGCAGGGCCATCCGGCCAAGGTCAATCTGATTCCCTTCAACCCGTTTCCCGGCACGCACTACACTCGCTCGCCCGCGTCCGTCATCGAGCGTTTCCGTGACGAGCTGCTGCAGCGGGGAGTGCTGGCGACCATTCGCCGCACCCGCGGCGAGGACATCGACGCCGCCTGCGGACAGCTGGCCGGGCGCGTCATCGATCGCACCACCGTGCGTCTCGGGAGCAAGGTCATCGGCGTCGCGGTTCAAACATGAGCAACCCAGTCAACACCACGGCTCACCGCCGCCTGCCGCCGCGCCTCGCGGCCGGCGCGCTGGCGCTGCTGTTCGCCGCCTGCGTAACCGCGGAGCATCCGAGCAAGGCACGCGATGCGGCCGCCTACAACGTGCAGCTCGGGATCGCCTACCTGCACCAGGGGGATGTCGCGCTGGCGAAGGACAAGCTCGACCGGGCGCTCGCCGAGGACCCGGGCAGCGCCGACGTTCACAGCGCGCGCGCGATGCTGTTCGAGCGTATGCACAACCCCGACAAGGCGGATGCGGAGTTCCGCACCTCGTTGCGGCTGGCGCCGCACGACCCGCAGGTGGTGAACAACTACGCCGTGTACCTGTGCCAGAACGGTCGCACCGAGGAGGCCGTGCGGCGCTTCGAGGAGGCGGCGCACAACGCGCTGTATCGCACCCCCGAGGCGGCCTACACCAACGCCGGGGTGTGCCTGCGCGCGGCGAAGCGCGACGAAGAGGCGCGCGCGGACTTCGGCCGCGCCCTGCGGATCCGGCCGAACTTTGCCGAGGCGGTGTACCAGCTCACGGAGCTGCAATTCCAGCATGGCGAGCTCGCGCCGGCGCGCGCCGGCATCGACGCCTTCATCGGCAGCTACGAGGCGACTGCGGACCTGCTGCTGCTCGGGGTGCGCGTCGCGCGCGCCCAGGGCGACAGGGTCGGCGCGCAACGCTACGCGCGCCGACTGCAGCTGGACTTCCCCGGGACCGACCAGGCGCGCGCCCTGGCGGAACTCGATCGCAACCCCGGCTGACGCTCATGGCAAGTGAAGTTGGCGGCGAGCAACGCTGCGGCACCGGTGCGCGGCTGCGCGCCGCGCGCGAGAAAGCGGGCCTCAGCCTCGCGCAGGCGGCGGAAAGCCTGGCCCTCGATCCGCCGACCCTGGAAGCGCTGGAGGCGGAGGACTTCGCGGCCCTGGGCGCGGATGTGTACGTGCGCGGGCACCTGCGGCGCTACGCCGAGCTCATCGGCGAGTCGCCCGCGCAGCTGCAGGAGCTGTATGCACGCAGCGCGCCGGCGCTGCAGCCGGACCTCACCCGCATCCCGCACCGTGAACCCGGCCTGGGCGCTGCGCCCCTGGTGATGCGCTCGCTCCTGGGGCTGGCGGGGGTGGCGCTGCTCGCGCTGCTGTGGTGGCTGCTCACCACGCCGGGCGAGAAACCGCAGCCGCTCGCGGCCGCTGCGCTGCCAGCGCCCGGCGCTGCCGCGACGCAGGCGAGCGCGGGGGCCGCCGGCGGGCCGGCGCCGGGCGCGGGCCCGACGACGCAGCTGGCGTTGAGGTTCTCGGGGCTCACCTGGGTGGAGGTCTCGGACGCGAGCGGGCGGCGCCTGTTGCAGGGCCTGTACGCGGCGGGCAGTGCGCCACGCACGCTGAGCGGCGCGCCCCCGCTGCGCGTGATCCTCGGTAACGCCGCGGCGGTGGGACTGCGTGTCAACGATCAGCCGGTGACGCTGGCGGGGTTGGTGCGCCACGACGGCAGCGCACGGCTGCTCATCGAGGGCGACGGGCACACCATACCGGCGCCGCCGCGGCTGGCGCATGGAGATTGAGGTGGCGGAGCAGATCCAGCCCATCCGCGGAATGAACGACGTGTTGCCCGCCGAGATCGGCACCTGGCAGCACTTCGAAGCGTGCACGCGCGAGCTGCTCGGCGCGTACGGTTACGAAGAGATTCGCGTGCCGGTGGTGGAGCACACCGAGCTGTTCGAGCGCGCCATCGGCGAGCACACCGACGTGGTCGGCAAGGAGATGTATACCTTCACCGACCGCGGTGGCGACAGCCTCACGCTGCGCCCCGAGGCCACCGCCGGCATCGTGCGCGCGCTGATTTCCAACGGCCTGCTGCGCGGCCAGCGCCACAAGCTGTGGTGTCTGGGGCCGATGTTCCGCCACGAGACGCCGCAGGCCGGCCGCTACCGGCAGTTCTGGCAGGTGGACGTGGAAGCGGTCGGCTGGCCCGGTCCGGATGTGGATGCGGAGCTCATCGCGCTCAGCGCGCGGCTGTGGCGGCGTCTGGGGATCACCGGCCTCACGCTGCAGATCAACTCCCTCGGCACCGCGGACAGCCGCCGCGCGTATCGCGCCCGGTTGCTGGAGTACCTGCGTGCACACGCCGCGGAACTCGACGCCGACAGCCAGCGGCGCCTCGCCGGCAACCCGCTGCGGGTCCTGGACAGCAAGCACCCGCAAATGCAGGAGGTGATTCGCGGCGCGCCGCTGCTCACCGAGCATCTGGATCCGGAGTCGCACGCACACTTCGAGGCGTTGTGCAGCATGCTGCGCGCCGTGGATGTGAGCTACGAGATCAACCCGCGCCTGGTGCGCGGCCTCGATTACTACAACCGCACGGTGTTCGAGTGGATCACCCCGTCCACCGGCGCGCAGAATGCCGTATGCTCCGGCGGCCGCTACGACGGCCTGATCGCGCAGCTCGGGGGTGACGCGACGCCTGCGATCGGTTTCGCGATGGGCGTCGAGCGCCTGGTGGCGCTGCTGCAGGCCGCGGGGGGCACGGTGCCCGCGCGCCGCCCTGACGTGTACGTCGTGGTCAGCGGTCCGCAGGCTTGCGCGCAGGCGCTGGAGCTCGTGGAGCGCTTGCGCAGCGAGCGTCCGCGAGTGCGTTTCGAGCTCAACCTGGGCGCAGGCAACCTCAAGGCGCAGTTCCGTCGCGCGGACAAGAGCGGCGCGCCGCTGGCGCTGATCATCGGCGACGATGAGCTCGCGCGCGGCGTGGTTGCCGTGAAACCTTTGCGCGAGGAGTCCGGTCAGAGCGAGTGCCCGATCGTGGGCCTGGCCGCGGGCGTGGATGCGGCGCTGGCCAGGGGGCGCGGGGGCGGGCCGCAAGCGGCGTGATGCTGGAGGAAGCGTGGAAGAGTACCTGTCTGAAAAAGAACAGTGGGAATGGATCAAGGCTCAGGTGCGGGAAAACGGCCCGGCCGTGATTCTGGCGGTCGCGGTGGTGGCGGCGGGCGTGTACGGCTGGCGCTGGTGGCAGGGGCGCCTGGATGCCGGGCGGCTCGAGGCGGGCGCGAAGTACACGCAGATGGTGCAGGCTCTGGACGGCGGTGATCGCGCACGCGCCCTGGCACTGTCCGGTGAGCTGCAGCGCGGATACGCGGCCTCACCCTATACGGACCAGGCGCGGCTGCTGGCGGCGCGCCTGTACGTGCTCGGCGGCGAGCTCGATCGGGCGGCGGGGGAGCTCGCCGCGGTGGCGGAGAATTCCAAGGATCGGGACCTCGCCCTGGTGGCGCGGCTGCGGCTGGCGCGGGTGCAGATCGCTCAGGGCAAAGCCGACGGCGCGCTCGCCACTCTCAACGCGGCTCAACCCGGAGCCTTCGCTGCGCCATACCACGAGGTGCGCGGCGATGCCTACTATGCCAAGGGTGACAAGACCGCGGCGCTGAAGGAGTATCGCAGCGCGCAAACGGGCGGCGCGCAAACGGGCGCCGGCGACTCGCTCCTCACCCTCAAGATTGCCGATCTCGCAGCCGATGCGCCCGGCGCGGCGCCCGCGGGCAAGGTCACGGCGTCGGCCGCCAAAACCACGGCGTCCGCGGGCAAAGCCGCGGCGCCCGAATCGGCCAAATGAGCGGCAAATCGACCCATGCCATGGCGGTGGCGGGCGCTGTGGTGGCGCTGGTGCTGCTCGCCGCCTGCTCAAAGGACAAGAGCATCGACCAGCCGGCGAAGCTCACTCCCTTGACCGCCACCCTGCGCGTGCAGCGTGCGTGGAGCGCCTCGGTTGACGACAAGAAGGCCGTGGCCCTGCGCCTCGGGCTCGGCCTGTCGGTCGCCGGCAGTCGTGTTTATGCCGCCGGCCACCGCGGCGACATCGTGGCCATCGATGTCCCCTCGGGCCGTATCCTGTGGCGCACGCGCACCCGCGCGCCGCTGTCGGGCGGCACGGCCGCGAGCGGGGAGCTGGTGCTGGTGGGCTCGAGCGACGGGCAGCTGTTCGCCCTCAACCCGGCGGACGGTGCGATTCGCTGGAAAGTGCGCCTCAACGGGGAGGTGCTGGCGCCGGCGGCCATCTCCGCGCGCCTGATCGCCGTGCGCACGGTCGACGGCAAGTTGCATGCGCTCAGTCCCGCGGACGGGCACGAGCTGTGGTTCCAGGAGCAGCAGGTGCCGCGCCTGTCGCTGCGCGGCACCGCACGCCCGGTAATCGCCGGCGATCTGGTGCTGTGCGGCTTCGACAACGGCAAGGTACTGGCGGCCAACATGAACGACGGCTCGGTGCAGTGGGAGGCGACCATTACTCCGCCGCACGGCCGCACGGAGCTCGAGCGCCTCGCCGACATCGACTCCCCCGTCCGTGTGTCCGGCCAGGACGTGTTCACGGTCGGCTTCCAGGGACGCGTGGCCATGCTGGCGCTCGAGACCGGGCAGGTCTGGTGGTCGCACGAGGCCTCGAGCTTCCGCGGGCTTACCCTCGATGACGATGCACTGTACGTGGCGACGGCCGACGGCGAGCTGCTGGCGCTGAAGGCGCGTACCGGAGCGGAGATCTGGCGGCAGAAGGCGCTGCTGCATCGGGGGCTGTCCGCGCCGGCGACCATGGACAATGCGCTCGTCACCGCGGACTTCCAGGGCTATGTGCACTGGCTCGACAAGGCGAGCGGTGCGCTCGCGGCGCGCGTGTCGACCGGCAAGGTGCGCATCAGCACGGCGCCGGTTGTGCTCGGTAACATGGTGCTGGTCATCAACGACCGCGGGCAGATCAGCGCGTTTCGCGTGACGCCGCTCGCGGCCCGCGCCGGCAGGAAGACAGTGCCACCGACGCCCGCCCCGCAGCCCACGGAAAGCAAGTAGCGTGGGCGCCCGCCGGGTTGCGCCCAAGCCATGTTGCCCGTCATCGCCCTGGTCGGCCGGCCGAACGTCGGCAAGTCGACGCTGTTCAATGTGCTCACGGGCACGCGCGACGCCATCGTCGCGGACGTGCCCGGGCTCACGCGCGACCGCCAGTACGGCTTCGGGCGGCTGGGCCCGGTTCCCTGCATCCTCATCGACACCGGTGGCCTGATCGAGAACCCGACCGGCATCGAGGCGCAGATGCGCGCCCAGACCGAACGCGCCGTCGCGGAAGCCGACCGCCTCGTATTCCTCGCGGACGCGCGCGCCGGACTCTCGCCGCAGGATCACTTCGTGGCGCGTGAGCTGCGCCGCTCGGGCAAGCCCGTCACGCTGGCCCTCAACAAGACCGACGGGCTCGACGCCGACATCGCCGGCGCAGACTTCCATGCCCTGGGGCTGGGTGAGCCGCTCGCCATCTCGGCGAGCCACGCGCGCGGGTGCGAGGAGCTCATGGAGCGGGTGCTTGCCGGCTTCGAGCCGCACGCGGCTGCGGACGCCAACTCCGACGCCATTCGCATTGCGATCATCGGCCGCCCGAACGTCGGCAAGTCCACGCTGGTGAATCGCCTGCTCGGAGAGGAGCGCGTGATCGCGAGCGAGGAGCCCGGCACCACCCGCGACAGTATCCTCGTGCCCTTCGAGCGCGATGGTCGCGCGTTCATGCTGATCGACACCGCCGGGATGCGCCGGCGCGCCAGGATCGAGGACCTCGTCGAGCGGGCGAGCGTCGCCAAGACGCTGCAGGCCATCGATGAAGCGCACGTGGTCATTCTGGTGCTCGACGCGCACGACACGGTCGCCGAGCAGGACGCGAGCGTGCTGGGACTGGCGCTCGAGCGCGGGCGCTCGCTCATCATCGCGGTCAACAAGTGGGACGGGATCGCAGCGGAGCAGCGCGAGCAGATCCAGCGCCAGCTGGCCCTGAAGCTCGACTTCGTGCCCTTTGCGCCGCTGCATTTCATCTCCGCGCGCCATGGGAGCGGAGTGGGCGAGCTCGTGCAGTCCACCGTGCGCGCCTACGAGGCGGCCGTGCGCGGCATGCCGACGCGCGAGCTGACGCGTACGCTCGAGCAGGCCGTCGGCGTGCACCAGCCGCCGCTGGTGCGCGGCCGGCGCATCAAGCTGCGTTACGCGCACCAGGGCGGCCGCAACCCGCCGCGCATCGTGATCCACGGCAACCAGACCGCCTCGGTTCCGGAGGCCTACACGCGTTATCTCGCCAACGTGTTCCGCAAGACCTACGACCTGTTCGCGACCCCGGTGTTCATCGAGTACCGCACCGATGCCAATCCCTACGAGCGCGAGCGGCGCACGCAGCCGCGCCCCGGCAGATCGCGCCGGCGGGGGCGGACCAAGGCGCGGCGCTGAGCGTGCGCGCCCGCCGGCTGCGCCGGCCCGGGGATTCCTGAGGCGGCCTAGAGGCCGAGAATATAGACCGGGGCCATGGCCGCGAGCGCCGCAAGGATCTGCAGCGCCAACATCGACAGCGCCGCCTTCGGCGCACGCGGCAGCCACTTGACGAGGAAGAACGCCAGTAGCGGGAGCTGTCCGGCCATGAGGATCTGCCACAGATGCGCAACGGCGCCCTCGTCGGTCTCGCGGACGACGCCGGAGGCGGCAATGCTGGCCAGAACCATCAGCAGGGCAGCGACGGACATGGCGATCGGCACGAAAGCGCTCGGTCGCTTACCCAAGGCAATCACGGAGCTGAAGTAGGCGGTCATGGCGGCCATGAATGATGGTAGGTCCTCGAGCGCCGATTCGCGGTTCCTATGGAGCAGACCCAATCTATAACGTGACCAATCTCCGGTGCTGACCAATCTCCGGTGCTGCACACGCCAAGCCATACCTCGAATATCGAGCGATTGCTGCTCAATATTCAAGGTAGCAGTTACGGCTATATCCAGGATGTCGCGTCGACGGATGGCGAGCGACCACAGTGCCAATCCGACTCACTCCCACTCTATCGTCGCCGGCGGCTTGCCCGAGATGTCGTAGACCACGCGCGAGATGCCCGCCACCTCGTTGACGATGCGCCGCGAGACGTGGTCGAGGAACTCGTACGGCAGGCGCGCCCAGTGCGCGGTCATGAAGTCCACCGTCTCCACCGCGCGCAGCGCGATCACGTAGTCGTAGCGGCGCCCATCGCCCATGACGCCCACCGAGCGCACCGGCAGGAAGA
>Ga0209156_10001921_pt1 | contig 16608 bp, 16 predicted proteins | sample GraSoiAngelo_124_FD_185881 | JGI IMG/M metagenome (GOLD analysis project Ga0209156, IMG submission 185881) | Grasslands soil microbial communities from the Angelo Coastal Reserve, California, USA - 14_0927_05_20cm (SPAdes) (version 2) | ecosystem: Environmental > Terrestrial > Soil > Grasslands...
TCTGATAGGTGTCAATCAGTACGTCGAGTGCGGCCGGATCGATGTAGCCCTTCTGGGTCATCACCGTCTCGAGCGCGCGGACGCGCCGCTCGACGTTACTGAGTTCGCTGTGTTCTTCCTCCAAGGCGTACTCCCTCCTGCAACTGGCTGATATTCGGGCAAGTCCCTTGGGCTGGCAACAAGCTCGCGGCATAGACGGGTGCCATCTGAATGGCTTCGCTGACTTCGGAAGCTAGACCTGTAACGCAGAGGAGGACGCCAGGCACGTCTACGGCGGTGCGACCGACAACGTCGTAGCTGAGCTGCGGAAAAGGGAGTAGCCGCAGCTGCTGATGTGACGGACAGGGACTGAGCGTTCTGTGTCTGACTGACCCGACCGTTTTTCTCTGCTCCGCCAACTCTCCAACGGTGCGCGCACGTGCTGCCATGGGCGCCATTGCGGCTCACCCAGCGCTACGCGGCGAACACCTCCTGGAGAGTTGCCAAAGTCACGCTGAGGGTGCGTGCCAACTCCAAGGTCTGTCCCGGGACAAGCTGGAGTTCATTCGGCGCATCGCGGAGGTTTGAGGAGCCATGATTTCGGCTGCCGCCAGCCGGGCTGCGCAAGCGACGGGCGACTCAGGCACGCGCTCGCATTATTTTTCCGTACGGTTTCCGTACGGACGATGCCGGATAATCGTAAATCATTGATTTCATGGCGCTCCCTACGGGATTCGAACCCGTGTTACAGCCTTGAGAGGGCTATGTCCTGGGCCTCTAGACGAAGGGAGCGGGACCGGGGGCCTGGTGCAAGAGCGCGGTATTATAGAGAGCCGTCCTGATTGCTCAAGCCGAAAGCCCAGTAACTTGAACCCCCCCGACGCGTCCGTCGCGACGCCCGCCGCTACGCCCCGGATCATCCCGCGCTCGGAGCACGCGATTTCGCGCTCCCGCATCTCGCCCAACGCGCTGCGCGTGCTGTACCGCCTGCGCGAGGGCGGTTTCCAGGCGTTTCTCGTGGGCGGGAGCGTGCGCGACCTGTTGCTCGGGCTCGAGCCGAAGGACTTCGATGTCGTGACCGACGCGCTGCCCGAGGAGGTGAAGCGGCTGTTTCGCAACTGCCGGCTGGTGGGCCGCAGATTCCGTCTCGCCCACGTGTTCTTCGGCCGCGACATCATCGAGGTGGCCACGTTTCGTGCCACCAGTGCGCCCTCGCAGGGCGATGAGCCGCTGCCGGAAGCGGATCCGGAGGATGGCGAGGTGCCCGAGCTCGATGCACCGCAGCTGGAGATCGAGCCCGCCGCACCGCCGGCGCGCTCGCCATCGCGGCGCGCCACCCGCGCCGGTATCGGGCCCGACCCCGAGGCGACCGCCGAGCTGAGGTTCGATGCCAGCGGGCGCATCCTGCGCGACAACATCTACGGCACCATCGACGAGGATGTCTGGCGGCGCGACTTCACCGCCAACGCGCTGTATTACAACATCGCCGACTTCTCGGTCTGGGACTATGTCGGCGGCGCACAGGACATCGCCGCGCGCACTCTGAAGCTGATTGGCGATCCGGAGACGCGCTTTCGCGAGGATCCGGTGCGCATGCTGCGCGCCGCGCGTTTCGAGGCGAAGCTCGGCTTTCAGCTCGACCCCCCCACCGCGAAACCCATCGGCCCGCTGCGCGATACGCTCGCCGCTGTGCCGCCGGCGCGGCTGTTCGATGAGACGCTGAAGCTGTTCCTGACCGGGCATGGTGCGCGCAGCTTCGAGGTCCTGCGGCGCCGCGGCCTGCTGGCGGGGTTGCTGCCCACGGTGGACGCCTATCTCAACAGCCACCCCGCAAGCCTGGTGGAGAAGCTGCTGCTGCAGGGCCTGACAAACACCGATGCGCGCGTCCTGGCCGACAAGCCGGTATCGCCGACCTTTCTGTTCGCGCTCCTTCTGTACGGGCCGATTGCGGGCATCATCGAGTCAACTCCGCCCGAGCGCTGGCATGACCCGGCCACCATCCTCGACGCCTGCGATCGGGCAACCCGCGAGGCGCAGACGCGCCTCGCCATCCCGAAGCGCTTCTCGCTGGGCGTGCGCGAGATGTTCGCGCTGCAGCCGCGGCTGGAACACGTGCGCGGGCGGCGCTCGTTACGCATGCTGGAGCACCCGCGCTTTCGCGCGGGCTACGACCTGCTGCTGTTGCGCGCCGAGCATGGGCTCGCGCCGCGCGAGATGGCGCAGTGGTGGACGCGCCTGCAGGAGGTCTCGGCCGAGGAGCGCGGCCGGATGGCCGATGCACTCGCGGACGAGGGCGGCGCGCCCCGGGCAGTGCGCCGCCCGGGCCGCCGGCGCCGCCGCCGGCCCAAGGCCTCCGCCCCGGCGTGACGGAATTCCAGCCATGGAGATCTGGCGCCCCGCCTACATCGGGGTGGGCAGCAATCTGGCGGACCCGCGCGCGCAGGTGCTCACGGCCTGCGCGCGGCTGGCGCAGGTCCCGCGCACCCGCGTGGTGTTGAGCTCGCGCCTGTACCGCTCGCGCCCCCTTGGCCCGATCGCGCAGCCGGAGTTCGTCAACGCGGTCGTGGGCGTGCTCACGCAGCTCGAGTCCCCGGCGCTGCTCGCCGCGCTGCGCGCGCTCGAGGCGGCCCTCGGCCGGCCGGCGCAGCGCGAGCGTTGGGGACCGCGAATCATCGATCTCGATCTGCTGTCCTACGCGCGTGAGCAACGCTCGGAGGCGGCACTCACACTGCCGCATGCCGGGATAGTGGAGCGCAACTTCGTTCTGTATCCTCTGGCCGACATTGCCCCGGATCTCGACCTGCCCGGGCTCGGCCGGGTGGCCGAGCTCGCCGCTCGCGTCACGTCCGCAGGCCTGGCTCCGTTGTAGGCGCATGACAGACGAAGCAGCCCATCAGTTCATCGTCGTCGAGGGCCCGATCGGCGTCGGCAAGACGAGTCTGGCACGGCGCCTGTGTGTCAGCCTGTCGGCGCAGGGGGTGCTGGAGCAGGCGGCGCAGAACCCGTTCCTCGAGCGCTTCTACCGCAACCCGCGCGCCGGCGCCCTGCCGACGCAGCTGCACTTCCTGTTGCAGCGCGCGCAGCAGCTCGCCGCCCTCAAGCAGGCCGACCTGTTTGCGCCGGTGCGGGTTGCGGATTACCTGCTGGAGAAGGATCGCCTGTTCGCGCGCGTGACTCTCGATGATGCCGAGTACGCCCTGTACGAGCAGCTGTATGCGCGGCTCGACATCCAGGCCCCCAGGCCCGATCTGGTCGTATACCTGCAGGCCCCGGTCGACGTGCTGCTCGAGCGTATCGCCAGGCGCGGCGTCGATTTCGAGCAGTACATCGAGCGGCAATACCTGGAGCGCCTGAACGAGGCTTACGCGCGCTTCTTCCATGCATTCCAGGCCGCGCCGCTGCTGATCGTCAACGCCGCTTCCATCGACCCGATCGCCAACCAACGCGACTACGACGAGCTGCTGGCGACCATCCGACGCATGAGCCGCGGGCGGCTGTACTACAACCCGTTGCGCAGCCGCGCGATCTAGCTGACACTCGCTCCCGCATGTACACGCACCTGCAACGCGATGCGAGCCGCCCGCCGGTCACGCTCGCAACGCTCGCGCGCATGAAGGCCGACGGCGAGAAGATCGCGAGTCTCACCTGTTATGACGCGAGCTTCGCGGTGCTGCTCGACGCCGCCGACGTGGACGTGGTGCTGGTCGGGGATTCCCTCGGAATGGTGATCCAGGGGCACAACACCACCGTGCCGGTCACCATGGATCACATGGTCTATCACAGTGCCGCGGTGGCGCGCGGTCTGCATCGGCCGTTCCTGATCGCCGACCTGCCGTTCATGAGCTACCCCTCGCAGACGCAGGCGCTCGAGCACTCCGTGCGCCTCATGCAGGAGGGCGGCGCCCAGATGGTGAAGCTCGAGAGCGGTGGCAAGCAGACCGAAATCGTGGAGTTCCTCGCCAGCCACGACATCGCCGTGTGCGCCCACGTGGGGCTGAAGCCCCAGTCGGTGCACAAGACCGGGGGGTTTCGGGTGCAGGGGCGCGAGCGCGAAACCGCGGCGCGCCTGCTGGAGGAGGCGCGGCGCCTGGAATCGGCCGGTGCGGATATCGTGCTGCTGGAGTGCATCCCGGCGACACTCGGCAAGGCCATCACCGCGGCGCTGCACGTGCCGGTCATCGGCATCGGCGCCGGTCCCGACACCGACGGTCAGATCCTCGTCACCTACGACATGCTGGACATCACCACCGGGCGCAAGCCGCGCTTCGTGCGCAATTTCATGGACGGCGCGCGCAACAACCTCGAGGCGCTGCAACAGTACGTGCGCGCCGTGAAGCAGGGCGAATACCCCGCGCCCGAACACTGCTTTTAGAGCATGGACACCGTCACCACGATTGCCGCCGTGCGCGAGCGCGTGCGCGGCTGGCGCCGCGAGGGCCGGCGGGTGGCCTTCGTGCCCACCATGGGGAACCTGCATCCCGGGCATGTGAGCCTCATCGAGGCGGCGCGCCGCCACGGCGAGCGCTTCGTGGCCAGCATTTTCGTGAATCCCATGCAGTTCGGCCCGAACGAGGATTTCGCGCACTACCCGCGCACGCCGCGCGAGGACGAGCGCATGCTGGCCGCCGCCGGCTGCGACCTGATGTTCATGCCGGAAGTGAACGAGATCTATCCGCACGGCGCCGAGCGCGCGACGCGCGTCGAGGTGCCCGCCGCGTCGCGCATCCTGGAGGGAGAATTCCGCCCGGGCCATCTCGAGGGCGTCAGCACCGTGGTCGCGAAGCTCTTCCACATCGTCGAGCCGGACGTCGCGGTATTCGGCGAGAAGGATTTTCAGCAGCTGACCGTCATCCGCCGCATGGTGGCGGAGCTGTGCATGCCGGTCGAGATCATCGCCGCACCCACGGTACGCGACGCCGACGGCCTCGCCATGAGCTCGCGCAACCAGTACCTGACGGCCGAGGAGCGCGTTCGGGCGCCACAGGTCTACGCCACGCTCCAGGCGGCCGCGAAGCGCGTGCGCTCCGGGGAGGCGGACTTCGCGAGCATCGAGCGCTCGGGCCTTCAGGCGCTGGAGAGTGCTGGTTTTCGCCCCGACTACTTCGCCGTGCGCCAGGCCGCGGACCTCAGCATGCCGGCACCCGGGACACGGGAGCTGGTCGTGCTCACCGCGGCGCGCTTGGGTCGGGCACGGCTCATCGACAACGTGCAGGTCAGCCGTTCCTGATCTGACCAGCCGTCCGGCGAGCGGGCGCATTGCCCGGCGGTGAGCGCACAGCGCCGCTTCAGGCCGCGCAGCGGTGCTGCTGCAGCGCCCACTCCACGTGCTCGCGCACCAGGTGGGACGGGTCGGCGCGCCGCGCCTCGAGCGCCCGGACGACATCCGGCGCGGTCGGCGCATTACCGAGCGCCACGGCGAGATTGCGCGACCAGCGCTGGTAGCCGATGCGGTAGATGGCCGAGCCACGCATGCGCTCCTCGAACTGCGTCTCGCTCCAGCCGAACAACTCCGGCAGCGCTGCGGCATCCAGGCCATGGCGCACCTTGAAATCCGGGTGCGCGGCCGCGCGCGCGAACTTGTTCCACGGACACACGAGCTGGCAGTCGTCGCAGCCGTAGATGCGATTGCCGATCGCCCTGCGCAGCTCGACCGGAATGGCGCTGTGGTGCTCGATGGTGAGATAGGAGATGCAGCGCCGCGCATCCAGCCGCCAGGGGGCGACGATCGCACCGGTGGGGCAGGCCGGGATGCACGCCTGGCAGCTGCCGCAGTGGGCGCCCGCGCGCTCATCGACGGGCAGCGGCAGGTCCGTCAGGATCTCGCCGAGAAAGAACCACGAGCCCCGCTCGCGCGCGATGAGGTTGGTGTGCTTGCCGATCCAGCCGAGCCCGGCATCGCGGGCCAGCGCCTTCTCGAGCACCGGCGCCGTGTCGACGCACACCCGATAGCCGAACGGTCCGATGCGCTCTTGCAGCTGCGCGGCGAGCGTGGCGAGCGCGCGGCGCAGGGTCTTGTGGTAGTCGCGCCCCAGAGCGTAACGCGACACGTAGGCGAGCCGCGGGTCTTGGAGCACCGCGCGTGCGTCACGCGCTTCAGCCGGCCAGTAATCCATGCGCGCGCTCACGACCCGCACCGTACCGGGGTACAGCTGCTGCGGGCGGCTGCGCATGACGCCGTGGCGTTGCATGTAGTGCATCTCGCCGTGGCAGCCGTCGCTGAGCCACTTGAGCAGATGCCGCTCATCCTCGGGAATGTCGATGCTGGCCACGCCGAGCGCATCGAAGCCGAGCGCGCGCGCACGCTCGGTGAGCTCGCGTCGCAGCACGCGCAAATCAAAGGAGGTCGGTCCCGTCATGGCGCCACCACCCGTGTCAGTATAATCACCCGATGGCGTTGCCGAACGCTTTGTATTCCACCGCGCAGGTGCGTGCCCTCGATGCCCACGCGATCAATGAGCTCGGGATCGCGGGCTATACGCTCATGAAACGCGCCGGCGAGGCGGCGTTGCGCTATCTGCGCACGCGCTGGCCGATGGCGCACCGTATCGTCATCGTCTGCGGCCGCGGCAACAACGCCGGTGACGGTTACGTGCTGGCGCGCTTTGCGCACGCCGCGGGGCTCACGGTGACCGTGCTCAGCGCCAGCCCCCCGCAGCAGCTGCGCGGCGACGCGCGCCTGGCGTACGAGGACTTCAGGGGGAGCGGCGGTGCCGCGCACGCCTTTGCCCCCGGGCAGCTCGCCGCAGGCGAAGTCATCGTGGACGCACTGCTGGGCACGGGGCTCAAGGGGGTCGTGCACGCGGAGCTTGCCGAGGTGATCCGCGCCATCAACTCGAGCGGCCGGCCGGTGTTCGCGCTCGATATGCCCTCGGGGCTCGACGGCGATGCCGGCGTGCCGCTGGGGGAGGCGGTGCGCGCCGATGCGACCGTGACGTTCGTCGGTCTGAAGACGGGGCTCCTGGTGGGCGAGGGTCCGGAGTTCGCCGGTACGGTGTTTTTCGACGATCTGGAGGTGGCGCCCGCAGCCTCGGCGCAGCTCGTGCCACGCCTGACGCGCATCATCGAGACGGAGATCCACGCGGCGCTGCCCCGCAGGGAGCGCTCGGCGAACAAGGGCAACTTCGGGCGGGTGCTGGTTGTCGGCAGCGGCAGCGGCATGCCGGGAGCCGCCCGTCTCGCCGGCGAGGCGTGTCTGCGGGTGGGAGCGGGGCTCGCGACCGTAGCGGTGGCCCCGGAGAACGTTGCGCCGATCGCGGCCGGACGGCCGGAGCTGATCTGTGTGGCCTTGAGCGGTGAGGCGGTGCTGGCCGAGGCGCTTGCCCGCGCGGACGTCATCGCGGTGGGACCGGGGCTCGGGCGCTCACCGTGGGCGCGCGCCGCGTTGAACACCGTGCTCGCCAGCGGCAAGCCGCTGGTGGTCGACGCCGATGCGCTCAATCTGCTTGCCGAGAGCGGCGCACCGGCACGCGAGGACTGGATCCTGACGCCGCATCCGGGGGAGGCGGGACGACTGCTCGGCCTGAGCGCGCAGGACATTCAGCGCGATCGCCTGGCGGCGCTCGATCGGTTGCTCGAGCGCTTCCACGGCACCACCGTGCTGAAAGGCGCCGGCACACTGGTGGGAGCCCTCGGCCGCACGCCGGGCGTGTGCGAGCGGGGCAATCCCGGCATGGCTACTGCGGGGAGCGGGGATGTGCTCACGGGCGCGATCGCCGGCATTCTCGCCCAGTGTCACGACCACTGGAGCGCGGCGCGTGTCGGGGTGCTGGTGCACGCCATGGCGGGCGACGCCGCGGCACGCAGCGGCGAGCGTGGATTGCTGGCCGGCGATCTGGCGCGCGAGCTGCGTAACTGCGTCAATCTCTGAGGCTGCCGATGCGCACGCACGCCCGCACCGCCCAGGACACGGAGGACTTCGGCGGGCGCCTCGCCACATCGCGCCCCCCCAAGGATACGGCGCTCGCAGTCCTGTACCTGACCGGTGAGCTCGGCGCGGGCAAGACGACCTTCGCGCGCGGCTTCCTGCGCGCACTGGGTGTGGCCGAGGCGGTGCCGAGCCCCACATACACGCTGCTCGAGCTGTACCCGGCGGGCGCACTCACCGTCGTGCACGTCGATCTGTACCGCGTGCGCGACGCCGCGGAGCTTGAATCCCTCGGCCTGCGCGAGTGGGCACGCACTGGTCACGTCTGGCTCATCGAATGGCCCGAGCGCGGCGGGACCCGCCTGCCGCCGGCGGATCTGACCGTGACGTTCGCGGCCGGCGAGGCGGGCCACGACATCGAGGTGGGCGCGTGCTCGAGGTTGGGGGAGTCCTGGCTCGGCCGCTTTCAGCGCTCAGCGCCCGGCGGCGGCTGAAGCCAAGCACGCCCAGTTGAAAAGGATACGCCGAGGCCGTAGATTAACTGGCGGCTCGCGCCGCGAACCCAATGATAGATAAGGTCTTTTTCGAAGGACTCGCTGCCGGTCTGCTCGGTCTGGGCGCGATTTCCCTCGGTGAGGCCGCGGAATTGCGCGGCATTCACCTGTCCACGAGCGCGGATTCGGCGCAGGTCATGCTCGATATGACCGAAGGCGCGACGCACAAGCTCTTCACCCTCGAGCACCCCGATCGGGTGGTCGTTGATCTGCCGCAAACGCGCCTGGCGAGCGAGGTGCGTGTGCCGGCAGCCGCCGGGGTGGTCACGGACGTGCGCGTCGGCAGCCAGCCGGACGGGACGCTGCGGGTCGTGGTGCAGCTGAAATCCGCGCTCGCTGCGCACAGCGTATGGGTCGCGGGTGAACAGGGCGGCCAGCTCGTGCTGAGCCTTGGCGAGCCGGCGGCAGAGCCGGCGCCGGCCGCTCCGAAGACGGTGCGGGCGGCGCACGCGCCCGGAGAGGGCGACCGCGACGTCATCATCGCGGTGGACGCCGGACACGGCGGCGTCGATCCAGGCGCCATCGGGCACGGGGGCACGCGCGAGAAGGACGTGACGCTCGCCATTGCGCGCGCGCTGGCCGAGCGCATCAATGCCGAACCCGGAATGCACGCGGTCCTCACGCGCGACCGGGACGAGTTTCTCGAGCTGCGCGATCGCATCCGGCGCGCGCACCTCGCGCACGCGGACATGTTCATCTCCGTGCATGCCGATTCGATGGCCGACCGCAGCATTACCGGCGCCTCGGTGTACGTGCTGTCGGTCCACGGCGCTTCCAGCGAAGCGGCCCGCTGGCTTGCGGAACGCGAGAACACGGCCGACCTCGTCGGAGGCGTGCGCGCCGACGACCAGGGGGCGCTCGAACCGGTGCTCATCGAGGAGGCGCAGAACCAGATCATCGGCGTCAGTGCCAGCGCCGCGGAGCGGGTAGTGAGCGCGCTCGAAGGCGTCGGTGAAATACGCAAGGCGCAGGTGCAGCGCGCCGGTTTCGTGGTGCTGAAGTCTCGCGCCATTCCCTCGATGCTCATCGAGACCGCCTATATTTCCAATCCCGCCGAGGAGCGCCGCCTGCGCAGCGCCCGGGAGCAGGCGCGCCTCGCGGACGCCATCGCCGGCGGCGTGCGCAGTTACTTCACGCTCAATCCCCCCGACGGCACGCGTTTCAAGCAGGAGCGCCGCAGCACTCTCACCAGCGCCGCGGACGCCGCCGCCGCCACGCCCTGATCGCCCGCGTCCCGCTCGGCGCGAGCCGATCGCCTGTAGACTGCGGTTGCATGGGGATCCGCATTCTTCCCGGCGAACTCGTCGACCAGATCGCCGCCGGCGAGGTGATCGAGCGGCCCGCCTCGGTGGTCAAGGAGCTCGTCGAGAACGCACTGGACGCCGGCGCGACGCGCATCGAGATCGACATCGAGCGCGGCGGCGTCGCTCTGGTGCGGGTGCGCGACGATGGCGGCGGCATCGCCTCCGGCGAGCTGCCGGTGGCACTGGCGCGGCATGCGACCAGCAAGATCGCCTGTCTGGATGATCTGGAGGCCATCACCACGCTCGGCTTTCGGGGTGAGGCGCTGCCCTCGATCGGCTCGGTGTCACGGCTGCGGATCATCTCGCGCGCCGCCGGCGCCGAGCAGGCGGCGCAAGTCGATGTCGAAGGGGGGGCGCTGACGCCGGTGCGTGCGGCGGCCCACCCTCCGGGAACCACCATCGAGGTGCGCGACCTGTTCTTCAACGTGCCGGCACGGCGCAAGTTCGTGCGCAGCGATGCGACCGAGCTGACGCACATCGCGAGGCTCGTGGAACGGCTGGTGCTGTCGCGCTTTGACGTGAGCTTTCGCCTGCGCCACGGCAGCCGCGTGCTGCTGGATGCACCGGCCGTGAATGGCGCGGGGGCTGAGCTCGCGCGCCTGGAGGTGGCACTCGGCGGCGACTTCGCCGCCGCCGCGGTCGCGGTGAGGCACGCCGCGGGGCCCGTCATGCTGTCAGGGTGGGCCGGCCTGCCGACGCGCTCGCGCGCGCAGCCCGACCAACAGTTCTGGTTCGTCAACGGCCGCAGCGTGCGTGACCGGCTGCTGATGAATGCCGTCAGACTCGCGTACCGGGACGTGCTGTATCACGGCCGGCACGCCGCCTATGTGCTCTACCTGACGCTGGACCCGAAGCTCGTCGACGTGAACGCCCACCCGGCCAAGCTCGAAGTGCGTTTCCGTGACAGCCGCCAGATTCACGACTTCGCCTTTCGCGCCGTGGAGCGCGCCCTGGCGGGCACCAAGCCGGATCTCTCCGCCGCCTCTGCCGCGCGGGGTGTCGATGGGCTGGGCGGCGGCTACGGGTCGGCTGGCGCAGGCGCGGCGGCGCACGCCGGGCGCGCAGCGAGCCTGCCGCTGCATACGGCCACGGGCGATCCGTGGGCGATCGCCGCCTCGGTGCGCGATGCGGGGACGGCGCCGGGGGCGCCGCCGCCGTTCCCGTCCTCCACCGAGGAACAGCCCCTCGGCACGCCGCTGGCGCAACTGCACGGCGCCTACATCCTCGCGCAGAATCGCGAAGGGCTCGTGCTGGTGGACATGCACGCGGCGCACGAGCGCGTGCTGTACGAGAAATTCAAGGCCGAGCGCGCCAGCGGCACACCCGCCTCGCAGCACCTGCTGGAACCGGTGGTCATCGAGCTCAAGGCGCACGAGCTCACCGCGCTCCTGGAGAGACGTGCCGAGTGGGAGCAGGCGGGTTTCGAGCTCGATGCGCTGTCTTCCACGCGGCTCGCGCTGCGGCGCGTGCCGGCGACGCTCAAGCCGGGGGAGATCTCGCAGATCGTCACCTCGCTGGTGCACGACCTCACCCTGGAGGCCGACACGCACCACCTCGAGGGCGCCGCGGACAGGTTCCTCGGCACGCTTGCCTGCCGCAGCGCGATCCACGCTCACCGCCGCCTCACGCTGCCGGAAATGGACACGCTGCTGCGGCAGATGGAGGCTACCGAGCGCGCCAACCAGTGCAACCACGGGCGGCCGACCTGGACGCGCCTGTCCCTGCAGCAGCTGGACCAGCTCTTCCTGCGGGGGCGTTGAATGGCGCACGGTGCGCGCGCGGCCGTACCGTCCGCGCCCGGGGCAGTCGGGCAGGACCTGCCGGTGTTCGTCCTCACCGGGCCCACGGGCGCGGGCAAGACCGATTGGGCCCTCGGGCTTGCGCAGAGCGCCCCGGTAGAGATCGTCAGCGTGGACTCGGCGCTCGTCTACCGGGGGCTGGATATCGGCACGGCCAAGCCGGCGCGCGAGCTGCGCGAGCGCGTTCCCCACCACCTGATCGACATCTGCGAGCCGACCGAGAGCTATTCCGCCGGGCGCTTCGTCGCCGACGCGCTCGTGAGCATCCGTGACATACACGCCCGCGGCCGGGTGCCGCTGCTCGTGGGGGGGACCATGCTGTACCTGCGCTCGCTCCTGCACGGGCTGGCGGCGCTGCCGCAGGCCGACCCGCGGCTGCGTTCGGAGCTGGACGCGCGGGCCGCCCGGTACGGATGGCCGGCGCTGCACGCGGAACTGGCCGGCCTGGACCCGCAAGCCGCCGCGCGTATCGCGCCCACCGACAGCCAGCGGATCCAGCGAGCGCTGGAAGTTTGTTACGCCACCGGGCGACCGATCTCGCAGCTGCAGCGCGTGACCGTCAGTGCGCTTGCCGGCTGGCGACTGCGCTACTGGATTCTTGCGCCCAGGCGGCGAGCCGAACTGCACGAGCGTATCGCCCGGCGCTTCGATTCCATGATGGCGGCGGGCTTGCTCGAGGAGGTGAGCGGGTTACGCCGCGGCGGCGCCCTCACCGCCCATCATCCATCGATGCGCGCGGTGGGCTACCGGCAGCTGTGGGCACACCTCGACGGGCAATACGCCCTGGAGGAGGGGGTGCGGCGGGCCGTTGCGGCGACGCGCCAGCTGGCCAAGCGGCAGCTGACCTGGATGCGGGGCGAGGCCCTCGGGGAATGGATCGATCCGGACAGTCGGCTGTCGTGGAATCGAGACATAATTCATGAGTTGGCCCGGCTTGGGCTTTAGAGCAATGCGCATGTTAATATGGTCGAGCTCGGTTCCTCGCCGCTGATGAGGCACGTTGGTTTTGCCGGATCGCGGAACACGGAAGTTCGGTTGCGGTCCGTTTGTCCCGCCGAACAACACGAAGCTGCAAAAAATAAGGAGAACCCGATGGCCAAAGGCCAGTCCCTGCAAGATCCCTTTTTGAATGCCTTGCGCAAGGAACGGGTGCCGGTATCCATCTACCTCGTCAACGGCATTAAGTTGCAAGGTCAGATCGATTCCTTTGACCAGTTCGTGGTGCTGCTGAAGAACAGCGTCAGCCAGATGGTCTACAAGCATGCGATTTCCACGGTCGTGCCGGCGCGCAACGTGCGCCTGGCGGCCGACGAGGGCGGCGGCGCCCCGGAGACGCACGCCGAATAATGTCCCCCTTCACGGGAAGCCTGAGTGTTCGAACGCCCACGGACTGGTGAGCGCGCCGTATTGGTGCGCCTGGGACTGGGCGCGCAGGTCGATCCGGAGGACCTGCAGGAATTCACGCAGCTGGCCGTATCCGCCGGCGCACTGCCGGTCGCGACGCTCACGGGCCGGCGCGAGCGGCCCGATTCACGCTACTTCCTCGGCAGTGGAAAAGCCGAGGAGCTGCGCGGCATCGCCCGGGCCCAGCAGGCGGACGTCATCCTCGTCGATCACGCACTCTCCCCGAGCCAGGAGCGCAACCTCGAGAGGCTCACCGAGCGGCGGGTGCTCGACCGCAACGGCCTGATCCTCGATATCTTCGCGCAGCGCGCCCGCAGCTTCGAAGGCAAGCTGGAAGTCGAGCTCGCGCAGCTCAAGCACACCGGCAGCCGGCTGGTACGCGGTTGGACGCACCTCGAGCGCCAGAAGGGCGGTATCGGCCTGCGCGGCCCCGGCGAGACGCAGCTCGAGACCGATCGGCGCATCATTGCCCAGCGGGTGCGCGTGCTCACCCGGCGCCTGGCGAAGATCCAGCAGCAACGCGAGACCGGCCGCCAGACCCGCGCCGAGATTCCCGTGCCCTCGCTCGCGCTGGTGGGCTATACCAACGCGGGGAAGTCAACGCTGTTTGGCGCGCTCACCGGGGCGGACGCCTATGTGGCGGATCAGCTGTTCGCGACGCTCGATCCAACGGTCCGGCGCATCACCCTTCCGGGCGGCACGGCGGTGGTCGCAGCCGATACCGTGGGGTTCATTCGCGAGCTGCCCCACGAGCTGGTGGCCGCCTTCCAGTCGACCCTGACCGAGGCGCGCGCCGCGACCCTGCTGCTGCACGTCGTGGATGCCAGCAACCCCAGGCGTGAGGAGCAGATCGCCCAGGTGAACGGGGTGCTCGGGGAGATCGGCGCCGGGGAGATTCCGCAGATCCTGCTGTACAACAAGATCGACCGGCTGCAGAGCGCGCCGCGCATCGACCGCGATGCCGCCCAGCGCGCCACCGCGGTGTGGATCTCCGCCGAGCAGCGCCTGGGACTCGAGCTGTTGGCGCGTGCGGTGGCCGAGCGGCTGGCGCGCTTCGCGCGACGCGCGCGCCTGCGGGTCGCCGCGGGCGGTGGGGCGCTGCGCTCGCGCCTCTACGCCGCGCAGGTGGTGCGCGCGGAGGCGTGCGCCGAGGATGGCTCGATCGAGCTGGCGGTGGAGCTTCCGGACCTGGAGCTCCTGCAGCTGGCCCGCACGGCCGGCGTGCAGATTCTCGAGGTGCAGGGGGCGGACATGCCTTGTGCCCCCGGGATGGCCTACCTACAATCGACCGCCGTCTCGAGCGCGACCAAGCAGCGCTGACGTCGCGCACACCTCCATATGGCCTGGAATCAACCAAGCGGTCCGAACAATCCGTGGGGACGCCGCCCGGGTGCCGGCGGCCCGGACCTGGACGAGCGCCTGAAGAGCTGGCAGCGCCGGCTCGAGTCGCTGCTGCGACCCGCCGGTCGCGGCGGTGACGGTGGCTCGCTGTTCCTGATGGGGACCCTGGTGGCGCTCGGCCTGTGGCTGTGGAGCGGCTTCTATCAGGTGGCGCAAGCCGAGCGCGGCATCGTCCAGCGCTTCGGGCGGCTCGTCGACGTGAAGGCTCCGGGCGTGGGCTGGCGCTGGCCCTGGCCCATCGAGACGGTCACCAAGGTGAATGTCGCGAGCGTGAACTCCAGCGACTTCAAGTCCCGCGTACTCACTTCGGATGTCAATCTCGTCGACCTGCATTTCGCCGTGCAGTACCAGTTCTCGGACCCGGTGAAGAAGCTGTTCCGGGTGCGCGATCCGGAAGCCACCCTGAGCGAGGTGAGCGAAAGCGCGATCCGCGAGATCGTCGGCCGCAGCACCCTCGATGACCTGTTGGTCGGCACGACGCGCCCCGAGGTGACCCGGCGCACCAAGGATCTGATCCAGCACACCCTCGATTACTACACCTCGGGCATCACGGTCACGACGGTCAATCTCGAGGACGTGCAGGTGCCGGACGCGGTGATTCCCTCGCAGCGCGACGCCAACAAGGCGCAGGCCGACAAGGAGCGCTTCATCCTGGAGTCCGAAGCCTACGCCAACGGCATCGTTCCCGTGGCGCAGGGCGCCGCCCTGCGGATGCAGCAGGATGCCCAGGCCTACAAGGCGCAGGTCACGGCGCTCGCCGAGGGGCAGGCGTCGCGCTTCGCGCAGCTCGAGGCGGCCTACGCGCAGTCCCCGGAAGTGACGCGCCGGCGGCTGTACATGGACACGGTCGAGAACGTGCTGACGCGTGCGCACAAGGTGCTGATCGACGCTCGTGCGGGCGGCAACATGTTCTACCTGCCCATCGACAAGCTGCTGGAGAAGGGCGCGGCGCGCGAGGCGGAGGGTGCGGAAGCCCCCGCCAGCGGCGCCCCGAAGGAGCCCGATTCGGTTACCGTCGAAGCCCGCGGGCGCGGAGAGCGCTGATGAGCTCGCGCCTGGTCCCGCTGCTGATCGGCGCCGGCGTGCTGGTGGTGCTGGCGGCGCTGTCGCTGTTCTCGGTGAACGAGACCGAGTTCGCCATTCGCACGGAATTCGGCGCGATCGTGGGCATCCATTACGCGCCCGGGCTGCATCTGAAGTGGCCGTGGGACGTGGTGACCAAATTTGACAGCCGCATTCTCTCGCAGTCCTACACCGGCGAGACGTTCCTGACGAACGACGGCCGCGGCCTGATCGTGGACTTCTACGTGAAGTGGCGCGTCAAGGACCCCTCGCTGTACTTCACGGCCACAGGCGGACTGATTGATCTGGCCGGCGAACGTCTGGCGGAGATCGTCAAGGACGGGATCAAGAGCGTGGTGGCGCAACGCACGCTGCAGCAGATCGTCTCCGCCGAGCGGGCCGCGGTCACCGGCCAGATGTTCGGCCAGGCCAGCCGCAACGCGGCGGGACTGGGCGTGGACCTGGTGGACGTGCGCGTGCAGCGCATCGACCTCCCCGACGAAGTGGCGGCGCGCGTCTACGAGAGCATGAAGCAGAGCTTCGCCAAGACCGCGAGCCGCCTGCGCGCCGAAGGGCAGAGCACCAGCGCCGGCATCCGCGCCTCCGCCGAGCGCCAGCGCACCGTGATCCTCGCCGACGCGGAGCGCGACGCGCTGCGCGTGCGTGGCGAAGGCGACGCGGCGGCCGCCCAGATATACGCGCGTGCCTACTCGAAGAACCCCGAGTTCTACGCCTTCTATCGCAGCCTGCAGGCTTACGAGCGCTCGCTCGGCAAGGACGGCGACCTGCTGGTGGTGACGCCCGACGGGGATTTCTTCAAGTATTTCAAAGATTCGTTGAAAGCGGCTGCCCCGCGGCGCTAGCGCCCCCAGCCGACTGCGTGTCCTGTGAATTCAACGGACCTGCTCGCCGCGCTTGGGCTGTTTCTGGTGTTGGAAGGTATCGCGCCGTTTCTCCATCCACAGGGCGTGAAGCGCGCGTTCGCCAGGCTCCTGGAGGTGCGCGACCGCGAGTTGCGCATTGCGGGCCTCGGCAGCATGCTCGTCGGCGTCATCATCCTGTTTCTGGCGCGGTAGGGGTCAGTCGGCGTGGGGAAATTCGTGGTCATCATCGGCACCCAGTGGGGCGATGAAGGCAAGGGCAAGGTCGTCGATCTGCTCACCGAGCGTGCCGCGGCGGTGGCCCGCTTCCAGGGCGGGCACAACGCCGGCCACACGCTGGTCATCGGCGGACGCAAGACC
>Ga0209156_10001924_pt1 | contig 16594 bp, 10 predicted proteins | sample GraSoiAngelo_124_FD_185881 | JGI IMG/M metagenome (GOLD analysis project Ga0209156, IMG submission 185881) | Grasslands soil microbial communities from the Angelo Coastal Reserve, California, USA - 14_0927_05_20cm (SPAdes) (version 2) | ecosystem: Environmental > Terrestrial > Soil > Grasslands...
CCGTAACCGATCGTGGCGTAGGTAACACCGGAAAAATAGAAGGAGGACCCAGCATCGGGCAGACAGTTCTGCCACCAGAAAAACAACCCCCAGACGGCGATCTCAAACAGGTGAATAACAATCAGGAACCACGCGATGCGAATTAGAAGCCATGTCATTGGCCAGAAGCGCGTATCCGGCCGCTCGGTAGAGTGCAACGTGTGACTCAATACCATACCGAGGCCTGCGGCGTGAATTATTACCGTTGTCGCAACCAGGAACGAGGCCATTAAAAGCTTCGCGATCATTTCGGTGTTAACCTTCTGATTTGTTATTAACCGCGGTTACGCTCAAGCTGGTCTGGAGTGGTTTCATGTCATCAGCCATTGGGCGGTGACTGAAGATGATCAATGGCATCGGCCACGGTCGTGAAGCGATTCACACCGCCTAGTTTTCCGTCCACACCTTCATTGCGTAAGCGATCGCGCACAGACGCACGCGGTTCGACCGCTTGGAACCGGATGCCTTTCGCGGTCAGTTCGTCAGCCATGCCGCCCAAGGCGTGCGCACTTTGCAGGTCCACGCGCGGCGCAGCGGAAAGATCGAGTAATACGAGCTTCGGCGGCGTCGGCTCGGCACGAACACGGCTCAGGATCGAATCGCAAACATTGTCCACGTTGAAATAGACGAGGCCCGATTCGGGCCGGAAAATCAACACGCCATGAATCAATTCGTTGTCCGGATGGCGAGCGCGATCGGAAAAGCGGCGCGTTCCGGGGATGCGTCCCAAGAAAGCGACGTGTGGCCGCGAAGCGCGGCGCAGCAGTTGGACCAGCGAAATGATCGCGCCGATAAGGACGCCGCGTAACAGGCCCGAGCTGAGCACTCCAAGCAGAGCTGCGATAGCCACGACGAACTCCTCACGGTCCGCACGCCAAAAGTGTTTAAGCGCTGTCACCTTAAAGAGACCTGTTACAGCCATAAGCACGATAGCTGCGAGAACAGGCTGCGGGAGATAACGCAGTGCGCCGGACACGAATAACACGATGAGCAGCATCAGTAGCGCAGCGATAAATCCCGACAACGGCGTCCGCGCACCGCCGCTTTCGTTCACTAGCGATTGCGACATCCCGCCGCTGACAGGAAAGCCGTGGCCCAGTCCGGCCATGACGTTTGCGCCTGCGATACCGAGTAGTTCCTGGTTCGCATCGAAACGATAGCCGTGCTTTACCGCAAACATGCGACCAATCGCGGCGCTTTCGACGGCACCAAGAAGAAAACAAGCCAGCGCCAGGGGCAGCAGGTCGTTGAGATCGGACGCATGTATTGCTGGAAGGCCAAATGGTGGCATTCCCTGTGGTACTTCGCCAAGCAGTTTCACGCCGAGCTTCCCGAGATTCATGCTCGCAGCCGCCAGAATCCCGGCGATCACCACGAACAGAGCCACGGGCTTGTTCTTCAGAAATCGTTTCCCTAACAGTAACACGGCCAGCGCGCAGAGACCGAGCAGGAGCGACGCGCCGTTTGTTTCCCGGAGGTGCGAAAAGAAGTAGCCGGAGCGTTCCCAAAAATCGCCGTGCGATCCCTTGAATCCAAAGAGCTTCGGTAGCTGTGTGCTTGCTATAAATAAAGCGATACCACACTTAAAACCGACGAGGACACTTTCGGAAATGAAGTTCACAATCACTCCGGCTTTTGCCAGCCACGCGATGAAAGCGAGCCCCCCAACAATCAAGGCTGTGCACGCCGCCAGAGCACCGAATCGTGAGACGTCGCCTCCGGCCAGATCACCGAGCGATGCTCCTACCAGCACCGAGATAGCGGAGGTCACCGTGATAGCTGTGTGTTGCGAGCTGCAGAACAACCAGAAAACAAGTCCGGAAAAGAGACAGGCATAGAGACCTGCTTCGGGCGGAAGATTAGCAAGCGAAGCATCCGCCAGCCCAGCTGGCATGAGGTAAGCCGCCAGAGTAACGCCTGCAATCAAATCCGCGCGCAGCCACTTAGGTTGGTAGGCGGGCAACCAAGTGAGAACTGGAAATATGTTATACCACGCGCGGCGAGCGGCAGGCTGCGACTCAGACCCCGCTGGTTCTAAATTTTCCGCAGTCTCTTTCGTTGCGGCAATATCCTTGCCCATAATGTCGACTTGCTATGGCCACGACGCTTTTTGCGGTGGCGTTCTCGATATCCGACCGCCCATTCGTGAGCTGCTTCTAATGGATTGCCACTTTTCTGACGTTCTATCCAGGCATTGAGTCCCGCTTCATTCACAGGCAGGTCGAGAATCTGAGGCCGCCCCATCAATTTGCCGAATGCTTCCATAACTTCCGTCGTGCTGGAAAAAACAATCTCGTCCATAGCTTCCGGCTTATCTTGACAAACGTATGCGTTGAAATCAACCCAGCGGCCATCCGGACGAAGCACAAACATCCGCTCCTTTGCGAGTGGATCGTTTGGGGACGCACCCGTTTGAGTCACCAGATAAGGACCGCGCTCACCAGCCGAGCCTAGATTTAATACGTGAGAATCCCGATAATGATTTGTAATCGTTCGCATAGCTGATCCTCTTGTGATGGTTCTGAGCAGCTTTGCTCGAGCGGGGGATTAGCGATAACAAACATTACGCATGTTACTTGAAGTCCGGCTTCTTAATTGTTGTAAGCTGCGGACTTGCTTCCATCGTAAAATGTGTCGAGCTCATTTTGGCGCGCCAGTTCCCGCGAAATCACCGCCAAGCGCCAGATATAAGTTCACACGTTCGCGGAGGCGGGAAGCTCTGACCTGGGTGAGTTGAACTTTTGCGGCAAGATTTTCCCCAGTGAGACGCAAGACGGTGAACATGTCGATCTGGCCCTGTTCGAGTTGCTCCCTGCTGAATTTCACCGAATCGGCACTGCTCGAAACCGCGTCGCCCAACGCGCCTTCGCGTTTACGTAGATAGTAATCCCCGGCGAGAGCATCTTCGACCTCTCCGAACGCGCGCAACGCGGAGCCCACGTAGCTTGCGGCAGCGGCCTTTTGCTCGGCGGTGCGAAGGTCCTGGGCAGCCTTGAGTTCACCGCCAAAGAAAATCGGTTGAGTAATTCCACCGGCGAAACTCCACACGAGAGCATCGAGCGCGCCGACTGAGTCGAGTGACGCGGTTCCGAGTCCGCTGGTCGCGCTGAGCACAAAGCGCGGCAATCGCGCAGTGCGCGCCTCGTTCACTCTATGAAAAGCGGCGGCGAAGCGGCGCTCGCTGCCGATGAGATCCGGCCTGCGCTCGAGGATTTGCGCGGGCAAACCGGCGGGCACACTTCTTGGTTGACCGGGGAAGGAACGTCGCACATCAAACCTTCCGGCAGGGTAGCGGCTGGTTACCACCTCGATCGCGCGGATGGTCTGCGCCCGCGCCTGCTGTGCAGTGTACAGTGCATCTTCGGCGGCGGCTGTGCGCGACTTGATCTGCGACACGTCGAAGTCGCTCGCAAAGCCCTGTTGTTTGCGCACGTCGGTGAGTTTCGAATAATCCTGGTAGATACCGAGTGTCTCCTGAGCGTTAGCTTCTTGTTGCGCGGCCTCGATGGTGGAGAAGTATGCACGCGCTACCGCAGCGGCGAGCGACTGGCGGGCAAATTCGTAGTCGGCTTCCAGCGCGGCGCTTTCAGCCTTCGCGGCAGCTTTTTTCGAGCGAATGCGGCCCCACACGTCGGCCTCCCAGGCGGCGCCAGCGGCGAGGCCATAGACCCAGCGCTGTGATGTCTCATCCGTGCTGGTATCGAGTCCGGCGCCACCGCTGTTCTCTGTTCCCGAACCTCCGAACTCCGGTGGATTGATGCCGCGACCAATGTCGCCGCTAAGGTGCTGACCTTGGCGCTCACCCAGTCCTTTCATAGCAATCCGTGGGTAGAGCGATGACGCGGCGATGCGTACAGCAGCGCGCGATGCTTCCACGCGAGCGGCGGCGGCCTTGAGATCGGGATTCCGCTCGACGGCGTCCGCGACAAGCGCGTTAAGCTCCGGGTCGCCGAAATTGCGGATCCAGTTCGGCACCACAGCGCCGCTGCGATGCGGACCGGCCCAGGTTCCTGGGATTTTCGCACGAGCCGACTCAGGCATGATGTCCGCGCCAAAGGGTGGATTTTTCAGAGCGCAGCCCGCAAGCACGAGGCTGCCGCCGGTAACAATAAGCAGAGTGCAGCGCCGAGCGTTCATCGTTTGATCCTTAGTGAGCGCCGAACAGAGCTGAGAGATGTTTGATGACGAACCAGTCGAATTTCGCCGCGATGCGGACGATCACGCGACGGAGGATCTGGATCGCCGTAATATCGTTCGTGTAGATCGCTCCTCCACCGCGGGCGCCAGCAGCGAGGAAGACGTCTTTATCCTTCCCATCTGTGACGAGTCGAACTGCGATGCGCTGTTCGGGCGCGACCAGCGGCTGCGTGTTCGGCAGGTTCCCGCTGATCGGCAGCTGGCCTTGTGCCGTCGCCCAAAGGATGGAATCGACCTTGCACTTGATGATGCGGCCTGGATACACCTTCATAAAGATTTCCGCCTCGTCGCCGGGTTCGACGTAGCGCAGTTCGTTTTGCCGGTAAAATGCCAGCAGCCACGGATCGTCCTCCTGGATGAAGCTCATCACGGGCATTGTGGCGAACTGGGTCGCGCGCACGCCGGGTTGCAGGGAAAGATTGGCAACGCGACCGTTGGCGGGAGCAACATGTACGCAGCCTTCGAGGTCGAATTTCGCACTGCGCAGGTCGGCTTCGGCCTTGATGATCTGCGCCCCGGCCTGCGCTTCCGTCGCGTCGGCAGCGAGGAATTCGCTTTCGAGATTTCCGAGGTCGCTTTGCGCCTGTTCGAGGTCGGCCCGCTTCCCGGCCCCGGTCGCAGCGAGTGCCGTGAATTGCTCGACCCGCTTTTTCGCCAGATCGATCCGCGGAGTCAATGCCGCTTTTTTGGCCGCGGCGTTTTTGAGTTGATCCTGCAACCCGCGCAGCGTGGCTTCGGCGGCTTTCACCGCCGCCTCGAAGGGCACGGGGTCGATCTTGAAAAGCACGTCGCCCTTCTTAATCGGCCGGTTTGGTTGAATCGGCACCTCGGTGACCTGACCGGTTATGCGCGGCACGATCGGGATCACGTAGTTCATGGCGCGCACGTCGTCAGTTGCGGGCGCGGCAATGTTCAGAAGAAGGAAAAGCGCCATCATTGCCACGATGGGCAGCGTGATGGTAATGACCGCCGCGGTAAAGTTCATGGGCAGCCACTTGAATTTATAGAAAATGAGCCAGACGAAGAACCCGTAGATGCCAAGCAGGATGACTTCCATTACGCCTTTCCTCCTTTAATCTCCGCTTCGAGTTCCGCGACCCGGGCGCGGAGTTGTTCGAGTTCAGTGGTGGCGGATTTTTCTCCACCCGTCTGCTCGTGCGAATGATCGACATCCGTGCCGTACGCCATCTTGTGAAAAACCGGCTTTGAGTAGGCCCAAAGCCAGGCGATCGGCCAGAGCAGCCCGCCGAAGCAAAGTGAGAGCAGGCACAGGCACTTGATAGCCCCGAGCTGCGGATGGTGCCGCTTTTCGGCAACCTTTTCGGGGAGGATATGGATCAGCAGGAAGACCCCGATTAAGACGGGCGGGACGATGATGAACGCGAACCACGCAATGACGTTCGCGACTGAATCGAGGGTCTCACCGTGAAACATCGAAGCATGAGCGCGCGACGGCACTCCGAGGAACGTTAAAGCAATGAACAGAACGAAGCGTCTGCCGCGAGACCGTCGCGGGCTATCGGTGGATAGGATGGTGGAATCTTGTGGTTTCACGTTGTATCAATTGGTCTTGAGTAAAAACTAGCCCTCACAGTTGAGCAGATCATGACCGTTGTCTAAGTAAAAACTATTGACTGTCGTAGTATGCCCTCCCACGCCAATCCATTATTTCCGCGATTACCCTCTTGCTCCTCCTAAGTAACGTATCTGTCACATGGTAATCCGAGCCCGCACCCAATTCCATTCGTCACTCTCGTTACGGCTTCCATGACATGCGCGTTTCTGATAATCAGAGTCCTGTGACGCGGGGGAATGGATGTCGAACCACGCGCCTACCTCATGGGAAGGGCCGTCGAGTCATTCGTGGCCCTAGAATTGCCTCCTCTCTGATGGCCGTTTTCGTTGTGCTGACCGCGGTCTGCGCGGCGGAAAGTGAGCCGAAGCGCGTTCTCGTCGTTCATTCTTTCGGAAGCGTCGCGCCGCCGTTCACCACTCATTCGATCGCTTTTGAGACCGAACTGGTCGAGAAGATGGGAAAACGCGTTGATCTCGACGAAGTCTCGCTGGATATGGCGCGCTACGCAGATTCAACCTTGCAAGAGGCCCTGGTTGAATACCTGCAAAAGCGGCAGTCACATTGGCAACCGGACTTGGTGGTGCCAATCGGTTCACCCGCGGGCGTCTTTGTGGCGCAATACCGGGACCGCCTGTTTCCGAAAACTCCCATCCTCTACACTGGAATGGATCGACGGCGTTTACCTCCCGATGCGCTAGAGAAAAACGCCGCTTTCATTGGGGAAAATTTTGATCTGCCCGGTTTCGTCGAGGACATTCTCCAAATCGCGCCGGCGACCAAGAACATCGCGGTCGTGATCGGCGCGTCGCAGGTTGAGCAGTATTGGGCAGCCGCATTTCGCAAGGAGTTTGAGCCGTATGCGAATCGCATCAATTTCATCTGGCTCAATGACCTGTCATTGGATCACATGCTGGAGAAGACCAGAGCATTGCCTCCGGATTCCTTCATTTTCCTTATCCTGCTTCTGCGCGATGCCACCGGAGTGACGCACAATGCGGATGAGGCACTGCAACGGATTCATGCGGTCGCGAATGCGCCGATCAACAGCATCTTTCAGCATCAACTCGGGTTGGGAATTGTCGGCGGTCGGCTCTATCAGGCCGAGCTTGAAGGAATCGAATCGGCGCGTATCGCAGTTCGCATTTTACATGGCGAACCGGCCTCGAGTTTCCCGCCCAGGATCGTGGGCCCCCTCTCTCCCCGGTATGACTGGCGCGAGCTGCAGCGATGGAAGATAGATGAAAAACTCCTTCCGCCGGGGAGCACTGTCCTTTATCGGACGCCAGGTCTCTGGGAACAGCATCGCGCCTTAATCATAGGTGGCATTTCCATCTGCGTCGTCGAGACGCTGCTTATTGCCGGCTTGGTCGTTAATCGGATCCGACGCCGGCACGCCGAACGTTCGTTGAGCGAGAGCGAAGACCGCGTGGCTCTCGCGGCCGACGAGATGCGGCGATTGCAGGAGGAGATCGCGCACGTCGGTCGCGTCTCGATGATGGGCCAGCTGGCCTCGGCGCTTGCGCACGAGATCAATCAGCCGATTGGCGCGATCCTGCGCAATGCCGAGGCGGCGGAGCTTTTCATGCAAAGTAAGACGCCGGACCTCGAAGAGATCCGCGCGATCCTCGCCGACATTCGCGCCGACGATCAGCGAGCGGGCGACGTCATTGACCGAATGCGCGCTCTACTCAAGCGACACGTCCTCGACACCCAACTGCTCGACTTAGCCGAACTCGTCGGCGATGTCGCCAAGCTCGCGCAGCCTGACGCGGCGACCCGGCACGTGAAGCTGACCGTAAATCTGCCGGCGGATTTGCCACCGGTGCGCGGTGATCGCGTGCATCTCCAGCAGGTCCTCCTCAACCTCATCCTTAATGGCATCGACGCGCTGAACCGGGCCGGCCCGGGGAATCGGCGCGTCACCGTGAGCGCGCGGGTGGATGCCGCGCGAACCGTCGAAATCGCGGTGAGCGACACCGGGCACGGCATTGCCGCCGAGAAACTCGCGCACGTCTTCGATCCGTTTTTCACAACCAAGCCGGATGGAATGGGCATGGGCCTGCCGATTTCGCGCACCATCGTTGAGTCCCACGGCGGACGGTTGTGGGCGGAGAACAACAATGATACCGGCGCGACGTTTCGTTTCACGTTGCCTCAGGCAGAGGAGGCCAGCGCATCATGAGCTCCGCGAGCCCAGTGATTCATATTGTGGACGACGACGCTTCATTCCTCCGAGCCACATCGCGATTGCTGAGGGCAAGCGGGTTTGCGGTCAAGACGTTTGCTTCAGCCGCCGACTTTTTCTCTCAGCGCGATCAAGACGCAGTTGGTTGTTTGGTGGCGGATTTGCAGATGCCGGGAATGGATGGCCTCGAATTGCAAGCGGCCCTGGCGCGGACTCGCAACCCGCTGCCCATTCTTTTTCTCAGCGGTCATGGCGACATCCCCTCGAGCGTGCGGGCGATGCGCGGTGGCGCCGAGGATTTCCTGGTCAAGACGGCGCCCAAGATGGTGTTAGTCGATGCCATCCGGCGCACGGTGGCCAGGGACGCACGCGAACGCAAAACACGAGCGCAGCGGCGGGAAGCAAACGAGCGAATTGGGACTCTGAGCGAGCGCGAGCGCGAGGTGCTCGGTCATGTGATCCGCGGACGGCTGAATAAGCAGATTGCCGATGATCTCGGCATCAAGGAGCGCACGGTCAAATACCACCGCCAGAGCATTACGACCAAACTGGGCGTGCCTTCCGTGGCGGAACTCACGCGGCTCGCGCTCGAAGCGGGCGTATTGGCTGAGTTCCCACCGACCTTCCCTAAAGGACAGTAGCCAGCGCTTCGCGCCGGAGTCTACGGTGCTCATTGATTTCCGATGAGCAGCACCAAACAAACCTACGTCGCCGTCGTCGATGACGATGAAAAGCTGTGCCAGTCGTTTGGCCGGCTGCTACGGGCCGCTGGCCTTCAGCCGATCACGTATCCTTCGGCAGAAGCATTTCTCGCGGACGCGAAACAGCCGCGGTTCGACTGCCTTGTGCTGGATGTCCAGCTCGAGGGTATGTCCGGCATCGAGCTAGCTCAGCGGCTCACGGCCGAGGGTGCACCTCCGCCCTTCATCTTTATCACCGCGCACGATGATCCCGCCGCCCGCGCTGAAGGCGAAGCTGCGGGTTGCGCGGCCTATTTTCAAAAAACTGACTCGGGCACCCACGTACTCGAAGCCATCCGCCGTGTAACCGCATGAACCGCCAAGGAACCGACCAAAACGGAGGGGAATAGGCCAAATGCAAACACCAACTCTAACCAAATCAATAGACCTCAAGAATTCTGTCAGCCCAGCGAATGCACGAGGTCACCGACGACGAGTCATGCGGCAGCTTTCTCGCGCAAAGAAAACAAACAAGTCATCAGACGAAACCATAACGATGTCCACCCAATCGCCAAGAACATCCAAGTCCCCATCCCAATCTTCCGTTGGCATGTTTAGCGCCGGAGAGGCTCGTTGCGATCGCTGGCAGGAGCTGGCTCATGCCGCACAGACTCTTGTCGCCCAATCCTCCTCCGGGTCTTCCACTAGGGAAACGCTCGCCGCCGTGGAGGCTCTGCTCGCGCCGCTTAGTGTCATGGAGACCTTCCGCGCCTATCCGGGGGAGGCAATGATGAGTGCGCTGAAGGATGCGCTGGTTCGCCGTGATTTTTCCAGCTTCTCGAGGATCACCAACCGGATCGCGAAGGCAATCATCACGGGGTCGTATCGCCGTTCCGCGAATGCTTGGAAGGTGGGCGAGGAAGGAGAGAAGGAAGGGAATGATCGCCTGATGAAGGATTATTTTGACACGGGCGATCTCACCAAACCTTACTTTGAGGTGTTGATTGTCAGTGACGATCCCACTCCGGAACAGGTGCGCCAGGGACGCGCTGAACTGCGGCAGCTTCGTCGTCCGGAAGATCCGTTTGTATATGAAGCGGTCACGGTGCCGAGTTTTGAAGAAGGCGTCCTGGCCGTGGTCATGAATGCTGATCTCCAGGCGGTGGTCATCAAGGACAACTTCCGCTTCAAATCCCAATTCGATGCGCCCCTCCTGCGCACTTATCTGGAGCAGCATCTTTCTTTGGAGCCCGGTTCGCTGGAACCAAGGGATTACGGAGTGACTCTCGCACGAGCCATCGGGAAGATCCGCCCTGAACTGGACATCTATCTTATCGTGGATGGCGCAGCGGAAAAAGTGGCAAGCCACCTCGATTCCAAAAACATCCGGCGCATTTTTTACGGTCTCGAAGACTTGATGGAAATCCATCTCGCTCTCCTCGAGGGCGTGAACCAGCGCTACGACACACCGTATTTCAATAACCTCAAAAACTACGCGCGCCGTCCGATCGGCACATTCCACGCTCTTCCGGTTGCCCGAGGCAAGTCCATCTTCAACTCCCACTGGATTCGAGACTTCGGCCACTTTTATGGAGCCAACATCTTTCTGGCTGAATCTTCCGCCACGACTGGTGGTTTGGATTCGCTGCTCGAACCTACGGGCAACATCAGGGTTGCCCAGGAAAAAGCAGCAAGGGCCTTTGGATGCGGAGAGCTGTTTTTCGGAACGAACGGCACTTCAACCTCGAACAAGATCGCGGTGCAGGCCCTTGTCCGGCCGGGAGACATCGTGCTGGTCGACCGGAACTGTCACAAGTCTCACCACTATGGTTTGGTGCTTTGCGGTGGCCAGCCGTTATACGTCGAGGCCTATCCGCTGACAGAATACTCGATGTATGGCGCGGTGCCACTGCGCACGATTAAGAAAGCACTGCTAGACCTAAAGGCGGAAGGCAAGCTCGACCGCGTGCGCATGCTGCTGCTTACCAATTGCACATTTGATGGCCACGTTTACAACGTGCAGCGGTTCATGGAAGAGGTCCTCGCCATCAAACCAGATATCGTGTTTTTATGGGACGAGGCATGGTACGCCTACAACCGCTTCTCCCAATTCCATCGCATGCGCTCAGCAATGGGGGCCTGCGAAGCTTTGCGAGAGCGCTATGCCAGCGCCGCCTACCGAGCTGAGTATGCCGAGTTCAAGAAGAGGCACGGCAAGATTGATCCGAAGAATGCGAAACTCCTCGACACACACCTGCTGCCGGATCCTGATGCGGTGAAGCTGCGGGTCTATGCCACGACCTCGACGCACAAGTCGCTGTCCTGTTTCCGCCAGGGTTCCTATATCATGGTGAACGACGATTGCTGGGAAAGCACGCAGGGGCCGTTCAAAGAGGCATTCTTCACGCACACCAGCACCTCGCCGAATCTGCAACTAATCGCCTCCCTCGACGTGGCCCGTCGCCAGGCGGAGCTGGAAGGGTATGAGCTCGTCGGCCGCGCCATCGAACTCTCCCTGATCCTGCGTCGCGAGGTAAACAAGCATCCGCTCATCTCCAAATACTTCACCATTGCCACCAATGCCCAAATGGTGCCGAAAGAATACCGGGACAGTGGATTCGAGGACTTTCATGCCGATGGTGTGAGCTGGAAAACCATCTATGACGCCTGGGCTAGCGACGAGTTCGTCCTGGATCCCACTCGCGTCACCCTGCTATGCGGTTCCGCCGGCTTTGATGGCACATCGTTCAAGGGAATGCTCGCGAGCAAGTTTGACATCCAGCTTAACAAAACATCGCGCAACAGCGTCCTTCTTCAGACTAACATCAATAACACCCGTAGTGACATTGCATACCTCATCAAAGTGCTGGCGGATATCTCCCGTGAATTGGATCGCACGCTCTCGAAGGATCCCGATGAGAAGGCGGCTTTTGACGCGCGCGTCAAAAGCCTCATCACCGATGTGCCCGACCTTCCAAACTTTAGCCGCTTCCATGACGCCTTCCGCAATAATCCGCGGAGCAAGACTAACGAAGGCGACATGCGCACACCCTTCTTTCTTGCCTATGACGAGGATAACTCCACACACGTGAAGCTGAACAGCAAGGAGATAGATGACCTGGTGAAGCGCGGCCACGCGGTATCGGCAAACTTCGTGATTCCCTATCCCCCCGGCTTCCCGATCCTGGTTCCTGGCCAGGTTATCACGGCTGAGACCATTGAGTTCATGCGCAAACTCGATGTGAAGGAAATCCACGGCTACCAGGCAGCCTTGGGCTTGAAACTCATCAAACCGGAGAAGCTTGGCGGAGCCAAAAAGAAGGTAAGGAAGTAGGCTGATTCGCGCTTGACACTCCTTAACGAAATTGATCACCCTAAAACCCTAACACCGAGCCTACCCAACAAAAACGGAGCATAACATGATTGACTGGTTCTTCACGACACTTAAGACTTACCCGGAAATCGCGATTTTTCTCGCGCTCGCCTTAGGTTACTACTTCGGCAAATTCACCTACAAGGGGATCGGCCTCGGATCGGTGACCGCCACGCTCATCGCCGCCGTTGTGATCGGGCAGATCGGGATCACGGTAAACCAGCCGCTCAAAGCATTTTCATTTCTCATGTTTCTGTTCGCCGTCGGCTACGCCGTCGGGCCGCAGTTCGTGCGCGGGATTGCCAGCAGCGGCCTGCCGCAGGCAATCTTTTCGGTAGTGCAGTGCGTATTCAGTCTGGTCGCCTGCGTGGTGGTCGCGAAGTTCGCCGGCTATGACCTCGGCTACGCGGCCGGACTCTACTCGGGTTCGCAGACAATCTCTGCCGCAATGGGGCTCTCGACCGACGCTATCAACCGATTGGGCCTACCCCCCGATCAAGCCAAGGCGCTGCTCGACTCGATGCCGATCGCTTATGCCGTGACCTATATGTTTGGCACAATGGGCTCGGCGATCGTGATCGCCATCATCGGCCCGAAGCTGCTGGGCATCGATCTCGTTGCCGCCTGCAAGGACTATGAGGAGAAGCATGGGGGCGGCAAGAAGCAACTGGGCGGTCCGGGCACGGCCTGGACACGCTGGGCGCTGCGCGCCTACAAAGTGCAGCCGGGTGGCAAGGCTGCCGGTCTACGCGTCGCCGAGGCTGAATCGCTGGTGCCCGATGCGCGCCTCTTCATCCTGCGCATTCGGCGCGGCGGCGAGATCATGGATGCGACCGCAGACATCGTCCTGAAGGAAGGTGACGTGGTGGCGGTCGCTGGCGAGCGAGAAGTGTTGGTGAACGTCCTCGGGGCAGCGGCGGTCGAAGTCGAGGACCGCGAACTGCTCGCTGTGCCGGTGGAGGGCGTCGACGTCTTGGTAACGAACAAGGAGGTCGACGGCAAGACGCTTGAGGAGCTGGCGATGCGGCCGGCGGCGCGCGGCGTGTTCCTGCGCAAGATCACGCGGGGTGCTACGGCCACCGATATTCCCATCCTCCCGGGTACTGAGGTCAATCGCGGCGACTTGCTCACCCTTGTCGGCCGCACGGAGGATATTGCCGCTGCCACCAAGCTGCTAGGTGTCGCCGACCGTCCGACCGATGTCACCGACATGGCGTTCGTCGGCGCGGCGATCGTGATCGGCGCGCTGATCGGCGCGCTGGTCTTCAAGGTCGCTGGCGTGCCGCTCACCCTGTCGACTGCCGGCGGAGCACTGATCTTCGGGATCATCGGCGGATGGCTGCGCTCTGTGCGCCCGTCCTTTGGACGCATTCCGACGCCCACCGTTTGGTTCATGAACTCGGTCGGCCTCAACATCTTCATCGCCATCGTCGGCATCTCCGCCGGTCCGGGCTTCGTCAACGGTCTGAAAACGCAGGGCGTCGGTCTATTCCTGTGGGGCGCGGTCGCTACGACGGTCCCCCTGATTCTCGGCATGTTCACCGCCAAGTACGTGTTCCGCTTTCACGACGCGCTGAACCTCGGAATCATTTCCGGGTCGCGCACGACGACAGCGTCACTGGGTCTGGTCTGCGACCAGGCCAAGAGCCAGATCCCAGCGCTCGGCTACACCGTGACCTATGCCGTCGGTAACACGCTGCTTACCATCTGGGGCATGATCATCATCATGTTACTCTCGTGAGAACAGATTTTCCGAACAAGATTCAACAGCAAACAAAATTATGACAAAAAAAAGAAAAACCTCGCGGACTGCGAAGGCTACCGGACAAGCGCATCGTGGCAGTCGCCCATTATCAGATACTGCGAGACTGAAGGAGTTCGACAAGCTCGGTCCGTTCGAGATCAAGGATTTCGTCCAAAAAGTGGCATCGAAAACGGCGCTGGAAAATTCTCTGTCGTACCTAAACGCCGGTCGTGGCAATCCAAACTGGGTGGCCACTGAGCCGCGCGAAGCGTTCTTCCTTCTCGGACAGTTCGCAGTTACTGAGAGCAAGCGAGTGCTCGACCTGCCACCCGGTGTGGGCGGGATGCCCGGCGCAGCGGGAATAGCTGGCCGCCTTGAGGTCTGGTTGAAGCAACATGCTGACATGCCAGGTGCGCCTTTTCTGCAGGCCATGGTGCCATGGGCCGTCAACAAGTTCAGCTTTGACCCCGACAAGTTCGTGCACGAGTTGGTGGATTCCATCATCGGCGACCACTACCCGGTGCCAGACCGCATGCTGGTGCATAACGAACAGATCGTTCACGAGTACCTGGAGTGGGCCATGTGCGGAAACCCGCGGCCGGAAGGAAAGTTCAAGATCTACGCGGTCGAGGGCGGCACCGCCGCCATGTGCTACATTTTCAAGTCGCTAAAAAGCAACCGGATTCTCAATCCCGGCGACACGATAGCGCTCGGGGTGCCGATCTTCACGCCGTACCTCGAGATGGCGCATCTGGAGGATTACGACCTCCACTACATCGAGGTGCATGCGAAACAGGAGGATCGGTTTCAGTATCCGGATGAAGAACTCAAAAAGCTCCTCGACCCGAAGATCAAGGCGTTCTTCATCGTCAATCCTGGCAACCCATTCGCTGTCGCGCTTTCTCCAGAGACGATTAAGAAAATCGGGGCCGTTCTCAAGAAACGGCCAGACCTGATCCTGCTGACCGATGACGTCTATGGCACGTTCGTCCCGGGTTTCCGTTCGCTGATGGGAGAGTTCCCAGAGAACACGATCGGCGTCTACTCTTACAGCAAGTATTTCGGCTGCACCGGGTGGCGGCTGGGAGCGATCGCGGTCTACGAGAACAACATTTTTGACAAGATGATTGCAGCGCATCCCGAACCGATTAAGAAACTGTTGGACAAGCGCTACGGCGGGCTCACGCTGGAGCCGCGCAAGTTCGCCTTCATCGACCGCGTCGTTGCCGACAGCCGCGACATCGCGCTCAATCACACGGCCGGGCTTTCGCTTCCGCAGCAGGTCATGATGACGCTGTTCTCGCTCAGTGAGCTGATGGACGAAAAGAAGGCCTATCAGAAAGCCTGCATCGGCATCTGCAAGAAGCGGGTCGACGCAACGATCGAAGGACTGGACATCGAAGTCGGTCCGAATCAGTACTTCGACTACTATTACGGCCTGATCGATTTCGAGTTTTTTGCCCGCAAATATCTGGGCGAGGACGTCGTCAAGTGGATGAAGGCTAACGTGCACCCGCTCGACATCGTGTTCCGGTTGGCCGAGGACCACGGCATCGTACTGCTCAACGGCGGCGGCTTTGCCGCTCCCGATTGGTCGGTGCGTATATCCTTCGCAAACCTAGAGAATCACGTCTACGACGACATCGGTCGGGCGGTGCGCGCTATCGCGCGTGGATACAGGCAGGCTTATGAGGCAGCTACAGGCAAGAGTGCCCCGCCACCCCCGACGAGAGCGCCTCTTGCGAAACGTTAGTTCGGTTACTTCGCGATGCTGCTGTCTCAAATAGAAAGGAAAAAGGGTGAAGGAAGATTACCGCTGACAGAGAGAACCAATACTAGCAGGCTCTGGTGAACGTCAGCTCCCAGCAAACCATCATGAGTATACGAACTTCTCTTCGTGACTTCGCATGCACCGCAGTGGCACTACTGATCGTGTTGGGCAGTGTGGAGACCACCGTCGGTCAGCAGGAAAAAGATATAGACGTTTGGATAGCCGGCCCGTCTGATCTTTCCCTAGCGGTGACGCAAGTCGCTCCTGACCTGACGGTGACGCAGGTCGCTCCCGAGGACAGCGCGCTGACATCTGTTGAGCAAGGCCAGACACCCTTGGTTGACTCATTTGACTTCCGTCAATGGCGATTGGAAAAGCGCCGGCAAGCTCTGAAAGACACAAAGTTCGAATTCAACTTGCGCAGCTTCTATTTCGATCGCAGCGACTTCAGTGGCGCAGAGAAACAGGCCTGGGCCATCGGCGGATGGCTGGGAGTGAAGACCGGTTACTTTCTCGACCATGTTGCGTTCGGAGCGACGGTTTACACTTCTAATCCGATATATGCCCCTGACGATAGGGATGGAACCACCCTTCTAGCGCCCGGGCAGAATGGATATACGGTCCTGGGCGAATTTTACACCGAACTCCGGATCGTCGAAGACGTGGGCATTACTGTCGGAGCCAAGGGCTACGACACGCCTTTTATCAACCGCAACGACACCCGCATGACGCCAAATACGTTTGAGGCGATCGTTTTGCAGGGCCGCACCAAGCTTGGCCCGAGCAGCAGCGACGCCACCATGACCGACGACGGTGTGGGCTTGAGCAAAGATGGAAAAGAGGTCGCGGTCCCGACGCCAACCCCAGCCCAAGACGTCGCCTCTATCAAGTACGGACTCGGGTATTTTTACGCAATCAAGGAGCGAAATGACAGCGAATTTGTCTCGATGGCACAAGACGCGGGCGCTGATGTTCAGCACGGCGTGTGGTCAGCCGGAGCCCTCTTCGAGAAAGGAAAATTCTCTATCG
>Ga0209156_10001928_pt1 | contig 16575 bp, 12 predicted proteins | sample GraSoiAngelo_124_FD_185881 | JGI IMG/M metagenome (GOLD analysis project Ga0209156, IMG submission 185881) | Grasslands soil microbial communities from the Angelo Coastal Reserve, California, USA - 14_0927_05_20cm (SPAdes) (version 2) | ecosystem: Environmental > Terrestrial > Soil > Grasslands...
CCGTGCTGCAAGAAATGGGTTATTACAGAGGTGAGGTGGATGGATTGCTCGGGCCGTTGACCCGCGAGGCGCTCACCGCATACCAGGCCGATAACGGGCTTACCACGACAGCGGCGATCGACCAGCCAACGCTCGATACCCTCGGGATGGGATAATAAGAAAGTAAAAGGTAGAAATTGAATTCGAGAAGCCGCCGGGGGCACGAATGCCTTGGCGGCTTTTCTTTGTTCCCTTTGTTTTTCAATCCGCGTCAGCCTGAAAGCCGGACTTGAAACTCGCTCGTTTCCCACGCTTTTCGAAAAGTAAGAAGGAAGAAGTAAGAATTATGACGTGCGCGCGGCGCGGTTCGTCTGTAGTCGTAACTGACCGCAGGCGGCGGCAATGTCGTGGCCCTTCTCGCGGCGCAAGGTTGCGACGACGCCGTGCTTCCGCAGGATGGATTGAAATCTTTCCTGCCGCGCGCCTTCCACGTCGCTCACTTCACAGTTCCTTTGGCTGCCACTTTGATGGGCTGTAATTCCACGGCAAGCTCGGCCTCGATCTGCTTAACACTGGGCAGGCTAGATTGAAGTTTCTTCGGCAACGATTCAACGAGCCGCGTGCGCCACTCCGCGACGCCGATCGGTTTTTTCACATCGCGCAGCGCGTATTCAACAATGAGCCGGTCTCGCTCCTTGCACAGCAGGAGTCCAATGCTGGGCTGGTCGTCGTTGTGGCGCAGTTGGTCGTCCACAGCTGAGAGATAAAAATTCATTTTGCCGGCAAATTCCGGTTTAAACGCTTCCATCTTCAGATCCACCACCATGAAGCAGCGCAACCGCAGATGATAAAAAAGGAGGTCGAGAAAAAATTCTTCGCCGGACACTTCCAGCGGGTATTGCCTGCCGACGAACGCGAAGCCGACGCCAAGTTCCACCAGGAATTTTTGGACGTGATTGAGCAGGCCCAGCTCGAGGTCGCGCTCCCGGGCGCCGGCGTCCATCGTGAGGAAGTCGAAGATGTACGGATCCTTCAGTGTCTGATGTGCGAGATCCGACTGCGGCGCAGGTAATGCGGCCGCGAAATTGGTGATCGCTTTTCCCTCGCGACGATGTAGTTGCGTTTCGATCTGATGCGTGAGCACGGCGCGCGACCAGCCGTATTCCACTGCTGCACGAGCGTACCAGAGGCGCGCATCGACCTCTTTGACTTTTTGCATCAGGGCGATGTTGTGTCCCCAAGGTAGCGAAGCCACTAACTCTATAGCAGCCCGAACGGATTGTGTCGCAGCTTGTGACAGTTTTTGGCCCCGCAATTCTTGGGCAGCCTGCACCCGAGCTTCTAAAACAGGTTGTTCCAGTTTTCGTTTCGGCGCGGAGTCGGATTCTGTCACAAGCTGTGACAGTTTTTGGTCCGATACAGCATACGCGAGGTAAAACGCCCGCATGCGCCACAAGTTGAGAGCGGACAGACCGGCCATTTCCGGGAATTCCCGCCGAAGATCGGCCGATAACATCTCCACGACACGCTTGCCGTAGCCTTTATCCTTCTGCGCGTCGACAATGGCGCGGCCAATGTCCCAGTAAAGCAAGATCAATTCGCGGTTGGCCGAAATCGCAGCCTTGATTTGCGCGACCCGGATCCGTTGTTTGATGCCCTCGACAAAGCGGTAATAGAATTGTGCACCAGTTTGTTGCACAATTGCCTGCGAGACGCGTTTTTGCCTGTTCGCCCTATTCTTTTCAGAAGAAGCGATCGATGGCACGCGCGAACGGTAGCCGAACTTTTTCTGATGACCAGCTTTGTGAAAACGAACCGCGACCTGACGAGGAAGCCGCCTTCACTAAGGCTTCGGCGCGACAGGTAGTTGAGAGTCGAAGACCGCAGATCATTCTCGCAATGGCAGGCGCCTTGTGCGCACTCGGTTTTCTTCAATCACTAGAATTGAGCCGATCTCCAAAATCGTTTTGCTCTGCGCCAGAACAACCTTTAGCCGCTCGATTACATGCGATGTGCGAGTGTTGTGGAGGCGAAACAGAACAACGCTGACGTTCCGTTCTCGCGATAGCGCCAGAATTTCGCCAAAATCCAGATCGAACGTCAGGAGAATTCTGTTTCGACCCCGAGATTCCTGTTAACATTGTTGATCTCTAAGTTGCGATGGATTCCTCGCGCTCGCGCTACTGTGGTGAAGTAAACGGCAATTCGACCAAATTGCGAGTTTGCGAACTGCGATCTACCGTACGGCGAAAATTTTTTGTGGAATTTTTTATTCTCGCATTGACAACACCCCCGCCGGAATTTTAGACTCGGCATCCCCCGAAATTCTTCAGGTTGAAAAATTCTGGGCGCATTTTAGAAGATCGATATGCCTTTAACGGAACTCATCTTGACCGAAAACGTGCCCGGCCTCGGTGCTGAGGCCGATGTGGTCAAAGTACGCCGCGGCTACGCGCGAAATTATCTTCTACCGCGCGGCAAGGCATACGAGGTCACCCCGGGCGCTTTGCGCCAGCTCGATGCTCTCAAGCAAAAGCGCGTCGAGCGCGAAGCCCGTGAGTTGAACGAAGCGGAAGAATTGTCGCGGCGAATTGGCAAAACACGACTCGTGTTCACGCTGGAAACGGGCGAAACGGGCAAGGCGTTCGGGTCGGTTACGGCACAAGACATTGTTAATCGGCTCAAGAACGAACTTGGGGCGGAAATTGATCGGCATAAAATCGTTCTGGAACGCCCGATCAAGGATACCGGTGAGCACGAGGTCGCGATCAGGTTGCACCATGATGTGACCGCACAACTTGTTTTTCAGGTGAAATCCGCAGAAGAACCGAAGCCGGAGCCGACGCCAGGTGCGGCCGAGGAACCAAAAAAACGACGGTTTTTCCGACGACAAAAAGAAGAGAAAAAAGAAACGAAATAAATGGCGACTCAATCGTCCGCATGGACAGGAGAGAAGCCTCGTAAAGCGGGAAATGGCGCTGGCCGAGGTTCGGCGGCGCGAAGCGGCGAAAAAGTTGTCCCCATTTCGCCCACAGGTTCTGCGCAGGATATTCACCGTACTCCGCCCCACAGCGTGGAAGCGGAGCAAGGCGTGCTGGGTTCAATGCTTATCTCGCCGCGAGAAACCATAGCGGAATGCGTCGAGAAAATTAACGAAGAATACTTTTACGTTCCCGCGCACCGGACGATCTACAACGTTCTTGTCGATCTTTGGAACACGGGGCAGGCGATCGACCTGATCACGTTTACCCAAGTGCTGCGTGATCGGCATCTTCTGGAAAACGTAGGCGGCGCGGCGTTCGTCACCAGCCTGTTCACTTTCGTTCCAACTGCGGCGAACGTGCAATACTACCTGGAGATCGTTCGCGACAAGTACATTCTGCGGGAAATCATTTCAGCCGGCACTGAGAGCGTGCGCCGCGCCTACGAGGAGCAGGACGAGGTGAACAATCTGCTCGACGAAGTAGAACAGAGAATCTTCGCGGTCGGCGAAGACCGTTTCAAAGGTGAGATGCTCTCGATGAAGGAACAAGTGATGAGCACTCTGGAATCAATTGAGAAGCTCTTTGAAAACAAAGGCGCGATTACCGGAGTGTCGACCGGCTTTCGCGATCTCGACAAGCTGACAAGCGGCTTGCATTCCTCAGAAATGATTGTGATCGCAGCGCGGCCGAGCATGGGAAAAACAGCGCTCGCAATGAACATTGCTGAGCATGCTGCCATCGAGGTGAAGCTGCCCGTTGCAATTTTCAGCTTGGAGATGAGCGCGCAGCAGCTTGTTCAGCGTATGCTTTGTTCACGAGCCCGCGTCAACCTAGCTAAAACGCGAGATGGATTTCTTGCGGAAGCCGACTTTCCAAAACTAACGCACGCAGCTTCGAAACTGGCAGAAGCGAAAATCTTCGTCGACGACAGCGCCGGTCTCACGATTCTCGAATTGCGAGCAAAAGCCCGGCGGCTGAAGGCGCAGCAGAATGTCCAGCTTATCATCGTCGACTATTTGCAACTGCTTAGATCGACATCTCGCCGCTCGCAGGACAATCGGCAGCTGGAAATCTCCGAGATTTCCGCGGGGCTCAAAGGCTTGGCTAAGGAACTAAAGATACCGATCATTGTTGTGGCGCAGTTGAATCGCAATCCGGAGATCCGAACAGGCAGCAGCAAAGGAGTTCCCCGGCTGGCGGATCTGCGAGAATCAGGCTCAATCGAGCAGGATGCCGATCTTGTCGGTTTGCTTGTTCGGGAGGAATATTACGCCGATTCAGACGAGGAACGAACAGAGCTGGAAGGCAAGGCTGAGCTTATTATTGCCAAACAGAGAAATGGTCCGATCGGCCAAGTTAAACTTACTTTCCTGAAGGACTTCACGCGCTTCGAAGACCGCGCGGAAGAGGCGGCTGAGCCGGAGGAAGCGTTTTAGAGCGATTTTGCCGCTTCGATCACGTGCTGGGCGTCGATGCCGCGCTCTTTCATCACTTCGGCGCCGGGTGCGCTCAGGCCAAACTCATGGAGTCCGATAACTTTCCCATCGAGGCCGACGTATTGGTACCAAATATCCGGCACGCCGGCTTCGATGGCGACACGTTTACGGCAGTCGTTAGGCAAAACTTCCCGGCGGTATTCTGCAGGCTGGCGATTGAATATTTCAAAACACGGCATCGAAACAACGCGTACGTCGTTGCCGAGCTCTTTTGCTGCTGCCAGCGCGTGCTGCAGTTCGCTTCCACACGAAAGAATAATCAGATCAAGCTTACCGCCCTCTTTTTTTGCGATGTAACCGCCACGCAGCACTCCTTCGCGCCGCAATTTTGGATCAATGTCGTTTAAGATCGGAACGGTCTGACGCGTGAGCGCGAGCAGAGTTGGCCCCTCGATTCGCTGCATCGCCGCGACAAATGCGCCTGCGGTCTCTTCGGGGTCCGCCGGGCGAATCACGTCAATGTTCGGCATTAAACGAACAGAGCTCACCGTCTCCACCGGTTGATGGGTCGGGCCATCTTCACCGACGCCAATTGAATCGTGGGTGAAAATGTAAACGTTGGGAAGCTTCGCCAGCGCGCTCAATCGAATGGCAGCACGACAATAGTCGGTGAACACCATGAATGTTGCGCCCGATGCGCGGAATAGCCCGTGATATGAGATGCCATTGAGAATCGTGCACATGCCGTGCTCGCGAATGCCGAACCGGATGTTGCGGCCGCCGGGATTGTTGCGCTCAAAATCCCCGCCATCCTTGATGTAATTCATGGTCGAGCCGTACAAGTCCGCACTGCCGCTTATCAGGACCGGCATCGCCTGTGCAATCGGTTGTAATACTTCGCCGCCAGCCTTCCGCGTGGCGAGCTTCGCATCCTTTGGAAACTCCGGAATCTTCGTCAGGAGATCGGCCGGGACTTTTCGCTCGAGCCCATCATCGAGTAACTTCGCCTTGTCAGGATTTTTCTTGCGCCACGCGTTGTAAGTTTCTTCCCAGCGGTCGTAATCGGCGAGCAACTTTTTCTTGTGCTGGGCGAAGTAGTCATACACGTCCTGAGAAACGAAGTAATGTTCATCCGGCAAGCCGAGCGCCTTGCGCGCGGCATCGACAAACTTTGCGCCCGCTTCTCCATGGGCCTTGTAGGTTCCTTCGACTTCCGGGATGCCCTTTCCGATGAGCGTGTGCGCGATGATGAACTGGGGCTTGCCGTTATCGCGCCTCTTCGCTACTTCGAAAGCATCGAGAAACTGCTGCATGTCGTGGCCGTCGATCTCCTGAACGTCAAACCCATATGCCTCCATGCGTTTGCCAGTGTCTTCGCTTTGCGTCTCCTTCGCTGGCGCGTCCAGCGTGACGGCGTTGGAATCGTAGATGAAGATCAGATTATCAAGACCCCAATGGCCCGCCAGCGCGCAGGCCTCGGACGCGACTCCCTCCTGCATGTCGCCGTCACTGCACAAACAGATCACATGCTGATCGAAAATTTTGCGCTCATCAGAGTTGAAACGCGCCGCCGCCATTTTTGTCGCCACCGAAATGCCAACCGCGTTGCCGACGCCCTGGCCGAGTGGCCCCGTCGTGCATTCCACACCAGGAGTATGGCCAAATTCAGGGTGGCCCGGCGTCTTGGAATGCAATTGCCGGAATCGTTTTATTTCCGACATAGGCAAGTCGTAACCGCTCATGTGCAGCCAGGCGTAAAGGAACATGCTGCCGTGCCCGCCTGAGAGGACAAAAATATCGCGATTGATCCAACGCGGCTGATCGGGGTTGTACTTCAGCGCGTAGCAAAAAAGCACCGCGCCGATTTCCGCGCAGCCGAGCGGCAGCCCAAGATGCCCCGATTGCGAGGCCTGCACGGCGTCCATACACAAACCGCGCGCCTGATTCGCAGCTTTTGAAAGAATTTCAACATTCAAACTCATGATCGCTTTATAAGCAGAGATAAACGGAAGGAAAATGAATTCGACTTTCGCTTTGCTCGCTTCAGATCGACAATTCTCTTCTGTAGTGGCGGTATCGCCATTCTAACATGAATCAAACCGCCCTTTTGCACATCGTTGAGCGACTCGAACGCCTGGTGACCAGGCTCCCCGAGAAGATTCGCCGGCCCGTTTTGCGTGAGTTAACGCCGTTGAAGGAATTGTTTCTCGAACAACGGCCGCCGCGATTTCTATTCGTTGGATCGAGCAAGATGCCAATGCCCCAAATCATCAACGCGCTTTTTGCCTCCGGCGCTCAAGAGCAAAAGAATGTTTCTCTGATGCCAGTGCATCGCTGGATTGACTGGAACATATCCGGTCACGGAACGATCTCGATCCTCGATGCGCGGGACGCGAGCGATTCCGCTTCAGCTCAGGTCGAAGAAGATCTCGAACGTCAACCCGCCGACATCATCTTCGTTTTTGACGACGAGGACTCGGATTTTGAGAAATCGGGCTCCGCCAGCTTGATGTTGCGCCTACAACATCCCTTTAGCGGAACACTCGGCGATGCCAAAGTTATCGGCGTTGCCTTCGGTTCAGAAAACCGCACGAAGCAATTGGAAGAACGACTGAAGACCCAACCAGCGATTCGCGATCGTTTGCTGCAGGTCATCCAGTTCACTGAAATGCCTTCGGCAGAAGGGCAGGGTTTTTTGTCGTTTCTGGCAGAGGAACTTCCAAACCCAGCCAAGATCGAAATGATCCGAATTTCGCGCGATCGCGAAGCGCAGCATCATGTCGCACAAATGCTGATCAAATCTACAACGGCGATTTGCACCGCGATAGGTGCGCAGCCCATTCCGCTGGCAGATCTGCCGATTCTCACTTCGCTTCAGGTGGTGATGGTCTCGGGAATTATGTATATCAGCGGCCGGGAACGAAGCCTGCGCGCTGCGACGGAATTTATCACTGCGCTCGGCGCAAACGTCGGCGCGGGAATGCTTCTCCGCGAAGGTGCCCGGGCGATCCTGAAGTTTTTTCCCGGCTGGGGCAATGTAGTCTGCGGCATGGTTGCCGGCGCCGGCACATATGCGATTGGCCGCGCCGCCAGCGCGTTTTTCATCGGCGGTGTCTCACTGAAAGACGCACGACGAAAATATCTGGCCGACCGGGAAAAAGCCTCGCACAAGCCGCATTGGCTAGACGGTTCGATGAGAGCCTCAAAGCAGATTGAATAACTTGTGAATAACTCTTCGGCGCCTGCGCATTTTGTTCACACTATCTTGTGAACAGAAATAGCAATTTCGAGTGTCACAACGCGGGACATGCAAGGTTCATATGAAACTTTCAGACATACTTGCCACGCTCCGAGAAATTCGCGTGTCGCCAGCCAAAACACTTGGACAGAATTTTCTGCACGACCAAAATCTTGCTCGGTGGATTGTCGATCAGGCGCAGATCACTTCAGACGATTACGTCGTTGAGATTGGACCTGGACTAGGCGCCCTGACCCGCTTCATCCTTGAGAAAGGCGCGCACGTTCTTGCAATCGAGAAAGACGCGCGCCTGGCAGGTTTTTTGCGCACGCACTTTCCTAATCAGCGACTGGAAATACTCGACAGCGACGCGCTGAAATTTGATCCGCGTTCTCTTTTTGCGCATCGCACAGTGAAACTGCTCGGGAATCTTCCGTACAACGTTTCAAGCGTATTACTGTTGCGATTTCTTGAACATCCAAGTCCCATCTCATTGTTGTTGTTGATGTTACAAAAGGAAGTAGCCGAGCGCCTCTCAGCATCGCCATCCACGCATGATTACGGAGCGCTAACGTTGCGCGTCCAATTGCATCATCACGTAAAATACTTGCGCACTGTTCCTGCGACCGTTTTTTTTCCCCGACCTGAAGTTGATTCCGCAGTGGTACGAATCTTGCCGCGCGATCCGCTCGAGTTGCCTCAGCACGACGACCAATTGCTACGGAGATTAGTCCGGGCCGGGTTTTCTCAGAGGAGAAAACAGTTGAGAAAATTGATTCGCGAACACATCAAGGACTGGGACACGGTCTCGCGCCGCCTGAACATCGGCGCCAACGCTCGAGCGGAAGAGCTATCGTTGCCGCAATGGATTGCTCTGGCGAATTGCATTGCGCCTCCTCCGGACCCGGACACGGCCGTAAACAGAAATGAGCGGTTCCCAATTGTCGACAAAAAAGATCGAATTCTACGATATGCAAACCGCTCCGAGGTGCATGGGAATAACTTGCGCCATCGCGCCGTTCATATCCTGATATTTAATGAAGCTGGTGAACTTTATTTGCAGCAACGCTCGCGTTGGAAAGATCGGCATCCTTTGAAGTGGGACTCAAGCGCTGCAGGCCATGTGGCCTTCAGGGAAAGTTATGACGAGACCGCCCGGCGCGAATTGAAGGAGGAATTGGGCACGACTGTGCCTCTCCACAAAGTTTCAAAAGTTTCAGCCTCGCAACGCACCGACCACGAGTTTATCTGGCTATATCGAGGCCTGACTTCCGGCGATCTCGTGCCCGATAACTTTGAAATCGAGCAAGGGGCATTCTTCCGCCCGGCTGTCATCGATGGTTGGACATCAGCACGACCCGAAGACTTCGCTCCGGGGTTTTTGGAGTGTTGGAAAGCGTACCGCCGGAAAACGCGCGCCGCCTGACCTTTCGGCCATACGGCATCAGAACTCTCAGCGAGAATTGCCGCCGCGCTTCAGCGCTTCTGGCGAAGGCAGGTTCCAAGAACGCCATTTCTTATCGTACTCCACGGCTGGCAGGAGCGCATAGCAGGGGTGGCCCTTCACTCGCAGCCAGGTGATTAGCTTCACCAGATTGTCCTTCGGCATGGTCGTGCAGCCAGTGGTCGGTCGATTGACGCCGCGACGAATGTGAAAAAAAATGGCGCTTCCTCTGCCGGCCACAGGCGGATCGGAATTATGCCTGATCTCAACTAGCCACTGATAAGCGAAATCACCCGAGCGCATTTTCTCGTGCGTGTAATTGTCTGGCGGATTTTTGGGATCGATTACGATATGCCGATTGTAATGCGGTGAGCGCGGGTCATCGCTCCAAACGTCTGCCTCAGTGACTTGATGGTATGGATAGTCACCTCCCTGAGGCAGGTGCGAATCGTATCCGAAAACCTGACCGATTTCGAACACACCCGCAGGCGCGCGGCCATCGCGCTCTTGCTTCCGAAGACCCGGCTCATTTTGTCCGGCAAGCCCTGTGCCCCATGCGAGTCCGTTTTTGCCAAACAAAACTGGGAACGGTCCAGCCACAGAAACCCAATCTCCGCCATGCGTTCGCTCAAATAACCGCAGGTCGCCGCGCATGGAGTTCCATGTCGGCGCGATTCCGAGGATGAGCTGCGTGCAATCATTGGGAACACCCTCCGCACGCGCATTGACGGCAAGTAGCACGAATAAGCAGACCGCGAGAGTGCGTGAGATCGACATAAGGGTTCTACAGAGAAGTCACTTTAAAGGTTCCGCCAGTTGTTTTCACATCCGCGGCAACAACGCATATCGATTCTTGTGTGTCGGCTCGGGACTGACTTGAGCCTAAACCCTAATCATTATGAAAACATTATTGTCATTGGGAGCTATGGTTGCCGTGTTGGGTTTGGCCATGGCTTCTACGTTCGCCCAAACCCAGAGCACTACCAGCAGCAGCACCACTTACGTCCAGACGAGTAAGCTCGTCGGCACAAAAGTGAAATCATCCCAGGGAGAAGAAATTGGCGTGGTAAAAGACGTCGTGCTCGACCGCAACACTGGCTGCATGGCTTATACTGTCCTTTCCACGGGCGGAGGCGGCGCGCGTGTCAGCAGAGGTGGCAAAATGGTTGCCGTTCCATGGACGGTCTATTCCCCCACATCGGATCTTAGCGTTATGACAGTAACCGTCGACCGTGACCGCATCTATAACGCGCCCGTGTTCGACTATGCGCGCATCGATGAGTATTCCAGGCCTGATTACATTAGCAATGTCTATAGCTATTATGGCGTGAGCCCGGGAGCAGCAGTTGGTGTTGGAGTTTCTGGCGGTACTTCAACGACAACAACCGGCGCAGCGACGACGACAGGCGCCGCAACAGGTGCGGCCGGGAGAGCAGGCGCAACGACAAGTCCTGGCGCGACCACGTCACCTGCGACAACTGGATCGCCGGCCGCGACAAGGTCGCCGATGGGAACGGCTTCACCGGCGGGCAGAGGATCGCCGAGCCCGCGTGCGACAGCAGGACAAAGCCCGCGCGCAACTCCGCCGGAAAGAGCACGTGAATCAGTTACTCCAAGTACTCGCGGCGGAGCAACCGGTAGTTCACCGACGGAAGAACGAACGCGCGGCACAAGAGGGAGGGGGGAGCAGGCAACTCCGCCAAGTGGTCGCAGCGAAACCGGTAGTACGGAAACTGGTCGCGGCGAGACTGGATCGCGTTCTGAAACACAGCCGGCTCCCTCAGAGGAAGGCGCCACTGGCGAAAAGGCAACCGGCTCACAGCATCGCCAACGAGGAGGAAAGCACGAAACTACTACGCCGCCGGAGAAACCAGGAGAACAAGAATAAACGACTGAGTATGCTCAGCGGTATAGGACTCTAGAACAATTAGCCCGACAGCATCGAAGCTGTCGGGCTTTTTGCTGTCCAAGCCGCGCGCACTTGTTCTGCAGGTTTACAGCCCGGACTTGATTGCTCAGCCCGTCGCCTCTTCTACTGCAGCTGTGTCTTCCGGAAGATATTTCACGCCAATGAGCCAGACCAGACCGGAGACGAGAATTATGCCGGACACAAATAGAAACGCCACGTGCATATTCGTGTGACCGCCGATGTAACCGAGCAGCCAGAACGCCTGCACGTCGCCCAGCGCGTGGATGACGAAAATGTTTGCCGCAAACGCCGTCGCGCGCACAGCTGGCAAAGAAACATTGGCGAGAGCCGTGTTTGAGGGACCGGTGTTGAGAAACAAGAAAAAGATCGCGACGAACATTGCGATCCACGCCGCGGGAAACGGAATGTAAAGCGCCACAACGAAAATCGGACACGCCATAAGCATTCCGATTCCTGAGACCCAGAAATAGGAACCGGGCACACGCGAGCGCAATCTATCGGCGATAACGCCTCCCAGGAGCGTCGAAACCAAACCTGCGATTACGGTGATCAAGCCAAAGATCGTCATGCCTACGGCAGGACTTTGATTCCGATAACGTAGATAAGCTGGCACCCAGAAGCCCAAGCCTCCGGTTACAAAAGTCATCAACGTTTGCGCAATGCAGTTAATGAGATAAGAGCGCGTGCGGAATAATTTCAGGTAATCGCTTATGCTTCGGCGCGATTTCTGCGCCAGATGATGCGCAGAGACCCGCGGATCGCGTTGGCGGAAGCAAAGCAGGCCCAGCAACAAACCGGGCGGGGCGACGACATAAAATGCCCAGCGCCAGCCCAAGTGAGCGCCCACCAGTCCGCCGATTACATAACCGAGGGCGCTTCCAACCGGAATTGCCGTGTAAAAAACCGCCATGATGCGACCCCGCGTTTCGATCGGGAAAAGATCGGCCAAAATCGTCGGTGCAGCCGGCCCGTAACCGCCTTCACCAATTCCCACGCAAATTCGAGTGGCGAAAAGAATTCCAAATGTCGCCGCGAGACCGGAGCCGCCGCTGGCCAGGCTCCATAAAATGACCGCAGAACCAACGATGATCCAGCGCGAGAATCGATCGGCGAGCAAACCGAGAATCGGTGCGCTGATCATGTAAGTTACGAAAAACGCATCGCCAAGAAGGCCGGTCTTCGTCATAGCGTTTACGTCGTTACTTGCGAAAAAGCTCGCGCGGATGTCAGGCTCGAGGGCGGCCAGAATTTGTCGGTCGATGTAATTAAACAGATTGATGCCGAGTAGAAGTAACAACGCACTGTGCGCGCCGCTGATTGATTTCTTGATGCCGCCTTCCACCGTCAGTTGGCGATTGCAGATGGCAACGCGTTAATTGTAAATCATAAACGATGCCTTTGATGTCCCGCACTGAACGCGCCCTCTATTTTTTTGGGCGGTTGCTGGTTCGTTGTTTTTATCGCGTTACCGCGATCGGCTTGGAAAATCTGCCGGCGGGCGGGTTTCTTCTCGTGCCCAATCATATCAGTTGGGTGGACGCACTCGTCCTGCAGCTCGCCTGTCCACGTCCGATCCGCTACGTCATCGACCAGGAGTATTTTCACAAGCCGCTTTTGCACCCGTTTTTGCGCGCGCTCGGCTGCATCCCGATCAATATCCGCCATTCGCACCAAGCGGTTCGCGCCGCTGCTGAAAAAGTCGCCGAGGGCGAAATCGTTTGTGTGTTCCCCGAGGGCCAGCTGGAACGCACGGGAACACTGTTGCGTCTGCAACGTGGTTACGAATTGATCGCCCGGCACGCGAATGCGCAGGTCGTTCCTGTTTGGCTGGATCAACTCTGGGGATCGATCTTCTCGTTCCAAGGCGGAAGATTTTTCACAAAGTTTCCGAAGCGGATTCCCTACCCTGTCACCATCGCGTTCGGCAAGCCGCTCAAGGCCGAGACCGCGGATGTCGCGACCATGCGCGAGGAGTTGCTGAAGCTCGGCGAAGTCTGTTTCAGCCGCAGACCATCACTGGATCGGCATCTTGCAGAAGAATGTGTGCGCGGGCTGAAGCGCAGGCCCTTCCGGACAGCCGTGATTGATGGAATGGATCACAGCGAGCTTAGCCGGGCGAAATTGCTCGGCGCGGCGGCAGCGCTGAGTCGCTACCTTCGAAAGGAATTTTCCGACGAACGAATAGCAATCGTCTTGCCTGCCAGCAAGGCGTCAATGGTGGCAAATCTGGCTGTGACCCTGGCAAACAAAGTTCCGGTGGATCTTAATTTCACGATGGGCCGCGCGGCAAATGAATCCTGCTGCAGGCGCGCAAACTTGCGGGTCGCGATTTCAGCGACGCCATTCATGGAACGACTCAAGGATTTTCCGTGGCCGGAACGGGTCTTGAAGCTGGACGAATTGATGCCGCGAATGAAAGGCCAAATCATTTTCTGGTTGATCATATCGATACTGGCTCCGGCGCGTTTGCTTTTGCGGCTTTTGCAAATTCCCAAGGAAGGCGGCCACCGGGAAGCGGTCTTGCTTTTTACCAGCGGAACAACCGGAGACCCAAAAGGGGTTGTCGTTAGCCACCGCAATGTCGTCGGAAATGTCTCGCAATTCCGCGAACTGCTCGACGCCAGGAAGACTGACGCCATCCTCGGCTCGCTGCCCTTTTTTCACACGTTCGGATCGACGGTCACCCTTTGGTATCCGCTCATCGAAGATGTGCGCATCGTAACGTATCCAAATCCGTTGGAGGCTGGCAAATGCGCGGCGTTGATCGATCAATATAAGCTGACGTTCCTGTTGGCGACGCCCACTTTCCTGCGTGTGTACTTGCGCAAAGCCGAACTGGAGCAGCTCCGCACCTTGCGCCTCATCATCGTCGGCGCCGAAAAATTGCCTCTCGATCTAGCCAGCCATTTTGAAAAACGGTTCCACAAAAAAGTTTTCGAAGGCTATGGGCTTACCGAGACTGCGCCCGTGGTCAGCGTCAATTTGCCCGGGCCGGAACCGAGAAAGCCCGGAGAACGCGTGCAACCATCGAGCCGTTTGGGATCAGTTGGCAGACTCGCGCCGGGAATCGCCGCAGAAATCCGCGAACCAGAAACGGACCGAAAGCTTTCGCTTTACGAAACCGGAATGCTTTGGCTGCGCGGGCCAAATATTTTCGAAGGCTATCTGGACGAGCCCAAACGAACCGCGGAAATCCTCCGCGATGGTTGGTTGAAAACAGGTGATATCGGTCGATTCGACGAAGATGGCTTCCTTTACATTGAAGGCCGGCTGTCGCGTTTTTCAAAGATCGGCGGCGAAATGGTGCCGCACGAAACGATCGAACAAAAAATTATCGATTTACTCGAGCTATCCGGGAGAGATGAACGCCCCATCGCGATTGTCGGTGTGCAGGACGAGGCAAAGGGCGAAGCGCTCGTTCTGCTCAGTGCCGAAAACATCGATCTTGCCGCGCTGCGCAAAAAACTTCAGGAAGCAGGTGTTCCAAACTTGTGGATTCCAAAGAATGTCCAGCGTGTCGAAGCAATCCCAGTCCTCGCCTCAGGCAAACTCGATTTAAAAAAATGCCAGGAACGCGCGGCTGAAAGCTAGGGCGCGAACAGAAGCTGCTCGCCGTGCCGAGGCCACACCGATGCAAATCCGGATAGCGACTAATTGGGTGCGTTGTTTGCGGGCAATTTGGCTACAAAGCTCTTCACCAGCTCATCGAAGCGATCCGGTTGATCGAGGAACACTGCGTGCGCCGCATCCTCGATTTTTTCGAGACGTGCATGCGGAATCTGATTCGCGGCCGCCTGCTGACGGGCCAGTTCGTCGGATTTAGCTGATGCGATAATCAAAGTCGGACAGTCAATTTTCTTGAGCGCCGGCGTGCGATTCACACCAAACATGTCTGCGATGAGCATGGCGACACCAATATCAGCCGGTGTTTTCATGCCGGTCTCAACCAGCCGGGCGATGGCGTCATCGCCCCCTGGTTTGCTGATGATTGCTCGCATCATTCCGCCCAAATATTCTTTCTGATGCGCTTGATAAACGGCGAACATCTTGAATTGGGCTGCGGTTTCCTGTGGTCGAGCGGCAATGCCATCGGCTCCATCCGAAATGGCGGCATCCACCAGCACAATTCCCGCGAGGTCGTTGCTCCCGTAGCGCTCGACATATGCAGCGACGTCCTGAACGCCCTGCGACCATCCAATTAGGACAGGTCGCCTGACGCCCAGGGGCTCCAGCAACGCGTGCAAATCCTGTGCCCGTGTTTCAGGTGTGTTCCCTCTCGTAGTCTTCGTCGAGTCGCCTTGCGAACGCGGATCGAACGCGATTACCCGATGTGTTTTTGCAAACGTATCAATCTGATGATTCCAAATGTCTGCACCTGTGCTCCAGCCGGGAATGAACACGAGGGCAGGTTCGCCACCCGCTTTTCCGCTCTCAATCACCCGCAGCGAGACACCGTCGGCGACATTCACCATGCGCGAGGATCCCGGGTTTGATGCCGCGCTCCCCGGCATCGTGCCAAGGCAAATCACGGCGATCAGGCAAAAAAGAATGAACTTGACGGGTAAGATCGGCATCGCAGCCTTTCTCATCTAGCCGCCGCGGCTTTCTGCGCAAGGCGTGGAAACAACGCGAGCGCGTTCGTCCTGACTACCATCGACCTGATTACTTCATTGAAAACCTCCAGCTGGTCGAACTGTTCAATCTCAAAGTCCAGCACGTCCCCGTGGACATAGGGGAAGTCACTGCCGAAAAGAATGTGTTTGGAGCCGGCAAGATCCAATGCTGGTCGCATCGCGTAAGGCGAGGGAGACAACGCCGTATCGAAATAGAGCTGCCGAAGGTACGTCAACACGCCTTGCGGTGCGTTTTTCTTCACAATTGGTGAGCGATCGGCCAGGGCCCATCGCCACGCGTGACTGGGAATAGCGCCACCGGCGTGCGATAGGATCCATCGAATGTTCGGATAGCGATGGAGCGTGCCCGAAAGGGCCAGATTCAGCACCGCTCGCGTTGTGTCGGCAAGAAACTCAAATAGAGCCGCGGGAAATTTTAACCCGAGCTGCCGGTTCGACGAATGAACGTTTGGGTGGATGAATACCACGGTTTTGCGACGATCCAGCTCCTGCATGAACTCCTCAAACTCAGGATCGCCGAGGAAACGATCCGCCACGCTCCCCATGAGCACGAGTCCGTCACACTTCAATGTGTCGAGCGCATAAGCAGCCTCAGCAATGGCGTCACTGATGCCTGGAAGCGGAACACTCGCGAAAAACCCGAAGCGATCGGGATATTCGCGTACGATGCTTGCGGAATACTCGTTACATCGACGCGCCAGCTCTCGGGCCAATCTGGCGTCACCGAAATAAACCCCAGGAGAAGCAATCGCAGCAATCGCAGTCTGGATATCGTGCCGATCCATCATTTCGAGCGAAGCGCTAAGTGACCAATCCGGAAAAGCAACGCCGCCCCCACCGGCTTCCGTCAAACCCAGTCGGTCGATCGCAGCCAGGTACTCAGGCGGGAAGATGTGATGGTGAATATCAATCCGTTGCAGGGACATAACC
>Ga0209156_10001934_pt1 | contig 16562 bp, 10 predicted proteins | sample GraSoiAngelo_124_FD_185881 | JGI IMG/M metagenome (GOLD analysis project Ga0209156, IMG submission 185881) | Grasslands soil microbial communities from the Angelo Coastal Reserve, California, USA - 14_0927_05_20cm (SPAdes) (version 2) | ecosystem: Environmental > Terrestrial > Soil > Grasslands...
ACGGTCGAGCTACGCGGGATGGCTTTCGGTGGAGACCGCGGGATTTCGAAGGTGGAGGTCAGCAGCGATGACGGCGAAACTTGGGATGACACTGAGATTACTAAACCTGGAACCAAGTTGAGCTGGAGTCTCTGGAGCTACCAATGGACGCCCGACGAAGAAAGTGAAACCGAACTGGTAGTTCGCGCTATCGATGGCGACAGCAAACTTCAAATCAGCGAATACCGCGACCAGGTTCCAGACGGCGCGACCGGGCTTCATCGCGTTCGGGCGATCGTGGAGAAAGCGTAGGGTAACTTCTCATCGCGATCTAACAAACTATGAAAGTAAATCCAGTTGCCAAAAAACTAGCCCCGTTCCCCGAAGCGAAACACGACGAGAACGCCTGCGTCGCGCACACCCGATCCTGTTCCAATTCCTTTGCGGAAAACTGCCGGCATTCGGAGAACCAGCCAACTCCTTAGACTGAGGCTCTGATCAGATGACGCACGTGACGGTTGCGCGGCAATTGCGGATTGCGAAATCGTCAATTTCAAAACATCGCTTTCCGTTTCAAATCCATAATCGTTTTACGAGGGGAAAACGCGTTTTTGGGCGAAAGTCGTTCGGTCGCGAATGGTGAGTAGAAATAGTCTCGTTCTAAGCACGAATTCTAGCACATGACTCGCTCGCGAGGTTTATGAGACGCTACTGAATACGCTACCGATCAGATCGTACCTACTGGATTGTTACGTGCGTTTCCCTAGCAAAGGTGCCACGGACCGTCCCAATTCGAGCTTTCTAGCGCGTCCTCCTTCCAAGACTGTTCCTCCTTGGATCGGGTCGTGTTGTCCCATGGACACTGACTCTTAAACAACGACCGCAACAGGAGAAATGGCACGCGTTACCGAATACGCTATCGATGCTCCGCGCTGGAGAGTCGTGCACATGATGGATGACTTCTTTGTCACGAATAGCCAGCGTGATTTAGCTGGGCGGGAATATCAGCAGCACGAGCCGTCCCAAAAACGAGACGGCCAGTTCCCAATCACGGAACAACTTCGTTGCGTCCTTCGTGCGAATCGCAGTCGCAATGATTTTATGATGAGTAACTTACATCGGCAACGCATTTCATGGCACGCTGGGTGCGTAAAGTGTCCGTGTCAACCAAACTAATATTATGAACAATCAATTCGAATCCACCTACGCTCTTTTAGTACGCTCGGAAGAGAAAGGCCGTGGCGTTCTCGAGGCTCTAGTTTACGCGGTCTTCATCCTCGGTGTCGTCTTGTCGATCTGGCAGTTCGCGCAGAGCCCGATAAAAATCCCGGCAGCCGGTATCGAGCGCTGTGTTGTCTGCGGACCGACGGTGCCGCGACCGACATCACAAAGTTAATCGCATCGGCGCTTATTAGTTCGATTCCGCTCCAGCTCTAATCGCGGACGCGGTCTCGCCAGCATTCGGTACGACGTGACTGTTGAAATCCGCCGGCTTTTTGGGTGCTACGATTACGCTCGCCGTGGCCGGGTGCGCGGCCTGCTGAGTGCTCGTCCTGTGCGCCACGCGAGTCGATCCGAACATCGCCTTGCGAATTAAATAGCAGTCTATTTCGTGCCATGCAATTGACACCGTCCCAGAAACACGGTTGAGAATTATACGTGACGAGAATTTTAATCGCCGACGATCAGCGCGATGTGCTCGAAGCATTGCGCATCCTGCTAAAAGGCGAAGGCCATCAAACTGATGCCGTCACTTCGCTGACGGGCATCTTCAACGCGTTGGAGAAAAAGGATTACTCCCTTTTGATGATGGATCTCAATTATACCCGCGACACGACCTCGGGCCAGGAAGGTTTGGAGGTTATCCCGAAGATTCAGGCGATCGATAACACTTTGCCCATCGTGGTGATGACTGCATGGGCGACGATTGATCTCGCGGTCGAGGCGATGAAACGCGGTGCGCGCGATTTCGTGCCGAAACCGTGGGACAACGAACGATTGCTCACTATTATCCGGACCCAAATCGAGCTGGCCGGAGCGCTGCGGCACGGCAAGAAACTTGAGGCCGAGAATCAGCTTCTGCGCGGCAGCGCGCCGAACATCATTGCGGAAGCGCCGGCCATGCGACCGGTGATCGAAATGATTTCGCGGGTGGCGCCGTCCGCCGCCAATGTGCTGATCACAGGAGAAAACGGCACCGGAAAAGGGTTGGTGGCGCAAGCGCTTCACTCGCTCTCGCCGCGGGCCGGGAAATCCATGATTACCGTCAACATGGGCGGTCTTTCGCAGACGCTATTCGAGAGCGAATTATTTGGGCATGTGAAGGGGGCGTTTACCGATGCGAAGACGGACCGCGCGGGTCGATTCGAACTGGCTGACGAAAGCACGCTTTTCATGGATGAGATTGCAAACATTCCGCTCAACCAGCAGGCCAAACTATTACGGATAATTGAGACCGGCGAATTCGAACGAGTCGGCTCCTCAAAAACCCTCCACGCAAATGTTCGGATCATATCCGCTACCAACGCGAACGTGAGCGACGAGGTTGCCGCAGGTCGCTTTCGTCAGGATTTGCTCTTTCGTTTGAACACAATCGAGATCCCATTGCCTCCGCTGCGCGAGCGGCGCGAAGATATCATGTCGTTGGCGAACCATTTTCTGCGTCAGCACGCGCAGCGTTATCGGAAGCAAATCGCTGGCTTCGACGAAGTGGCCCGGGAACGGCTCCTGCAACACTCGTTTCCAGGCAATGTCCGCGAGCTCGATCATGTCATCGAGCGCGCCGTCTTGATGACGCGGGATCCCCACATCAAAGCAGCCGATCTGGGACTAACGACTGGTCGCGATGATTCGGGTACCCTCGAGGCTATGAGTCTCGAGGAAGTCGAGGCTTTCCTGATCAAGAAAGCGCTGGCGCGAAACGATGGAAACGCCCGCAAAGCCGCGGAAGCGCTAGGTTTGAGTCGGAGCGCGTTTTATCGCCGGCTTCAGCATTATGGCCTCTGATAATTTCGAGCTTAATGTTTGGGTCCGAGCTGGACTGGCATTTATCGAATTTCGAGCCCAATGAAGCGCGTCTCGAGAAATCAACGTCGCCTCTCACTCGAGAATCGACTGACCTGGCTCGCCTTCGGAGCCGCTGCGCCGGCCGCTGTTATCGCGCTCATCATTCTCTGGTCAGGCGATTACAGTGCCAAAGTGCAATGGACGCTTACCATCTTCATCTTCGGCTGCTTTCTGGGATTCATCTCCAGTGCGCGTGAACACCTTATCCGTCCGCTGCAAACAATGACGAATCTTTTGGCGGCTTTACGTGAGGGAGATTATTCAATTCGTGCGCGCGGTGCGCGCGAAAATGATGCTCTGGGTGAGGCACTTCTCGAAGTCAATTTGCTCGGCGAAACACTGCGTGTACAACGCCTCGGCGCATTCGAAGCCACGGCGCTGCTGCGCACAATCATGGCTGAAATCGATGTCGCAGTGTTCACTTTCGATCCTGGCCGCCGCTTGCGTCTGGTGAATCGCGCTGGCGAACGTTTGCTCGGACGGCCAATAGACAAATTGCTTGGTCGAAGCGCAGAGGAGCTCGAGCTCGCGGTTTGTTTGGATTCAAACGAAGACGCGCCGCTCACGTTGAATTTTCCTAGAGCATCTGGTCGGTGGGGCGTTCGACGAAGCATTTTTCGCGAACGCGGTTTACCCCATGAGCTGCTCGTACTCACCGATCTGAGTCGCACCCTGCGCGAAGAGGAGCGCCGGGCGTGGCAACGTCTCGTACGCGTGCTCGGACACGAAATGAACAATTCGTTGGCGCCGATCAAATCGATTGCGGCTAGTTTGGAGACACTTTTGCAACGCCAGCCGCGGCCAGCTGATTGGCAGGACGATGCGCGCAGCGGCTTGAAATCAATTGCTGCAAGGGCGGACGCGCTGAGCCGTTTCATGGAAGCGTATGCTAGGCTTGCGCGATTGCCTCCGCCGCAAAAAGAAGATGTCGATCTTGGCGACCTCGCCCGCCGTGTTGTGAAATTGGAGCCGCGCCTGCGGGTGAATCTGTTGCCTGGCCCGGAAGCAAGAATCAGTGCCGACGCCGCACAGATTGAACAAGCTTTGATCAATCTGGTGCACAACGCGGTCGATGCATCACTCGAAACCGGCGGCGGCGTCTCGATGGGCTGGCGTCCAAATGAAGATTGCGTCGAAGTCTTTATCGACGACGAAGGTCCCGGAATAATGAACCCGACGAATTTGTTCGTTCCGTTTTTTACGACCAAACCCGAAGGATCCGGTATTGGCTTGGCTTTATGTCGCCAGATTGCGGAAGCGCACGGTGGTTCGCTGAGTGTCAGTAATCGAACCGATCGCGGTGGTGCGGAAGCGCTTCTTCGTTTGCCGCGCTAACGCAATTTCGCTCGTCCCAAAAGCGGGACAGAAGAATCCCACAAGCGAGGCTACGTGCGTGATATCGCTTTTTCCAATTCCACTATAAGTTGCTACATATAAGTTACTTGTGACTTTATCTTGTGCGATGGCACGGGCATTGCAATAGGGACAGGAAAAAGATTTTGAATCCCCTCAGCTACATCAACGCATCCTAACGGAGCCCATAACTATGAAACCACTTCATTCCATCCAGAGCACTCGAGGCGCCGCGAGCCGTTTTCCGATTACCGATTGCAACTATCGTCCGCTTGGTTTTGGCGAGTTCAATGCACGTTGCGCGCACCTACCGCGGCCGTCGTTCACCGCAATCAGCCGTGACTATTTAAATCGGGAAGCACGCCACAATTTTATGATGGAAACACTAGTGTTCGCTCTGGTGACGGTAGCAGCGGTACCAGCGATCTTCGATTGCGGCCGTGCGCTTCTGGAATTCATACGCTCGGTTGGCGTGATGTGATGTGGAAAAGACTCAACCCGCAATGACAAATCCAGAAAGAAAAGCCGAAAATACAATTGTACGGCCCACCGGTTTTCCTTCGAGCTTGTCCGCAATGGATATTCCACGGCCGGATGTCGCTGCCAAGAAACGTAAACGCCGGATCATCACGATTTCAGCGGTCGCGCTCGGAGTGATTCTCGCCACAATCGGCTTGTCGCGATTGAAGCCGGCGGTGCCAAGTATCGATCGCTCGACGGTCTGGATCGACACAGTCAAACGCGGGCCCATGGTCCGTCAGGTGCGCGGACTCGGGACGCTCGTTCCTGAAGATATTCGCTGGATTCCGGCAAACACTGAAGGTCGTGTGGAAAAAATAATTGTCTGGCCAGGCACACACGTTGAATCCGACGCGATCATCTTGGAATTAACCAGCCCCGAGCTCGAACAAGCCGCTCATGATGCTGAGCTGCAAGCGACCGCGGCTGAGGCGGAGTTAACTACTCTGCGCGCGACCCTGCAGCGCGGATTGCTCGACCAGGAAGCAACTACCGCAAAAGCAAAATCGGATTACGAACAGGCAAAGATGGAGCGTGAGACGAATGACCAACTAGCCAAGAACGGCTTGATCGCCGAGCTCCAATATAAGACCTCGAAAGTGAAAGAAGCGGAGCTGGCGAATCGCAATGAAATCGAACAGAAACGTCTTAGCTTTGCGCATGATTCAATTGATCCGCAGCTCGCGTCCAAACAGGCGGCAGTCGATCAAGCCAAGCAGCTCGCCAAGTTAAAAGCCGATCAGGTCGAAGCGCTGCACGTGCGCGCTGGAATGTCTGGCGTCCTGCAACAATTGCCCGTGCAAATCGGACAGCGCGTGAAAGTCGGTGATAACCTAGCGCGCGTCGCAGACCCAACGAAACTCAAAGCCCAGGTCAAAATCGCTGAGACGCAGGCGAAAGATATTCAGATCGGTCAGAAAGCGGTGATCGACACACGCAACGGAGTCGTGGACGGACACGTAATCCGAGTCGATCCGGCGGTAGAGCAAGGAACCGTCACTGTTGATGTTGCCATTGATGGGGAACTACCGAAGGGCGCACGTCCGGATTTGAGTGTCGATGGTACGATCGAGCTCGAGCGTTTGAATGATGTCATTTATGTCGGCCGACCAGCCTTTGGGCAAGAGAACAACACGGTCGGCATTTTTAAACTCGTCGTCGGCAGAAACGAAGCCGTTCGCACGCCAGTTAAACTGGGCAAGAGCTCGGTTAACACGATTGAAATTGTGAACGGTCTCCAGCCTGGCGACCAAGTGATCTTATCCGACACCAGCGCGTGGGATTCGCACGAACGTATTCGATTGAATTAGTCGTTCAATACGCCCAGCAATTCCCAATCATTAATCAGAAATCAACGATCAAAATACAAAACATGAACAACGGCTCAACCCCTCTCATTCATCTCGAGAACGTCACTAAGGTTTTCCTCACAGACGAAGTGGAGACCCATGCGCTTTCGGGCATTCATCTGGACATCCGCCCCGGTGAATATGTTTCCATCGCCGGCCCGTCCGGTTGTGGCAAATCGACGCTACTGTCGATCCTGGGGCTGCTCGATACGCCTTCCGACGGAAGTTATTCGCTCAAAGGTCACGAAGTAGCGAATCTCTCCTTCCCCGATCGCGCCCGCATTCGTAATCGCGAGATCGGCTTTATCTTCCAAAGTTTCAACCTGATCGGCGACCTGACCGTTTACGAAAACGTCGAGCTGCCGTTGACTTACCGCGGCACGGGTGCGCAAGAGCGCAAGAACTTCGTGACGGAAGCGCTCGAGCGCGTCGGAATGGGACATCGCGCCAAACATTTGCCCAGCCAGCTTTCCGGCGGTCAGCAACAACGCGTGGCTGTCGCGCGCGCGCTAGCAGGCAAGCCGGCGATTCTTCTCGCCGATGAACCCACCGGCAATCTTGATTCGCGCAATGGCGAGGCCGTTATGGAACTCTTAAAAGAATTGCACGCCGTCGGCGCGACCATTTGCATGGTCACACACGACGAGCGTTTCGCCCAGCACGCCGACCGCACCGTTCACTTATTCGACGGTCGCGTAGTCGAAGATCGGATCGCGGCGTAGGAAAACCAAAAATGGTTCAGGACCTTAGATTTGCTGTTCGACAATTATTTAAGGCACCAGGTTTCACCGTTGCGGCGGTCACGGTGCTCGCGCTCGGGCTTGGCGCGAACGCGGCCGTGTTCAGCGTGGTGAACACGCTTTTCTTTGCCCCGCCTGCTTACGCCAAGCCGCACGAAATGGTGCAGCTCTTTTCCCAGGACAAGAAAAACCCCAAAACTTATCGCGGATTTTCTTATCCGACTTATCTCGACATCCGCGAGCAGAACACGGTTTTCAGCGACGCAATGAGTTTCAATCTCGCGTTGATCGGTCTGGGCCAGAAAGGCGATACGCCCCGCGCGTTCGCCGCCATCGTCAGCTCGAACTATTTTTCCGTGCTCGGTGTCCCGCTGGCGCGAGGCCGCGCATTTCTACCGGAAGAGGAAATGCCCGGCCGCGACACGCCGGTCGTGATCGTCAGTTACAGTTACTGGAAGAAACACGATCTCGATCCAAGCATGCTCGGCTCGCAGTTGCTCATCAACGGCCGTCCGTTCACGATCGTCGGAATCACGTCGAAGGGTTTCGTCGGCACGATGCAAGTTTTGTCGCCGGAGGTTTGGTTGCCGATGAGTGTTTACGATCAGGTAGCGAACGATTTTGAGTCGGTGAACAAGACCACGATTGACGATCGCAAAGGAACGCAGTTGCACATCATGGGCCGGCTCAAACCCGGGATGACTGCGGCCACGGCCAAGCCTGCGCTCGAAGGGCTGGCGGCCAATTTGGAAAAAGCGTACCCGGTCGAGCAAAAGGACCAGACGTTCATTGCGGCACCGGTGTCCCGTAATACAGTAAGCACAAACCCATCGGCTGAAAGCGGGCTGAAATCCATCGCGCCATTGCTGCTCGGGATGGCTGTGGTGGTGCTCCTGGTGGCGTGCCTTAACCTCGCAAACATGCTGCTCGCGCGAGGCACTGCGCGGCGCAAGGAGATTGCAATCCGTCTGGCGCTCGGCGGCAGCCGTTGGCGGATCGTGCGCCAGCTCCTCACCGAAGGTTTTTTGGTCGCACTGCTCGGAGGCATCGGCGGACTCATTCTTGGACTGTGGTCGTCCGATTTGCTGGTTGGCTCAATGCGCAAGCTGATGCCCCTCGACATAGTTTGGTTGAGCGGAGCAAACCCCGCAATTTTGGCGGCGACGTTCGGATTTTGCCTGCTCGGCACGCTCATGTTTGCGCTCGGGCCGGCGTTGAAAATCTCGCGCACTACGGTGTTGACCGATCTGAAGGAACACGCCGGGGAAGATATAGTGCGCCGTCGCTGGAAATTTTTGCCGCGCAACCCTCTGGTTGTTGTGCAGATCGCGTTCTCGCTTGCGCTGCTGACCGCCGCAGCTTTGTTCATTCGTGGTGCCAACAAAGCCGCGTCTGTGGACACGGGACTGAAGCCCGGCGCAAGTTATGTTCTCGAAGTCGACGCGAGCTTAGCCGGTTACGAGCCAAAACGTGCGCAGGAACTTTATGAGAACTTGAGCGCGCGGCTCGCGGCGCTGCCAGGCGTGGAGCACGCGAGCATCTCTTCAATAGTTCCGTTCGGGATGTTTGAGTTAAGCAGAAGTGTCCAACGCGCCGGTCTCCGTCCCGGCCCAGACGCCAAGCCGGCGACCGCCGCCGAAGGCCTTGCCTTCGAGGCGGCCTGGAACAGCGTGGGCGCCGATTATTTTTCAGCGGTTGGATTGCCAGTGGTTCGGGGTCGCGCGTTTACTGAAGCGGAAGCAACGCGACCTGGCCCAAAGGTGGCCATCATTGATGAAGTTCTTGCCAAGAAGCTTTGGCCGGACGGAGACGCGCTTGGACAACGCATTCACTATGCGGGCGAAAATGCGTCTGTGGCCAAGCGCGACGGAGGCGCCCACATTGGAGGGAGCGCCGATTTGAGTGAAGAGGAGAAGCAGGAAGAGACGATCGAGATAGTCGGCATCGTGCCGGGAACACGCCACGCGCTTTTCGAAAAGGAACCGGCAGGCGGGATTTACTTGCCGTTCGCGCGTGGATTCCAAAGCGACGTTTCCTTTTTTGTTCGGTTCCGTTCGCTCGCTCCCGGAAACGAAGCCATCACGGCCGATTTGCTACGACGCACCGTGCGCGATGTCGATCCTTCAATCCCGATCATTTCGTTGAGAACGTTCGCGCAACATCTTGATGCGAACTTGGACCTCTGGCTTGTGCGCGCTGGCGCGGCGTTGTTCTCCATCTTTGGGGGACTTGCGCTTGGTCTGGCCGTAGTTGGTCTCTACGGAGTCAAAGCTTATTCGGTCGCGCGGCGAACACGTGAGATCGGGATCCGCATGGCGCTTGGCGCGAAGCCGGCCGCGGTCTTGCGATTGATCATGGGCGAAGGCTCAATCATGCTCATCAGTGGCATTGCCATCGGCCTTCTTCTCGCGGCGGCGACCGGAAAAATACTCAGTGGAATTTTGTATGAAGTCAGCGCGCTCGATCCAATTGCCTTTACAGCTGCGCCGATGTTACTCGCGGCCGCTGCCCTGATCGCGACCTGGTTGCCAGCGCATCGCGCGGCTCGATTGAACCCGGTCGAAGCGCTCCGTTACGAATAAAGCAACAATGCAAATGCTCTGGCAAGATCTCCGTTACGGCGGACGCATGTTGCTTAAGCAGCCAGGATTTACCCTTATTACGGTCGCGGTGCTGGCCTTAAGCATCGGTGCGAACACCGCCATCTTCAGCGCCATCAACGCGTTGCTGCTTCGTCCTTTACCGGTCGAAGATATTGACCGCTTAGTTGTTAGCGTCACGTTGCGAGAAGGGTTTGATCCTTTTGGATCCCCGTTTTTGGAGTACGCAGCCTACCGGGACCGGAGTCATTCTTTCGCAAGCAGCGGTGTGGCGACGCAACGTTCGTTCAATTTGATCGGTCAAGGCGAGCCAGAACGTGTGCGCGGCGCGACCGTTATGGCGAATTATCTCACAACGTTAGGGGTCAAACCAGTGCTCGGTCGCGCATTTTCAGCCGAAGAAGATCAACCGGGCGGGCCGCCCGTGGCGCTCATCAGCTATGCACTTTGGCAAAAGCGTTTTGCCGGCAGGGCGGACGCCATCGGTCAATCGCTCAATCTCGACGGCCGAAGTTACAACATCCTCGGTGTCATGCCACCAGGTTTTGACCTTCCGGGCGTCGCCGAAGTTTGGATACCGCTTCAAGTCAACATCGACAATCTGCCGTTGACTGAGCGCGCGGCGACGAACAACGCGATTCTCGCGCGGCTGAGACCAGGTGTCAGTTTGAAGCAGGCAGATACCGAATTGAAAGCGATCGCCCACCAACTGCAGCAAGAGTATCCCGACTTTCGCCGCGGTTGGAGCGTGAAAGTTATCTCGCTTCGTCAGGACTTACTTGGCGACCTAGAAGGTCGTGTGCGCAATGCCTTGTTCGCGCTCATGGCCGGGGTCGGATTCCTTTTGCTGATCTGTTGTGCAAACGTGGCGAATCTGCAATTGGCACGCGGCATCGCCCGCGAACGGGAGCTCATGCTTCGTCGCGCGCTTGGCGCTGGACGCTGGCGTCTGGTTAGGCAACTTCTGACTGAGAGCATGCTTCTGGCCCTGCTCGGCGGCATGGCTGGATTGCTTCTCGCCAACTGGTTGGTTCCGATTCTGGCCGCGCTTAATCCGATTCGCGGAATTTCTTTAGCGGCATTTTTCCGCAATTTCGCAATCGACCAGCACGTTTTGGCTTTTGCATTTTGTGTGACTCTTGTCACCGGTGTCATTTTCGGGTTGCTGCCCGCACTGAAGAGCGCTGGTGCGCATGACCTGATGCCGGGGATCAAACAACACGATCAACGCGTTGGCGGCGCTGCTTCGGGCCGACGCTGGTTAAAGGGACTGATCGTTGCCGAGATCGCCATCGCACTGACGCTACTGGTTTGCGGTGGATTAATGGTGCAGAGCTTCCAGCGGCTGCAACATGTCAACCTGGGCTTCACTCCCGATAATTTGATCACCATGAAAATGGTGTTGCCGGCTTCGAAGTATTCACAGTATCGCCAGCGGGTCGGGTTTGTCGATCAAGTGCTCGAACGCATCCGGAATCTGCCCGGCGTGGTGTCGGCGGGAACGACGACAAACATTCCGCTTGAGCGCGAAATTGCATATGATGCGATGTTCAATGTTGAAGGCGGTCCGCCGCCAAATCCAAACAACGTTCCCATCACATCGCATCGGATTGTTAGTCCAAACTATCTGGAGGCGCTGGGCGTTACGTTGATCAAGGGCAGATTGATCAACAAGAATGACCGTGCCGAAACTCTGCCCATTGTCGTCGTCAGCCAGGAGTTCGCGCGTCAAGCATGGCCGGGAGAAAACGCCATTGGGAAACGAGTCCGGCGCGTTCGTGCTGGGCAAACCTTTCTATGGATGACGGTGGTCGGCGTTGTCAAAGACGTAAAGGAAGATCTTTTCAATTACCGAATCAACCGACCGGTTTGGTACGTGCCCTACGCACAGGTGGACAATGATTTTCCGGTCAACCTCGTCGTGCGCGCAAGCGTCGATCCAACGTCTCTTATCGCTGCGCTGCGTGACGTCATCCACACGGTCGATCCCGATCAAACCGTCTCAAACATTATGACGATGAACACGATTCTTAGCGGCGTCCTCGTCACTGAACGGTTCGGCGCAATTTTGATGGGAGCGTTGGCAGTTTCAGGGTTGTTGCTTGCATCCATCGGCCTTTATGGCGTGATGGCTTACTCGGTCAGCCAGCGAACAGGCGAAATCGGCTTGCGCGTCGCGCTGGGAGCACAACCGAAAGATGTCCTTGGGCTGATTATCGGCTACGGAATGAAGCTGACCTTGGTGGGCATCGCGGTTGGGTTGGTTACGGCCTGGAGTACAACGCGACTGCTGGCCAGTTTGCTTTTCGGTCTGAGCGCAACAGATACCGCTACCTTCAGTGCCATCTCTCTTCTTCTTGGGCTGGTCGGATTATTCGCTTGTTATTTTCCCGCACGCTCTGCGATGCGGCTGAACCCAGTAGAAGCGCTTCGTTACGAATGATCGGCTAATCGACATTTTCCTATGCTGAGCGAAATTAAAGTGGCGCTGCGGGGATTGGTGAAAACACCCGGCTTCGCGGCCATTGCGATCGCAACTTTGGCGCTGGCCATCGGCGCAAACACGTCGGTGTTCAGCTTGATCAACGCATTGCTGGTCAGACCGCTGCCGTACCAACAACCTTCCAAGCTGGTGCTCATCTGGGAACGATTTGCGGCCCAGGGTCTCGATCGAATTCCGGTTTCTCCTCCCGAATATCTCGATCTGGAGAATCAGTTTCACGGCTGCACGAACATCGCCGCCTTTAACTACGAAACGTTTAATCTCGGCGGCGGCGATTTCCCAGAACGAATCTCCGGAGCGGTCGTGTCGGCGGCATTGTTTCCCCTGCTCGGCGTCGAACCGATCAAAGGCCGCACTTTTGCCCGCGAAGAACAGGGCGAAGGACACGACGATGTCATCGTCATCAGTGAGCGACTGTGGAAGCGCCGGTTTAATTCCGATCCGCTTCTTGTCGGCAAATCGCTTCTTTTGAATGGCCGCAGTTACACGGTCATCGGCGTTATGCCGGCCAAATTCGAGTTCCCAATTCCGCTCTTCGGTGTTCAGGGCAACCAATTCGCGGAACGCGTCGATATTTGGAAGCCAATCGCATTTACGCCGGTCGAATTGAAAGAGCGCGGCTCACGCAGCTATGGCCTGATCGCGCGATTGCGACCGGAAGTATCGGCAGCCACGGCCCAGGCTGAGTTGGATACAATTATTTCGAATTGGATCCGCGCGTATCCCGATAATTACAGGGGCGGGGGTTTTGGTGCCAAAGTTTATCCGTTCCAGGACCAAGTCGTGGGCGGAATGCGCACTGGTTTGGCCATTCTGTTAGGCGCGGTCGTGTTCGTTTTATTGATCGCGTGCGCGAACCTCGCGACCATGCTGCTTGCGCGAGCGAGCGCGCGCGAACGCGAGCTCGCAATTCGCGTCGCACTCGGTGCCGGTCCGTGGCGATTGCTGAGACAGATGCTGACTGAAAGTGTTCTACTTGCTCTCACCGGCGCGGGCGCCGGAATCGTTTTGTCTATTTGGGGACTTGACCTGCTCAAGCGTATCAGCGCGCGGACCGTCCCCCGTCTCGCAGAAGTAAATGTCGATCTCGAGGTCCTGGTAATAACCGCGATTGTTGCGGTCGGGACAGGAATTTTGTTCGGGTTAATCCCAGCATTGTCCAGCGCCAAGCCGGAACTCACCGAAGCATTGAAAGAGGGCGGGCGAGGCTCGACCACCGGCGCACGGCGCAACCTTTTGCGCAATTCGCTCGTTGTGGCCGAGATCGCACTTGCACTTGTTCTTCTGGTTGGCGCGGGCCTCTTACTGAAAAGTTATACCCGGCTGCAAAATATCGATCCCGGTTTCGACCGCCGCAGTGTGCTCACTGCCGAGATCCATCTCTCCGAGACGAAATATCCGGCTCCGGCGAACGCCGACTACCGCGGCGGCGAAGCAATGATAAATTTTTGGAGCGAAGCGCTTCGGCGTGTTCGGCAATTGCCGGGAGTGGAAGCAGCCGGTTGCACGATCGTTCTTCCATTAAGCGGGTCGAATAGCGATTCTTCGTTCGCGATAGAGGGACGCACGCTGGATCCAAACGAACCGGGGCCCGATGAAGAACTTCGAGTCATTACTCCCGATTATTTCAAGGTCCTAAAAACGCAGTTGCTCCGCGGCCGTTTCTTCGCCGACTCGGACAACGCCGAAGCTGCACAGGTCGCAATCATCAACGACGCGCTGGCGCGGAAGTACTGGCCGAATGAAGACGCAATTGGAAAGCGAATTACCTTCGATGATCCACGAAAAGATCCGAAATGGCTGACCATTGTCGGAATTGTCCGCAGCGTCAGACACCGCGGCCTCGATGTCGAGCCACAACCGGAATATTACATTCCGGTCGCGCAGCGCGCAGAGAGCAGCATGATTCTTGCCGTCCGAAGCACGCAGGATCCGCGAAGTTTGACCTCCGCTGTGCGGCGGGAAATTCAATCGATCGATCCCGACCAGCCGATCGCGAACGTTCGCACGCTCGACGCTGTTACCGCGGATTCAATTGCGCCGCGTCGAATGTCGGTTGTGCTTCTCGGCGTCTTCGCAGTGATCGCATTGGTTCTGGCGGCGGTCGGCATTTTTGGCGTCATCTCCTATCTGGTTCTGCAACGCACCCACGAAATCGGCGTACGAATGGCACTTGGCGCGCAGCGCGCTGACGTTCTTCGCCTTGTCGTCGGACACGCATTGAAATTAGTTGGGGTCGGCACAGCAATCGGACTTGTCCTCGCCTTTTTCTCCACCCGCGCGCTGGCTGTTTTGCTTTACAATGTCGGGGCATTCGACGTGGCCACGTTTGCCATCGTCACGGTCGTTCTCGCTGCGACGGCTTTGCTCGCAAGTTACATCCCTGCTCTTCGAGCAACCAAAGCCGACCCGATGATCGCCCTCAGTCATAACGCATGAGGATGATAGGTCTTTCTCATATCGAGCGGTTCTTTCCGCTGGCCAAAGCGAAATTCTTTTATGTCCTGCGCGACATCGATATTGACATCCAAGAAGGCGAATTTGTTTCGATCATGGGGCCGTCCGGCGCCGGGAAATCCTCACTGCTTCACATTCTTGGAATGCACGATCACGGCTGGAGCGGCGAATATTTTCTTGGCGACACCGCGGTCCATCATCTCAAGGCAAAAGAACGCGCGACGCTGCGAAACGAACAGATCGGTTTTGTTTTTCAGCAATATCATCTCCTCGATGACTTGACTGTTTACGAGAATCTCGAAATTCCGCTCTCGTATCGGAAAGTAAACAAGAGCGAACGAGCGGCGATTGTCGCCGACACACTGGACCGTTTTCAAATCGTCGGGAAAAAAGATTTGTATCCGTCACAGTTATCGGGCGGGCAGCAACAACTCGTGGGCGTAGCGCGCGCGATCATCTCGAATCCAAAACTTCTTTTGGCGGACGAGCCCACCGGAAATCTTCACTCGAGTCAGGGCGAAGAAATCATGGACCTTTTCAAAAGACTGAATGCCGAAGGAACGACGATTGTTCAGGTCACACACTCGGAGAAAAATGCGGCTTATGGAAATCGCATCATTCAACTCCGCGACGGCTGGATCGTCGAACCCCACAACCTCAATCACTAAACCTTTATGTTTATAGAATCGTTCAGCCAGGATGTCCGCATCGGTCTTCGTGTTCTGTTTAAGGATAAGTCGTTTTGTTTTCTTGCCGTGCTCGTGCTCGGGCTTGGCATCTGCGGGGTGACGACGCAGTTCAGCGTCGTCAATGCCATTGTCTTGCGCGGGTTCTCGTTCGCACATCCCGAGCAGTTGATGAGTGTCGGGCTAATCGATCCGCAGGCGACGGCCCAAAATAACAATTTCGGGACCGGCGTTATCCCTTGGGCGCAGGATTACGAAGATCTGCGCGCGGCCCAGCAATCGTTCAGCCAGATGGCTGCGTATCTCAGCGGTTCAACCGTCAACGTCAGCTACAAAAACAACGCTCAACGTTACACCGGCGGTTATGTGACGGAAGATTTCTTCAAGATTGTGGGCGTAGCCCCGATTCTCGGCCGCGATTTTACGGCCGCGGACGACAAACCCGGCGCGGAGAAAGTGGCAATTCTCGGTTATGAAATTTGGCAGCGCGATTTTAACGGCGATCCCAGGATCGTCGGTCAAAGCGTAACGATTAACGGTCGCGCGGCCACGATTATAGGGGTGATGCCGCCGAAATTTAAGTTCCCCGTCGCAGAGGAGCTTTGGCTTCCTTATTATAATGAGTTCCCATTGCAGCCGCGCGGTACCCTAAAGATCGGGGCTTCAAATCCTGCGCCGGCGGTGATGGGCCGGCTCAAGCCCAGAGTCAGCATTGATCAGGCGAACGCGGAGTTTGTCGGACTGGCGAAACGCCTGGCAGCGGACAACCCGAAAACAAACGGGCAGCTGGTTTCCGCAAGCGTGCAGCCTTTACTGAACGCCATTACAGGCCCGCAATTGCGCCAGACAGTTTACGGGATGCTCGGAGCGGTCATCATCGTTTTGCTGATTGCGTGTGTAAATGTGATGAACATGCAGTTTGGCCGGGTGGCGCTACGGGCGAAAGAACTCGCCATTCGCGGCGCTCTCGGGGCGACTCGCTGGCGACTCGTCCGGCAGATGCTGACGGAAAGTTTTCTGGTGGCGTCGTTAGGCACGATCGCGGGGTTGCTGATGGCGGGTTGGGCCCTTGGGCTGATCATTCACGCCATGAACGCGCTGCCGTTTCCCTTGCCCTACTGGATCGTCTTCACGATCGATGCGCCAGTGCTCGCGCTTACCATCGGTGCGACTTTGCTGGCGACGCTCGCTTCAGGTCTAATTCCGGCATTGGTCAGCTCCCGAGGCAATGCCGCGGATATCATGAAAGAAGGGGGGCGCGGCAATACGAGTCGCGCGGTGAACGTCATCACCAGTGTTCTGGTGATCGG